>Ga0102592_1002358_pt1 | contig 16757 bp, 14 predicted proteins | sample AraplaCol_mMF_r2_FD_76861 | JGI IMG/M metagenome (GOLD analysis project Ga0102592, IMG submission 76861) | Arabidopsis root microbial communities from North Carolina, USA - plate scrape MF_Col_mMF_r2 (SPADES assembly) (version 2) | ecosystem: Host-associated > Plants > Roots > Endosphere...
GCGATCAGCAGCGACGGCTCGCAGGCAATCGCTATGGCAATCATCACGCGTTGCCGCATGCCGCCGGACAGCTCGTGCGGGTAGTTCGCCAGCCGGCGCTTCGGATCCGAGATGCCGACCTGGTTCAGGAGGTCGGCAGCGCGGTCGGTGGCGACGCGCGCGCCCATTCCGAGGTGGATTCGCAGGCTTTCACAGATTTGGGCACCGACGGTATGTACCGGATTCAGCGACGTCATCGGCTCCTGGAAGATCACCGAGGCAACGCCCCCTCGCACCTGGCGCATCATGCGCTCGGGCATTCCGACCAGCTCGTACGATTTTCCATCGCGGTCCGTCAAGCGGGCGGACCCCGTGATCGTGCAATAGGGCGCGGGCGGGGTGAGCCCGAGCAGGCCCAGGCAGGTCACGCTTTTGCCGGAGCTGGTTTCTCCCACCAGGGCCAATGTTTCACCGCGGCGCACCGAGAAGCTGACGTCGCGCACGGCATGCACGGTTCCGGCCGCCGTGCGAAATGCCACGTTGAGGTCGCGCACGTCCAGGATATTCTCCGCCTCCACGGCAGCGTGGGCTTTGCGCACGGGGATCGGGTCAAAACGGTTCATGTCAAGCATCCTCAGCGATCCAGTTTTGCGTCCAGCGCGTCGCGCAGGCCGTCACCCATAAAGTTGAAACTCGTGACGGTCAGCGTGATGGCCAGCCCCGGCACGATGGCCAGCCAGGGCGCGTTGGTCAGGTAGCTCTGCGCGTTCTCCAGCATGTTTCCCCAGCTTGGCGTGGGTGGCTGGATGCCGAAGCCAAGAAAGCTGATGTACGACTCGGAAAGGATGGCGTGCGCAATGTTCAGTGTGGCTGCGACCACGATGGGCGCGACGGCATTGGGCAAGAGCTCGCGAAACATGATGCGGCAGTCGCTGGCGCCGAGTGATTCCGCGGCGAGGGCGAAATCGCGTTCACGCAGCGACCGGACCTGCCCCTCCACCACGCGCGCCACCTCCATCCAGCTCGCCAGGGCGATCAGCACCACGATAGAGGTGACCGACGGCTCGATCAGAGCCGCGACGGCCAGCAACAGGAAGATGGTCGGGAAGCAAAGCATGGCATCCACGAACCGCATCAGCGCGGCACCGATGGCACCGCGGTAAAAGCCCGCCACGAGACCCACCAGCACGCCCACCACCACCGACAGTGCGGTGGCCGCGAAGCCGACCGACAGGGAGATACGGCCGGCGTACATCAGGCGGGCCAGAATGTCGCGGCCCAGCGGGTCGGTTCCGAGCAGGTGCGGCCCCACAAACGGCTCCGTCAGCCGTGCGCGGATGTCCGTGTCGGTGGCATTGAAGGGGATCAACCAGGGCCCCAGGAAGCTGGCGAGTGTCATGAACAACACGATGCCCAGGCCCAGCAAGGCCGGCCTGTGGCGCAGGAAGCGCCTCAGGGCCGGGTAGCGCTCGGCGAACGTGCGACGTGGCGTAACCAGCGAAGCGGCTTGAACGGCGCTCATTTCGACGCTCCTTTGATGCGCGGGTCCGCGACGGAGTAAAGAAGGTCCGCGAGCAGGCTGCCCAGGAGAACCATGCAAGCGGTGAACATCAGCATCCCCATCACCACGGGGTAGTCGCGGTTGCTGACGCTGTCGAGAAAGAGCCGGCCCATGCCCGGCCAGGTGAAGACGGTTTCCGTCACCAGCGCGCCGCTCAGCAGGGTGGATACGTGCAGCCCCGTGATCGTGATCATGGGCAGCAAGGCGTTGCGCAGCGCGTGGTGAAACAGTATCCGCACGGCCGGCACGCCCTTGGACCTGGCGGTGCGGATGTAGTCCTGGTTCACAACGTCAAGCATCGAAGAGCGCATGTAGCGGCTCCACACGGCAGTGGAGACAAGCGCCAGCACGATGCACGGAAGCACCAGGTGCCTCAACCGGTCAAGGAAAGCGCCATCCCCGATGTTTTCCCGGTTGCCGGCCGGCAGCCAGCCAAGGTTCACCGAGAATACATAGATGATCGCCAGCCCGAACCAGAACGTGGGAACGGACAAGGCGACCATTGCCCCTATCGTTGCCAGGTGGTCGAAGAACGAATGGCGGCGCACCGCACCCAGGATGCCGATCAGGCCGCCGATGAACATCGCCAGCAAGGTCGAGGTCACCATGAGCTCGAGCGTCGGCCCGACATGCATGCCGATTTTTTTCAACACCGGCAACTGGTCCCGGTACGAAACTCCCCAGTCGCCCGTAAGGAGATTGCCCGCCCATTCGATGTACTGGATCGGCAGGGGCCGGTTCAGGCCGTACTGGGCCATCAGCCGATCGACGTCTTCCTGCCCCATATTGCCGGTGGCGATAAATTGCGCCAACGGCCCACCGGGCGCGAGATGCAGGATCGCAAAAGCGATCATCGAGACCAGCGCAAGCAGCAGCAGCGACTGCAGCAAGCGGCGCAAAAGGTAGCGGCCCATGGCGCGTCAAGCCGTCCAGCGCCAGCTGGACGCGTTCCAGCTGTTTGCCCGCACGTTCACATTGTTCGCGTAACCGTCCAGTCCGGCCTTCGTGCCCTCGATATTCACCTCACTGAAAAGCGGCAGGAATGGCAGGTCATCCATGACCAACTCCTGGACCTTGGCGTAGATTTCCTTGCGCTTCGCGATGCTGTATTCCTGGCGCCCTCGAGCGAGCAACGCATCCACCCCGGCGTTTTTGTACCGGCCCACGTTCGCACCCGATCCGGTCTCTTTCGGAATGCTGCCGGAGCCGAGGCGGTTTGTCACATCCGGGTCCGATGCAATGGTGTAGGTCACCGCGGTCATGAGGCTGTCGAATTCGGAGTTCTTCCAGAAATCGGCCCAGAGCACCGCCGCGACCAGATTCTTGATCAGCATTTCGACGCCGATCTTTTTGAAATCGTCGGCAATGAGCTGTTGCGTCTGCGCGCGCAGCTGGTTGCCGGTGGTCGTCGAATTGGTGAAGGATAGCCGCACGCCGTTCTTGACGCGGATGCCGTCCGGACCCTTCACCCAGCCGGCCTGCTCCAGCATCGCGGCGGCCTTCTTCAGGTCGTACTCGGGTTTCGGCAGGTTGGGATGGGCCGCCCAGTGCGTCGGGGCCATGAAGTTGTTCGCCGGCTTGGGTACGCCGTAATACACGAGGTTGCAAATCGACTGCCGGTCGATCGCGATGTTCAGCGCCTTGCGCACCGCCTTGTCCGCGAGAACCGGGTGCGCGAGATTGAGCGTCAGGTTCTCCACTCCGGAGCGGGTCGCGACCTGGACGCGGCGGCCGGCCAGCGCGGTCGCTTCCTTGTAAAAGTTGGCGGGGATGCCCTGCAACCCGATGTAGTCGATCTCCCCGGTCTTGAACTGGGTATACATCGCATTCAGGTCCGGCACGTACTTGAAGATGAGCCGGTTCAGCGACGGACCCTTGCCGAAGTAGTCCGGGTTGGCTTCGAGGAGCACGTGGTCGCCGGTCTTACGGCTGACGAAGCGGAACGGCCCCGTGCCGATGGGCGCGGCGGCGAACTGCGGCGAGTTCGGGTCCGGGTTTTTCGAAAGGACGTGCTCGGGGACGATAAAGGCCCAGCTCAGCATGGAAGTCAGCGGCGAGAACGGCTCCTTCAGCTTCCAGGTGATCACGTGGTCACCCTCGACGCCCACCGACGTGATGAGGTTGAAGCCGTTGCGGTTGGCGGCGCGAAAGCCCGGGTTCTTCACGAGGTTGATCGTGTACCGGACGTCTTCCGATGTCATCGGCTTGCCGTCATGCCATTTCACGTCACGTCGCAGCTCCACACGCCAGGTCAGGCCGTCGGCCGAAATGCCGCCGTTCTCGATGGTGGGAACCGCCTTTGCCAGAACGGGAACGAACTTCCCCTCCGCGTCGAGCATCCACAGCGGGCTGAAGAGGTTCCACCAGACGCCCTGGTCCACCTCGCTCGCGGCCATCAGAGGATGCAGGACAGTCACCTCCTGGGAAAAGCCGAGGATGGCCTGGCCCGTCGGCTTCGTGGACGGCGTGGCGGCGTGGGCACCCGCCGCCAGCCCCAGGGAACCGAAAGCAAAAGAGGCTGCCCCGGCAAATAGGGCGTCGCGACGAGTCAGGCCGACCGCCAGTTTTTTTTCGAGCATGCCGGGCTTGATCGTTTCTGCACCTTTGCGTTCGATGTTGCGCTTTTTCATGGTTGTCTCCAATTGAGGTTGCGGGTGGGGTGAAAGGGATTGAAAGTTCGAATCTCTGTGCGTTGTAGAAATGGCCTAAAACTCTGCGACCTTGCCCCAGGCAGACTGGTTGAACCGCTGAGGGCTGAGCGAGGTGGGATCGATGAAAGGCCGGGCGCCCGTGATCAGGTCGGCGACCAGGTAGCCCGCACCGGGACCGATGCCGAAGCCATGGCCGGAAAAGCCTGCAGCCAGCACGAACCCCGGCACCTCCGCCACTTCACCAATGGCAGGCACGCCGTCGTAAGTGCAATCCACGTAGCCTGCCCAGGCGTTGACGATGCGGGCATCACGCAGCGCGGGCAGCAACTGGGTGGCACGTTCGTATGTCTTGCGGATCGTTCGCGCATCGGGGCTGGGGTTAAGGATGCGCATACGCTCCATCGGAGTGGGTTCATCCAGGCGCCATTTCTTGAGCGTTTCGTGCCCGCTGCGCAGGCCTTGCAGCCCACCGGGGGCCACGTTGCGCCAGCGCTTGGCGAACATGGGCACGAACTTCGGGGCATAGCGCAGAAATTGCGGCGTCGGATCTACGCGTCCGCGCCCGCTGATCGCCAAGCCGTAACTGCCGTCGCTGCGGCGGGTGACCGATACGCGCGACGTCGTCAGGGCGCGCGGCAACTGCTGCGCCTCCGATGACACGCGAAGAATGGACTGCCGCAGGGTAGCCAGCGGAAAGCTGATGCCAAGCTGGCGGCAGAACGACGACGCCCAGGCGCCGCCTGCCAGCACCGCGGTACGGGTCTTGATGGTGCCGGCTTCAGTCACCACACCGCTGACGCGACCACCTGCAAGCTCGATTCCACGCGCAGCGCAGTGCTGCAGCACCGTACCACCGAGCTTCATGAGAGCCGAAGCCACGGCCGGCGCTGCCTTGGAAGGATCGGCGGTTCCGTCGGTGGGCGAGAAGATGCCGCCCTTCCATGTACGGGCGGTCGCCTGCCCCCGCTCGCTTGCCTCGCGACTACTTAGAACCTGGGTGGGCACGCCGGCTGCCTTGCCGAACTCGTGCCAGCGCTCCCATTGCGCAATCTGCGCTTCGTCGTCACTGAGATAGAGCAAGCCGCAACGATTGAAGCCTGTGTCTTCCCCCGTATCGGCAGCAAACTGCTCCCAGAGTTCAAGGGCCTTGGTGGCCATGGGCAGTTCGCGCTCGTCTCGATTGAGTTGCCTGCACCAGCCCCAATTGCGGCTCGATTGTTCAGCGCCAATTCTTCCCTTTTCAACCACGGCGACGGAGAGCCCGCGCTGGGCCAGGTAATAGGCCGTGAAGATGCCGATGATGCCGCCGCCGATGACGACGACGTCGGCAGAGGCCGGCGCCTTGGGCGAGGTATTGATGAGATTCAGTGGAGGGCTCATGGTGGATGCTGCTCGCTCGTTCACGACTGGACGCTCTGGACTACATAGAACTTCGCCACGCGGTCTGTGCTTTCCCATCCGACTGATGCGCCCTGCGGTACAAAAAGCGTATCGCCGGCGCTGGCCGACAGCACGCTGCCATCGGGCGCGGCGAAGCGCACGCTCCCGGCCACCAGGTGCATGAACTCGTTCTGGCGGTGCGGGCGGACGATCCGGTGGTAGGGCGTTGAATCCCAGGTGCCCGCGCGGTACCCGGCGGCATCCTCCGTGAAGAGGTTGTCGCTGCGGCATTCCGGGGCCGGGCCGAGCAAGGCCTCCGGCGGCAGCGAGGCGGAGGGCTTGAAGTCGGCGTCGACGCGCAGGGAGATCAGGCCGCGCCTGGTTGGCTTTTCACAAGCCGCCGCGCAAAACGAAAACTGCACGCGGGATGCGGCGTGAATGCGAATCGAAGTGCCACATGCAATGACAGCCCCCGCCTGGGGACCAAGGACCACAGGGGCCGTACCGGCCTCCGTCAGCGTCAGCTCGCCTTGCGAAACAACCAGGGTTTCGAGGTGGGGATAACTGGCGACTTCGAGTTCACCAATGAAGCTGGTCCGGCCCGCAGCCATCGCGTTGGCGCCTTCCCACGCGATTTCACGATTACGCGCAAAAGGGTCGTCCTTGCCGAACGCCGCGCGGCGGAAGGAAGTTGAAAGAGGTGAGCCGTCAATACGGTTCAGCATAAGGGCCGAGGTCATGGTTGCTCCTGCGCATTGCGCGTTAAATTCATTGACAAGCCTGGCGGGCGGTGACAGCTGTACTTGCTGCACCGGCCGTATCTGCCGTATGGGCATTACTTGTGTTGCTTGTGTTGCTCGTACCGGCGTTGGCGGTATGCTGAAATCCAAGAATGGCTTTGGTTTCCAGGTACTCCTCAAGGCCTTCGATGCCGTATTCGCGGCCGTTTCCCGAGCGCTTGTATCCGCCAAACGGCGCATGGGGACTCCAGGCCGGGTAATTGATGTGCACCTGTCCGGAGCGGATGCGCGCAGCGACAGCGCGCGCCGCGCCGAGGTCTTTCCCCTGCACATGAGCGCCCAGGCCGTAGACCGTGCCGTTGGCGATCTCTACGGCCTCGTCAACGCTGTCATAAGGAATGATGGCAAGCACCGGCCCGAAGATTTCTTCCTGGGCAATCCGCATCTGGGGATGCACCGAGGAGAAGATGGTCGGGCGGCAGTAGAAGCCTCGGCTCAAGCCTTCCGGCCGGCCGGGGCCGCCGCAGAGGAGCCGCGCGCCTTCGGCGATTCCGGCCGCGATCATTTCCTGCACCCGATTGAACTGGGCGCGGTTCGCCACCGGACCGTGCGTGGTCTGGGGCGAGCGCGGATCGCCCACGACAAAGCCGGATGCTGTTTCCAGCGCGATTCTTTCAACCTCCTGGAGGCGCTCGCGCGGCACAATCATGCGGGTCGGAGCGCTGCAAGACTGGCCGACATTGCGAAAGGCGGCCGCCACGCCCGGCGGCACGGCACGCGCCAGGTCGGCGTCCGGCAGGATCACATTGGGCGATTTCCCGCCGAGTTCCTGGGCCACCCGCTTGACCGTTGGAGCGGCTGCCTGGGCAACCAGCACGCCGGCCCTCGTGGAACCGGTGATCGAGATCATGTCCACATCCGGGTGCGCCGACAGCGCGGCGCCCACCTCGGGCCCATTGCCGCTCACCAGGTTGAACACGCCCGGCGGGATGCCGGCATCATGCACCACCTCCGCAAAGAGCAAGGCGCTCAGGGGCGACAACTCGCTGGGCTTCAGCACGACGGTGCATCCTGCCGCCAGGGCAGGGCCGACCTTGGCCGTTATTTGGTAAAGCGGCCAGTTCCACGGAGTGATCAGGCCGCACACGCCGATGGCCTCGCGCATGATGGCGACATCCCCGCGATGGGTGAGGAAGGGATAGCTGGCCAGGTTGTCACGGGCCACGCGGATGTGTTCCGCCGCGACCGGCACCTGGGTGCTGCGCGCAAAGCCGATGGCGGCGCCCATCTCTTGCGAGATCGCCTGGGCGAACAGCTCCGCCCGCTCCAGGATCAGGCTGTGCACACGGCCCAGCAGCGCGGCGCGGCTCTCAACGGAGCTGGTGGACCAGGCCCCGAAGGCGCGCCGCGCGGCATCCACTGCCGTTGCAACGTCCTGCGCGGTTCCCAAAGCGATCTGCGCGACCGGCTCTTCGGTCGATGGATCAATAACGCTGGCTTGGGATTGCCCTGCCGGGAGCACCCACTCGCCATCGACGAAAAGGCGATCCAGGCGGCCATCCCGCCCGAGGCGCGGAATGATGGGATTGCTCATACAGCAAGGACGGCGTCGCGCCGTGCAAGTTTGCGTATGAAGGCGCCGCCAATACGTTTCGTCTGCTTCATAGATACCTTCCGATTCACTCCTGAGCCGCTTCTGGATATCGCCGGCCAGATGCCATGCGATGAAGAATGAACGAAATATGCATTAAAATGAAGATATCTTCATTATAGTAAACCCTAATACCAATGACAAAACAGGAGATTTAGACGATCATCCAGGCGTAACGCATAGAATTCACCGTAGAGCCTTCCGGAAATCCATGGACCTACATTTATGAAATATTCAACAAAATGAATAAAAATCAACTGGGAAATGATGATTCACCGCTAGAAGTGGATGCACTTCACGTGAACGCTGCGGTCCTCGGAGAGCGTGTGCGCAAGCTACGGAACGAGCGCAACCTCACGATTGCGGAACTTGCCGACAGGTCAGGACTGTCATCCGGACTGATCAGCCAGATCGAGCGGGGACGGTCCAATCCATCCGTGCGCACACTGCAAAGGCTGCGTTCCGCGTTGGGCGTCAACCTGTGGGCCTTTCTCCAGCCCACTGAGTCCAATACCGCTGCCGCCAGCCCAACATCCGGGTCGCCCTCCTTCATCCGCCGCAAGGCGGACCGCCTGAAACTGGTAAAGGGCAAAAGCGGCATCCTGGAGGAGCTGCTCTCGCCGCGCAGCGACGACCTGATGCGCTTCATGATGATCACGATCCCGGCAGGCGGCGAAAGCAAGGACATGCTGCTAGGCCAGGGTCGCAAAGGCGGATGCGTGTTCTCCGGCCGCGCCCGCCTGACCGTCGACGGCGAAACCGGCGACCTCGAGCCGGGCGACGCATTCCAGTTTCCGGCCGACGTGCCGCACAGGATCGCCAACCCCTACGGCGAGCCGGTGGTGCTGATCTGGATCATGAGCTTCCTGGACCCACACCTATGACCCTGACCGAAACCCCCAATCCCATGAGTTCCCAAGTTTCCACTTTTCCTGCGGCTTCCACCCGTGGGGAAAATCCCACCATCGCCATCGATCCTTCCATTGCCGCTGCCTCCGACGGCGTACGCCTGCGCCCCTTCAAGCCAGATGACCTCACCGCGGCGCACGCCTTGTCCAGCGCCTTGGGCTGGGCCCATCGACTGGAAGACTGGCAGTTCGCGCTCTCGCTCGGACAAGGCGTCGTCGCCGAACACGACGGGAAAGTGCGTGGCACCGCACTGACATGGCAGTGGGGTTCGGACTACGCGACCCTCGGCATGGTGATTGTTTCAACCGAACTGCAGGGACGCCGCATCGGCAACCGCATCATGCAAACCCTGCTCGATCACTCGGCCACGCGACATGTGCTGTTGCACGCGACAGAGGCGGGCCGCGGCCTGTATGAGCGCCTGGGATTTGTCGCCACGGGCGAAATCGCGCAGCACCAGGGCGTGCTTGCCACCTTGCCGGTGGCGGCGGAACGCAAGGGCGACCGCCTGCGGCCGCTCGAGGGCAGTGATGACACCGAATCCCTGATCGCAATGGACGCCCGCGGTGCGGGCATGCAGCGCGACGAACTGCTTCGCCGCTTGCTCGCCCAGGAGAAAGCCGTCATCCTCGAGCGTGCCGGTGAGGTCGCCGGCTTCGCCCTGATTCGCCGCTTCGGCCTCGGCCATGCAATCGGACCGGTGGCGGCGCCCGATGCCGATGCCGCACGCCTGCTCATCGCCGATTGCCTGCGTCGTACCCAGGGGTTTGTGCGCGTAGACGTGGCCGTCACGAGCGGGCTGTCACCCTGGCTGGAGAGCCTGGGTCTGCCATGCGTTGGCGGCGGGACGGTCATGGTCCGCGGCCGTGTGCCCGAGCGCGGGCCCGCGCACGGCTACTGGGCTTTGTTCACCCAGGCGATGGGCTGACCTTCTTGCATTCGGCGCGCTCAGGGCCGCGCCGCCCCTGCACCATCCCAGCCATGCATTCAACGATGAAGTGCCGCTGCTCGGGATTGCCTGGTTTGTGCAGGTGGCGAGCCTTGCGCTTGCGGGCAAAAGTGGGTTGAGAGCCTACTCGCCGCTCACAGGAATCAGCCCCTACCTCAACACAACAGTACGCAGCCCATTGATGAACACCCGGTGCTCCAGCACATAGCGCAGGGCGCGCCCCAGCGCCAGGCATTCGACGTCGCGCCCGGTGCGCAGCAGCTGCTCGGGGGTGAAGGCGTGGTCCACGCGTTCCAGGGCCTGTTCGATGATCGGGCCTTCGTCGAGGTCGACGGTGGCGAAGTGGGCCGTGGCGCCTATCAGCTTGACGCCGCGCGCATGGGCCTGCTCGTAGGGGCGCGCGCCCTTGAAGCCGGGCAGGAAGGAATGGTGGATGTTGATGACGCGCCCGGCCAGGGTGTTGCACATGCCTTCCGACAGCACCTGCATGTAGCGCGCCAGCACCACCAGCTCCGCGCCGTGCTGCTCTATGCATTGCAGCAGGGCAGCCTCCTGCTGGGGTTTGGTGTCCGCCGTGATGGGCAGGTGGTAGAAGGGCAAGCCTTCGGCCTGCGCGATGGGCGCGAGGTCGGCGTGGTTGGAGACCACGGCGACGATGTCCATGTTCAGCTCGCGGCGGCGCCACTGGTCCAGCAGGTTGCGCAGGCAGTGGTCGGCCTTGGACACCATGATGAGCACCCGGGTCGGGCGGTTCATTTCATGGATGCCGCCCTCGGCCTCTTCAAACCCGGCGATGACTTTGGCGTAAGCGCCCCGCAGCATGCCGATATCCATGGAATGGGCGTTGTCCAGGCGGAACACGCAGCGCACGTAAAAGCGCGAGACCAACACATCGTCAAAGACCGCGAACTCCTCGATGTAGGCGTCGTGCTTCTCCAGCATGGCGCTGAGCGCGGCCACCTGCCCGCGCGCGCTGGCCGCGGCAAGCGTCAGGACATAACGGACGGCTTCGGCTTCAGGCTGCGATGCTGGCATGGTGGTTTCTCTCATTGTTCGCGAGGCTGGCTGCGGCCGCTGCGGCGGCCTGTTCGGCCTTGAACTCGGCCCGGGTCATGCCGCGCTCAATGCCCACCGCGACGGCCTGGCGGCTCATGCGCTGTTTGTAGAGGCCGGCCCATGCCGTCTCGACGCGCGGGTCCAGGCTGAACATATGGGCCAGCAGCTGGTTGATGCGCGTTTCCAGCAAAGGCGTGTGCGGCGTGAGCGGCCATACATGGCTGAGCCAGTGGCACAGCGGCTCGTAATCGAGGCATTGCTCGATGGACTGCGGCGATGCCTGGGCCCTGCCGCTGGCCGTGAGGCTGACCCACACCGTCTGGGGCTCCAGCTCATCGGCATAGATGCCGACGGGCAGGCGGATCTCCATCCGCTCTATCCTGATGGTCCAGGTGGTGTTCACGTTCACAGGAAGCGGCGTGTGACGAGGCCGCACTCCTGGGTGCAGCGCTCCAGCATCAGCCAGAAGTAGCCCATGAAGCTGCTGCGCACCAGCACTTCATAAGTGGGCGCTTCGTCGGTCTGCCACAGCCAGATGGAGGCCTTGAAGAACACGGAGCCGGCGCTGGAATCGGGCTTGAAGCTGCGCGGATGCAAGTCCAGCGGGCAGCCCTGGGCCAGCACTTCGCGCACGGGCCGGCCGCTCAGGTGCAGCACGGTGTAGCCGCCGCTGACGTCGGTCACCGCATGGTGCAGGCCGGCCAGTTCGGCGCGCAGCCTGGCTTCAATCGCTCCGGCCTGGCCCTTGGGGCCGATGACGAACCAGTCGTCGGGCCCGACCCAGACCAGGCGGTGCAGCCTGTCGGCCGCGCTGGAACAGGGCTGGACGGGCAGCTCCAGGTTGAGTGCGCGCGACACCGCGGCCCGGAATGCCGGGTCTTCGGGATTGCCGCGCAGGTTGACGATGGCCAGCCCGGTGCGCCAGCCGGCCAGCAGGGCTTGGTCGGAAAACGACGTGGCGGCCATGGGTGCGCGGCCGTTGGGCAGCATGGTGCGCTGGAGAGGTTCAAGCATTTTGGCGCTCCGCTTTGGGGTCGAAGAAGACTGGGCTGGCGATGGTGGCGGTGGCGGTGCGGCCGTCGCGCATGGAGACGTGCACGCGCTCGCCCATGCGGTTGGCGCCGCCCTTGACGAGGGCCATCGCGATGGAACGGCCCAGCGTCGGGCTCATATAGCTGGAGGTGACGTGGCCCGACATGGGCGCGGGAATTTCCACCGGCGCCTCATAAAGGATTTGCGAGCCCTCGGGCAGCACGAACTGGGGGTCGTCGGGCAACAGGCCGACCAGCTGCTTGCGGTCGGGCCGCATGGTGTCGGCGCGGCTCAGCGAGCGCTTGCCCAGGCAGTCCTTGGTCTTGGTGACCAGGCCGCCCATGCCCAGGTCGCCGGGGCTGACCGAGCCGTCGGTGTCCTGGCCGATGATGATGTAGCCCTTCTCGGCGCGCAGCACGTGCATGGTCTCGGTGCCGTAAGGCGTGATGTCGAACTCGGCACCGGCGGCATGGATGGCCGTCCACACGCGCAGGCCTTCGCCCGATGCCACGTTGACCTCGTAGCAGCGCTCGCCCGAAAAGCTGATGCGCATGATGCGGGCCGGCACGCCGGCCACAGTGCCTTCGCGGTAGGACATGAAGGGGAAGGCCGCGTCGTCGAAGTCGACGTCGTTGCAGATTTTCTTCAGCACGTCGCGGCTCTTGGGGCCGGCCACGATGGAGGTGGACCAGTGGTCGGTGGCGCTGGTCAGGTAGACCTTGAGGTGCGGCCATTCGGTCTGCAGCCAGCGCTCCATCCAGGCCAGCACGCGTGCCGCGCCGCCGCTGGTGGTGTGCATCAGGTAGTGGTTCTCGGCCAGGCGCACAGTCACGCCGTCGTCGAACACCATGCCGTTTTCGTCCAGCATCAGGCCGTAGCGGCACTTGCCGATCTCGAGCTTGGACCAGGCGTTGCTGTACATCCAGTTCAGCAGCGTCGAGGCATCGGGGCCCTGGATGTCGATCTTGCCCAGGGTGGAGCCGTCCAGCGTGCCGACGCCGTTGCGCACGGCCAGTGTTTCGCGCGCCACCGCCGCGTGCAGGTCTTCGCCATTCCTCGGGTAATACCAGGGCCGCTTCCACTGGCCGACGTCCTCGAACAGCGCGCCCTGCTGCACGTGCCAGCTGTGCATGGCCGTGGTGCGTATCGGGTCGAAGGCGTCGCCCAGCTCCAGCCCCGCCATCGCGCCGAAGGTCACGGGCGTGTAGTTGGGGCGGAAGGTGGTGGTGCCCACCTGCGGAATGGCCTTGCCGAGCGCTTGCGCGGCGATGCCCATGCCGTTGATGTTGCCGGTCTTGCCCTGGTCGGTGCCGAAACCCATGGCCGTGTAGCGCTTGACGTGCTCGATGGACTCGAAGCCCTCGCGGATGGCCAGGTGGATGTCGGAGGCGGCCACGTCGTTCTGCAGGTCGACAAACTGCTTGGGCGCGCGGCTCACGCCTTGCGCATGCGGCACCAGCCACAGCGGCCGCAGGTCGCCGGCATCGCTGGCCGCCACGCCGGGGGCGGCCATCGCGGGCGCGGTGAAGCCCAGCGCCTGCACCGCCGCCGTGCCGGCGGACACACCGCTGCGGGCGCAGTCGCCCAGGGTCTGCATGCCCTGGCAGGCGCCGGCCGAGCGCTCGGACTGCGCCGGCTTGCCCGGCAGGAAAGCGGCGCGCGGCTCATCCCAGACGGCCTTGCTGCCGGCCTGGGACTGCAGGTGGATCACGGGGCTGAAGCCGCCGGACACCGCCACGAGATCGCAGGCCAGGGTGCGCGGCGAGCCTGTCAGCCTGTCCTGTGCGTCTATGCCTTGCACCAGCACCGAGGCGACGCGTTTGCCGCCGCGGGCTTCGGTGATGACATGGCCCGGAAGTATTTCAATGCCGGCGCTGCCGGCGCGCTGGCTCAGCGTGCCGCGCGGCACCGCGCGGGCATCGACCACCTTGACGGATGCACCGGCTTCCCGGAGGGCCAGGGCCGCGTCGTAGCCCGCGTCGTTGTTGGTGAACACCACCGCATTGCGGCCCGGCAAAACGGCGTAGCGGCGCACATAGGTGGACACGGCGCCGGCCAGCATCACGCCGGGCAGGTCGTTGTTGCCGAAGACCAGCGGCCGCTCGTGCGCGCCGGTGGCCAGCACCACCTGCTTGGCGCGCACCCGCCACAGGCGCTCGCGGAAGACCGGCGCCTGGCGGGCCGGCAAATGGTCGCCGCGGCGCTCGACCAGGGTCACCAGGTCGTGGTCCTGGTAGCCAAAGGCGGTGGTGCGCGGCAGCAGGGTCACCTCGGGCATGGCCGCCAGTTCCGCCAGGGCTTTTGCCACCCATTGCGCGGCAGGCATCTGGTCTATGTGCTCGTCGCTGGCCAGCAGCCAGCCACCGGGCTCAGCCTGCTCGTCGCAGAGCAGCACGCGCGCGCCGGAGCGGCCGGCGGCCAGCGCGGCCGTGAGGCCCGCAATGCCGGCGCCGACCACCAGCACGTCGCAATGCGCATAGCGCTTGTCGTAGCGGTCGGGATCGCGCTCGGTGGGCGAGGAGCCCAGGCCGCTGGAGGCGCGGATGTATTTTTCGAAGAAGTGCCACGCGGCCTGCGAGGCCATGAAGGTCTTGTAATAGAAGCCGGCCGGGATCAGCCGGGAGAACCAGCCGTTGACGGCCTTCAAGTCGAACTCGATGCTGGGGCTGGCATGGATGGAGCGCGCGCTCAGGCCTTCGACCAGCGCGACCTCGGTCATGCGCGCGTTGGGCACGGTGCGCGCGCCGTCGAACAGCTGGACCAGCGCATTGGGCTCTTCAACCCCGGCCGACAGGATGCCGCGCGGGCGGTGGTATTTCCAGCTGCGCGCCACCAGCGACACACCGTTGGCCAGCAAGGCCGAGGCCAGCGTGTCGCCGGCCAGGCCCTGGTAGGCGCGGCCGTTGAAGGTGAAGTTCACGACCTGCGTGCGGTCTACCCGACCGCCTGAGGAAAGGCGCGCGCTCATTGAATCTCTCCGGTGTGGACATAGGGGGCGGCGACCGCGGGCGGCTGCTCGCCGACTTTCCAGGTGGCTTCGAACTTGTAGCTCACGGTGTCGCGCAGCGCGTTGAACCAGCGGCCGCAGCCGCTGGAATGGCGCCATTGCTCATGGTGCAGGCCTTTGGGGTTTTTGCGCATGAAGACGTAGTCGCCCCACTGCGCGTCGCTCATGTTTTCGGTGGCGAGGGGGCGGACGATGCCGCCCTCGCCGCCGCAGCTGAATTCGCTCTCGGCGCGGGCGCCGCACCAGGGACAGTTGATTTGCAGCATGGTCTTTTCCTTAATGTGCGACGCCGGCGGCACCGTGTTCGTCGATCAGGTGGCCGCTGTGGAAGCGGTCCAGCGACAGCGCTTCGTTGAGCGCGTGCGGCCTGTCCTGCGCCACGGTGTGGGCCATGACCCAGCCCGAGCCCGGCGTGGCCTTGAAGCCGCCCGTGCCCCAGCCGCAGTTGATGTACAGGCCCTTGACCGGCGTCAGGCCGATGATGGGGCAGGCGTCGGGCGTGACGTCGACAATGCCGCCCCACTGGCGGTTCATGCGCACGCGCGAGAAGATGGGGAACATCTCGACGATGGCCTGCAGCGTGTGCTCTATGGTGTGGAAGCTGCCGCGCTGGCCGTAGCCGTTGTACTGGTCGATGCCCGCGCCTATGACCAGGTCGCCCTTGTCGGACTGGCTGATGTAGGCATGGATGGCGTTGCTCATCAGCACGTTCGGGAAGATGGGCTTGAGCGGTTCCGAGACCAGCGCCTGCAGCGGGTGGCTTTCCACCGGCAGGCGGATGTCGGCCATGCTGGCGATCACGCTGGAATGGCCGGCGGCGACGATGGCCACCTTCTTGGCCTTGATAAAGCCCTTGGCGGTTTCAACACCGGTGATGGCGCCGTCCTGGCGGCGCAGGCCGGTGACCTCGCAGTTCTGGATCATGTGCACACCCAGCGCGTCGGCCGCGCGCGCAAAGCCCCAGGCCACTGCGTCGTGGCGGGCCACGCCGCCGCGCCGCTGCAGCGAGGCGCCCAGCACCGGGTAGCGCGTGTTCAGGTTGATGAAGGGAATCATCTCCTTGATCTGCTCGGGCGTGACGACCTCGCCGTCGACGCCGTTCAGGCGGTTGGCATTGACGCGCCGCTCGATGTCGCGCATCTCCTGCAGCGTGTGGCCCAGGTTCAGCACGCCGCGCTGGCTGAACATCACGTTGTAGTTGAGGTCCTGCGACAGGCCTTCCCACAGCTTCATCGATTTTTCGTACAGCGCGGTGGACTCGTCCCACAGGTAGTTGGAGCGCACGATGGTGGTGTTGCGCGCGGTGTTGCCGCCGCCCAGGTAGCCGCGCTCGAGGACGGCGACATTGCGCAGGCCGTGCTCCTTGGCCAGGTAGTAGGCGGTGGCCAGGCCGTGGCCGCCGCCGCCCACCACCACCACGTCGTACTCACGCTGGGGTTCGGGAGATTTCCACTGCTTCTCCCAGCCCTCGTGGTAGGACATGGCGTTGCGAAGCAGCGACCAGATTGAAAAATTCTGCATTGCGGGTTCCTTCTCTCGATCTATCTCTGTCTATTCAGCGTCAGGGGCAGGTCCAACCAAGGGCACCGCCGGGCCGGCTTTGCCGGACGGCCAGTGCCGCCCCTTGAGGGGGTGACGCGAAGCGGCGCAGGGGGGAGCTCATTCAGCACTCCACGATGTTCACGGCCAGCCCGCCGCGCGAGGTTTCCTTGTACTTCGTCATCATGTCGGCGCCGGTTTCGCGCATGGTCTTGATGACCTTGTCCAGGCTGACGAAATGCGTGCCGTCGCCGTGCAGCGCCATGCGCGCGGCGTTGATGGCCTTGACCGAGGCGATGGCGT
>Ga0102592_1002363_pt1 | contig 16733 bp, 17 predicted proteins | sample AraplaCol_mMF_r2_FD_76861 | JGI IMG/M metagenome (GOLD analysis project Ga0102592, IMG submission 76861) | Arabidopsis root microbial communities from North Carolina, USA - plate scrape MF_Col_mMF_r2 (SPADES assembly) (version 2) | ecosystem: Host-associated > Plants > Roots > Endosphere...
ACAGCAGCACCCAGTACAGCGCGATGAACACCGGGATCTGGATCATGATGGGGAAGCAGCCACCCATGGGGTTGACCTTTTCCTCGCGGTAGATCTTCATCATGGCCTGCTGCATTTCCTGCGGCTTATCCTTCAGGCGCTCGCGCATTTCCATGATCTTGGGGTTGATGGCCTTCATCTTGGCCATGCTGGCGTAGGCCTTGGCATTGAGCCAGTAGAAAGCAATCTTCAGCAGCAGCACCAGCGCCACGATGGACCAGCCCCAGTTGTGGATGAAGCCATGCAGCTTGTCGAGCAGCCAGTACAGCGGCTTGGCCAGGATGGTGAGCCAGCCGTAGTCCTTCACCAGCTCCAGGCCGGGAGAGATGGCTTCCAGGGTTTTTTCTTCCTGCGGGCCGACAAAGAATTTCGCATCGATGGTCTTGGTCGCGCCGGGGGCGATCATGTCCAGCGGCGTGATCATGCCGACGGCGTAGAGGTTGGTGTCCACCTTGCGGAAGAACAGGTCGCGCTTGATGCCGTCGCCCAGAATCCAGGCAGAGGCGAAATAGTGCTGCACCATGGCGGCGTAGCCGTTGCTTGCCTGCTTCTCGACGTCGACCTTGTTGTTCTCGATGTCCTTGAATTCAACCTTCTGGTATTTCTTGGCATCGGTATAGATCGCCGGGCCGGTGAAGGTGGAATAGAACGAAGATTCTCCGGGCGGCTTGTTGCCGTCGCGCACCAGCTGCAGGTAGAGCTGTGGCGACACCGGGGCCGTGCCGGTGTTCACGACGTCATGGCGCACGGCGATGTCGTAGGCACCGCGCTTCAGGGTATAGGTCTTGACCAGCTTGAGGCCGCCAAGGTCGGCGGATTCGAACTTGACTTCAAGTTCGTTGATGCCCTCTTTCAGCGACCGCTCGCCGGGCACCAGCTTCATCAAGGTCTTGTGGGTAGGGAAGCCGCCACCGATCAGGCCGGTCTGCGCCACATAGACGCGGTTGGCGCTTTCATCCAGCAGCACAAACCCTTGGTCCTTGTGCGTCTGGTCCATGTACTTGGCAAAGGCCGAGTGCACCAGGGTGCCGCCTTCGCTGTCAAAGGTCAGCGTGAGCACATCGGTGCTCACCACCACGCGTTCCTTGGCGGCCGCAGGTGCGATCGACGGCGCACCAGCGGGCACGGCGCCGGGCGTGCCGGGCGTTGCGCTGGCGGCCTGGGCCGCCGTGGGCACGGAGGCGCCGCCGGTGGCTGCAGCAGAAGCGGAAGCAGCCGCGCCGGCGGCGGGCGCCTTGGCGGACTGCGTGGTGGACGGGAAGAAGGTCGCCTTGTGGCCGTTATAGACCTGCCACTGGTCCCATAAAAGGACCATGGAGAAACCAAATATCACCCACAAGATGGTGCGGCGGATGTCGTTCATGACGGCGTCTTTTTAGAAGGGGTAGGGGCCACGGGCGTGGCCAGGCGGGAAAAGAGAGAGAAGCGGCCCGGCGCGGAGGCGGCCGGCACAGGGTCGTGCCCGCCTTCACACCAGGGGTGGCAGCGGACCAGGCGGCGCAGGGTCAGGTAGCTGCCGGCGGCCGCACCGTGTTGTTGCAGCGCTTGCAGTGAATAGGCGGAGCAGGTGGGCTCAAAGCGGCAGGCCGAGCCCAGCCAGGGACTGAGCAGCAGGCGATAGCCTTTGACCAGGCCTATCAACAGCGTTTGCGGCAGGCGGCCGATGGCGGCCAGAACAGGGTGCAGGCTCATAGCGCCTTGGCCCCGGCCTGCATCAAGGCCTGCACTTCGGCGCGCACAGCCTGCTTGAGGGGTTCGGAGCTCGCGCTGATGAATTCCTTGCGCGAAAAATCACGCCGCAAGCGGACCACATAAGCGGCCTGGGGGTACTGATGCGAAAAATCAGCGCTCACGGTGTAGATCTGGCGTTTGATGGCGTTGCGCGTGACAGCCCGTTTGGCCCAGCGTTTGGGAACCATGGCCCCGAACCAGACGTCCTGGACGGGGAACAAAGGCCTCGCCGCGGAGACTTCAGCAGGGCCGCCCGATTCGGCTTGGACCGGCGCGGCATCCAGCGCATTGCGGTGCAATGCGAAATGCGCCGTTTTTGCAACAAGGGCGCCGGCAAGAACCGCCTGGAACTGGGAACGGGTTTGAAGCCGTTGCACGAGCGCCAGGCCTCAGTTCAAAAAACTGCGGATGGCCAGCAAACAACGACAGGCTTAGACAGCCAGGCGTTTGCGGCCCTTGGCACGGCGTGCTGCGATGACGGCGCGGCCGCCACGCGTTTTCATGCGCGTCAGAAAGCCGTGCGTGCGTGCGCGTTTGACTTTGGAGGGTTGGTATGTGCGTTTCATGATGGGTCCTTAATCCTGTGGGCCGGTCACCCGGCCAACACAAGCTCCCTTGAGTGATTCAAATGATCTTGGTGGCCGTACAACACAACCAACTCTGCAAGTCTGCGAACGGGCGCAAACCCGCTGCGAATCAGGGAAACCCATGATTATCGCAGATTTCCCAACGCCGGCAACAAGTTAGCCCGCTCATTGGGCGTAAAGACTGAGAAGTGCCCGGCCGGCCCCCGGCACGGCCGCAAGCCCGGCGCAGGCTGCCGCGGCGCCGCCAGCACCCGCCGGGCCGGCCGAAAATAGGTTGAAACCCGAAGCAATTTTTTTGTGGATAACTCCCCGCCCGGACTACAATTGCCGGTGCTCAAAATTGACAATATCCACAAGCAGCGACACGTCGCCCCGGCCATTTCCGCCAGGCCGGCCACAGGCAAAAAAACCACATGAGCGAGGCATCCGTCCAAAACCTGAGCCAGGACTTGTGGCAAAACTGCGTCGACCACCTTGCGCAGGAATTACCCGAGCAGCAGTTCAACACCTGGATCCGCCCCCTGGTGGTGGAGGTCGCGGCCGACCTGTCCAAAGTCACCGTCCTGGTGGGCAACCGCTTCAAGCTGGACTGGGTGCGCGCCCAGTATGCCGGCCGCATTTCCGCTCTTCTTGAGAAAATCTCCGGCCAGAGCATAGCACTTGAGTTAGCGCTTGCTCCGCGCGAAGCGCCCGCCAAATCTGCACCTTTGGTCCGTAGCTTTGACGGCTCCAGCATCCCCGAGCCAGTGGGCCTGGGCGCTCCCGAAGAAGCCGCCGGCGCGCCTTTCAAAAACCGCCTCAACAGCGCGCTGACCTTCGACACCCTGATCGAAGGCACGGCCAACCGCATGGGCCGCGCCGCTGCGCTGCATGTCTCCAGCAGCCTGGGCCAGCTTTACAACCCGCTTTTCATCTACGGCGGCGTCGGCCTGGGCAAGACCCATTTGATGCACGCCATCGGCAACAAGCTGCTGGTGGACAACCCCAGCGCCAAAGTTCTCTACATCCACGCTGAACAGTTTGTTTCAGATGTGGTTAAAGCTTACCAACGCAAGACTTTTGAGGAATTCAAGGAGCGCTACCACTCCCTGGACCTGCTGCTGATCGACGACGTCCAATTCTTCGCCAACAAAGATCGCACCCAGGAAGAGTTCTTCAACGCCTTCGAGGCCCTGCTGACCAAAAAGTCGCACATCGTGATGACCAGCGACACCTATCCCAAGGGCCTGACGGACATCCACGAGCGCCTGGTCTCGCGCTTCGATTCCGGCCTCACCGTCGCCATCGAACCGCCCGAGCTCGAAATGCGCGTGGCCATCCTGATCCGCAAGGCCGAGGCCGAAGGCGCCTTCATGCCCGAGGAGGTCGCCTTCTTCGTCGCCAAGAACGTGCGCTCCAACGTGCGCGAGCTCGAAGGCGCGCTGCGCAAGATCCTGGCCTACTCGCGCTTCAACCTCAAGGAAATCTCCATCCAGCTGGCCCGCGAGGCCTTGCGCGACCTGCTGTCCATCCAGAACCGGCAGATCAGCGTGGAGAACATCCAGAAGACCGTCGCCGACTATTACAAGATCAAGGTCGCCGACATGTATTCCAAGAAGCGGCCCGCCAGCATCGCCCGGCCGCGCCAGATCGCCATGTACCTGGCCAAGGAACTGACCCAGAAGAGCCTGCCCGAGATCGGCGAGCTCTTCGGCGGGCGCGACCACACCACCGTGCTGCACGCCGTGCGCAAGATGTCCGCGGAGCGCCAGCAGATGACCGAGCTCAACCAGCAGCTGCACGTGCTGGAACAGACCCTGAAAGGCTGAAGCACCCAGACATGCCCTTCATACCGTCAACAGCCCAGCCAATGGTCAATAGCCAGCACCTCACCAGGCCTTCCATGACTGTAAATGAATGCTTTAGCGCTCAGTTTTCAGGCCTTTCCCCCGGCTCCCGCGCCTTCGCAATAAGTTTGGGGACAACTTTTGAACAACCGGCTATTTATCCACAGAAGCAGATGACAATGGAAAGTTGTTCATATCCGGCAACGGGCTTGCGGGGCATCTGGGCACATGGTTAAACAAACGCCAAGTGGTTGATCAAAAAGGAGAAAATGGCAATGTCCACAGACAGGCGCCATCCTTACTACTACTACTAATTTGAATTAAAGAATCAAAGATAAATACAGAGGAACTCATGATCGTTCTGAAAGCAACCCAGGATAAAGTTTTGTCGGTACTGCAGTCGGTGGCCGGCATCGTGGAGCGCAGACACACCTTGCCGATTCTGGCCAACGTGCTGATCCGCAAGACGGGCGCACAGGTGCAGCTGACCACCAGCGATCTTGAAATCCAGATCCGCACCACGGCCGACCTCGACGGCGACAGCGGCAACTTCACCACCACCGTGGGCGCCCGCAAGCTCATCGACATCCTGCGTTCCATGCCCAGCGACCAGACCGTCTCGCTCGAGTCCTCGCAGAACAAGCTGATCCTCAAGGGCGGCAAGAGCCGCTTCACGCTGCAGACCCTGCCTGCCGAAGACTTCCCCCTGGTCCAGGAAGCCGCCAACTTCGGTCCCAGCTTCTCCGTGCCGCAAAAGGTGCTCAAGGAGCTGCTCAACCAGGTCTCCTTCGCGATGGCCGTGCACGACATCCGCTACTACCTCAACGGCATCCTCTTCGTCGCCGAAGGCAAGCAGCTGAGCCTGGTCGCCACCGACGGCCACCGCCTGGCCTTTTCCTCCGCCATGCTCGACGTCGAAGTGCCCAAGCAGGAAGTCATCCTGCCGCGCAAGACCGTGCTCGAAATGCAGCGCCTGCTCAGCGACAAGGAAGGCGCCATCGAGATGCAGTTCGCCGGCAACCAGGCCAAGTTCAGCTTTGAAGGCATGGAGTTCGTCACCAAGCTGGTCGAAGGCAAGTTCCCCGACTACAACCGCGTGATCCCCAAGAACCACAAAAACATCGTCACCCTGGGCCGTGTGCCCCTGCTGGCCAGCCTGCAGCGCACCGCCATCCTGACCAGCGAGAAGTTCAAGGGCGTGCGCCTGAACATCGAGTCCGGCACCCTGCGCGTGGCCTCCAACAACGCCGAGCAGGAAGAAGCCGTCGACGAGCTCGACATCGACTACAGCGGCGACGCCATCGAGATCGGTTTCAACGTCACCTACCTGATCGATGCCCTCGCCAACATGGACCAGGACATGGTCAAGATCGAACTGGCCGATTCCAACAGCTCCGCGCTGCTGACCATCCCCGACGATTCGGCCTTTAAATACGTGGTGATGCCCATGCGCATCTAGTGCGCTGAACACCTCCAGAACCCATCCAGACCCGCGACTCCCCGCGGGTTTGGTCATTCAAGAGATTGAAGAAATCGAGAAATTGGTCGAGACAGATCGACCCAGATCTTGAAAAGATCGTGAAAAAGATCGGAAAAGAAGCCGGATATGACTGAAGAAAACAAAGTGAACGAAGCCGAACAGATGCCGGTGCATGTGTCCGAAGGCGCAGCCGGCGAGGAAAGCTCCAACTTCCAGCCCAAAATCGACACCAACCAGGCCGGCGCGTCCGATGCCTATGGTGAAGGCTCCATCCAGATCCTCGAAGGCCTGGAAGCCGTGCGCAAACGCCCCGGCATGTACATCGGCGACACCTCCGACGGCACCGGCCTGCACCACCTGGTCTTTGAGGTCGTCGACAACTCCATCGACGAAGCCCTGGCCGGCCACTGCGACGACATCGTCGTCACCATCCACACCGACAACTCGGTCAGCGTCACCGACAACGGCCGCGGCATTCCCACCGGCATCAAGATGGACGACAAGCACGAGCCCAAGCGCTCGGCCGCCGAAATCGCCTTGACCGAGCTGCACGCCGGCGGCAAGTTCAACCAGAACAGCTACAAGGTCTCTGGCGGCCTGCACGGCGTGGGCGTGAGCTGCGTCAACGCACTCAGCAAGATGCTGCGCCTCACCATCCGCCGTGACGGCAAGGTCCATGTCATGGAGTTCTCGCGCGGCTTTGTGCAAAACCGCATTGTTGAAACCGTGGATGGCATTGAAGTCTCACCCATGAAGGTGATGGACGACACCGACAAGCGCGGCACCGAAGTCCACTTCCTGCCCGACACCGAGATCTTCAAAGAGAACAACGACTTCCACTACGAGATCCTGAGCAAGCGCCTGCGCGAGCTCAGCTTCCTCAACAACGGCGTGCGCATCCGCCTTAAGGACGAGCGCAGCGGCAAGGAAGACGACTTTGCCGGCGCCGGCGGCGTCAAGGGTTTTGTCGAGTTCATCAACAAGGGCAAGACCGTTCTTCACCCCAATGTTTTCTCCGCCATGGGCGACCGCCAGAGCGACCAGGGCACCAACATCGGCGTGGAAGTCGCCATGCAGTGGAACAGCGGCTACAGCGAGCAGGTGCTCTGCTTCACCAACAACATTCCCCAGCGCGACGGCGGCACCCACCTGACAGGCCTGCGCGCCGCCATGACCCGCGTCATCAACAAATACATCGACGACAGCGAAATGGCCAAGAAGGCCAAAGTGGAAGTCACCGGCGACGACATGCGCGAAGGCCTGTGCTGCGTGCTCAGCGTCAAGGTGCCCGAGCCCAAATTCAGCAGCCAGACCAAAGACAAGCTCGTCTCCAGCGAAGTGCGCGGCCCGGTGGAAGACATCGTGAGCCGCCTGTTGAACGACTACCTGCAGGAACGCCCCAACGACGCAAAAATCATCGTCGGCAAGATCATCGAAGCCGCCCGTGCCCGCGAGGCCGCCCGCAAGGCCCGCGACATGACGCGCCGCAAAGGCGTGCTCGACGGCATGGGCCTGCCCGGCAAGCTCGCCGATTGCCAGGAAAAAGACCCCGCCGGCTGCGAAATCTACCTGGTCGAGGGTGACTCCGCCGGCGGCTCCGCCAAGCAGGGCCGTGACCGCAAGTTCCAGGCGATTCTTCCGCTGCGCGGCAAGATCCTCAACGTCGAAAAAGCCCGCTATGAAAAGCTGCTGACCAGCAATGAAATCCTCACGCTGATCACCGCGCTGGGCACCGGCATCGGCAAGGCCGGCGGCGCGGGTGGTACCGATGACTTCAACGTCGCCAAGCTGCGCTACCACCGCATCATCATCATGACCGACGCCGACGTTGACGGCGCCCACATCCGCACGCTGCTGCTGACCTTCTTTTACCGCCAGATGCCCGAACTCGTCGAGCGCGGCCACATCTACATCGCCCAGCCGCCGCTCTACAAAGTCAAGGCCGGCAAGGAAGAGCAGTACCTCAAAGACACGGCAGCCCTGGACGGCTTTTTGCTGCGCATCGCCCTCAAGGATGCCAGCGTGCAGACCGGGCCTGATGAAAAATCCATGCTCAGCGGCGACACCCTGGCCGAACTCGCGCGCAAGCACCAGCTGGCCGAGTCCGTCATTGCCCGCCTGAGCGCCTTTATGGACGCCGAAGCCCTGCGCGCGATTGCCGACGGCGTGCACTTGAACCTCGACACCGTGGCCGACGCCGAAGCCTCGGCCATCGCCCTGCAGGCCAAGCTGCGCGAGCTCAACACCGCCGGCACGCCCGCCGAAGTGGCCGGCGAGTTTGACACCCGCAACGACAAGCCCATTTTGCGCATCAGCCGCCGCCACCACGGCAACGTCAAGAGCAGTGTGCTCACGCAGGACTTTGTGCACGGCGCCGACTACGCCGCCCTGGCCGAAGCCGCCGCTACCTTCAAGGGCCTCATCAGCGAGGGCGCCAAAGTCATGCGCGGCGAAGGCGAAAAGAAAAAGGAAGAAAAAATCAGCGACTTCCGCCAGGCCATGGCCTGGCTCATAGGCCAGGCTGAAAACGCCACCTCACGCCAGCGCTACAAAGGCCTGGGCGAGATGAACCCCGAACAGCTCTGGGAAACCACCATGGACCCACAAGTGCGCCGCCTGCTCAAAGTGCAGATCGACGACGCCATCGAAGCCGACCGCGTCTTCACTATGCTCATGGGCGACGAGGTCGAGCCGCGCCGCGACTTTATTGAGCAGAACGCCTTGCGTGCTGCGAACATCGACGTTTGATCAGGTTTTGCTTAATAGGAGTGTTGTCATGCAGAGAACGGTTGTTAAAACCAGCTTGCACCAGTCACAAGTGACAAATGACCTCGCCTATTGGCTTGCTCAGCCTGTACAAGCGCGTATTGATGCCGTGGAAACTCTACGCCTTCAACACAGTCAAGGACAGCCTCATGTTGACACCCGACTTCAAAGAGTTTGCCGCGTTACTCAACTCAAACGGGGTTAAATACCTTGTAGTCGGGGGTTACGCACTCGCCGCTTATGGGCATCCCCGGTATACCGGCGACCTTGATTTCTGGATCGGCACTGAGGAGGAAAATGCGGATCGCGTGCTTAAAGCACTGGTTGAGTTCGGCTTTGGAAGCCTTGGCATAAAAAAAGAAGACTTAACGTCATCTAACCAGGTCATCCAGATGGGATTTCCACCAGCGCGCATTGATTTGCTGACCAGCATCGACGGTGTGAGTTTTGCAGAGTGCTACAAGCGGCGGATGATTGTTGAGGTGGATGGCTTGCCTCTCGGGTTTATCGCACTGGAAGACTTCAAGACAAACAAAAAGGCCGTTGGTCGCCATAAAGACTTGGCTGACCTTGAAGCACTGGAGGCTGTGCGAGGCAAAGCATCAGGCCAGTAATTGAAACATTGATCAGCAAAAGAAACGACTATGACCGAAACCACAACGACAGCAGTGGCAGCAGAACGCCCGGCGCTGCCCGACCACCTCTCCACCGACGAGCGCAGCCCCCACTTCGTCAGGGCTATCTTCGAACACGACGTGGGCATCCGTTTTAACGACAAAGAACGCTTTGACGTCGCCGAATACTGCATCAGCGAAGGCTGGATCAAAGTGCCCGTCGGCAACAAGGTCGACCGCAAAGGCAACCCGCTGATGATCAAGCTCAAGGGGCGGGTGGAAGCTTTCTACAAATAGGCGAGGAAAAACATCCGGCCCGGGCCGATACTTCTCCCAACCGGACCAACCCTTGATCAACACCATGAAGTGAACCTGTAGTAGGTGAATTTCATGGTGTTTTTCTTTGCAACCACAACATGAGTAAGCGCATCACCGTCATCGACTTCGAAACCATGAAATGCTGGCTCGTAGCCTAGTTATCGGCACGGGATACGGGCTTGCCTGTCGCGTGCATTTTTGCGCTCGCTGCGTATCCAATCCTGAGTGGGCCCGTCCAGTGGCTGACGAGCCATTGCGTCAAGGTATTTAACCCGCTCGTCCCACGCTGCGCACTCTGCCTTCGTTGCCGTGTAGCGGGCGTCTTCCTTACCCCGCGTTATTACCGTTGCTTGAGCTGATGTATCTGCTGTTGGAGATGTTGTTGGAATTCGCACAGCGTCCATCAGATTTTGGTTTTCTTTGGTCATTACCTGGCTGGTCTCTGCATCTGCAGGACAGTCACCGTCACCGTAGGTTGTTTTGCCATTGGAAAGGCACTTGGTGACTATTCGGGCTCCTGCTTTGGACGGGATGTTTGATGGAACTTGTTGTGGTGTTTGCGCTGTGGGTGGAGCTGACGAAACGTTTGCTGGCTTGATAGCGGCAGCTGGTGAACCGCGGCTCAATTGCTCCATGAGCCGGTACCCTGCGTAGGCGATAACAAGAAGTGTGAGTAGGGCAATAAGCCAATGCAAAATTGGCTGCTCAGGAGGAGGCGTGAAAGGCCGTTCGCGGCCTTCCCCCTTCAAGAAATCGTGATCCATCGACTCCCTCCTTTCATATCTTTCACTTGTTATGTTTAGAACAATACAGGATCAATAGACCTCGCGAAACAGGGGTCTTCATTGCCAGAGCTGATTTGGCTGTCTAAGCTTTTCCTTCCCAATCAACAAGGAACATGCAATGGCAGACACCGCCAATCTCCCACCCAGCATCATGTCCCACGTCTCCGTGGGCACCAACGACTTCCCGCGCGCCAAGGCCTTCTACACGGCCGTGCTGGCCACGCTGGAGGTCAAGGTGATCATGGAGCACCCGGGCGCTGTTGCCTTTGGGCGGGCGTTTCCGGAGTTCTGGGTGGGTGTGCCGCATGACGGGGGCAGGGCGCAGGTGGGCAATGGCTCGCACTTTGGCTTTCTGGCGGTTTCCAAAGCGCAGGTGGATGCTTTTTATGCCAAGGCGCTGGAGATGGGCGGCCAGAGTGATGGCGCGCCGGGGCCGCGTGAGCTGTATGGGCCGCAGTATTACGGGGCTTTTGTGCGGGACCTGGATGGGCACAAGATTGAGGCGATGTTTTGGGATGAAGCGGCGGGTTGAGGGCCGCTGAGGGCCTGGCGGGCCTCTCGTTTTGTTTCATTTCTTTTCTCGCTCGCTCTTTTTATTTCCCCTTCGCCTTGTCGCGCCTGGGTACGGGGCGCTGTCTGACACGGGCGCATGGAGGCGGTTTCCAGAATGGGTTGTACAGGCCGGCTTTGCGCCGGCACTTGTTGTTGTTCAACCCTTTTGCTTGTTTTTCTGGAGACCGATCATGGAATCTACTTCGCTTCGCCCGCTGGCGATTGTCACGGGCGCTTCTTCGGGCATTGGTTATCACCTGGCGCAGTGCGCGGCGCGGGATGGTTATGACCTGGTGATCGCGGCGGACCAGCCGCTGGATGCGGCGGCGTCTGACTTTCGCACGCTGGGCGCGCAGGTGGATGCGGTGCAGGCCGACCTGGCGACGCGCGAGGGCCTGGAGGCGCTGCTGGCAGCGGTGAAGGGCCGCACGGTGGACGCCTTGCTGGCCAATGCGGGCCACGGCCTGGGGCGCGGCTTCCTGGACCAGGATTTTGCGGAAGTGCTGCATGTGGTGAACACCAACATCTCGGGCACGATTTACCTGGTGCAAAAGGTGGGGCAGGCCATGCGCCAGCAGGGGCGGGGGCGCATCTTGCTGACGGGCTCTATCGCGGGCTTTATGCCGGGCAGTTTCCAGGCGGTTTACAACGGGACCAAGGCGTTCATCGATTCGTTCGCGGCGGCGCTGCGCAATGAGCTGAAGGACACGGGCATCACGGTGACGTGCTTGATGCCGGGCCCGACGGATACGGCCTTCTTTGCGCGGGCCGGCATGCTGGACACCAAGGTGGCCACGGACGAAGACAACAAGATGGACCCGGCCGAGGTGGCGCAGATCGGCTTCAAGGCCATGCGAAATGGCGAAGCGGATGTGGTGGCGGGCCTGAAGAACAAGCTGCAGGTGGCGATGGCGAAAGTCACGCCCTCGCAGGTGTCGGCGGAGCAGCACCGCAAGATCGCCGAGCCGGGCACGGCGGTGCCGGCGGAACATGTTTAACCCTTCACAAGGAGGCACACGATGGCCAACAAACCAGGCAAACCGAATATCCAGCGCATACAGCGCATCGAGAGCAATGAGGGCATCAGCGGCACGGCCGCGGACCCGAACGCCGGGCAGGACAGCATCCGCCAGGACGACACGCCTAAAGCCGCCGGCCACGGCGGCAAGGTGGAGAACGATTTCAACCAGATGGGCGAGCAGAAACCCACGCAGCGCAACGAGGGCCAGCGCACGGCCAACAGCCGCAGCGACCGGGAGTCGCATGTGGGCGGCAGCAACCAGCTGCAGGTGCGCCGCGGCACAACCGGGCGCTGACTGAGCGTGGAAAGCTTTACCCATCGCGGCGGCGAGCACCTGGCGCTGGACAGCGCGAGGATTTACTTTGAGGTCCATGGCGACAACGCTGGGGCGCCACTGCTGTTCCTGCACGGCGGACTGGGCACCCTACGGGACTTCAACGCCGTGCTGCCCCTGCTGAAGAAGCGCTACAGGTTGATCGCGATCGACAGCCGGGGCCACGGCAAATCCACCCTGGGCACGGCGCCGCTGCGCTATGAGCGGCTGGCGTTTGACGCGGCCGCCGTGCTGCGGCATCTGGGTGTTGAGCGCTACAGCGTGCTGGGCTTTAGCGACGGCGGCATCACGGCGTTGCGCCTGGCGGCCCAGGCCGATTCACGCATCGACAAACTGGTGGCCATAGGCACCGACAAGATGCTCAGGCCTGACGACCCGGTGCGCCAACTGCTGGGCAGCGTGACGGCGGAAAGCTGGGCAAAGAAGTTTCCCGAGTCGGTGGCGCTTTACCAGTCGCTCAACCCGCAGCCCGACTTTGCGGCGCTGGTCGCGGCCATCGTGCCGATGTGGCTGGACGACAGCGGCACGGGCTACCCGGGGGAGAGCGTCAAACGCATCCGCTGCCCCTTGCTGGCGGTTCGCGGCGATGAGGACCACCTGGTGTCGCGTGCCAGTGTGTTGGAGCTGGTGGAGCAGGTGCCGGGTGCGAAGCTGCTGAATATTCCGTTTGCGGGGCACGAGGTGCACAAGGACCAGGCCGAACTGGTGATGGCGAGCGTGAACCGGTTTCTGGAAGAGCCGGGATAGGCGGGTTCAACTTTCCCGCTCGCCCGTTCCCCCGTTCGCCCTGAGGTATCGAAGGGCCTATTCAGCGAGGGCTTCGACAGGCTCAGCCCGAACGGGTATTAGGTCCAGGAGAGGGCTTCGATACCTCAGCCCGAACGGATATTTCAACGCGAGCGGATTCAACTCCTCCCTTCGCCCTTTTCTTTAGCTGGGGCATCTTTACCTGCCGCTGAGGCATTTCCTTACAAAGCGCAACATGGCAGACGCACAGGCCTAAGCTGGGCGGCGCAGCATCAGGGGCTTGTTGTGTGTTGTTCCTTGCTGCTGCTGATGGAGTGCCTGCCATGAAAAAGATCGCTGAGTTCGTGTTCCGCCCGCGCTATTTGCGTGCCATTCCCTCATTGGTGGTGCTGACCACTGCCATGGCCTGGGGCGTGGCGCCAGACCCGGATGTGATGGACACGGTGCAGAAGGCGGAAAAGCGCGCGAGTGTGAGCCTGGCGCTCAACCATGGGGCGGTGGGCAGCCCTGGGGACGCGACGCTGGACAAGCCTGTGCAGGGCTGAAGGTGGCCAGGTCGCCAGCCAGATCCTCGAAGTCGCAAACAAAGTCGCAAACAAAGTCGCAAAAATACTCGCAGAAATTGCAAAAAATCCTTTACTGTCATAGACTTAGGAATGGCCTCGAAGTCGCAAAAATTCCAGCTCTATGACGATCCCGTGCAGATGGAGCCGCTGCTTCCGGGGGAGCACCAGCTGGCGCCGCTGCTGGAGCAAGCCCATGACCTGCAAAAAGAGGCGCGCAGCCTGGTGGGTAAAGGTTCGCCGGCCGGTCTTGGCCAGTTGCTGCGGGCCATGAATTCCTACTACAGCAACAAAATAGAAGGGCAGCACACGCTGCCGTTTGAAATCGAGAATGCCTTGCGCAATGACTATTCGCGCGATGCGGACAAGGCGCGGCGGCAGCGCTTGGCGCTGGCGCACATGGAAACTGAGCGTGCCATTGAGGCCGGCTGGAGCGGCTGGTCGGGCAAGCAGGTATGGTCCGCGCAGATGGTGAAGGACATCCACCAGGACTTGTTTGCCCGCCTTCCTGATGCCGACCGCATGTTGCCTGAAGGCGAGGTGTTGATACCGGGCGCGTTGCGCGACCGGGACGTCAGCGTGGGCGTGCATGCGGCGCCGGCGCATGCGGCCATTGCCGCCATGCTGGCACGGTGGGGTGATTTTTATGGCGGCGTGCGGCGCGGCGAGCTGCAAATTGTCGCGATCGCAGCATCGCATCATCGCCTGGCCTGGATACATCCGTTTCGCGACGGCAACGGCCGCGTGGCACGGCTGCATACCCACCTTGCCCTGGGCTCGCTGGGGTTGACCAACGGTTTGTGGTCGCCTTTGCGCGGTTTTGCGCGCAGCCATGAGGCCTACTACGCCCACTTAGCCGCCGCCGATGAACCGCGCGCGGGCGCGCTCGATGGGCGCGGCAACCTGTCGGAGCGGGCGCTGATGGCCTGGATTCGATACGTGCTGGGTTTGTGTCTGGACCAGGTGCGGTTTATGGCCGGCCTGCTGGACATGGCGGGAATGAAAGACCGCATAGCCGCCTGCCTGGCCTTCGAGGAAAATGTGGTGCGGCAGGGGGTGCGGAGTGAGGCCCTGCGGGCTTTGCACTACCTGCTGCTCACGCAGTCTGAACTGGAGCGAAGCGAGTTCAAGGCTTTGCTGGGCTTGGGCGAGCGCCTTGCCACGGCTCAGGTCACGGCCTTGCTCAAGCGGGGCCTGCTGGCCACCGATTCGCCGCATGGCAAGCTGCGTTTTGGCGTGCCGCAGCATGCATTGCGGTTTTACTTTCCCAACCTTTGGCCCGAGGCCGAGGTCGGCGCGAACTCCGGCGCGGGCCCTGGCGCTTAGGGCTTTGCCGCGATCACCCAGCGGCTGATCTGGCCGACCACGTCGGCCTCGAGCCCGTTGAAGCCGTGGTAGGCCATGGCTTCGCAGGGGTCGCCGCGGTTCTGGCCGCCGCTGACTTTGATGAGTTCGGCCTTGGGTGTCTTGGCGAGCTTGTCCATCATCGCGGGCATGTCGCTGATGGCGCAGAGTTTGCAGCCATCGGCTTCGTGGTGCACCACCAGCACGGGTATGGCGAGTTTCTCCAGCGGCATTTTGGGCACGGCGCGGCCGGCGGGGTCCGTCAATATGGTGGAGGTCAGTACCAGTCCGTCGGGGCCGCCCTGCGTGGGGCCGGCTTCGGTGGCGATGTAGCCAGCCGACTGGGTGCCGCGGCTGGTGCCGATAAGCCATACGGGCACGGGTGATTGCTGCTTGAGCCAGGCGATCACGGCCAGCACGTCGGTCGTGTGCTCGGGCTTTTGCCGGTTGCCCGAGAGGTAGGGAGGCGACTGTTTGTCGGAGGGTGCGTCGATGACCGCGACGGCCAGGCCGGCGTCGGCAAACAGCTGGCGCGTGCGCACCAGGAAGTTGCCGCCGCCCCAGCCAAAGCTGCCGCCCTCATGGATCTGCAGGCCGCCATGGCCGCCGGCCAGCAGGATGACGGAGGCCCTGGGCGCACCCGTAGGCGCGATGTAGACAAAGCGCTGGGTGACGCCGGAACGCGTGGGAATGTCGACCACGCGGGGCGCGGCGCTCTGCGCGAGGGCGGCCGGGCCGGCCAGCACGGCGCACAGGCCGAGCAGCAGCCACAGGCGGCGGGCGGGCAGGAAGGGGCGGGTCATGGGGTTTCTCCTTTGTTGTTGTGGTTCTTCAGGGGTTCAGGGGCTTAGGGCCGCCTTGATCCACTGCACCACGGCCTCGCTCGCGACGACGGGGGTGCTGAGGTGGTTGGCCTTGATCTCGAGGTACTGGCTCCTGGGGTTGGCGGGCAGTTTGTCGACAAAGTAGGCGCGGGCGTATTTGCTGATGCCGTCATCCTCGCCCACGACGGTGAACACGGGCGTGGCGGCGGGCACACGCGGCGCGCTGACGCCCATGTCTGCGTCGGAAGCCGGGTCGAAGTAGCTCAGGTAGTCTTTTGCGGTGGCGGTCAGGGCTTGCTGCTTGCCCTGGTTGATGTCGTAGAAGCGCTCGCGCGTGTCGCCCTTGCCGTCGGCGACCAGCTTGCGGGCTTCGTCGACGCTCTGGCGCACGGCGGTGTTCTGCTGGAAGCTGTAGTAGCGCGCGGGCACATGGCCGGGCGCGAGCAGCACCAGGGCCTGCACGTCACCGCCGCGCGCTGCGAAGCTGAGGGCGGCCGGGCAACCCATGCTGTGGCCGGCAATGACGATGTGGGTGGCGCCCTGGCCGCGCAGGGTTTTGACGTGGACGGCGATCTCGGCCATGGCCATGTCCCAGTTGCCGTCCAGGTAGCGGCTGCGCGACCAGGGCATATCGGGGTAGAGCACCAGCATGCCCGCGCCTTCGAGCACGGGCTTGAGGCGGCTCATGTTGGGGTCGTTGTTGCTGCCGGGGCTTTTGCCGTGCAGCATGAGCACGCCGATTTTGGGCTGGGCCTGGGCGATGGCGTTGGCGCTGGTGAAGAGGGCGGAGGCCAGCAGCGGGCCGGCGGCAAGGGCGCGCAACAGGGTGCGTCGGAGGTGTTTGCGCGGCATGGGGCGCTTTCATCAAGGGTGGGGGTGCCGCCAATATAGCGGCTGCGGTGGGACGGGGCAGCCGGGTTTGCACGCAGTGGCGGCGCTTCCTACAATCGTGTGATGAACGCCGTCACGCCCCAACAGCACACCGCGCTGCTCGCCAGCGAAACCGAACGCGCCGCCTACCGCGACTACGACCAGCCGGGCATGGACCGCGTGCGCAGCTTTTACCGCAACAACCACCAGCACCAGACGCTGGATTTTGTGCGGGCCAAGAAGGCGCAGTGGCTGGGCTTCAACCAGCGCGAGATGACGCCCTGGGCGGCGCTGGAATTCTTGAACACGCTGGTGGACGAGTCGGACCCGGA
>Ga0102592_1002364_pt1 | contig 16732 bp, 14 predicted proteins | sample AraplaCol_mMF_r2_FD_76861 | JGI IMG/M metagenome (GOLD analysis project Ga0102592, IMG submission 76861) | Arabidopsis root microbial communities from North Carolina, USA - plate scrape MF_Col_mMF_r2 (SPADES assembly) (version 2) | ecosystem: Host-associated > Plants > Roots > Endosphere...
AGAACGATCTTAGTCAATTCAGTCCTTCAGGAATAACCGCCAGGTGGCGGTGGGTTCATAGGAGGGAAACGTGTCACGTCGGGCTCCGGAGCCTTCGGCGACGGTGGTATCGCACGCTGCGGCGAATGCCGTGGTGCGCCCCCTAGAACCTGCTGCGGATCGAAATCCGTACTGCCTGTGTCAGGGGTGACGGGCCAAATTTTCCTAGCTAGGTAAAAACTTGGCGACTACCTGTTTCCGTGGATATTGCGCAAGAAATACGCCGGTAAGCTTTTACAGGTATACCGAACGAGAGTCAAGCTATTCAGGGCAATCCAAGACTATACCCCAGAAAATGTGCGTGAGTGCGCCTTTCCCGCGGATTTGCATCAAGGCAACAGACTGCCCCAGGCCGAGGCCAGCAACACCAGCGCCATGAGGCGTTCGAAGCGCTTCAGCTGAGCTGCCGAGCGGATGAACCGCGCGGCCCCGGCTCCCAGAACCGCCCACGCTCCCATGCAGGGTAGCGAGACGACAAAGAAGATCAGTGACAGCAGGATCACCTGGTGCGTCTGGTCTTTGCCGTGACCGGCAAAGACGCTGACCACGGCCAGCGCCATCATCCATGTCTTGGGATTCACGAGTTGCAGGCCTGCGGCACCGGCGAGCCCAAGCGGTCTGTGGCGTGAATCGGCCTGATCAGCGTGGTCGACGCGTTCGGCGTGCGCGGCCCCATCGGTCGCAATGGCGGTGGCCGGGCTGCGCCAGATCTGCCAGGCCAGCCAGGACAGCCACAACACGCCGGTCCAGGCCATCGCACGCTGCAGGAGCGGGTGGGCTGCCAGGGCGTCTCCCACGCCGATGCCCACCGTCAGCACCAGCAGCGCGGCGCCGCCGCAGCCTCCAATAATGATCGGAAGCGTGGCTGCCACGCCTCGGCGTGCGCTGTGGCTCAGCACGATGACGTTGGTGGGGCCAGGAGTGATCGACGCCACGAGGGCGAACATCAGGAAGGGGAGGAAGGGCAGGGTATCGCTCATGCGGCCATTGTTGCGGCCGTATGGCTCATGTGTCTGGAAGGTTTGAGCAGCGCTTGCGGTAGTGCGCGGGGGTCAGGCCATAGGCGCGCCGGAACCAGCGGCCCAGATGGCTCTGGTCGGCGAACCCAAGGGCCATGGCAACGTCGGCGGGCGTGGCGCCGCGTGCCAGCATATGACGGGCGCGAGCCAGTCGCAGCTGCACCAGATAGGCATGGGGCGCGATGCCGAACGCGGTCTTGAACGCGCGTGTCAGCCGATAGCGATCCACGCCGCTGGCGGCGGCCAGGTCGTCCAGGCCGATGTCCTGGTCCATATGGTCGTGCAGGTAATCGCGAGCGCGCTGGGCTGCCAGCGGCAGGCGCGGATCGACGGCGCGCTGCGTGCGCCAGTGCAAATTGGACGTCAGTTGCGCCAGCAGGGTGTCGAGCGCGGACTGTCGGACGATGCGCAGTTCGGGCTGTTGCAGCACCGTGAACGCGCGGCCGATTGCTTCGATCAGTTGGGGGTCCTCGCTCAGCGTATGCGCGAAGGCGGGCTGGCAGTGCGCGGGTGCATCTTCGAACAGGGCATGCAGCTCGCGCGCCATCCACTGTGCGTCCAGATAGAGCATCGAATAGGTAAAGCCCTCCGGTGCCACCGCGTAACCATCGTGGATTTCACCCGGTTCGAGCGTGAAGACCTTGCCCGGCACGCTGCGCTGGACCTCGCGCCGGCAATGGAATTGCTGGATGCCTTGTTCCGTGTAGCCGACCAGGTAGCTGTCGTGCCAATGCGGATCGTACGCGTGGCCTTCGAAATGGGCGCGAATCGTCTCGATGCCGGTGTCGGCATCCTGCTTGAGGTCGATCCAGCTCTGGGGGCTCACTGCGGGGTCCTGGTTCGGAATGTGCGGCCGTCCATCATAGCCAGATCGGCCAGGACTTTCTGGAACGTTTGTGCGGGGAGGGATGGTGTGCCACGGAACGGTGGCGAGGACGGCGTACGGCGGCGGAAAAAGAAAAAGGCCGATGCTTTCGCATCGGCCTTCATCTTCTATCGGTTGGCTCCCCGACCTGGGCTCGAACCAGGGACCTACGGATTAACAGTCCGGCGCTCTACCGACTGAGCTATCGGGGAACAGCTGAGAAAGAAATTATAACCAGCTTCTCTTCGTTTCGTCAACAACTTTTTAACGTTTTGTTTTCGTAAGAAGTTGTCGTTGTCACTCTGGTTCGCCTTGAAACCGGCCAGCGCTGGGCGTTTCCGCCTTTTGCTGCGTTGCCGTGTTCAACAGCGAGGCCGCATTATAGCCAGCTTTTTGAATTGTGCAAACAAAAAAATCGCCCGGAGGCGATTTTTTTGCGTTGGCCTTCGACAGGTCAATCGAACACCGGCGATTCGACGCCCAGCACCTTGTGCAGCTTCGGCGAAGTCGTCGTGTATTGCATGTGGATCTTCTTGTCCGGGAAGATGTACGGCGCTGCGCCGAACGCAGCCAGCGCGGCTTCGTGGAAGCCCGACAGGATCAGCTTCTTCTTGCCTGGGTAGGTGTTGATGTCGCCCACGGCGAAGATGCCCGGAATGTTCGTCTCGAACTTCTCGGTATCCACCTTGATCTGCTTGCGCTCCAGGTCCAGGCCCCACTCGGCGATCGGGCCGAGCTTCGGCGACAGGCCGAAGAACACCAGCAGGTCGTCCAGCGGCATGCGGCGCGTCACGCCGTCGCCACCCGTCACCTTGATCTCGGTGAGCACGCCGTCCTTCTCTTCATAGCCGCCGATCTGGCCAACCATGAATTGCATTTCCATCTGCTCGCACAGGTCGCGCATCTTGGCCACCGACGCCGGCGCGGCGCGGAAACCGTCGCGGCGATGGATCAGCACGATCGACTCGGCCTTGCCATGGAGGTCCAGCGCCCAGTCCAGTGCCGAATCGCCACCGCCCACGATCACCAGGTTGCGGCCATGGAAACGGCTCGGATCCTTCACGCGGTAGAACAGCTGCTTGCCTTCGAACTTGTCGATGCCTTCCACCTTCACCGTACGCGGCTGGAACGAGCCCACGCCGGCGGCGATGAAGATGGTCTTGGTGATGAAGCGGGTTCCGAGGGACGTCTCGACGAAGAAGCGGCCGTCTTCGCGGCGCTCGACGACGCTGACTTCCTGGCCCAGGTGGAACGTGGGCGAGAACGGCTCGATCTGCTTGAGCAGGTTGTCGGTCAGCTCCTGGCCCGTGCAGATGGGCACCGCCGGGATGTCGTAGATCGGCTTGTCCGGATACAGCTCCACGCACTGGCCGCCCACCACCTTGAGCGAGTCGATCACGTGCGCCTTGATTTCGAGCAGGCCGAGTTCGAACACCTGGAACAGGCCAACGGGGCCCGCGCCAACGATCAGCGCGTCGATTTCCAGCGGCTGGCCGCCGTTGTTGCCGCCAGCCTGCTGGGTCGCGTCGGCCACGGGATTTGGAATGCTCAAGTCCATATTCGTCCTGATACGTTGTGGGCACGGCAGGTGCCCGGTATTACGGGAAAGCGCGTGGGGACGGCTTTCTGCGACGCGGGCAGGCAGATCCGGCGTGCCGCCGGCAGGTATCTGCCACCCGTTGCGTCAGTCTTTTCTCAGCGCTGCAGGTATTGCAGCTTGTCGGTGGCGTCCTTCCATTCCTCGGCCTCGGCCAGCGGGGCCTTGGTCTTGGTGATGGACGGCCAGTTGCGGGCCAGCTCGGCGTTCAGGTCAATGAACTGCTGCTGGTCGCCGGGCACATCTTCCTCGGCGTAAATCGCGTTCACCGGGCACTCGGCCACGCACACGGCGCAGTCGATGCATTCGTCGGGATCGATGGCCAGGAAGTTCGGGCCTTCGCGGAAACAATCGACCGGACACACATCAACGCAGTCGGTGTAACGGCAACGGATGCAGGCTTCGGTGACAACGTGAGTCATTTCGGTTCCAGAAAAACGGATCGGTCTTCGATGGGGAGTTTGTCCAAGGCCGGATTCTTGCCGGTCGCTCTTGCGAGTTGCCCGCTACGCGCCAAACACCGCGCGTGTCAATCGGGATAACTTGGGGCGAGCGAGGGCCGAGGCCTTTCAAAGACCGATATTGTAGCTGAGCCTTCTCGCAAGGATAGTGAGTCTATATAGCCGGGTCAGATAGTTTTCTTATTTCTTTATGTACTTTTGGTGCGAAATTGGCCCCGAAGTGGCTTCTGGCGCCAGATTCCGGGCCGATCGGCGTCCGCGCGGCAAGCTCCCGGACTACTATTCCCCTGTGTCATGCGTGGCTTTTCAGGCCCGCGGGTGCCCCCGCCGGCCCTTTACATTCCGTTTCCGTGCCTTGCGCACGCGTTGATCGACAGCAATCTTGCGAAGGGACTTGCTCATGCCAGCCAGCCTGATGGGGTGCCGAAGGGGGAGTCGGACGGTCGGTTTGACCAGCGCCGCGGTGCTGTGTTGCGCCATCCTGGGCGCCGGGGCGGCTGCCCAGCCCGCCCAGCCGCGCCAGGGCGAAATGGCCGACAGCGTGGTGTCCCGCCTGGTGGCGTGGCGCGCGCGTACCGACCAGCCCGTGGCCCTGTCCGCGCTGACCGCCTTCGATTGGGACAGCTTCAGCGTGATCCGGACCCCGGCGGGGATGGCGATGGCGAACTGCAACCGTGACGGCTTCCTGCCGTGCAGCAAGGATCTGCAGCCTTCGCCGGATACCCTGATACAGGTCCTGCGCTTCGACCGGGCGGGGCAGCCGGTCTACCAGGAACGCATCATGGTGGCATCCGCCAATTTTGCCGATCCGTTGCCGGCGGCCGTGCCGCGCCCCCAGGCCACGCTGGTCACCTGTCAGGGCGACCAGGGGCAGCAGCTGTGGTGCCTGCAGTCGAAGCGGCCTGCCCGCCAGACGTCGCCGGCGCTGCGCGGGCTTGACGGCGGCTGACCCCGCGCAAGGGCCGGCCATCCATATGCCGCGCGTGACTTTCGGTTAGCATGATGGCCTGACTTCGCCGCGCCCCAGGCCTTGGCTTCGCTATGATCATCCGTTCCCTGCTCGACACCGACCTGTACAAGTTCACGATGATGCAGGTGGTGCTGCACCACTTTCCGCAGGCCGAAGTCGAATACCGCTTCAAGTGCCGCAATGCCGGCGTCGACCTGACGCCATATGTCGACGAGATCCGCGACGAGATCCGCCAGCTCTGCGAACTGCGCTTTTCCGACGACGAACTGTCCTATCTGCGCGGCATGCGCTTCATCAAGAGCGATTTCGTCGACTTCCTCGAGCTGTTCCACCTGAACCAGAAATACGTGGTCGTCCAGCCGTCGGCGCAGGGCAATGGCGAGATCGACATCACGATCCGCGGGCCGTGGCTCCATACCATCCTGTTCGAGATCCCGCTGCTGGCCATCGTCAACGAGGTGTACTTCCGCCGGACGCAGCCGCAGGCCGATCTGGACGAAGGGCGACGCCGGCTGGAGGCCAAGCTGGCCCTGCTGAAGTCGTCGAAATACCAGGACTGCGTGATCGCGGACTACGGCACCCGCCGGCGTTTCTCGCGCGACTGGCAGGAAGAGGTGCTGCTGTCGATGCGCGACATCCTGGGGCCGCAACTGGCCGGCACCAGCAATGTCCACTTCGCGCGGATGCACAACATGACGCCGCTGGGCACGATGGCGCATGAATACCTTCAGGCGTGCCAGGCGCTGGGGCCGCGCCTGCGCGATTCGCAGGTCTATGCACTGGAGAACTGGGCGCGCGAATATCGTGGCGACCTGGGCATCGCGCTGTCGGATACCTATGGCTTCGACGCGTTCCTGCGCGACTTCGACCTGTTCTTCTGCAAGCTGTTCGATGGCGTGCGGCACGACTCGGGCGACCCGTTCGAGTGGGGCGAACGCATGATCGCGCACTACGCCGCCAACCGCGTCGATCCGCGCGGCAAGACGCTGATCTTCAGCGACGCGCTGAACATTCCGAAGGTGATCGAGCTCTACGAACGCTTCCACGGCCGCTGCAAGCTGGCCTTTGGCGTGGGCACGAACCTGACCAACGACCTTGGCTACACGCCGCTGCAGATCGTCATCAAGATGGTCCGCTGCAACGGCCAGCCGGTTGCCAAGCTGTCGGACACGCCTGAAAAGACCATGTGCGACGATCCGGGCTACCTGGCTTACCTGCGGCAGGTGTTCGAAGTTCAGGCATCCGCTTAACCGGATTCATCTACGGTCATCGCCGTTTTCTTATAATCGGCAAGCCCCGCAACCCTTCAGGCCCCTACCATGGAAACGAACGCCGCCCGTGACCGCATCTTCGCCCGCATTCGTGCCGCCCAGGGCAGGGGGGCGGCAGTGACGCAGGGCGAGCGCGATGCCGTGGCCGACTACCTGACGCGCCATCCGCAAGGGCCGCAACCCGAGGTGGCCGAAGACCGCGCCGCCGCATTCGGCGTGCAGGCGCAGAAGATGGCCTCGACGGTAGACCGCGTTGCCACGCTGGCCGACGTGCCTGGCGCCGTGCTGCATTATCTGGATGGTCTGAAACTGACGCGCCGTGCCGTGGCCTGGACCAGCCTGGGCGAACTGCCGTGGGCTGCGCAGGGCCTGGAGGTGGAATGCCGCCCGCCGGTTCGCGAACCGCAGGCGGATCGCGAGCATGGCGACCTGGTCGGCATCACCGGCTGTTTCGTGGCGATCGCCGAGACCGGCTCGCTGATGCTGTTGTCGGGCCCCGATACCTTTGCATCGGCCGCGCTGCTGCCGGAAACCCATATCGCCGTGGTGCCGGTGTCGCGCATCGTCGCCAATCTGGAAGAGGCGTTCGCGCGCATGCGTGCCGAACATGGTCAGCTGCCGCGCGCCACCAACATCATCAGCGGGCCGTCGCGCACGGGCGATATCGAGCAGACCATCGTGCTGGGCGCCCATGGTCCGTATCGGGTTCACGTGATTCTGGTCGATCAGCAATGACCGGCGCGCGCTGCGGCGCGCGTATTGAGGCACTTTCAGACCATTCTCAAAAGGGTTTGCTTTACACTGGGCCCTTCGCTGCGTGCTGCCGTCCCACCGCCCTGGTAACCACTCCGGACGCGTGCGCCTTGTCGTCTGTCTCACCGCCGGTCTGTGCCTTGCGTGCGCCTGGGCGTGTGTTGCGATGAAGGAGATTGCTGTCTGATGCGCCGTGTTGCCACGCTGATTCCCCAATATTTGCTCGCCACGCTGTTGCTGTCGCCAGCCGTGGCCTTTGCGGCCGATGTCGACGGGGCCGCGCTGTCTCCCGTGTGGGGCCTGCCGTTTGCCGGCATCCTGCTGTCGATCGCGCTGTTTCCGCTGATCGCGCCGAAATTCTGGCATCACCACTATGGCAAGATTGCCGCGGCCTGGGCGGCGCTGTTCCTGGTGCCGTTCGCCGCGCAGTTCGGCTGGCACGCTGCCGTCGCCAACACGGTGCACGCGCTGCTGGCCGAATACATCCCGTTCATCGTCCTGCTGACGGCCCTCTATGTGGTGGCGGGCGGTATCTGCGTGCGCGGCAACCTGCACGCCACGCCAAGGCTGAATACCGGCATCCTGGCACTGGGCACGGTGCTCGCCAGCCTGATGGGCACCACGGGTGCCGCGATGCTGCTGATCCGGCCGCTGCTGCGCGCCAATGACAACCGGCGCCATGTGGCCCATGTGGTGGTGTTCTTCATCTTCCTGGTTGCCAATGCCGGCGGCGCGCTGACGCCGCTGGGCGATCCGCCGCTGTTCCTGGGCTTCCTCAAGGGCGTGGAGTTCACCTGGACCCTGCGCAACATCCTGCCCGAGACGATCTTTATCTGGGTGGTACTGCTGGCGCTGTTCTACGCCATCGACCGGTACTACTTTCTCAAGCGCGAGGAAGAGCTGCCGCAGGCGCAGGACCCCACGCCGGACTCGGTGGGGATCCGCCTCGAAGGCAAGGTCAATTTCGTGCTGCTGGCAGCCGTGGTTGGCCTGGTGCTGATGAGCGGGCTGTGGAAACCGGGCATCGCATTCGACGTGATGGGGACGGAGGTGCCGCTGCCAGCCCTGGTGCGCGATGGGCTGCTCATCGGGGTGACCCTGGTGTCGCTGCTGGCGACACCGCATGCCGCGCGCAATGGCAACGAGTTCAACTGGGAGCCGATGCTCGAAGTTGGCAAGCTGTTCGCCGGCATCTTCCTGACGATCATTCCGGTCATCGCCATGCTCAAGGCTGGCACCGATGGCGCGTTCGCGGGTGTGATCCGGACGGTCAGCGACGGCAACGGTCAGCCGATCGACAGCATGTACTTCTGGGCCACCGGCATCCTGTCGTCATTTCTTGATAACGCGCCGACCTACCTGGTGTTCTTCAACACCGCGGGCGGTGACGCCGCCACGCTCATGACGCGCGATGCCTCGACACTGGCCGCCATTTCGGCCGGTGCCGTGTTCATGGGCGCCAATACCTATATCGGCAATGCGCCCAACCTGATGGTCAAGGCGATTGCCGAAAGCCGTGGCGTGCGCATGCCGAGCTTTTTCGGCTACATGGCGTGGTCCTGCGCCGTGCTGGTGCCGCTGTTCCTGGTGATGACGTTCCTCTTCTTCCACGTATGACTGCCATGAAGCCCCCTGTCCTTGTCACGCGCGCCATCTTCCCCGATGTGATCGAGCGTCTTTCGCAATATTTCGACGTCGATGCCAATCAGGAGGACCTGGTCCTTGATGCGGCGGCCTTGCGCGCGCGGCTGGCCGGCAAGGCTGGCGTACTGGCCAATGCGGCCGACAGGATCGATGGCGATCTGGTCGCCGCATTGCCGCAGCTGCGGGCGGTCTGCAACATGGCGGTGGGCTACAACAACCTGGACGTGCCGGCGCTGACCGCCGCGGGCATCGTGGCGACGAATACGCCGGACGTGCTGACAGAGACCACCGCAGATTTCGGCTGGGCACTGCTGATGGCCACCGCCCGCCGCGTGACCGAGAGCGAGCACTACCTGCGCGCCGGCAAGTGGGAGCGCTGGAGCTATGACATGCTGGTGGGCATGGACATCTACGGCAGCACGCTGGGCATCCTCGGCATGGGCCGTATCGGGCAGGGGCTGGCACGCCGAGCGGCGGGCTTCGGCATGCAGGTGCTGTATCACAACCGCAGCCAGTTGCCGGCCGATGTCGAGCAGTCGCTCAATGCCCGCTATGTCAGCAAGGCCGAATTGCTGAAACAGGCGGACCACCTGATCCTGGTGCTGCCGTACAGCCCCGAGAGCCATCATGCAATCGGCGCGGCGGAACTGGCGCTGATGAAGCCCACGGCCACGCTGATCAACCTGGCGCGTGGCGGCATTGTCGACGACGGCGCGCTGGCAGCGGCGTTGCGCGATCGCAGGATTTTTGCCGCAGGGCTCGACGTCTTCGAGGGCGAGCCGGGCGTGCATCCCGACCTGCTGACCGTGCCGAATGTCGTGCTGACGCCGCACATTGCCAGCGCTTCCGAAAAGACGCGCCGGGCCATGGCGAATCTGGCGGCCGACAACCTGATCGCCGCGCTTGACGCCGGTCCGCAAGCCGGCAAGCCCCAGACCGTCATCAATCCCGAGGTCATGCCGCGTCGCCGTTGATGGTGCCGGATCGCCAGCTTTTATTTCCATGTCGCTTATCCCCTTGCTGACCCTGGCCGCCACGGTGGTGGCCGTGATCCTGCTGATCGTGCTGTTGATGCGCCAGTCGCGCGGCGGCACCGGCGAACTGTTGCCGATGCTGGGCGACCTGCGCGACGACGTGCGCGAGGACACCGCCCGTGGGCTGGAGCGGCTCGAACGCGAGTTACGTACCGAACTGGCCGAAACGGCGCGTGGCAATCGCAGCGAGTCGGGGCAGCACATGCTGCGGTTCCAGCAGCAACTGTCGACGCAGTTGACCAGCATCGCCACGGTGCAGCAGCAACAGCTCGCGCAGATGTCGGAAGCCAATGAACGGCGGCTGGCTGACGTGCGCGCGACGCTGGAGCAGAAGCTGCGTGATATCGAGGCCAATAACGCAGCCAAATTGGAGGAAATGCGACGTACCGTGGACGAGAAGCTGCATGCCACGCTGGAACAACGGCTGGGTGAGTCGTTCAAGCTGGTGTCCGAGCGTCTGGAGCAGGTGCATCGCGGGCTGGGTGAAATGCAGATGCTGGCGCAGGGGGTCGGCGATCTCAAGCGTGTGCTGACCAACGTCAAGACGCGCGGTACCTGGGGCGAAGTGCAGCTGGCGATGCTGCTCGAACAGATCCTGACGCCGGACCAGTACGGCAAGAATGTGGAGACCGTACGCAATTCGGGGGCGCGAGTGGAATTTGCCATCCGTCTGCCTGGCCGGGAGGTGGGTGGCAGTCCGGTCTGGCTGCCCGTCGACGCGAAGTTTCCGAAGGAGCAGTACGAGCGGTTGGTCGACGCGCAGGAGCGCGGCGACGTGGACGGTGTGAACGCGGCCAGCCGCGAGCTGGAAGTGGCGGTACGCCGCGAGGCCCAGACCATCGCCGAGAAATACCTGGCACCGCCGGCCACCACCGACTTCGCCATCCTGTTCCTGCCGACCGAAGGGCTCTATGCCGAAGTCCTGCGGCGGCCGGGGCTGACCGACTTGCTGCAGCGCGATTTCCGGGTGACCGTGGCCGGCCCCACGACGCTGACGGCGCTGCTCAACAGCCTGCAGATGGGATTCCGGACGCTGGCGCTGGAAAAACGGTCAAGCGAAGTGTGGGAAGTGCTGGGCGCCGTAAAGACGGAATTCGGCAAATTTGGCGAAGTTCTGGCGAAGACGCGCGATACGCTGGTGCGCGCGGCGCGCAATATCGAGCAGGCGGAAGTCCGTACGCGGCAGATGGAGCGCAAGCTGCGCACCGTGGAAGCGCTGCCCGGAGAGGTTGCGGAGCAGTTGCTGGGAACGTCGGGAATGATTGGCGCCGGAACGGCTACCGATACCGCCCCGGCTGACGAGAGCCCGGGGCAGCATGAGGACCGGCTGGCCTAGTGGCCGAACGAATGGCGGCCGGGTAGCAATTACTGGGGGTCTTCGGGGCTCAGTTCACGGATGTGAACCTCGATGCCGCCAAAGCGCGCGGCCACCCAGTTGTAGGCGCGGCAGCCCAGCCAGAGCAGGCCAAAGCCGATCAGCGCGTTGAGGATCAGCGCGGTGAAGACGGCGATGCCAGGCAGATCGCCGTAGCGCACGAAGGCGACGAACAGGCCCATGGCCACGATCGGCACCGAAAAGCAGAGATAGACCAGCACTAGCGCGCGGGCAGTCTTGACGGGGTGGAGGTACGCGATCTCCTGGTGCATGACGACAGACAAGATATTGGGGATTGGGGATTTTCGTGCTGCAAGTGTAGCGATTGGTGCCTGCGACGCCTAGACCGCCCCACTGCCGGATGAGGCATTTCAGAGTCCAACGGTGCTTTCCGACAATGTATGCGGCACAAAAACGACACCGCCGGCGGTGTCCGGCGCCTGGCACCGCAAGTGACGCATGAATCGGTTTCATTCATGCTTTGCGGGCGATGTTCCGCGTGGCGGGACGCGCCGGAAAGCGCCCAAGCCGGGCGCCCGGTGGCAGTGCGGCGTCAGATCAGGCCGTCGAACAGCATCACCTGTACGGCATCGCCAGCGGCCACCGAGCCCTGGTCGTGATCGAGCACCACAAAGCAATTGGCCTCGCTCATCGACCGCAACACGCCCGATCCCTGCTGGCCCGTCAGCCGCACCTCCAGATTGCCGTCGGCGCCAGGCGCCAGAATGCCGCGCTGGAATTCGGTACGGCCGGGCTTCTTGCGAATCGGCGTGGTGGTGCGCACGCGGAAGCGGGGCAGCGGCGCCACGTCGGCACCCATCAGGCGGTGCAGGGCGCCGCGCACGAAATGGTAGAAGGTGACCATCACGGCCACCGGATTGCCGGGCAGGCCGAATAGCATGGCATCGTGGCCGTTCGACGAAATCCGCCCGAACGCCATCGGCCTTCCCGGGCGCATCGCGATCTTCCAGAACGTGACATCGCCCAGTTTTTCCATGATCTGCTTCGTATAGTCGGCATCGCCGACCGACACGCCGCCTGACGTGATGATGGCGTCGGCGTTCTCGCAGGCGCTGCGGAATGCTGCCTCCATGGTTTCGGGGTCGTCGCGTACCACGCCCATGTCGATCAGCTCCACGTTGAGCCGGCGCAGCATGCCGTGCAGCGTGTAGCGATTCGAGTCGTAGACACAGCCCGGATCGAGCGGTTCGCCGATGGAACGCAGTTCATCGCCGGTGGAGAAGAACGCCACCCGCAGGCGCCGGCGTACCTTCACCTCCGCCACGCCCAGCGACGCCAGCATGCCCAGGTCGGCCGGCGTCAGGATCCGCCCCGCGCGCAATGCCGCCTGGCCGTGCGCCAGGTCTTCGCCGCGCAGCCGGCGGTTGTCGCCTGCGCGCACGGCGTCGGGCGCAAAGCGCACCAGATTGCCGCCCGCCTGGATTTCAACAAATTCCTGCGGAATCACGGTGTCGCAGCCCGCCGGCATGATCGCGCCGGTCATGATGCGAACCGCCTGGCCTGCCTGCGGCTCGCCGGCGAAGGCGTTGCCCGCATAGGCGGTGCCGATGACCTCCAGCGCAATACTGGTGTCGCCCTGGGCCAGCGCCTGGCTGGAGAACGCGTAGCCGTCCATGGCCGAGTTGTCGTGCGCAGGAACGTCGATCGGCGAGATCACGTCGACGGCCAGCACGCGGTCCAGCGCGGTGCGAATCGCGAGTTGCTCGATGCCGCGAACCGGGTCCACCACATCGGCAATGATGGCGTTGGCCTGATCCACCGGCAGGGCAGTGGGGTCGTAGTCGGACTGGCAGGAGATGACGGATTGCAGCGAAGGCATGATCTGGGTCGCGACACGCGCACGCGTCGGCGGTGAAGGGATTTGGGTGACAGTCTAGCCGGATCGGCCGGCGGCTTCGTGTTCGCGGAGTTCGTCCAGCGTGTTGATGTTGGCAAACGCCCGGGCGTCCTCGAACTCGACCTGTGCCAGCCGCTGTGACATGACCCAGCTTTCGATCTTGCGATGGCCGGCGTCCACATAAGCCCGCAGCCCGGCAGCGGCCGTGACCGGCATCAGGCAGAACACAGGCTGCAAGCGTCGGCGGCCGTCGGCATCCACGGTCACCGGCACCGCGAGGTCGGCATCCTGGTCTTCAATGCCCTGGACCAGTCGGGCTACCAGATCGGCCGGCAGGAAAGGGGTGTCGCAGGGGGCGGTGACCAGCCACGGCGTCTGGCACTGCGCCAGTCCGGCCAGCATGCCCGCCAACGGTCCGGCGAAATCCGCGATGGTGTCGGCGATCACGGGCACACCAAAGGCAGCGTAGCGTTCGGGATTGCGGTTGGCATTGATCAGCAGGGGCCCGGCCTGCGGGGCCAGGCGCTGCAGCGTGTGCTGCACCATCGGCGCGCCCTGGAACGGCTGCAGGCCCTTGTCAGTGCCACCCATCCGGCTGCCGCGGCCGCCGGCCAGGATCAGGCCCGTGATGTCGTCGCGAGCAATCATCAGCCGCCGATATACGACATTTCGATCTTGCTTTCGGCGCGCGCGGCGCGTACGGCGGGATCGCTGCGCTGCTCGGAATAGTTGTCGGTGCGGGCCTGCCATACCTGTGCGATGGCGTTGCCAACCTCCAGGTCGCTGTGTCCGCTACGCAGCAGCGCGCGCAGGTCATAGCCTTCGGTGGCAAACAGGCACAGGTAGAGCCGTCCTTCGGTGGATAGCCGGATCCGGCTGCAATCGCCACAGAAGGCGTGCGTGACGCTGGAAATCACACCGATTTCGCCGCCGCCGTCACGGTAGCGCCAGCGCTCGGCGGTTTCGCCCGAGTAATTGGCCTGCACGGCTTCCAGCGGGAATGCCTCGTCGATACGGCGCACGACATCGGCCGACGACAGCACTTCGTCCATCTGCCAGTGGTTGCTGGCGCCGACATCCATGAATTCGATAAAGCGGACGATGATGCCGCTGTTGCGGAAGTGACGTGCCATTGGCACGATTTCCTGGTCGTTGGTGCCGCGCTTGACCACCATATTGACCTTGATCGGAGCCAGGCCCACGGCCTGGGCCACCTCGATGCCGTGCAGCACGTCGCGCACGGCGAAATCCACGTCGTTCATCTTGCGGAACGTGACGTCGTCGATGGCGTCCAGGCTGACCGTTACACGCGAAAGGCCGGCGTCGCGCAGCGACTGCGCCTTGCGCGCCAGCAGCGATGCATTGGTGGTCAGCGTCAGGTCCAGCGGCTTGCCGGATGCGGTCTCGATGCGGGCCAGCATTTCCACCAGGCGCTCGATGTTCTTGCGCAGCAGCGGCTCTCCGCCGGTCAGCCGGATCTTTTCGACGCCCTGGGCCACGAACAGCCGCGCCACCCGTTCGATTTCCTCGAAACTCAGCAGTTCGGAGTGGGGCAGGAACGTGTAGTCCTTGTCGAACACCTCCTTCGGCATGCAGTAGACGCAGCGGAAGTTGCAGCGGTCGGTGACGGAGATGCGCAGGTCGTGCAGCGGCCGGCCCCGGGTGTCGGCCACGAGCCCGGCCGGAGCCATCAGGCGCGACGGAATGCTCGGCACCATCGAACGGTATCGATGGTCGCGCAGGTCAAGAATCGGAATGACAGTATCGGTCATGGCAGAGTGGGGCCGCGGCTGACCGGTGCGTAGGGCGCCCGGGTGGCCGTTCTGCCTGCCATTCTAGCCGAGGGCGGCTTCACGTCGCGCGCAACACTGTCGTGACTGCAGCACAGTTTATGGCGGGGTAAAGCAGTACAGCTGGCGGGTTTGTGCCAAGTCACGTTGACGACACAGCTTCGCCAATGAAAAAAGGGACGGCGGTTGCCGTCCCTTCCTTGTTGCACAGCGTGCAGCGGCGAGGTGTCGCCTTATTGCTGCTGTTGCTGTTGCTGGGCCGTCTCGCGTTGCTGGCCGCCCGTTTCGACGAGGACCATCGGACCTTCCGGCAGCGGCGGCAACGGCTTGCGCTCGCGCGGGACGCGCGGCGCCGGCGCGATGCGTGCGGCCGCTTCCTGTGCGGCGGCGAGCTTGGCGCTATCGGTGCGCACCCACTCCAGACCTGCGGTCGAAAGCATCGACTCCAGTGCCGGGGTGCTCGTGCTTGCCGGAGCCGGGGCGGCCACGACAGGTGCAACAGCGGCCGGTGCCGGGGCTTCCACGGCGGGAACCGGTGCCGGAGTCACTTCCGGGGCCACGACGACGGGCTCGGGCGTCACCGGGGCGGTAGCGACCGGTGCCGGTGCTTCCACGGGGGCTTGCACGGCCGCGGTTTCGATAGCCGGATGCGCCGGTGCGGGCGTCACGACAGGCGCCGGTTGCGGCTCGGCCACGGCGGCAAAGACCGGTTCAGCGGCCGGGGCCGGCTTGACGGGCTCGACGTGTTCCACCGGTGCCGCCGGGGTGGCTGCCACGGCTTCCACCGGAGCGGCGGCCACGGCAGCTTGCGCAACCGGTGCCGGGGCGGCGTGTTCGGCGGCCTGTTGGGCCACCGGAGTCACCTCGGCCGCTGCCGAAGCCGATTCTTCTTCCGATTCGGTCACGCCGGCGCTGACTTCGGCCAGGTTGCCTTCGTTGACTTCGAGGCTGGTGCCGTCCTCGCGCTCGCGGCGGTAGCGGTTGCGGCCACGGCGATTGCGGCGGCGGCGCTCTTCACCATCGCCGGCTTCCGACGATGCAGCATCTGCACCCAGTGCGCCTTCCGGCACATCCACGGCGGCGATGACGGCCGGTGCAGCCTGGGCTGCCTCGAATGCCGATTGCGGTGCCGTGCCTTCGGCGTTCAGCGGTTCCTCGGTCTCGCGGGCCTCGGCGCGCTCGCGCTGGCGTTCGCGTTGACGCTCGCGGCGTTCCTGATTGCGTTCACGGCGGGCTTCGCTGCGCTCGCCCTGGGCAATCGCCGGGGTGGCTTGCTGTGCTTCGCGCGGCTGACGGTCGCCACGCGGCTGACGCTCGCCACGCGGTTCGCGCTGTTCACGCGGTTCACGTTGCTCGCGTGCTTCGCCACGTTGTGCTTCTGCGCGTTCGCCGCGCTCGGCACGTTCCGTGCGCTCGCCGCGCTGACCGCGACCCTGGCGGTCGCCACGCTCGCCGCGTTCGCCGCGTTCGCCACGTTCGCCGCGCTGTTCGCCACGGCCCTGGCGGCCTTCGCCACGCTCGCCGCGTTCACCACGCTGGCCGCGCTCGCCACGACCCTGACGGTCCCCGCGAGCCTGGGTTTCAGCGGCCGGCTTGACCGGCTCGGCCACGGGAGCCGGTGCCGGCTTCGCACCGAACAGACCCTTCAGCCAGGCGATGAAACCGCCGCCTGCCACCGGCTGGGTAGCCGGCGTGGGGCGGGCAGCCGCGGTGGCTTCCGGCTTCGGCGCGCGCTCGGCGCGCGGCACCGATACCGGCGCGGGCGCGTCGGGCGTGATGCCCTTGACGGCCGCTTCCTGGCGCGGACGTGCGTCTTCCTTCTTGCGGCTGCTGTAGCTGGTGTCGGCTTCCAGCTCCTTCGCGGCGGCCTCTGCCATGCGGTAGCTGGCGGTCGAGTCTTCCAGGCGCGGGTCGTCGTGACGCAGACGTTCCAGCTTGTAGTGCGGCGTTTCCAGATGCTTGTTCGGGATCAGCAGCACATTGACCTTGAAGCGCAGTTCGATCAGGTTGATGTCCTGACGCTTCTCGTTCAGCAGGAAAGCGGCCACTTCCACCG
>Ga0102592_1002366_pt1 | contig 16725 bp, 17 predicted proteins | sample AraplaCol_mMF_r2_FD_76861 | JGI IMG/M metagenome (GOLD analysis project Ga0102592, IMG submission 76861) | Arabidopsis root microbial communities from North Carolina, USA - plate scrape MF_Col_mMF_r2 (SPADES assembly) (version 2) | ecosystem: Host-associated > Plants > Roots > Endosphere...
GAAGACGCTGCGCGAGGCCATGATGCGCGGCTCGCAGCCCGGCGGCAGCGCTTCGAGATAGGCGTCGATGATCGGATTCTGGATCTCGGCGAGCGTGGCGTTCGGTGCATCCTTGGCACGCGGCTGCGTGCGCGAAAGCAGGAGACCGTCACCGGCTTTGCCGGCGCGGGCGCCGCCGGCGACGGAGAATGTCGCCTGCCAGATGCGCTTGTCCAGTTGCGGCCGCTGCGGATAGAGCGTGTCGCCGCCGTCGAGCTGCTTGCCGGTCAGTGCCTTGCGGACGATGTCCAGATTGCGGGCAAAGATCTCGTTGCGCTGGGCGCCGTCGAGGCCGAAGGCGGCGAAGGCCGACGGATTGCCGCCGGTGCCGACGCCGAGCTCGAACCGGCCGTTGCAGAGCAGATCGAGCACCGCGGCGTCCTCGGCCACCCTCACCGCACTCTCCAGCGGCAACGTGACGATGCCGGTGCCGAGGCGGATGCGCGAGGTCTGGGCGGCGACATAGCCGAGGAAGGTGAAGGGCGACGGCAGGCCGCCCTCGCGCTCATGGAAATGATGCTGCGCGATCCATGCGGAGTCGAGCCCGGCCTTCTCGGCGCGCACGATCTGCTCGGCGGCGAAGCGATAGCGGTCCGCCGGCGGCGCCTCGTCGAGAAGCCGCGTGAAGAAGCCCAGGCGTTTCAGGTTTGCAAAGCGTTTCATACGACCCCTGTCGGGCAAGGATGGCCACGCCGGCGATGATGTCGGTTGCCGCAGCTCCAGACAAGCGGGCATTGCGCAAGGCTCATGCGCACGGCTGCCCGCCGGATCGCCCTGGACGTCAGGCAGGCAGGCTGCCTACCAGCTCGGCAGCACCGCGCCCTTGAACTTGGTCAGGACGAACTCCTTGACCTCCGGCGTGTGATAGCTGTCGACCAGGATCTTGACCCAGGGCTTGTCCTTGTCGGCCGTGCGCACCGCGATCAGGTTGACGTAGGGGCCCTTCGGGTCCTCGCGCAGGATCGGGTCCTTGACCGGATCGAGGCCCGCCTGGGTTGCATAATTGGTGTTGATCGCGGCTGCGTCGACATCATCGAGCGCACGCGGGGCCTGCGCCGCATCGACCTCGATGAACTTCAGCTTCTTGGGATTCTCGGTGATGTCGAGCACCGTCGGCTTGAAGCCGGTGCCGTCCTTCAGCTTGATCACGCCCTTGTCGCGCAGCAGCAGCAGCACGCGACCGCCATTGGTCGGATCGTTGGGGATCGAGACCTTGCCGCCTTCGGGGATGTCGGCAAAGGCCTTGTGCTTCTTCGAATAGACGCCGATCGGGAAGTTCACGGTCAGGCCGACGGCCTCGATCTTGTAACCGCGGTCGGCCTTCTGATTGTCCAGATAGGGCTGGTTCTGGAACGAATTGGCCTGGATCTCGCCGGCGTCGAGCGCGGCATTCGGCACCACGTAGTCGGAGAACTCGAGGAGCTGGAGGTCGAGCCCCTGCCTGGCGGCGATCGGCTTCACCGCTTCCAGGATCTGCGCATGCGGCCCCGGGGTCACGCCGATCTTGATGGTCTCGGCCGCGGCTGCGGCGGACCATGCGGCGAGCACGGCCGAGAGGATCAGGGGGAGGCGAAACGACATCTTGGTCTCCACGGGTCTGCAACGATGAATGGAACCGTATTCGCTTCTCTGCCGGGCGAAATCAATGAAATGGAAATCCATATTGGCTGCCTGGGCAAGCGAGCCTTTCTCCGTTCGGCTTGAAACGGGAAACGAATTCGCGGCGAAGGCAGCGCCCCGGCCAAGCGTGAGGTGTATCACGGCATGGCGGCGCGCCGGGAGCGAAATTGGCGGCACCATCAGCCAGGAGAGCAGCCATGACCGCCCTCACCGCGCCGAAGCTCGCAGCCCGGAATCGCCTCGAATGCTTTGCGCTCTACGCCATGTTCCAGGGCGTGCCGCTCTATTCCAGCGTCATCTTGATGATGAAGCTCGTGGCAGCCTCCGAGATCGTCGGCGAACGCTATGGCGCCGCCATCTTCATCGTGCTCGCGGCGGTCTTCCACGGGCTGGCGATGATCTGGCTTGCGCCGAAATTCCCGCGCTTCTTCCGGCACAACAACGCGCCCGCCTTCGGCGATGCCACGCTGTCCTTCACCGAAAAGGTCTCGCGCTGGCTGGCTGAGCCGAAGACGGCGGTGGAGCTGCTGACGAACGTGATGCTGATGTCCGTGCTGGCGATCGGTGTCGCCAGCATCAGGTGACTACTCGGTTCGCCACGTCGACGGCGACAGCATGATCAGGATGCAGATCGCGGCATAGGCGGCCAGCGACACCGTGACCATCGCGGCGAGCCCCGCCATGCCCGCGCCAAAGCTCGCCACCGCAATCCAGCCGCCGCCGGCCGCGATCAGGATGCGTGCGAAGGAGGACGCGAGCGGGCCCATGGCACGGCCGGTGCCTTGCACGGCGAAGGAGCTGACAAAACCGAAGCCGAGCGCAGCATAGGCCGGCGCAACGATGCGCAAATAGGTCATGCCCTCGCCCACCACCTCGCTATCGTGGCTGAACAGGTTGAGCCAGGCCGTCGGAAAGATCGCGACGAAGAGCCCGATCGCCCCGGTCATGACCATGCCGACGACACCGCTGATCCAGCCGATTTTGCGCGCCCGCGCCGTCTGCCCGGCTCCCATGTTGACGCCGACCATGGTCAATGTCGCCGTGCTGATGCCGAACAGCAGCGGGATCATGATGTAGTCGAGCCGCGAGGCGATGCCGTAGCCGGCGAGCGCGGCGGTGCCGAACAGGCCGACCGCGCCGGTGACGAGGATGACGGTGAGATTGGTGAGCACGGCGTTGAACGCGGTGGGAATGCCGACCTTCAGCATGTCGGCGAAGATCCTGGCGCGGAGCGGCACGAGATGCAGCTTCAGGCCGGTCGCGCCCGACGCCATGTAGCGCAGCAGGAACAGCATCGCCGCGCCGTAATAGAGGCCGAAGGCGACGCCAGCGCCGCCGATGCCGAGCCGCGGGATCGGCCCGAACCCGAAGATCAGCGCGGGCGAGACCGGGATGGTCACGATCGCGCCGACCAGCGTCACCAGCGCGGGCACCCTGACATTGCCGGAGCCGCGCAGCGCCGCCGCCTGGAGGTTGACGATCCACACCGGAATGGCGCCGGCGAACAGATAGTTCGAATAGGTGGTCGCGGCCGCGAGCGCGCCGTCGGCGCCGCCGAGGGCGCGGTAGAGATGCGGGCCGCCGAAGATCACGCCGACCGTAAAGACGCCGCCGGCGATGATTGCCAGCACCACGGCGTGAAGCAGCGCCGCCTCGGCGTCGTCCCGGCGGCCGGCCCCCACCGCGCGCGCCACCGAGGATGCGACGCCGGAGCCGAACCCGCCATTCGACATCATGGTCATCAGCATGAAGATCGGGAACACCAGCGCGGCGCCCGCCAGGGCATCGGTGCCGAGAAAGCCGACGTAATAGGCCTCGGCAATATTGACCGCGGTCTGCGCCACCAGGACGGTGACCGTCGGGGCCGCAAGCCGAAGTAATGTCGGCAGGATCGGCGCAGTCAGCAGCGCGGTCCGCCTCTGTTCGGCCGCGCTCGGAGCGGCCGGCGCCACCTGGCGGAGCGGAGCGGCGGTGCGGGCCATGATCGACGCGGCCGACGGAGCCGGTGCGGTAGCATCTTCAACTGACATGGGTACGGCCCCGCGGTTCCCTGAGGGCGGTGCCCACCGGCAGCCCTCTTTGCATGATGACCATCATGTATTATTATGATCGTAATGCAATAGGCCCCTGCTCACGATTTTGTTGACCGGGGCTGGAGCGACCGGCACGGAGGCGGAATTGGCGCGCTACGACAAGGGACACCGGGACACGACGCGGCGGCACATTCTCGACGTCGCCTCCGCTCAGTTCCGCGAGAGCGGCATCGCCGCCGTCGGCCTTGCCGGCATCATGTCGGCGGCCGGCCTGACCAACGGCGCCTTCTACACACATTTCGAATCCAAGGAGGATCTGGTGCGCGCGGTGCTGCTGGATGCGCTGGAACGGCGCGAGCAGCGGCACAAGGACAATCTCGAGAACGGCGTCGCGCTGGAGACCACGATCCGCGACTATCTCTCGCCGCGTCATCGCGACCATGCGGCGACCGGCTGCCCGACCGCGGCGCTGGCGTCCGAGATCGCGCGGCATCCCAAATCGACGCGCGAGGCCTTCACCGGAAAGATGTCCGACATTCTCGCGCTGATGGCGGCGCAAATGCCGAGCGGATCGGCCGCCGAACGCCGGCGGCGCGCGATGTCCGCCTATGCGACCATGATCGGCGCGCTGCAATTGTCGCGCGCCGTGAGCGACAGGCAATTGTCGGAGGAGATTCTGGAGAACGCGGTCGAGGCTGCGCTCACGCTTGCGAAGGGGGCGTGATGCGTGCCGCCCCGGACATCTTACGGCCGCTCAAGTGCGGACATTTCAAGTGTGGCCATTTCCAGGCCACGGCAATGAATCTGTCGCCGGAGCAACATCAGGAAACTTGATGCTTTCGCGCCGGCCGGGTTAGCGTTGCCTCGCGGCCTTACAACTTCCCCAAGTTCGTCTAGATCGCACTGGACCGCCGTCCGAAGCTTTCGGCCGGCGGTCCAGTCCAGCCGCCGGGCATGTTTCGAGCATGATCTTTTCCGAAAACCGCCGGGCACTTTTCCGGATCATGCTTTAGACGATGCCGTTCTGCCGAAGCGCCGCGATCGCAGCGTTGTCATAGCCGAGTTCGGCGAGGACGCGATCGGTATGCTCGCCGAGCGTCGGCGGGCGCGATGCGATTTCACCCGGCGTTTCCGACAGCCGCACGGCGGCGCGCATCACCGGCGCAGGCTTGGGCAGGCCCGGATAGTCGATGTCCTGCATGAAGCCGGCGGCGCGGATATGCGGATGATCGAGCGCCTGTTGCGGGCTCAGCACGGGCCCGGTCGGGATCATCGCCTTGCCCAGCGTATCGACGGCTTCCTGCGTGGTGCGCTCGGCGCACCAGCGCGCCATCCGCTCGCTGATGACGGGGCCGTTGTTGCCGCGGCTGATGTCGTCGGCAAAGCGCGGATCGTTCAGCCATTTGTCTTCTTCACCCATCAGCCTGGCCCAGCGCTTGAACAGCGGATGGCCCGTGACCTGGCATAGCACCCAGCCGTCTCTGGTGCGGTAGATGTCCGCCGGCGCCGCGGTCTGGCCGAGATTGCCGGTTGGAACGCGGTTGACGTTGATGACGGCCTGCTCGATCAGCGTGGCATTGGTGAAGGACAAAGCGGTTGCGAGCAGCGCACCTTCGACGATCTGTCCGCGACCGGACTTGCCGCGCTCGATCAGCGCGGCGAGCGTTCCGAACGCGCAATGCAGCGCAGTTCCGAAATCGACCCAGTTCACCGCAGCGCGGTAAGGCGGATCGCCGGCACCCGTCATGTAGACCGAGCCCGACATGACCTGGCCGACGCCGTCGAAGCCGACGCGGTCGGACCAGGGCCCCGGCCCGCCGAATGCGGTGGCCGTCGTCAGGATGATGTCCGGCTTGACCGCCTTCAGTGAATCGTAGTCGAGCTTCATCGCGCGCAGGGTCTGCGGCGGCAGATTGGCGACGACGACGTCCGCGGTCGCGATCAGGCGGCGCATCACCTCCTGCCCTTCCGGTGTCATCGGATCGAGCGTGATGCACTTCTTGTTGCGGTTGATCTGCAGGAACAGCGCGCCTTCGCCGCCCTCACCCACCGGCGCAACGAACCGGTCCTCGCTGCCGTCGCGCTTCTCCACGCGAATGACCTCAGCGCCGAATTCGGCCAGCAGGGTCGCGCAATACGGCCCCGCGATGTAGCGTCCGAAATCGAGGACGAGCACGCCTTCCAGAACTCCTCCCATAGGTCCTTCCCTTGATGTCTTTTGCCCAGATTACAGGGACTGGTTGCCGCGGCAAGGTGGCGAAGGGTGCAATGCCCGCCCTCAAGATGTGATCGCCGGACTGTTTCGGCGGACGGAAATTCTGCTCTAGTATGGGTTGTCCGTCCCCCCAAAACGAGAAGCGCACAGCCATGCCGCAACAATTCGATCGATCCGCAGAAGATCTCGGCAACGCGATTCATTTCGAGCATGTCAACATCCAGGTCCCGGACCAGCGCCTGGCGACATTATTCTACGTCACGGGACTGGGGCTCACCCGCGATCCGTATCTGATGGTGTCCGACACCAACATGTGGATCAACGCCGGACGGAGCCAGTTTCATCTGCCGAGCGGCAGGCCGCAGGTGCTGCGCGGCCATACCGGCCTCGTCATCGAAGGGCGCGAGGCACTGCTGACGCGGCTGGCATCGGTCGCCAAAAAGCTCGAAGGCACGGCCTTCACCTTCGCCGAGCACAACGACCATGTCGAAGCCGTCTGCCCGTGGGGCAACCGCATGCGCGTTTACGAGCCGGACGCGGCGCGCTTCGGCCGCATCACGCTCGGCATTCCCTATGTCGAGTTCGACGTGCCCATGGGAACGGCGCCGGCGATCTGCGCCTTCTATCCGGAGGTCATGGGCATGCCCGCTAGTCTGCGGAACGGCGACGGCACCGTTGCGGCGGTGCAGACCGGCCGCGACCAGCATCTGCTGTTTCGCGAGACCGATCGGCCGCCGGGCGAATATGACGGGCACCACGTGCAGATGTACATCACCGACTTCTCCGGCCCATACCGCAAGCTGCTCGCGCGCAATCTGGTCTCGCGCGAGGACAATCAATATCAGTACCGGTTCTGCGACATCGTCGATCTCGACAGCGGCAAGCCGCTGTTCACGGTCGAGCACGAGGTGCGCAGCGCGACCCATCCGATGTTCATGCGGCCGATGGTCAACCGCAATCCCGTCGTCAACAACCGCAACTACGCGTATGGCCACGACCAGACGTCATGGGCGATGGGGCCGGATCAGTACGACTGATAGCGGCGTTCAGGCCTCGCGGTCATCGCAGGACCAGCCTGGCTGCTATGTTCGAGCTGGATCGCCGTCCACGAGGCGCGCGGAATTCCGATCCCGCCGCAGATCGCGGAACGTCACGGGCTGCCGGGGCGCCATGCGGCGATGGACCACGACCGAGACCAGCCATGCGGTCACGAACAGCGCGATCACGGCGAAGCCGACATGGGCGAGCGAGTCGTTGAGAGCCTCGACCAGCGACCATGGCCCGCCCGTCAGGCCGAGCCGGTCCGCGATCAGGCCGAGCGCCTCGATGCCGCCGATGAGAAGCGCGACCGCGACGGAGGCGCCGGTGATGGTGAGGTTGTACCAGAGCTTGCGATAGGGGTCGACAAAGGCCCAGCGATAGGCGCTCACCATCAGCGCGGAATCGGCGGTGTCGACCAGCGCCATGCCGGCGGTGAACAGCGCGGGGAAGACCAGCACATGCAGCAGCGAGACGCCGCGCGCGGCCTCAGTGGCGGAGAGGCCGAGCAGGCCGATCTCCGTCGCGGTGTCGAAGCCGAGCCCGAACAGCAGCCCAAGCGGATACATGTGCCAGGGTTTTGTGACCAGGCGAAACATCGGACCGAGCAGGCGAGCCATGAATCCGCGCGCGGCGAGCAGCGTCTCGAGCTGCGCGGCGTCATGGATGCCCTGCTCGCGCACCTCGCGCAGGATCCGCCACAGCCCGGCGAAGATGGCGAGATTGATGGCCGCGATCACCAGCAGGAACAGCGCCGACACCGAGGTGCCGATCAGGGAGCCGATCTCCTTGAGCAGGCTGTCGCCGCCGAGGGTGACGACGCCGAGCGCGAGCAGCATGGTCGCGACCAGCACGACGGTGGAATGTCCGAGGGCAAAATAAAGGCCGACGCTGCGCGGCGTATCGCCCGCCTGCATCAGCTTGCGCACGACGTTGTCGATGGCGGCGATGTGGTCGGCATCGACGGCGTGGCGCAGGCCAAACACCCAGGCCAGCAGCGCCGTCGCCATCACGGTCGGCCGGTCGCCGAACGCTGCGAAGGCGAAGGCCCAAGCCGCGACGTTGGCTGCGATCAGCCCCCCGAACAGAACGACCGAGCCGGGCTCGAACGCCTGCCCTTCGACTTGACCTGACCGAACCACGCCACCCTCCAAGTATGAGGATCATAACAATCCATCATACTGGCGGGCAAGGGCCTGGCCATGTTCGCCCGACGCAGCCGGTGGGCCGGGAACGCGCAGCTCAACAAGCCGCACGGCGGCCTCAATGGGCGGCCAGGATCTCTCCCAGGAACTTCCTGGTGCGATCGTGCCGCGGATTGGTGAAGAAGCTTTCCGGCGCGGCCTCCTCCACGATTCTGCCTTCGGCCATGAAGATGACGCGATCGGCGACCTGCCGCGCAAATCCCATTTCATGGGTGACGCAGATCATGGTCATGCCATCGGTCGCAAGCGCGATCATGGTGTCGAGCACCTCCTTGACCATTTCGGGGTCGAGGGCGGAGGTCGGCTCGTCGAACAACATGACCTTGGGCTCCATGCAGAGCGCGCGTGCAATTGCGACGCGCTGCTGCTGGCCGCCGGACAGCTGGGCCGGATATTTTTCGGCCTGGTCCGCTATCCTGACCCGCTCGAGCAGACGGCGCGCCGTCTCTTCGGCTCTCGCCCGCGGCACGCCGCGGGAGCGCATCGGGGCCAGCATGCAGTTCTCCAGCACGGTCATGTGCGGAAACAGGTTGAATTGCTGGAACACCATGCCGACTTCGCGGCGCACGGCCTCGACCGCGCCCGCTGCATCGTGCAGCCGCGTGCCGGCGACGACCACTTCACCGCGCTGATAGGGTTCCAGCGCATTGATGCAGCGAATGAGAGTGGACTTGCCCGAACCTGACGGCCCGCACAGGACGATCTTCTCGCCCGGACGGACCGCCAGATCGACACCCGTCAGGACCTGATAGGTCCCGTACCATTTGCAGACGCCGCGCATGGCGATCATCGGCTCGGGAACGGATTGCATCGCGCCGTGGTCCGACATGACGTTCTCTCCGTGCCTAGCTGACATCGAAGGGAATGCCGGCAATGCTGTCGGGGAACGCCGGCAGCGGATTGTTCATCCATTTCTGATAGATCTTCGCCAGCTCGCCATTGGCCCTGATCTTCTCGATGAAGCCGTTGGCGAAGGCGTTGATCTCCTTCTCTCCGAGCCGGGTGCAGGCGCCGTTGTAGAGCTTGGTGATTTCGAGCTTGTTCTCGTAGTGACCGGGCCTGGATTCATTGAGGCGCGGAACGTAGAAGATATTGCCGCCGACGGCCTGGACCTGACCGGACAGCAGCGCCTGCATGGTCGGTGCGTCGCCGTCGAAGCGGCGGATGGTGGTGCCCGCCGGGGCGGCCTTGGTCACGTCGCTGTCCTGCACGCTGCCGCGCGCGACGCCGATGACGTATTTGCCCATGTCGGCAGGCGATTTGATTTCCACATCCTTCGGCGCGATGAAGGTGATGATGTTCGCGCCATAGGGCTTCGAGAACTGCACCGCCTTGGCGCGCTCCGGCAGCATGGCCATCGTCGCGAACAGGATATCGACCCGCCCCGAGGTCAGGGCCGGGATGCGATTGGCCACGGCCAGTTGCGTGAACTCGGCTGGCACGCCGAGCTCCCTGGCGAACAGCGCCGAGATCTCCGCGTCGTAGCCGTCCTGCTTTCCCGTCGCATCGACAAAGCCCCAGGGCGGATTGTCACCCTGGATGCCGATCAGGACCTTGCCCCTCGCCTTGATCTCGGACGGCGTCACGGCGTAGGCGGAGCGCGGCAGCAGGAGCGGCGCGGCGATGGTCGCGGCGCCGAGCGCCAGGACACGGCGCCGATTGAATGGATAAGTCTTGCCGTTGGTCATCATTCCCTCCTCGGTTGTCGTCCTGTTATCTTTGCTGCCTCTTCATCGCGCGGCGACGGCCATCCGGCGCTCGAGCTGCGCGCCATAGAGCGACAGTGGCCAGCAGATCGCGAAATAGAGAGCACACACCAAGCCGAGGACGAGCAGCGGCTTGAAGTTCTGGTTGGAAACGATGGTCCCTGCGCGCATCAATTCGGTGAAGCCGACGATCGCCGCCAGCGACGTTCCCTTGATCAGCTGGACCAGGAACCCGATCGTCGCAGGCAGCGAGATGCGGAGCGCCTGCGGCAAGACGACATCCCTCATCCGCGACACGTAGTCGAGGCTCAGGGCCTTCGCGGCCTCGACCTGGCCTTTCGGCACCGCCTCGATCGCGCCGCGCCATATCTCGCCGAGGAAGGCACCGGCGTGCAGCGTGAAGCCGATGGAGACCGAGACCCAGGCGTCCAGCTTGAGGCCGGCGAGCGCAAGCCCATAGTAGACGACGAACAATTGCATCAGGAGGGGCGTGCCCTGGAACAGCGCGATGTAGGCCGCCATGCAGCGCTCCAGCCCGCGGTGGCCCGACGTGCGCGCCAGCGCCACGCCGAGGCCGGCGACCGAGCCGACCACGAAGCCGATCGCGGACAGCGCAAGCGTCCATTTGAGGCCGCCGATCAGGAACAGGAACTGCTTCCGGTCCATGGCGCCCTCACTTCACGGGATAGCTGAAGCAGCGCGCGTCGATCAGCGCGAACATCCGCATCAGCATCCATGACATCGCGAGATAGAGCAGCGTGACGACGCCGTAGACCTCGAAGCTGCGAAAGGTGTTGGTCTCGATCGTCTGCCCGACCGAGGTGAGCTCATAGGCCGAGATCGCGGACGCGATGCTCGTCGTCAGCGTCAGCATGATGAACTGGCTGGTCAGCGACGGATAGACCGCGCGCAGCGCCGGCTTCAGCACGATCAGCCGGAACACCTGCGCCCGGCTGAGGCTGAGCGCGAGCCCGGCCTCCACCTGCCCCTTATTGATCGACTGCACGCCGCCGCGAATGATCTCGATCGCATAGGCGCCGCCGTTGACGCCGAGCGCGATGATCGCGGTCAGGGTCGGGTCGAGGCGAACGCCGACCAGCGGCAGCGCGAAGAAGATGAAATAGATCTGCCCGAGGAACGGCGTGTTGCGGATCGCCTCAACAAAGGCGATGACGAGCCAACGCAGCGCGGCGATGCGGGACTGACGAAGCACGACGCCGCCGATCCCGATCGCGAGAGCCAACCCCATGCCGGACAGCGCGAGCTGAAGTGTCCCGGCACAGCCCCATAGCAGGTCCGGCAGTCCGTCCAGCACAGGGCCAAAATCGAACGTGTAGTTCACCTTGCTCCTCCCTCCGGGCGGCCCTCTTGCCGGCGTCGTTGAAGTCGCGCCGTGGCTCTGCCCGTTCTGTTCCGCCTGCGGCGGTGAATCGTCTGCGCTCGGGAAGCTCCTTGCTTCTGTTGCGCCGTCTACTTGACCGGACTTGCGAGCGTTTCGTAGCGACTGCGCAGATCGACGCGTCGTCCGCCGGAGGCGGCCTCGGCGACGGCGAGGGTCGCGATCAGGCTGCGTGCGCCGTCCTCGACCGGCTGCAGGGACTGCGCCTTGCCGCGGATGACGTCGTGGAAATGATCGAGCTGGGCGACATAGGGATCGAGCGAATTGGCATGGAGGCGCTGCGCCTGGATCGGTTCGTTCCAGCTCTGTGCATCTCCTGTCTGCGACCATTGCACGAGCGCCGGAAACTCGATCGAACCGCGGCGGCCGAGGAAGCGGTAGCTGCTCTCGCCGCTGAACGGAAATTCGGGGGCTTCGCCGAGCCCCTGCTCGGACGTCCAGGGCGAGACGGCGCTGTCGCTGATGAAAAAGGTGCCGAGCGCGCCGCTGTCGAACTCGATCAGCGCCGCGGCAGTGTCCTCGACCGCAAAGCCGCGCTGGCGGTTCGACGCGATCGCTTCCACGGCGACGATCTCGCCCACGGTGAAGCGCAGGAAATCGATCTCGTGGATGAGGTTGATCAGGATCGGACCGCCGCCGGCCTGCGAGCGCCATGGCGCAATCTCGAAATAGGCGGCCGGCTTGTGCGTGGCCCAGATCGCCGACACCCCGACGACATCGCCGATCCGCCGTTCTCCCAGCACTGCGCGGAGCGTCCTGACCTGCTGATGGTGGCGGCGGTGATGCCCGACCAGCGACCGGATGCCCGCCTTGCGTACCTCGCCGATCAGGTCCGCCGCGGTTTCGAGCGTGTCGGTGACCGGCTTCTCGATCAGGATGTGAATGCCGCGCCTGGCGCAGGCGATGCCCTGCTCGGCATGAAGCTGGTTGGGCGAAGCGATGATCACGGCTTCCGGCCGCGCCTCGTCGAGCAGTTTCCGGTAGTCGGCGAAGACGGGGGTTTTGGGATAGTCGGCGGCGGCCCGCTCGACGTTCACGTCCGCGATGCCCACGAGGTCGTAGTCGGTTCGCTCGGCCAGCTTGGCGAGATGCTTTCGCCCGATCAGTCCCGCGCCGATGACGCCGATGGTGATGTTCTTCATCTCAGGCATTCCGTGTCTGGATTGCGCCGCCGGTCTGGGGGCGATGATTTGGCCTCGACGAACCTCGCGAACGATGATCGAGCAGGCGTCTTGCGGCATTGAACGCCGTCGCGAGCCGCGCTCGCACCGGCAGAGCCGGCAGCGGCATCTCGACGCTGATCGTTGCGTCCGCCGGTAGCGCGTCCAGCAACTCGCCGAGCGGCAAGGCACCCTCGCCCGGCGGCAACCGCCCTTCGCGCGCCTCCGCGATGATTGCCGCATCGTCCACGGGCACCTGCGCAACAGCGTCGCAAATCTGCACGGCGCGCAGATGGTGCGCCGGGATCGGGATCAAGTCGTCCGGCTGGCCGCCGGAGCGATGGAGATGCAGCGCATCGACGAGAATGGCGCCGTTCGCCCTCCCGGCCTCGCGCACGATCGCTTCGGCCTGCGGCAGCGAGCCGATGGCGCGCCAGCGCATGAATTCCAGATCGACACGCAGACTGAACTGCCCCGCGAGGTCGCAAAGTTCGGCGAAATTCGCGGTCAGGCGCGCGGGGTCGTTATCGTCCCCCGATGCCGTGACGGCCACCGCGCCGAGATCGGCCGCCGCTTCGAATATCCCCGCAAGCGCCGGAATGTCGACGCCGGGCACGAGCTGGACGAACTCGATCTCGTTCAGTCGCATCCCCTCGCCGGCAAGCAGTCGTTTGAGCGAGCGGTGTGCGTCGGTTCCCGCCCACGTCGGATAGGCCGGCCCGCCGACGGTCGCCGGGATCACCCGCAAGCCGACGAAGCGGAAGCCGGCGCGCACGGCCTCGGGCACGAGCGCTCCGGGCGCGAGGTCCAATGCCGTCAGATGAGCAAGGCCGAGGTCAATCACGATTAATTATCCTATGGGATAATTACAATTAACCTACAGGATAATTGCTGTCAAGCTGCGCCGATTGCGCTATGGATAAGGGACAGCAGGCCTGGCCGGACGCAGAGGACCGAACCGCCGGATGAGAACCAAGGAAAAGCGAGCCGCCGAGGACACGAAGCAGCCGCCGGTGCGGCGGCGCGACAAGGAGCGCACCAGGCGCGAGATCCTTGAGATCGCGTTCGCGGAATTCGCCGAGAACGGCCTCGCGGGCGGCAATACCGACGCCATCGCCGCGCGCGCCAACGTCACCAAGCGGCTGATCTTCTATTACTTCAATACCAAGGAAGAGCTGTTCACGGCCGTGCTCGAAATGGCCTATGCGAAGATGCGCATCGCCGAGCAGGACCTCCACCTCGAAGCGCTCGCGCCCGAGGCCGCGATCCGCAGGCTGGCCGAGTTCACCTTCGATTTCGACCAGGCCAACCCGGAATATGTCCGGCTGGTCACGATCGAGAACATCCATCGCGGCCGGCATATCCGCGCCAGCAAGAAACTCAAGGAGATGACGCGGCCGATCATCAGCCAGATCGCCGCGGTGCTGGACAGGGGCGTCGGCGCCGGCGTGATCAGGCCCGGCATCGATCCGGTCGAACTGCACATGTCGCTGAACGCACTATGTTTCTTCTCGGTCGCGAACCGGCATACGTTCGAAGCTCAATTCGCAGCCGACATGTCCTCGCAGAAGGCCAAGGCACAGCGGCGGGTCGAGATCGCAGACCTGCTCTGGCGCTACGTGCGGAACGACCAGGGGGCGGCAAAGAGCGCCGCCTCGAAGTCTTGACCGGGCGGCTGCCGGCATCGAGAGGCGCGACCTTCGCCATTTCGCCGCAGGCTCCCTCCTTGACTCCACGACATCAGACGTCCTGAGCTAGGGTGCACGCAACTTGCATGCTGGTGACGACGTTTCCGTGTGAAGATGGAGGTCCCGATGAACGAGCACGACATCCGCAACCTGGTGGCGGAGGTGAAGGACGGCACGCTGTCGCGGCGCGCGTTCATCCGGACCATGGCCGCGGTCGGGATCGCAGCCCCGGTCGCGAGCCAGATCCTGCTCTGGAACGACGCGGCGATGGCGGACGCGACGCTTCCCTACAAGCCGACCAAGGCCGGCGGCGGCGGCACGCTCAAAATGCTGCTCTGGCAGGCGCCCACGCTGCTCAATCCGCATTTCGCACTCGGCACCAAGGACCAGATCGCCTCGCGCATCTTCTTCGAGCCGCTCGCCGGCTGGGACAAGGAGGGAAACCTCATCCCCTGCCTTGCCGCAGAGGTTCCAACCAAGGCGAACGGCGGCCTCGCCGCCGACGGCATGAGCGTGATCTGGAAGCTGAAGCAGGGCGTCAGGTGGCATGACGGCAAGCCCTTCACCGCCGACGACGTCGTCTTCACCTGGCAATACGCCGCGGATCTCGCAACGGCGGCCTACACCACGGGCTCCTACAAGGACCTCAAGGTCGAGAAGATCGACGACCATGCCGTCAAGGTGATCTTCAAGGCACCGACCCCGTTCTGGGCCGACCCGTTCGTCGGCTCGGTCGGCCAGATCCTGCCGAAGCATCATTTCGGCGACTATGTCGGCGCAAAGTCACGCGAAGCTCCCGGCAACCTGAAGCCGGTCGGCACCGGCCCCTACAAATTCGTCGAGTTCAAGCCGGGCGACCTGATCAAGGCCGAGCGCAACACCGACTACCACATCAAGAACCAGCCGCATTTCGACATGATCGAGGTCAAGGGCGGCGGCGACGCGGTCTCTGCGGCGCGCGCCGTGCTGCAGACCGGCGAATACGACTTCGCGTGGAACATGCAGGTGGAAGAAGAGGTCCTCAAGCGCATGGAGGCGGGCGGCAAGGGCAAGCTCGACATCACGCCTTCCGGAAATGTCGAGTTCATCATCCTCAACACGACGGACCCCTGGACCGAGGTCGACGGCGAGCGTTCGAGCGCCAAGACCAAGCATCCGACGCTGTCCGATCCCGCCGTTCGCCGCGCCATCAATCTCCTGATCGACCGCGATTCGATCCAGAAGTTCATCTACGGGCGCGGCGCCATCGCGACCGCGAGCTTCGTCAACGCGCCGAAGCAGTTCAAGTCCCCGAAGCTGAAATACGAGTTCGACATCGACAAGGCCAACAAGATCCTCGACGAGGCCGGCTGGACCAGGAACGCGGAGGGTTTCCGCGAGAAGGACGGCAAGAAGCTCAAATACGTGTTCCAGACCTCGACCAACGCCCCGCGGCAGAAGACCCAGGCGATCATCAAGCAGGCCTGCCAGAAGGCCGGCATCGACATCGAAATAAAGGCGGTCACCGCGTCGGTGTTCTTCTCCTCCGATGTCGGCAATCCCGACACCTATTCGAAGTTCTACGCCGACATGGAGATGTACAACACGACGCAGCCGCAGCCCGATCCGGAGCGTCTATTGAACCAGTGCGTGTCCTGGGAGATCGCGACCAAGGACAACAAATGGCTCGGCCGCAACAATTCGCGCTATTCCGATCCCGAGGCCGACAAGGCCTACAAGGCCGCCCAGAACGAGCTCGACCCGGTCAAGCGCGCCGCGTTGCTGATCAAGGTCGACGAAACCTTCTGCGACGCCCATGTGTTCCTGCCGCTGCTCTCGCGCCACATCGTCAACGCGAGCGTCAACAGCCTGATGATCGATATCTCGGGCTGGGACACCATCACGTGGAATCTGGCGAGCTGGTATCGGGTTTGAGGACACGGCGCAACGAACGCTCGCTCATCATTGATCCCGAGGGGCGGACGGCGGCCGTCCGGCCCCTTTCAGGTCTGCGAGACCGTTTCCCCTGGGAACCGGTCCATCGATGCATAGTGCGCTGCGCCCGCCGCGACGATCCTGCAGAAGTTCAGGGTGAGGCGGCCGTAGAGGGCGCCTGACCCGGGTTCCGAGGATGCGAAGCGGTAGGATGTACCGAGACCGCGGGCGATCTCGAACACGCCCATGACCTCGTACTGCGTCAACGCCGAGTGAATGCCGAGCAGCGACATTAACAGGGCTGGAATTCCGACGCTGGTCACGACGGCCTCGCTTCGGGGCGCGGCAGCGGCAGGAACTGCGCGAGATGGGCGCTTCTCCACTGATAGGGCGTGTCCCCGGCGAAGCGCTTGAACACCGTCGTGAAATGAGCCTGGGTCTGGAATCCGACGGTCAGGGCGACGTCGACGAGCGAGGCGTCGGCCCGCTGCAGCAATTCCTGGGCACGCTCGATCCGCCGCTTCAGCAGATAATCGTGCGGCCGCATGCCGACGGCCGCCCGGAACTGCGCGGCAAAGTGCATCCGGCTGAGGCCGGCGACGGCGGCCAGATGCTGCAGGGTGACCTTCGCGTCCAGATTGTCGTCGATGTACTGCATGACACGCTTGAGGCGCCATTTCTGCAGCGACCGCACCGCGCGGCCGGTCT
>Ga0102592_1002367_pt1 | contig 16700 bp, 9 predicted proteins | sample AraplaCol_mMF_r2_FD_76861 | JGI IMG/M metagenome (GOLD analysis project Ga0102592, IMG submission 76861) | Arabidopsis root microbial communities from North Carolina, USA - plate scrape MF_Col_mMF_r2 (SPADES assembly) (version 2) | ecosystem: Host-associated > Plants > Roots > Endosphere | place...
TCGCATCTAAGGTGGCGCGGAATGTCTGGAAGTGCCATCATGGTTTGGTGCGCAAGGCCGGAACATGACCGCAATATTCGTGAGTCATCGAAGTAGCGACCACGCCGAGGCGGCGGCGATCAAGTGCTGGCTCGCCGACCAGGGCCACGAGCAGCTCTTCCTCGATTTTGATCCTGCCGACGGAATTCCGGCCGGCGTCTATTGGGAGCAGCGGCTGTACAAGGAGCTGCGACGTTGCCAAGCGCTTCTCATCGTGCTTACGCCCGACTGGCTTGCATCATACTGGTGTCGTAACGAATTGGCGATCGCGCGCGAGAAGGGCAAAGCAATTTTCGTCGTTCGCGTGAAAGTCTGCGCAGGTGGCCCCCTGATACCCGCGATCCAGGAAGTCGATCTCACCACCGACCAGACAGGCCTTGAAAAACTAGCGCGCGGGCTGCGCGAGCACGGACTGGACCCCGCGAGTGCATTCGATTGGAAGCCGGGCCGGCCGATCTATCCCGGACTCGCGGCCTTCGACATCGACGATGCCGCGATCTTCTTCGGGCGCTCAAAAGAGAGTTGGGATGTCGTCGAGGCGTTGCGGCACATGCGTCTGCAGGCGGTCGGCTCTTCCAAGCTGCTCCTCATCACGGGAGCCTCGGGAAGCGGCAAATCATCCATGATGCGTGCAGGGGTGCTGGCGCGGCTGCGAAAGGAGCCTGCGAGCTGGATCGTGGCCCGGCCATTCCGGCGCGGCGCCAACGCGATCGCGGGACTTGCGGCCGCTCTTGCGTGGGCGTTTCCAGCTGAACGGCGCCCCGTCGACCTCGCGGCTATCACGGATCGGTTGACCGGCGCGAATGGCGCGGGTGAGCTGCTGGCGTTGGCGGAAGAACTCCGCCTTGCACTGAACCGGCCGGATGCGGCTCTCGTCATCGCGATCGATCAGGCCGAGGAATTGCTGGGCGCGGAGCAATCCGGTGACGCTGCGCATCTACTCGACCTTCTTCGTGACGCGCTGCCAAAGGTCGCGGACAATCTCGTGGTGCTTGCCACGATCCGGTCGGACCGGCTTGGCGCGTGGCAGCAACATCCCTCGGTGAAGGCCGGCCCCGAACATGGCGAACTCATTTTTCGCATGACACCACTCGGTCCGATGCCGATGGATCGCTTGGGCGATATCGTGCGCGGCCCGGCCTTCTACGAAGGATTGGAAATTGACGCCGATCTGGTCGATGCAATCCGGACCGACACGATCACGCCGGACGCCCTGCCGCTTCTCGCCTACACCTTACAATATCTCCACCGCCATTTTTCGGGCGAAGGGCGGCTGAGGCTCACCCAGTATCAGTCATTCGGCGGCCTCGAAGGCTCGGTGCGAAGCCAGGCTGATGCGGCAATTTCAATCGATACGCTTTCCGACGAGGATCGGCGCGCTCTTCAGGACGCGTTCGTGCCCGGACTTGTGCGCGCCAATGCCGATGGCGGCTTCAGTCGCGGCCGAGCGCAGCTTTCGAGACTTCCTCCGCGCGCCGAGCCGCATCTGCGCCGTCTCCTTGATGATGCCCGGCTGCTGCAGACCGATGTCGACGCCGAGGGCAATGCCACGATCGAGGTCGCTCACGAGTCGCTGTTGCGGGTATGGCCGACATTGGCGCGGTGGATCGCAGAGGATGCGCTGAAGTTGCGGCGGCTGGAGGCGCTGCAACGTGCGGCCGCGGATTGGGTTCAGAATGGCCGCGGCGAGGATTTCTTGATTCATCGTGATCAACGGCTCGCCGATGCCGAGACACTGATCGCCGAGCCGCGCTTCGCGGTCGAACTCGATACGGCCGATCGTGACTATCTCGCGACTGCCCGGACGCGGCAAAATCGTCAGGAAGCACAGGAGAAAGATGCGCGGGAGCGAGAGCTGCAATCGGCCCAAGAACTTGCAGCGCGTCGCAGCACCCAGGTTCGTGTCACTCTCGCTGCCGCGGTGCTGCTGGTCGCCGTCGCGGCCGGCGCTGCGTGGCAATGGCGCGAGGCGGTGTCGCAAAGGGAGAAGGCCGTGATCGCCACCGCTGATGCGGAGCATCAGCTCAAGATGACGCAAACCACGCAATCTCTTTTTCTGGCCGATCTCGCCCGCCAGCGCACCGAGGCGGGCGATGCCGGCACTGCGATGCTGCTTGCCCTGGAGGCGCTGCCTGACGACGCGGCAGGACGTTCTCGTCTGTATTTGCCCGCAGCCGAGGTGGAGCTCGATCGGGCCGTTCGGGATATGCGCGAGCGGCTTGCGGTCATCCAGGGCGATCAGGTCGATGACGCGCTGTTCAGCCCGAACGGCGAGCTCGTCCTGACCTTGTCAACAGGGATCGCGAAACTCTGGGATTCCGCGACCGGAAAGCCGGTGGGCCGACCATTCGTGGGAGATGGAAACATCAGGTCCGCGGCGTTCAGTCTTGACGGTAAGCAAGTTGTCGCCGTGTCATCAGACAGGACGATACGGTTGTGGGACGGACAAACAGGCGAACCGATCGGGCAGCCCTTGCCGGGCCAGATCAACAAGGATGTCGTCGGCGCTGCGTTCAGCCCTGACAGCCGGCGCTTTGTCAGCAGATCATGGAATAAGACGGTGCAGGTATGGGATGCAACGACGGGGCAAGCGGTCGGCAAGCCAATTCCTACAAATGATGTGGTCCAGGCTGTCTTCGACCCGGACAAAGGACACATCATCACGGTGTCGCAACGCGGCGAGATAATCGGGTGGGAAGCAGACGGGCGGGTGCCACCTGTCCGTTCGGTGGTCACCTTGAACGTCAAAGTACGCGCCGCCGCCTTTAGCCCAAATCGGGAATATGTCGTGATATGGGATGCCGAGGGGCCCGTGAAGCTATGGGACACCATGAGTGGCAAGCCTGTTCGGGATATCGGGTCAGGGCGTCACGGCTTCGATTACTTTTACTCTGCTGCATTTAGTCCCGACGGCAGCCGCCTCGTGACCGTGTCGGAGGATTCGAAGGCTCGTGTCTGGGATATCCAGACCGGTGAACTGGTTGCGAAACCATTGCACCATGAGGGCGTCGTGAATGCGGCGTTCAGCCCGGACGGCAAGCGCGTCGTGACTGCTTCGCGTGACGGCACAGCGCGCATCTGGGATGTCGAGAGCAGACCGAGCGTGATCCTGGTCGGTCACAACGATTTAGTCTCCGACGCCGCGTTCAGTCCCGATGGCGGACGCGTCGTGACCACGTCAACGGACGGAACCGCCCGGTTTTGGGATGTTGCGAATGGCTCGTTGATTGGCAGGCTGCTTATTCCACGCAATGGGATAGAGCCACATAAGTGGATGAACGTGGCTTACAGCCCTGACGGCACGCGTCTGGTGACGGTTTCGGAACAAGGGTCCAGGCTCTGGGATGTTGCGACCAACGCCGAGATCGCGTTGCTCTCCGGCGACGTGCGGAGCCTGTCTTTCAGCGTCGACAGTCAGCTCATCGTGACCATTTCGCTCGACAAGACGGTCCGAGTCTGGGATGGCCATAGTGGCAAACCAGTCGGCCTCCCTCTGAAGGGACACACCGAGTCTGTCCTGGCAGCGGTGTTCAGTCCAGATGGCAAGCAGATCGTCACCGTGTCCGCGGATAGGACTGTTCAATGGTGGGACACTGCGACTGGCACCCCGATCGGGGACCCAATCGCGACCGAATTGATTGGCGCTGGCACAAGACCCGAAATAGTCCCAAGCATCGAATTTAGCACCGATCGAAAGACGTTTCTTTCTAGCACGGGCGACGAAGTGAGGGTCCTTGATCCCCGGACCGGCATGCTCATCGGAGCGCCCATCAGAGGCGATGATGTCGCCTCCGTCGCTGCGGGCATGAGCCCGGATGGGGAGCGCATTCTGACCATAACTGCTGCCGACACTGTGCGGGTGTGGGACCGCAGGCGAAGAACGCAGGTCACCGCGCCGCTTCCAGGGGCGGGAAGGGTCTTTGCCGCGGCGTTCAGTCCAAATGGAACGCGGATCGTCGGCGGGTTTGACGACCACAAGGCCCGTCTGTGGACTGTTTCTCCGAACACCCAGGCCCTTGTGGAGCGAGCAAAAGCGCTCGCGCCACGCTGTCTCACCAAAGCTCAGCGCGAGGCGTTCTTTTTGCTTCCTGATCCTCCCGCTTGGTGCATTGAGCGCGAGAAATGGCCGTACCACTCCGACGAATGGAAGCAGTGGCTCACCGACCTACGTGCCGGTAAAGATCCGCCGCTTCCAAATGAAAAATAGACAAGCCCGACTCGGCCACTTGTTGAATGCCGTCCCGCGTTGATCCGTGGTGCGTCATCGCAACAGTTCGCGTCTCGCGTGAATCGGGGCAGAGACCGAATGCAAGAATCTCGCGATCTCCCGATCGGTTTTCAAATGCACGACCGGGGACGTTGGCGCCATAGTGGACACGCTCGGCCTCGATGCCGGGCGCGCGCTCGGTGTCGTAGCGCCAAGCCTCCTGCATCAGTTTCCGGTCGAATTGCTCGGGGCAGCCCTCGGGCAGATCGGGCCGCATCGTGTGGCATGGAAGCGGGCGCGGCGGAAGGATAACTCTTCCGCATCGGCTCTACCCATGAGGAGACGTTGCGAAGCTCATCTGTTATTGTCCCTGCTTCTGCAGTGGGAGTTCGAATGAGAGTATTGGTGATCGGCGCGGGCGCGCTCGGCGGCTATTACGGAGCTTGCCTGGTCCGGGCAGGCCGCGACGTGACCTTTCTGGTGCGCGAGAATCGGGCCGAGCTATTGCGCAGGAACGGCCTGCAGGTCGTGAGTCCGCACGGCGATTTTGCGGTGCAGCCGAAGCTCCTGCTGGCAAGCGATCTCAAGGAGCCGTTCGATGTCGTGCTCGTCGGCGTGAAAGCCTACTCGCTCGATGACGCGATGAGCCAGTTTGCGCCCGCTATCGGCACGAGCTCGATGATTCTTCCGATCCTCAACGGGCTGAAACACGTCGATGCTCTCACTGCAAGGTTCGGTGCCTCTCGCGTCCTCGGCGGTCTTGCGAACGTCAGTGCCGGACTGGATGCGGAGGGCCGGGTGGTTCAGTTCATGGCCAACCAGACCATCGTCTTCGGCGAGATCGAAGGGGCACTGAGCGAGCGCGCGCTCGCGCTGGAGACGCTGCTCGATGTTCCCGGCATCGACGTGCGCGCCAGCGAAGCGATCATGCAGGACATGTGGGAGAAGTTCGTCCAGCTCTCGACGCTCGCCGGCATCACCTGCCTGATGCGTGCCAGCATCGGCGACATCCTGGCCGTGCCGAACGGCGAGCAGTCCATTTTCCGCCTGTTCGCGGAGTGCTGCGCGGTTGCGACGGCCTCGGGATACGAACCGCGCGCCCCTTTCATCGAGTTCGACCGGAAACTATTCACCACGCTGGATTCGCCGCTGAAGGCCTCGATGCTGCGCGACATCGAGCGCGGCTCGGTCACCGAGGCCGAGCATATCCTAGGCGACATGGCCAATCGAGCCCGTACGCTGGGTATCGAGACGCCGTTGCTGGACCTGGCCCGCGCGCATGTGGCGGCTTACGAGGTCGGACGAAGCAGAGCAAAGGGTTAACCCGCCCCGATCAGCGGGATCGCCTCGTCCCGTTCGTAGAGATACAGCAGGCACCGCAACGCCTCGCCGCGCTCGCCCTTCAGTTTCGGATCGTCTTTCAGGATGCGCAGCGCCTCTTCGCGGGCCTGGGCGATGAGCTGGCCGTGCACCTCCGGGCGCGCGATGCGGTAGCCGGGCAGGCCGCTCTGGCGCACGCCCAGCACGTCGCCTTCGCCGCGCAGCTTCAGGTCCTCCTCGGCGATGCGAAAACCGTCGGTGGTTTCGCGGATCACCTTGAGGCGCGCCTTCGACATCTCGCCGAGCGGCTCCGAATAAAGCAGGATGCAGGTCGAGGCCTCCGAGCCGCGGCCGATGCGGCCGCGCAACTGGTGCAGCTGGGCGAGGCCGAAACGCTCGGCGTTCTCGATCACCATGATGGTCGCCGCCGGCACGTCGACGCCGACCTCGACCACGGTGGTTGCGACCAGGAGGCCGATCTCGTGGGCGGCGAACTGGCCCATCACCCGGTCTTTGTCGGCGCCCTTCATCTGGCCGTGGACGAGGCCGACACGCTCGCCGAAGCGCTTTTGCAGGCTCTCGAAACGCTTGGTCGCATTGGTGAGGTGCTCGGTGCCTTCGGCCTCGGATTCCTCGACCAACGGGCAGATCCAGTAGACCAGCTTGCCGGCGTCGAGCGCGCGTCCGACGCCGTCCATGACCTCGCCGAGCCGGCTCATGGCGACGGCACGGGTGTCGATGGGCTGGCGGCCTGCAGGCTTCTCGCGCAGCTCGGAGATGTCCATGTCGCCGAAATAGGTCAGCACCAGCGTGCGCGGAATCGGTGTGGCGCTGAGCACCAGCACGTCGACGGCTTCCCCCTTCGACGTTAGCGCCAGGCGCTCGCGCACGCCAAAACGGTGCTGCTCGTCGACGATGGCGAGCGCGAGGTCGTGGAAGATCACGTCGTCCTGGATCAGCGCATGGGTGCCGACGAGCAGGTCGATCTCGCCTGCTTCGAGCTGCGCGATGAGCTCGCGCCGCTCCTTGCCTTTCTCGCGGCCGGTGAGGATCGCGACGCGCATGCCGGCCCGCTCGGCGAGCGGGGCGATGGTCTTGATGTGCTGGCGCGCCAGGATTTCGGTCGGCGCCATCAGCGCGGCCTGCTTGCCGACCTCCGCGACGGCGGCGGCGGCGAGCAGCGCGACCACGGTCTTGCCCGATCCGACGTCGCCCTGCAGCAGGCGCAGCATGCGCACCGGCTGTTGCAGGTCCTCGGCGATGGCGGCGGCGGCGCTGCGCTGTGACGGCGTCAGCGCGTAGGGCAGGGCGTCGATGATCTTGTTGCGCAGGTGACCGTCGCCGGCATTGCGCACGCCGGCGGGGCGGCGCAGTTGCGCGCGGATCAAAGCGAGCGCGAGCTGGCCGGCCAGGAGCTCGTCGAAGGCGAGGCGCGACCAGAACGGCTGATCCGGCAGGATGTCCGTCAGCTCGACCGGCTGGTGCACCCGATTGAGCGCTTCGGCGATCGGCGGAAAGTTACAGCGTCGCATCACCTCCGGGCTGATCCATTCCGGCAGCGCCGGCAGCTTCTGCAGGGCCTGCGCGATCGCGCGGCGCAGCGAGCCGAGCGCGAGGCCTTCCGTCAGCGGATAGACCGGATCGATGCCGGAGAGCTTCGAGATCGCTTCCTCGTCCAGCACGCGGTCGGGATGCACGATCTGCGGGATGCCGTCATACATCTGCAACGTGCCGGAGACGTAGCGCTTCTCGCCGACCGGCAGCAGCTTCTCGACATAGCCCGGCTTGGCGCGAAAGAAGGTCAGCACGACGTCGCCGGTGTCGTCGCTGGCGTAGACCAGATACGGCGCGCGCGAATTGCGCGGCGGGGGCGGGCGGTGACGGTCGACGGTGACCTCCAGCGTCACCATGGTTCCCTGCACGGCGTCACGGATTTTCGGCCGCGCCCGGCGGTCGATCACCTGGCTCGGCAAATGCAGCAAGAGGTCCACCAGCCGTGGCGTCTCGCTCCGGCTGAGCAGGTATTGCAGCAGCTTGTCCTGCTTCGGACCGACGCCGGGCAGGCTGGTCACGGCAGCAAACAGCGGATTGAGCAGGCTGGGGCGCATTCGGGCAACATTCGTCATGCGCGGGCTCGACCCGCGCATCCATCTTTTCAAGAGGATGGATTGCCGGGTCAAGCCCGGCAATGACGAGCATAAACATTTGCAACAACAAAGGGCTGACAGGGCCACCCCGAATGGCTATATCAACCCCGCCCGGCACGTCCGGGCTTTCTGCGTTTGACTGGATTTGAGACATGACGGGAACGAAACGATCGAGCAGCGGGCTGGACGATCGCCGCAAGCGGCTTTTGTTCCGCTGCTGGCACCGCGGCACGCGCGAGATGGATCTGATCCTCGGCCGCTTCGCGGACGCCGAGATCGGCAATTTGTCCGACGCCGAGCTCGATGAGCTCGAGGCGCTGCTCGAGGTCAACGATCCCGATCTCTATGCCGCCATCACCGGCGACAAGGTGCTGCCGGCCGACGTCACCGGCGCGCTCTTTGCCCGCATCAAGGCCCATCCGGTCGCGGACGGCGGCGTATGAAAGCGGGCATGAAATCTCCGGCCGAGCTGCTTGCGCCCGGCCGGGCGCTGACGCTTGCCAATGTCGCGGAAGGCGCCGAGGGGCTCGTCGTCTCGGACCTCGCGCGCGCCATCGCGGCGCGGCCGAAGAAGCCGGCGGTCAGCCTGGCGGTGGTCTGCCGCGACGGGCCGCGGATGCAGCAGCTCGAACGCGCGCTGCAGTTCTTTGCGCCCGATCTGCCGGTGCTGACCTTTCCGGCCTGGGACTGCCAGCCCTATGACCGCGTCTCGCCGCATGGCGGGATCCTGGCGCAGCGCTTGACCACGCTGGCGCGGCTCGCGTCCCTGACAGGCAGCGACAAGCCGCTGATCGTGCTGACGACGGTGAACGCCGCCGTGCAGCGCGTGCCGGCGCGCGAGCTGGTCGCGGCGCAGGCGCTGTCGGTTGCGCCCGGCAATGTGGTGCCGATGGACACCATCGTGGCCTGGCTCGAGCACAACGGCTACAACCGCTCCTCCACCGTGCGGGAGCCTGGCGAATATGCCGTGCGCGGCGGTATCCTCGACCTGTTTCCGGCCGGCCTCGACCAGCCGGTCCGCTTCGACTTCTTCGGCGACAGCCTGGAATCGATCCGCAGCTTCGATGCCGAGACCCAGCGCACGCAGCTCGACATGCGCTCGCTCGATCTGGTGCCCGTCTCCGAGTTCCAGCTCGTCACCGATACGATCCGCCGTTTCCGCATGGGCTATGTCGCCGAGTTCGGCGCGCCCGAGCGCGACGATGCGCTGTACGAGGCGGTCAGCGAGGGCCGCCGCCATCCCGGCATGGAGCATTGGCTGCCGCTGTTCCAGGACCGCATGGACACGCTGTTCGACTATCTGGAAGGCGCTCCGATCGCGATCGAGCCGCAGGCCGAGGACGCCGTCCGCGAGCGCTTCAAGCAGATCCAGGACTATTACGAGGCCCGCCGCGAGGCGATGGAGCATCCGAGCGGCGGTGCGATCTACAAGCCGTTGCCGCCGGATCGGCTTTATTTGACCAGCGAGGAGTGGACCAGGCGCGAGAGCGACATGCCGCTGGTGCGGCTGACGCAGTTCTCGGTTCCTGCAGACGGGACGAGTGTCGTCGACGCCGGCGCGCGCAAGGGCCGCGACTTCGCGCCGGAGCGTAACGACAGCACCGTCAACGTATTTGAATCCGTTGTCAGCCACGTCATGGCCTTGCAGGCCCAGCGCAAGAAGGTGGTGATCGCGCTGTGGAGCGAAGGCTCGCGCGATCGCATGACCTCAATGCTGCGCGACCACAAGCTGACGCATACCACCAGCGTCAACGCCTGGCGGACGGTGCAGGCCACGCCACGCAACGAGACCATGCTCGCCGTGCTCGGCCTGGAGGCCGGTTTCGAGACCGACGAGATCGCACTGATCAGCGAGCAGGATATTCTGGGTGACCGCCTGGTGCGGACGCGCAAGGCCAGCCGCAAGCTCGACAATTTCATCTCGGAGATCACAAGCCTCACCGCGGGCGATATCGTCGTCCACGCCGATCATGGCATCGGTCGCTTCGTCGGCCTCCAGACCCTCGACGTCGCCGGCGCGCCGCACGACTGCCTTGAGCTGCATTATGCTGCCGACGCAAAATTGTTTCTGCCGGTCGAAAACATCGAATTGCTGTCGCGCTATGGCTCCGACCAGACGACGGTCGAGCTTGATCGTTTGGGTGGGAGCGGTTGGCAGACTCGCAAGGCGAAGCTCAAGAACCGCATCCGCGAGATCGCGGGCGAGTTGATCAAGATCGCGGCCGCGCGCCATCTGCATGAGGCGCCCAAGCTCCCGGTGCAGCCCGGCCTCTACGACGAGTTCTGCGCACGCTTCCCCTATGACGAGACCGAGGACCAGCTCGGCGCCATCGAATCCACACTGAAAGACCTCGAGCTCGGCCGCCCCATGGACCGGCTGATCTGCGGCGACGTCGGTTTTGGCAAGACTGAGGTGGCCCTGCGCGCGGCCTTCGCAGTGGCACTCGAAGGCAAGCAGGTCGCGGTCGTGGTGCCGACCACGCTCTTGGCGCGCCAGCACGCAAAGACCTTCACCGAGCGCTTCAAGGGCTTTCCGGTGAATGTGGCGCAGGCTTCGCGCCTGATCGCGACCAAGGAGCTCAACCTCGTCAAGAAGGGCATCGCCGACGGCTCTGTCGACATCGTCGTCGGCACCCATGCGCTGCTCGGCAAGGCCATCAAATTCCGCGATCTGGGCCTCGTCATCGTCGACGAGGAGCAGCATTTTGGCGTGACTCACAAGGAGCGGCTGAAGGCGCTGCGCTCCGAGGTGCACGTGCTGACCCTGTCGGCAACCCCGATCCCGCGCACGCTGCAGCTGGCGCTCACCGGCGTGCGCGAGCTCTCGATCATCGCTTCGCCGCCTGTGGATCGCCTTGCAGTGCGCACCTTCGTCGCTCCGCACGATCCCCTGATGATCCGCGAGGCGTTGTTGCGCGAACGCTATCGCGGCGGTCAGGCATTCTATGTGGTGCCGCGCATCGACGACCTCGCCGAGGTCAAGGACTTCCTCGACAAGAACGTGCCTGAGATGAAGGTCGCGGTCGCGCACGGCCAGATGCCGCCCGCGGTGATCGAGGACATCATGACGGCGTTCTACGACGGCAAGTTCGATATCCTGCTGTCCACGACAATTGTTGAATCCGGCCTCGATATTCCCAACGCCAACACGCTGATCGTGCATCGCGCCGACATGTTCGGCCTTGCGCAACTCTATCAGCTGCGCGGCCGCGTCGGCCGATCCAAGCTGCGGGCTTATGCGCTGTTCACGCTGCCGGCGCAGCAGAAGATCACGGCGCAAGCCGAGCGCCGGCTCACCGTGCTGCAATCGCTGGAGACGCTGGGCGCCGGCTTCCAGCTCGCCTCGCACGACCTCGACATCCGCGGCGCCGGCAATCTGCTCGGCGAGGAGCAGTCCGGCCACATCAAGGAGGTCGGCTTCGAGCTCTATCAATCGATGCTGGAGGAGGCGATCGTCAACCTCAAGGCCGGCGTCTCCGAGCCTGCCGCCGACCGCTGGTCGCCGTCGATCACCATCGGCATGCCCGTGCTCATTCCGGAGGATTACGTCGGCGATCTCTCGGTGCGGCTGTCGCTGTACCGGCGCCTTGCCGATCTCGACACCGAGGAGGAGATCGAGAACTTTGGCGCCGAGATGCGCGACCGCTTCGGCGTGCTGCCGGACGAGGTGCGCTATCTGTTCAAGGTCGCCGCGATCAAGGCGTTCTGCCGCAGGGCCAATGTCGGGAAGATCGACGCCGGCCCGAAGGGCGCCGTCATCGCCTTCCGCGACAATTCCTTCGCCCATCCCGATCGCCTGGTGTCCTTCATCCGCAGTTACGGCCAGGCCGCCAAGGTGCGGCCCGACATGAAGGTGGTGTTCCTGCAGGATTGGGAGACCCCGGAAGAACGGCTGGCCGGGACGACGGAGATCATGCGGCAATTGGCGCAACTGGCGGAGAGCAAGAAGGCGGCGTGAGGCTCTTTGTGTCCCGGACAAGCGCAGCGAAGCGGAGCGCAGAGCCGGGACCCAGTTCTTTCTTCGCCGCTTTTTTTGCCGCGACGGTGGGCCCCGGTTCTGCAGCGCACCGCGAAGGGCGCTGCGCGGCGCCCGGGGCACGAGACCTACGACGCCGCCCGCGACGCATCCGCCGACAGCCGCGCCAGCAGCGACCGTGCCGTATCCGACGGCGACAGCGAGTCCACGCTGACGACGGGTTCGCTGCGCATCTCGTGCTTGCCGTTCGAGGTGTGCCGCATCACCGACGAGAGGCGGCGGGCGATCATGTGCGCGGTGCGGAAATCGGTCTCCGCGAACACCACGATCACCGAGCCGTCCTTCTGCGCGACGCCAAAATCCATCTGCCGCATCAGGCGGCTTAAAATACGCGCGGCGTCCAACTGGGCGCGGAAATTGCCGGGCTCGAAAGCGAAGCGTGCGACCGACAGACCGCCGCCACGGGCCAGCGTCTGCTCGACCGCCTTGGCGAAATCGCGGGCGAAGGCTTCCACCGTGAGCAGGCCGCTGCGCGGATCGAGCCAGCCGCCGGCATCGATCGAGCGCAGCGTGCGGCTCAATTGGGCTTCCATCGCGTGTTGGCGGATCAGCGGCAGCGCGTTGGCGGCGACCTTGGCCGGCTCGCCCGGGATCAGCTCGAGATTGGGCAGGTCGTAAGTCTGCGTCAGCTGGTGCGCGGTGACGACCACGGGCAGGCTGCGGAAGCGGGTGTCCTCGGCGAGGACCGTCAGAAAGGCGTCGGTGACGCGCGCGGTAAAACCTTCGGCGAGCACGACGCCGTCGAGGTCGCGGGTGTTGAGATGTTTTGCAGCGGCTTCGATCGAGAGCGCGCCGACCACGCCGACGCGTTCACCGAGCGCGACGGAGAGCGCGGGATAGGCCGCGCCGCGTCCGATCAGGAGAACGGTCGCGTCGCGCGCGGGATCGCCTTGCGGCAGTGTGACCTTCACTTCAGGCAGCCGGCGCAGCACCGTGGCATGGAGCGTGCGCACCCGCAGCGCGGCGCGAAGCCGTGCGATCAGGCGGTCGGGATTGCCGCCGCGCGAGGCGAAGGGCAGGGCATTGTGGGGCAGCGCGCCCGCGGCATCCACGGCCACGAAGGGAAGGTAGGGCGATTGGTCGGCGATCTTCCTCGATAGCGCGGCCAGATGCGGCTCGTGTCCGCCATGCATCACAGCGAGAATCGCGGCGGGCTGCACCTCTTCAACCGCGCGCGCCGCGCTGGCCCAGTCGATATCGACCACGGGAAACAGCCGGGCCTCGTCCAGCGCCCCGACGAAGGTCGGCCGCTCGGCATTGGACACAAACAGGATCGGGCCCGCCTGGGACATTCGGAAACTCTGACTCGCGCAACAGGTGTCGCGCAATCTAGTCCGGTCGCCTTAATGCGGCGTCAATGGAACAGGCGAAACTGTGCTCAGGCCGGCCCGGAGCGGTCGCGAAAAGCCTCGACCATCAGAGGGTTAAGCCCGAGCTCGCTGAGTGCCTCGCGGGCGCGGGCATTGTCCTGGGCCCGTCCTGCCAGCCGGTGACCCGAGAGCCGGTCGGGCAGCGCGGTGAGCAGGGCGCCCTGGCCGAGCCGGCGCGCCCATTCCTGCAGGTCGTTGGAGAGGAAGCGGTAGCCGCCGACCGCCATGATGCCGGAGGGCGGCGCGGTGATGCAGATCGCCCCGCTCGGCCGGTCGAGCCGCGCGGCATAGCCGGTGTCGACATAGTCGCGCGGCGGCTGCGCCGTCAGCGTCTCGCCGACCGGCTGCGGCGGAGCGTAAGCCGCGATCGGCACCATCGCCCCGCGCAGCCCGAGCGTGCCCTTCGGCGTCAGCAGGATCTCGCCGGCGATAGAGGATCCGGCCTGTTCGCGCGGTGCACCGTGGGGCCCGGGCATGACAGGCACCGGCATGCCGTCCTCGCCGCGGCGGGCGCCGAACAGTCCGGCCTCGCCGAACAGGTAGATGTCGGTGAGCGGCGCATGAGGCGCGATCCAGGCATCGCTTGCCGCGACCTGCTCCGGCGCGCGCCACAGGCCGACGACGTTGCGCAAGCTCGGCAACCGCGCCGCAAGATCGGAATCGCCGAGCCGCAGTGCGAGCTGCGCCGGCGCGATCAGCACCTCGCATTCATGCTCGTTGATCTGCTGCTCCAGCACGTCGTTCTCGAACGGATGATGCAGCGCCAGCGTGCCGCCCGACAGCAGCCACACCCCGAGCGAGGAGGCGAGGCCCGCAAACGACATCGGCGTGAACGCCGCTATCACGGTTGCGCCCTGCTTGATGTCGGCTTCGAGCGACATCGCCAGAGCGCCGGCGATCAGGCTGAAATGCGGCCGCGGCACCGGGCGAAAGCCCTCCGCCGTGACGTCGAAGGAGATCATCGCCGCCTTGCGGCCGTCCTGGATCACCGCGCGCGTGGTGCCCGGCGGGCGAGCCAGGACGTCGTCGAGCGAGGCCATGCCTTCGGGCAGATTGGCTCCGAAGCCGAAGACGTGGCGGATCGAGAACGCCTCGGCCGCGGCGTGCATCGCGAGGTCGGCATAGCTGACGCCGTCGACCGTGCTCATGGTGACGATGGCGCGCGCCGCGGTGCGGTTCAGCGCCGCGGTCAGCTCGGCGTGCCGCCACAGCAGCGGCAGCACGGCGACGACGAGGCCGGCACGATGGGCGGCGAGCACGGTGAGCACGAACTCGACCGTGTTGGGCAGTTGGATCGCGATCACGGAATTGGCCGGCATGCCCGATTCGACGAAATGGGCGGACAGCGCCTCGATGGCGGTATCGGCTTCGGCATAGCTCATGCGCCGCGGCTGGTGTCCGGTGATGCGCGCCTTGTTGAGCGGATCGAGCAGGGCGGCCGTATGCGGCTGCCGCATCAGCGTGCGCTGAAACAGCGTGTCGAGCGTCGGCGATACGGCTTGCTGGTTCACGGCGTCACTTCGTTTGCGTCGCTTGAGGCTCACCCTTCGACCACCAGGTCTCCGGCAAATAGCCGGACAACGCGGTGGCCTTCGGCCGTTCTATCCGATTCCACCGCGCGATCCATTGTTCGGATACGTTAAACAGCGGGATTGTGTAGAAGCCCGCGATCAGGGCGCGGTCGAGCGCGCGGACCGCCGAGACGAAATCCGTATGTTCACGGGCCTCCAGCAGGGCGCCGATCATGGCGTCGACGGCGGGATCCCTGGCGCCCATGTAGTTGCGGGTGCCGGGATTGCCGGCGGCCGCGCTGCCCCAATAGAAATATTGCTCGTTGCCGGGCGACAGCGACTGGTCCCAGCGGTTCTGGATCATGTCGAACTCGTAGCCGAGCCGGCGCTGGTCGAATTGTACGGGGTCCACCGCGCGCACGCTGGCCTCGATGCCGGCGCGCTTGAGGTCGCGCTGGAAGGCGAGCGCGATGCGTTCCTGGTCGCGGGTGGTGACCAGGATCTCGAAGGTGAAGGGCGCCTTGGTCGTGCGGTTGCGCAGCACGGTGCCGTCGAGATCGTAGCCGGCGTCCGCGAGCAGCTTGAGCGCGGCGCGCAGCGTCGTGCGGTCGCGGCCCGATCCGTCGGTCACCGGCAGGCGGTAGCTGCCCTCCATGATGTCGGACGGGATCTGCGCGGCGAAGGGCTTGAGCAGCTCGCGCTCGCGCGCATCGGCGGATTTGCCATAGGCCGACAGGTCCGAGCCGGCGAAGTAGCCGGCGACACGCGAGTAGAGGCCGAAGAAGTAGTTCCGGTTGACCAGCTCGAAGTCGAACAGCAGCGTTAGGGCCTTCCGCACCCTGATGTCGGCGAAGACCGGACGGCGGGTGTTGAGGACCAGGAATTCGGACGGTTGCGGCACGCCGGGCTTGACGGTGTCGCGGATCACCTCGCCGGTTCTGGCGGCCGGAAAATCGTAACCGTCGTGCCAGCGCAGCGGTTCGTGCTCGACGCGGAAATCGTAGAGGCCGCGCTTGAACGCCTCGAACTGGCCGTTGGCCTCGCGAAAATAGTCGAGCCTGATCTCGTCGAAATTGTAGAGCCCGCGATTGATGGCGAGATCGCGCCCCCAATAATCCGGATTGCGCGTCAGCGTGACGCTGGCGCCCGGTTTCACGGCCGTGACGCAATACGGGCCGGACGCGATCGGTGCCGCCAGCGTCGTCTCCTCGAAGGTCGCAACGTCGACCGCGTGCTTCGGCAGGATCGGCATCAGGCCGAGGATCAGCGGCAGCTCGCGGTCGTTGGCGCCTGCGAGGTCGAAGCGGACGGTGAGGGGACCCGGCGCCTCAGCCTTCGCGACCTTGCCGTAATATTGCCGGTGATTGGGACGGCCGTGGTCGCGCAGCAACTGCCAGGAGAACAGCACGTCCTCGGCCGTGACCGGCTTGCCGTCGGAGAAGCGGGCGCGCGGATCGATGTGGAACGTGACGAAGCTCCGCTCGTCGTCGGTTTCGACGGTCCGGGCGAGCAGGCCATAGAGCGTGAACGGCTCGTCCTGGCCGCGGGCGAGCAGGCTCTCGACGACGTAGTTGCGGACCGGCTGCACCGCCAATCCCTTCACAATGAAGGGATTGAGACTGTCGAAGGTTCCGAGAATGCCCCAGGTCAGCCGGCCGCCCTTGCGGGCATCGGGATTGACGTAGGGCATGTGGGTGAAATCGGCGGGCATCGCCGGGTGGCCGTGCATAGCGATGGCATGAGCCTCCGCGGCCCGCGCAGCGCCTGCCGGCAGCCCCGCCACGAGCGCGAAGCCGAGGACGCAGAGTCGGAGACCGGGGCCCTCGAAGAGGCGCTGGAACATGAACATCGGCACACGTTGATTCGAGGACCGGCGGACCTGAATCCTATCACAGGGAATTTGGTGGGGCGCTGGCGCCAGGGCGGCCAAAGACGGTTGTCGGCATTGATCTTTTCGTCGGCCACGTTAAGAAGGCGGGCAATCGCGCAAGAGCGTCGAGCCCGTCACTTATCCGCCTCAATTGACGGGGAGAGAGCCGCGCCCAAGGCGGCCAGGTTCGGCGCTTCGGA
>Ga0102592_1002369_pt1 | contig 16688 bp, 15 predicted proteins | sample AraplaCol_mMF_r2_FD_76861 | JGI IMG/M metagenome (GOLD analysis project Ga0102592, IMG submission 76861) | Arabidopsis root microbial communities from North Carolina, USA - plate scrape MF_Col_mMF_r2 (SPADES assembly) (version 2) | ecosystem: Host-associated > Plants > Roots > Endosphere...
TGCTCTGATTGACCGCATCAGCAAGACTTACGACGAAGTGCCGTATACGTCTGCCGCCTTCACCGTCAGCGCCCCGGAGCACCTGCGCGCGGTGGCTCACCTGTTCAGCCTCGACACCCCTGCGCCCGAACGCGCGCGCGTGCTCGAACTGGGCTGCGCCGCTGGTGGCAACCTGATCCCGTTCGCCGTGCGCCATCCCGGCGCCGAGGTGGTCGGCATCGATCTGTCGCCGGTGCAGATCGACATTGGCCGCGGCCTGGTCGAAGCCATGGGCCTGAAGAACGTGCGCCTGATCCAGCGCAGCATCGCCGACGTGGGCGAGGAGCTGGGAAAGTTCGACTACATCGTCTGCCACGGCGTCTACAGCTGGGTCCCCGACGACGTGCGTGCCGCGATCCTTCGCGTATGCAACGAACGCCTGACGCCCGATGGGGTCGCCTATGTCAGCTACAACACGTATCCGGGCTGGAAGGCCAAGGAAATCGTGCGCGACGCAATGCTGCTGCGTGCCGGCGATCGCGCCACCGCGCAGGAACGTCTGGCCTACGCACGCGGCATCATCGAATTCCTGCACGAGCAGGCCACGCAGGGAACGGTGCTGTCGACCGTCATGAGCGAGCACATCGACGTGATTCGCGGCGGCGAGGATTACTACCTCAGCCACGAATACCTCGAACTGTGCAATTCGCCGTGCTACTTCAAGGACTTCGTGTCCGATGCGCGCGCGCAGGGCCTGGAATATCTCGGCGACGCGATCGTCGCGACGATGTTCGCCAGCAACTACGGCACCGCCGCCGCGCCAGCGCTGCTGGCCGAGTGCGGCGGAGACCAGGTCGTGCTCGAACAGCTGCTGGATTTCCTGCAGAACCGCACGTTCCGCCAGAGCCTGCTGGTGCATGCCGATCGCGGCGCGAGGATCCGCTACCAGCTTTCGGCCGATAGCATCGCGAGCCTGCATGTAGCCGGCTGCTATGCGAAGGACGACACGGGGGCGAATGGCGTGGTGCGTTGGGCGTATGCCGGCGGCGCCACGGTAAGCACGTACTTGCCGGTGACGGCTACGGTGATCGAGCAACTCAACGCCGCGTGGCCTGCGACGATGCCGGTGGCCGAACTGCTTGCGGCGTGCCCCGAGGGCGATACCCATCGCGTCCTGGAGTTTGTGACCAACCTGATCGTCGGCAACGCCGTGCGCTTTCGCAGCGAGCCGCTCGTCCCGGGCACGCTGGGTGACAAACCGATCGTGCGCCCGGAACTGCGCAAGCTGGCCGCGGCCGGCGACCACCCGGTCGTCCTGTTCACCGAATGGCACCAGCCCGCGAAGGTCGCGCCGATGGAGCGCTTCCTGCTGCCGCTGCTGACCGGCGATATCGATGCCGAGCAACTGGTCAGTGCCGTGCATCAGGCCGTGGCGCAGGGCGGACTGTGCGTCACGCGCGATGGCGAGATGCTGACGGATGCCGCCGAAGTGGCGGCCTCCATTCGCGGCCAGGTGAGATCGGCGCTGGATTCGCTGGCGCTCAACGCAATGCTGTGCGCATCGCCGGCGAAGCCGGTCGGGAAGAGCGACGGGAAGGCGAGCTCCAAGCCTGCCAAGGCCGCGGATAAGAAGGCCACAAAGCCCACCACGAAGACCGAAGCGGCGGCCAAGCCGTCCAAGCCGCCGCGCGGCAGGAAGTAAGTGCGTCATGTCCACGCGGCGCAATGCCGCGTGGACGCTGCATCAGGGCCCGCGCAACGCGGGCAGCAGGGGGGCGATATCGCCGTCGTTCGGTGCGGCTTCGATGTGCAGCAGTCTCGTCAGCAGCGGATACACATCGACGTTGTCGAATGCGGGCAGTTCCGTACCCGGTACGAACGACGGTCCCCGCGCGATGAACAACGCACGCATCGACGGCAATGCAGGGTCGAAGCCGTGCGAACCGCGTGTCGCGAGCGGCGGCCGCTTCGCGAGTTTCTGCGGATACAGCGCATCCCAGCCTTCGTGCATCTGGCACACGATCGGCGGCACACGCGGGTTCGTGCCGTAGTGCCAGCGCGCCGGCAGCGCCTCGCGCCGGTAGCAGTCGTACTGCGCATGCGCGCCGAGCAGGCGCGCTTCGGCCTCGCGTTCGCGCCCTGGCAACGGCTGCACGCCGATGGACTGGCCGTCCGACACGACCGTCGCGATCGACGGCGCGATCATCTGTTCCACGCCGATCGCGTGTCCCGGACCGACCGTCGCCATGCCATGGTCGGACACGACGATCAGGTCGGTGGTGTCGAGCATTCCCCGTGCGGCCAGGCCGTCGTGCAGTCGTCCGATCACCGCATCGAGTTCGCCCAGCGTCTGCTTTACCTGTGGCGAATCCGGGCCGTGATCGTGCCCGGCCTTGTCGAGCTGTTCGAAATACACCGCGACGAATCGCGGACGCTGCGCCTGCGGCGCGTCGAGCCAGGCGAGCATGTCGTCGATGCGCCGCGCGGCCGGAACGCTTTCGTCGTAGGCGACCCAGCGACTGGGCCGCACGCCGCCGATCGCCGCGCTGCTGCCCGGCCACGCCCAGCTCGCGCTGCGCACGCCCTGTCTTTCGGCCGTGACCCAGATGGGCTCGCCGCCCCACCAGCGTCCGTCGCCCACGGCCTTGCGGTCGGCCACGGCGAAGTCGCCGATGTCCGCATCGGCCATGCGGTTGTGGATCACGCCGTGATGGTCCGGGCGAAGTCCGGTCGCCAGCGTGTAGTGGTTCGGGAACGTGAGCGAGGGGTAGGACGGGTTCATCCACGCCGCGTGCACGCCGTCGCGCGCGATGCGGGCGAGATTCGGCGTTGCGTCAGGCGACAGGTAATCGGCGCGGAATGCGTCGATGGACACCAGCACCACGGTTCGCTGCGCCAGCGGTTCGGCCGGTCGCGAGGGGCGGGTGTTGCAGGCGGAGAGAAGCAGGCAGGCGGCGAGTGCCGCGACGCGAATCTGGGGCATCGGCCGACTATAGCGGGGGTGTATTGCGGCATGACTTTAGTCGCTGGCGGCGCCGGGCCGCCTTGCCAATAGTGGCCGAACCCGGCGGCGACCGCCGGCAATGGAGCCTGCCATGCGCTTGTCCGCCGTGAGTCGTCTGTCCGCCATCGTGCTGGTGGGCGCGTCCGCCGCTGCCGCGGCGCAGAGTCCGCCGAAGCCGGAGCCGGCGCCGGCGCGCATGAGCGCGACCGAATGCCAGGTCTGGGCGCGCGAGCTGAGCTTCGCCCAGTCGGTCGCCGACCACGACGCGACCGCCTTCGCCTCGCATATCGAAACCGATGCCGCGTTCGGCGCCAGCCAGCCGCAGCCCACGCGAGGGCGGGACGAAATCGCCAAGCGCTGGACGGGAATCGTCGAGGGCAAGCGCTTCAAGCTGTCCTGGTACCCGACCCGCACCACCATGGGCGCCGGCAGCGCTGGCGACGTGGCCTGGTCGAGCGGGCCGTCCCTGTTCGAGGACCTGGACCCCAGGGCGACGCAACGCTTCCGCATCGGCGCCTTCCATTCGGTCTGGCACCGCGGCGCAGACGGGGTCTGGCGGGTGTTGTTCGACGACGGCGTGGATCCGCGCCCGGCCACGGAGGCCGAAGCCGTGGCCTTCCGCGAAGGCCGCCAGACGACGTGTCCACAAGCCTGACGAGCCCCTAAACCCGGCTGTTCCCCTCACTGCCGGGAAAGGGTGGGGGGCGTATGGTGGCGGTACGGCAATGACGCCGTGCCAACCCCATCAGGTGACGTCATGGAAGTCCGCAATCGCAACCGCAGTCTGGCTGTCGCGCTCGCGGCCGCCGTGCTTGGCATGTGCGCATTTGGCGCGTCCGCGCAGGCGGTTTCGGCCGACGCACAGGCACAGATGCAGGCCGCTCCCACGCAGGCCGACGCGTCCGTAGCGGCCGACGCCCAGGCGACGGATGACGCGGCGACCCGGCAGCACGCTTCGAACGTCGGCTGCATAAAGGACACCGGCACGAACATCCGTCCGCGCGATCCGAAGACCGGCAAGCCGCTGTGCATCGGCCCAGGCCGCAGTTACAGCCGCGAGCAGATCGAGCGCACGGGCCAGACCGATCTCGCCGACGCGCTGCGTCGACTCGATACATCGATCCGCTGATTGGTTGATCGGGTGATCGCAATGCGTGGACGGCCGTTGGTGTCCCGGCTCGCGGTGCTGGCGTTGGCGTCGCTGCCAGCGTTGGCGCTTGCGCAGCAGCCCAATACGTTGCAGCCGCCGCCGCGCGTCGCGCCGATCGCGCCCAGCGCACCGCCGTCGTTGCCGCGCGGGGTGGATACCTCGCGCGACAACTCGCTGCAGACGCTCAACCGCCAGCTCGATGCGTCGAGCCGGCGTGTTGGCGCCGACACGCTGCGCAGCCAGGTCGATCGACAGGACAGGCTGATGGAAGCCGACCGCGCGCAGACCGATGCGCGTCGGGCGGGCGCCGTCACACCCGCCGAATCCGAACGCATCCGCCAGGACTTCGAAGCGCGCCGGGCCGCGCACGATGCGTGGCGCGCAGGCAAGGAAGCGCAGGTGCAGCGGCTGGAGACGATCGATCTTCCGCCGCCTCCGCCGGTGAATGAAGTAAAGCCGGCAATCGAGCCGCGACCGTAGACCGCAGGATGGGTTTCGCCACGCGAAACCCGTCATCAAGGCGCATCAGGCCAGCAACCCCCGCAACAAGCGCTGCAACGACGCTTCGTAATACCGTCGGAACGCCGCCTCGTCGAAGCTGAAGCGCCCCGCGCGATACAGCGCGATCAACCCGTGCGTATGCGCCCACAACGTCACGGCCACGTCCCACACGTCGTCCTCCCGCAACACGCCCGCGCGCATCGCATCCTCCACGGCATCGGCGACGACATTCAGCGTGGGCGAACGTCGCGCGCGGAAATCCTCGGGGAATCGCCGTGCATCCGTGCGCGCGGTGGAGAACGCGTGGTCGAACAGATGCGGATGCGCGAGCGCGTAATCCAGGTAGATGCGTTGAACAGCGATCAACCGTTCGAGGACATCGCCACCGCGTCCGCGCGCATCCCAGTGACGCGCGATCGCGTCGAAGCTGTCGTCGCCGATGCGCTTGAGCAACGCCTCGCGATTGGGGAAGTGGCGGTAGATCGCCATCGGCGTCAGCCCGACGGCCGCGGCCACGCGACGCATGCTCACGCCCGTCGCGCCTTCACGTTCGAACAGCGTTCGCGCCGCGCGCAGGATGCGGTCGGCGGTGCGGTTCGCCCCGGTGTCGGTTCGGCTCATGTATACAGCGTATACAAATCCGCTCCGGCAGGCGCGAAATCGCCTCGAATGCGCATGCCGTGCGGCCGGCGGCGCGTCGGGCCGCGCACGCCGGCGCGATAATTCCTTCGCCTGTTTCGCGCGTCGCCATCGCGGCGCCCAGCCGACGGAGTCCTCCGATGTCGACCCGCAAAGATCCTTCCCGCGTCATCCGTGCCCCGCGCGGCACCGAGAAATCCTGCAAGTCGTGGCTCACCGAAGCCGCGTACCGGATGATCCAGAACAACCTCGACGCCGAGGTCGCGGAAAGCCCGACCGAACTGGTCGTCTACGGCGGCATCGGCCGCGCCGCGCGCGACTGGGAAAGCTTCGACGCGATCCTGAAGTCGCTGCGCGAACTGGACGACAACGAAACGCTGCTGGTGCAGTCCGGCAAGCCGGTCGGCATCTTCCCCACGCACCCGGACGCACCGCGCGTGCTGCTGGCCAATTCCAACCTCGTGCCGCACTGGGCGACGTGGGAGCACTTCAACGAGCTCGATAGGAAGGGCCTGATGATGTACGGCCAGATGACGGCCGGCTCGTGGATCTACATCGGCTCGCAGGGCATCGTGCAGGGCACTTACGAAACCTTTGTCGAGATGGGCCGACAGCATTACGGCGGCAGCCTCAAGGGCAAGTGGATCCTCACCGCGGGTCTTGGCGGCATGGGCGGCGCGCAGCCGTTGGCCGCGTCGCTGGCCGGCGCTTGCTCGCTCAACATCGAATGCCAGCAGAGCCGCATCGACATGCGCCTGCGCACGCGTTACGTCGACGAACAGGCCACCGACCTCGACGACGCGCTGGCGCGCATCGACAAGTACACCGAAGCTGGCGTGGCGAAGTCGATCGCGCTGCTCGGCAATGCCGCGGAAATCCTGCCGGAACTGGTGCGTCGCGGCGTGCGTCCGGATGCGGTGACCGACCAGACCTCCGCGCACGATCCCGTGCACGGCTACCTGCCGATCGGCTGGACCGTGGAGCAGTGGCAGCGCATGCAGACCGAGGATCCGCAGCGCGTGCGCGATGCGGCGAAGAAGTCGATGCGCGTGCATGTCGAGGCGATGCTCGCCTTCGAGGACATGGGCATTCCCGTGTTCGACTACGGCAACAACATCCGCCAGATGGCGAAGGACGAAGGCTGCGAAAACGCGTTCGACTTCCCGGGTTTCGTGCCGGCCTACGTGCGCCCGCTGTTCTGCCGCGGTGTCGGCCCGTTCCGCTGGGTCGCGCTGAGCGGCGATCCGGAGGACATCTACAAGACCGACGCGAAGGTGAAGGAACTCATCCCGGACGACGAGCATCTGCACCGCTGGCTCGACATGGCGAAGGAGCGCATCAGCTTCCAGGGCCTGCCCGCGCGCATCTGCTGGGTCGGCCTCGGCCTTCGCCACAAACTCGGCCTCGCGTTCAACGAGATGGTGCGCAATGGCGAGCTGAAGGCGCCGGTCGTCATTGGCCGCGATCACCTGGACAGCGGCAGCGTCGCCTCGCCGAACCGCGAAACCGAAGCGATGAAGGACGGCAGCGACGCCGTCTCCGACTGGCCGCTGCTCAACGCGATGCTCAACGTCGCCGGCGGTGCGACATGGGTGTCGCTGCATCACGGCGGCGGCGTCGGCATGGGCTATTCGCAGCATTCGGGCGTGGTCATCGTCTGCGATGGCAGCGAGGAAGCCGACAAGCGCATCGCGCGCGTGTTGTGGAACGACCCGGGCACCGGCGTGATGCGCCATGCCGATGCGGGTTACGACATTGCGAAGCAGTGCGCGAAAGAACAAGGGTTGAAGTTGCCGATGGTGTAAGCGGCAACTTGCGCCCGTCATGCGAACGGCCCGGGACACCGGGCCGTTTTGCATTCATGGACTTGCGAATGCCGCGGTCGACGTGGCAAATAGGCGAGGGGACGCGAAGGAGCCGCGATGAACGTTCAAGCCGTGAAAAGGATGGTGGCTGCGCTCGTCACGGGAGGCCTGATCCTCGCGATGATGGGCGGGAGTGCCGGATCCACCGAGCGCGCGCGCCTCCCGCCACCGCCGCCCGATCCCGAGGACGCGCTCCGTCCGCCAGCCGCGATTGTCGCCAGGCAAAAGGCGATCGAGGCGGAGCTGGGGCGGATCGGCGCGCACGCATGGGCGGGCGAGTATTCCGAAGGCGATGGCCTCGGCGCGAACCTTCGCCTGTCCCTGGCGCCGCAGGCGGGGATCGCGGGGACGCTGACCGGGTGCCTTGGCCTGTACGACGCCCGCGCCGGTTCGGTGGAGGAATCCCCGGGTGTCCTGAAATTTCACCTGGATGGACGGCGCGAGCAGACGCCCTGGTCGTTTCCGGATGAACTCGTTCCCGTGCGCTGGGGGGAACGCCGATACCTGATCCCGCCGGCGGACCTGATGAGGTTCGTCAATGCGATCCACCGGGGCTTCGAACCGCGCACGGATGCGATGGGAATGTTCCTGCTGGCCCGTGGCGACGAGAAGAAGCCGGCCGATGGACTGCCGGAACTTCCCGAGCCCTATCGTTCCGCCATCCGCGACGTGCCGCTCGACGTTGGCGTGGTCGCCGTGCAGCCAGCGTCCTTGCAGTGCGGCAAGGGCGGCTTCTGCACGCGTATCCACCGCTTCACCGTGGACCGCGGAACGCTGGACGGCATCGTTCCGGGCGTGGAGTTGGAGGTGAAATCGCCGGACGATGCAGTAGACACCCTGCTGATCGAGTCCGCCGACGCCACCACGGCGGTCGGCAGCTTCACACGGTATTCCGATGCCAACGACGAGGACGCGGTCAAACCCGACCGGCGCTGGGTCTTCACCACCGGTCGCTACACGCCAGCCGCCCGTTAGCGGCTTCATCCAGGCGCGCTGGCGACCGCCCACGCTCCATTCCGGAAACCGCATGCTCACCACGCTGGCCGTCGCGCATTACCGCTCGCTGCGGGAACTCGTCGTTCCCATGACCGGGCTGAATCTCGTTACCGGCGCCAACGGCAGCGGCAAGTCGAACCTGTACCGTGCGTTGCGCTTGCTGGCCGAGACGGCGCGTGGCGGCGTGATTCCCGCACTCGCGCGCGAAGGCGGGTTGGCGTCCACCTTATGGGCCGGGCCCGAGAACATCACTGCGCGCATGCAACGCGGCGAGGTGCCGGTGCAGGGAACGGTGCGGCAGGAACGGGTATCGCTGCGGCTCGGATTCTCCGGCGATGAATTCGGCTACGCCATCGATCTGGGGTTGCCAACGCCGTCTTCGTCCGCCTTCGCGCGGGATCCGGAAATCAAGCGCGAAGTGATCTGGAGCGGGCCATTCCTGCGCGGCAGCAACGTGCTGGTGGACCGGCAAGGTCCGCTGGTGCGCGTGCGCGAAGGACGCGGCTGGCGCGTCGCGGCCGAACACCTGAGCGGTTTCGAAAGTCTCTTCGATCATGTCGCCGATCCGCATTCCGCTCCCGAGGTTCTCACCCTGCGCGAACGCATCCGTGGCTGGCGTTTCTACGATCATTTCCGTTCCGACCACGAAGCGCCGGCGCGCCTGCCGCAGTTGGGCACGCGTACGCCCGTGCTTTCCCACGACGGACGCGACCTGGCCGCGGCATGGCGCACCGCGCAGGAAATCGGCGATGCGCAGGCCCTGGACGAAGCGGTCGAGGACGCGTTTCCCGGCGCCAACGTGTCGATTGCGATGGACGACGGCCGATTCCTTTTGATGTTCGACCAGCATGGGCTGCTGCGCCCCCTGTCGGCGGCGGAACTTTCCGATGGCACGCTTCGCTACCTGCTGTGGATCGCCGCACTGCACTCGCCACGTGCGCCGGAACTGATGGTGCTGAACGAGCCGGAGACGAGCCTGCATCCCGACCTGCTGCCAGCGCTGGCGCGCCTGATCGCCGCAGCGTCCCGACGCTGCCAGGTCTGGGTGGTTTCGCACGCGCCGCGCCTGATTGCGGCCCTGGAGCAGCAACCCGGCTGCAATACGCTCCACTTGGAGAAACAGTTCAGCCAGACCGGCGTGGCCGGGCAGGGCCTGCTGGATGCGCCAGCGTGGCATTGGCCGGAACGTTGATGTCGATTTCCGTGCAGCCGGTTCGCCATGGAACAACCCGGGCACTGGCGTGATGCGCCATGCCGATGCGGGTTACGACATCGCCAGGCAGTGCGCGAGGGAGCAGGGGTTGAAGTTGCCGATGGTGTGATCGGCCCTGCTCATGCGCGCGAGAACGCCGGCCCTGAACGCGCAGGCGCCGACGCGCGGCGTGACCGCTTCGGCCGCGCTGCGTCGTTCTCATGGCGACGGACGCGGAGGTCTGGGTCATGGCGGTTTCTTCGAATGCGGGTGCGATGCGCCGCCCCGGCCTATGGGGCACGGGCAGTGCGATGTGGATCTGGGCGCTGCTGGCGCTGGCGGTGGTGGGCTTCTGGCCCAGCTACGTGCGTCGATTCGGTGAGGCGGACGCGGTCACGCACCTGCATGCGGCGTTGATGCTGTCGTGGTTCGGAATGCTGTTCGCGCAGCCGTGGCTGGTGCGCACGCGGCGGATGGCGCTGCATCGGCAGCTCGGCAAGTTCTCGTACGTGCTGGTGCCGATGATCGTGATCACCTGCCTGTGGCTGTCGCGTATCCGCATGGGCGCGGCGACGCCGCAGAGCTTCGGCATGCAGACCGTCATCCTGTACCTGGGCATCGCAGCGTCGGCGATCCTGCTGCTCTCGTGGTCGCTGGCCGTCCTCCACCGCCGCGACAGCGCGTTGCACGCACGCTACATGGTGGGTACCGCGCTGGTGCTGATCGATCCCGCGCTCGCGCGACTGCTGATCGCAACCATGCCCAGCCTGGGGCCGCTGGTCGCGTGGGTGAGCTATGGCGTGCTGTTCGCGATACTGGGCGTGCTGATCTGGCGCGACCGCGGTCGCCACGGGCAACGCGCGTTCGTCGTGCTCGCCGCGGTATTCGCGCTCAACTTCGTGCTGATCAACGTGGTCCCGCGCACCGCGGCCTGGCAGGACTTCGCGCGCTGGTGGGGCGGGTTGGCGTAACGAATTGGTGGAAGCGGCGTCAACGTCCGCCGCGCAGCGATTCCAGCACTTCGCGTTCGAACGACTTGCCGGCCTGCGCGGGTTCGTCCGTGTTGCCGCTGCGGATCAGCCCCAGTCGCAGCGCCTCGCCGACGGCTTTCCTCGAACCGCCGACCACCACCGCCGTCTGGTCCTCGCTGTCCAGCATCACCAGCCGCGCGTCGGCATGACGCGCGGCGATGAGCGTATCGAGCAGGCGCAGCACCGCGTCCACGTCGTACCAGTCGCCGAGGTTCTCGGCGGGAACGCGATACGTCCTGCCGTCCATCCGCGCGACCAGCTCGTAGGGCCCTTCGTCGTCGGATGGAGCGACTTCCTCGAAACGCGCGCCGTCCAGGGCGGGCGAAACCAGCCCCGCCAACGCGCGCAGCAGACCGTCGTGTTCGTTAGGGAACATGCCCGTCTCGACGTCGAACCAGTAGGCGTGGCCGGCGGCTTCCAGGATCGCGGCCGCATCGCGGCCCTCGACGTCGCCGAGCGCCGCCGGATTCACTTTCGCGAACCCGACCGACCGCAATTGCACCGCAAGCGCATGCAGGTCGCGCTGCGCGGGCTTGGGCCCGGCGGCATGCGATGCCAGGCAGGGCAGCAGGAACAGCAGCGACGCGACGCACAGGCGCAGTACGAACATGCAGGGTCCCCCATCGGATGCGGCGATTCTAGCCGTGCGATGTCGATCCCGGTCGCGCCAGTTCGTCATGAAGGGCAAGCGGCCCCAAACCGGCTGCGATACCCTCCGGCAATCGCGAAAGGAACGCACGGCGCATGAGCACCGAACACGACACCACCCTCGATACCCCGCACGGCGCGGTCGCGTCCGATGCGCCGCGCTCCCTCTGGCGCGACCTGCGCGACGCCATCCGCGGCACCAACGCCGACTACACGAAGATCCCGCTGCGACGGGCCGTGTTCCTGCTCGCGGTGCCGATGGTGCTGGAACTGGTGCTGGAATCGACCTTCGCCGTGGTCGACATCTTCTTCGTCGCCAAACTTGGCCCTTCGGCGGTCGCAACGGTCGGACTGACCGAAACCTATCTGTTCCTGCTGTACTCGATCGCTATGGGTCTGGCGATGTCGGTCACGGCGATCGTCGCGCGGCGCATCGGCGAGAACCGCCGCGAGGATGCGGCGGTCAGCGCCGTGCAGGCGATCCTCGTCGCGCTGCTCGTCTCGGTTCCGTTCGCGGTGATCGGCATCGTCTGGGCGAAGGACCTGCTGCGGTTGATGGGCGCGGATGCGTGGAGCATCGAACACGGTTACCGCTACACGCAGTGGATGCTCGGTGGCAACGCGATCATCCTGCTGCTGTTCGTGATAAACGCGATCTTCCGCGGCGCGGGCGATGCGGCCATCGCGATGCGCGTGCTGTGGCTGGCGAACGGTTTGAACATCGTGCTGTGCCCGCTGCTGATCTTCGGTTTCGGGCCGATTCCGGCGCTGGGCATCGAAGGCGCGGCAATCGCGACGAACATCGGTCGCGGAGCGGGCGTGGCGTTGCAGCTGTACATGCTCTTCTACGGCGGCAAGCACATCCGCGTGGCGTGGTCGCAGATCGCCGTGCAGGGCGCGGTGATGTGGAACATCGTGCGTACCTCGCTGGGCGGCATCGGGCAGATGATCGTATCGATGACCTCGTGGATCTTCCTGATGCGCATCCTGTCGAGCCTGGGCGCCGAAGCCGTCGCCGGTGCGACCATCGCCATCCGCATCATGATGTTCACCCTGATGCCCGCCTGGGGTATGTCGAACGCGGCGGCGACGCTGGTCGGGCAGAACCTCGGCGCGCAGCATCCCGAACGCGCGGAAGCGGCGGTGTGGCGCATCGGCTGGTACAACATGGCCTTCACCATGGTGGTCTCGGTGCTGTTCTTCTTCTTCCACCACGATCTCATCGCGCTGTTCACCGATGATGCCAAGGTGATAAACGTCGGCGGCGAATGGCTGCAGATCCTGTCGTATTCGTATTTCGTCTACGGTTGGTGGATGGTGTCGGTGCAGGCGTTCAACGGCGCCGGCGACACGGTGACGCCGACCAAGATCAACGTGGTGTTCTTCTGGCTGATCCAGATTCCGCTGGCGTATGCACTGGCGGTATCGATGGGATGGCAGGAGCTGGGCGTCTTCTGGGCGGTGTTCGTTTCCGAAACGTCAGTGGGCCTGTTCACGCTGTGGCTGTTCTCGCGCGGCAAATGGAAGACGGTGAAGGTGTGAGATGAGCGGACACGTCCTCGACAACCCGATCTGGGAAGCGCTGCGGAGCCGGCATCGCGACATCGCGCTCGCGCAGGGCGATGTCGCGCGCTATCCGGCGCAGATCGCGCCGTTCCTTGGCGTGCCGCACGAAGGAGTGGACGGGGCCGATGCGCTGGATGCGTTGATCGAGCCCGGCGACACGACGCTGCTGCTCGATCGCATCCCGCAGGTGCCGCCGGGCTTCGAGGCGAAGAAGCTGGCGATTCTGGCGCAGATGGTCTGCCCGCAGCCGGTCGAGGAGACCGACGGGCCGGAGATGATCGAGCTCGGCGAGGCGCATCGCGAGGACGTGCTGGCGCTCACGGCCCTGGTGTATCCGCATTACTTCCGTCCGCACACGATGCAGCTGGGACGTTACTTCGGCATCTACCAGGAAGGGCGCCTCGCCGCGATCATCGGCGAACGCATGGGCATGGACGACTGGCAGGAAATCAGCGCGGTGTGCACACACCCGGATTTCCTCGGCCGTGGTTACGCGCGGCACCTGTTGACCATGTTGAGCAACGACACCTTCAGGCGCGGCCGCACGCCGTACCTGCATGTGGCGCACGAGAATGCGCGGGCGAAGGAGCTGTATCTGCGCAGTGGGTACGAGGTCAGGCGCGATATCGCGTTCTTCTCGCTGAAACGCATTGACTGATTACATGGCCCGTCTCCCGCAAGCGGGAGAGGGGATGTGTGGTTGGCGTGGGCTGTCATCCCGCTGTCACGAAATTGCAGCATCGTGTGACGATCGAAGTTCGAGGTCGCGCCGATGAAGTTCACGTTCCTGTCGCTTGCGACGCTTCTGGCCTTGACGGTCTGGTCGCCGCATTCCGCTGCGCAGACGCGCTACGTGAGCATCGAGGAGCGACTGACGGCCGAACAGTTGCGCTCCGTCGGGCTTACTGGCGATCAGCTCGAGAAGCTCAACCGCATGTTGCGTGAGGCGCAGGAAGGACGAGGCGATGCTGCGGTTGCAGGTGCGGAAATGCCTGGCGGTGCACCGAATACGATGGTGCAAGCCGGAGTCGCTTCGGCCGCGCCCAACGCAACGAATGTGGCAACCGCAAGGACTGACGATCGCGGCCGCGACGAAGGTTCGCTGATCGGTTTCAACGACAAGCCGATCCAGAGCCGCCTGAAGGGTTCGATCAGCGGCTGGGAGCCGGGCACCGTGTTCGAGCTGGAGAACGGGCAGCAGTGGAAGGTGCTCAAGGGCGCGCTGAAGCTTCCGAAGACGCTCGCTGCGCCGGAGATCGTCGTCGTGCCGGGCGTCGCTGGACGCTGGTTCCTGCAGGTGGTCGAAGGGATGCCGAAGGCGCGGGTTTATCGCATCGATTGATGCGCTGTGGCGGTTGCAACCCAGGTGCGGCTTCGCCTTACCCGGGCTACGCAATGTGCTGCGTTACGACCGCTTCTTTCCTTCCGCCGGCGGCAGTGTCTGCAGGTACGTCCACACCGCGCGCAGTTCCACGTCCTGCATCGCGCTGTAGGACTTCCACGGCATCATCGGATGCAGCTGGCGTCCATCGGGACGCTGGCCGGTGCGCATGAGGTGCAGGAAGTCGGCTTCCTTCCAGGTCTGAAGCCCATTCGCGTGCGGCGTCAGGTTCGCCGATGGCGGCGTGCCGGGTTCGAGCACGTAACCGCCCGCGAAGTCCGGGCCGTGACAGCCGGTGCACACCTGCGCCACGTAATGGCCGTAGGCGACGCTGACCGTCGCCGGCGGCGCGACACGCTCGCGCGGCGTGTGATCGACGCGTTCGGCTGGCGTCAGCGGGAACTTCCCGAACAGGTACAGCACGCGCGCGAGCGGCCGGATCTGCGTGCGTCCGGGGTCTGCATCCACCGCGGGCAACGTGCGCAGGTAGGTGATGATGGAGGCGACGTCGTGATCGTCGAAGCCCGCGTAATCGCCGGTGGGCATGATCACCAGCGGTGTACCGTCGGGCCGGACGCCATGGCGGATCGCGGCGGCGAGGCGGTCGTCGGTCCAGGCTGGATCGCGCACGGTGCGGGTGAGGTTGCTGGGCACGATGCGGATGACGTTCGGCGCATCGACCAGCAGCTTGCCCGCGCCATTGGGGCCGTGGCAGTCGGCGCAGCCGCGCGTGGCGAACAGGTGCCGGCCGTGGTCGAGCGACGCCGTCGCCATTGCATCGGCCAGCGGCGGATCCTGCACGGTCCAGGTGCGCGACAACGCACGCTCGCTCACTGCCCACGCGGTGGCATAGACGCCCGCGACCAGAACCGCCAACACGACCACGCTCCAACCCAGCCACTTCACGAAACGACGCATTGCCCTGCACTCCGGTGATGTGAAGACCGGATACGCGAAGAACGGGCGCGGGAGGACATCGGATCGAGGCGGCGCCCGATGAATGCGTTCCCGCGAGGGCTGCCGCACGGCCCGCCGACCTTCAGGCTGGTTTGCGGCGAAGCAAGATGGGTTTCAGCTTTCGCTGGAATGACGGTGAGTTGGTTCACCGGTGTAGGAATGCCCGTACGTTGCGGGCCTGGGTCCCGGCCTTCGCCGGGATGACGGTCTGCAAAATGTCGCGACGACTTCGACGCCGAAGTGGCGAACCGTCAGCCTTCACCCTTCGACTCACGCACCAATCGCCGGCACAACTCCGCCGTCGCATCGTCCACCGGGAAGCAGCATTCGATGCGCAATTCCTCCAGCGTCACATCGCGCGGCGTGCCGAACGTGGTGATGGTGGAAAAGAAACGCAGGCGGTGTTCGTCGCGACGCAGCACCGTGGTGAGCAGCGGCGTCGGTGCCGATTCCAGATCGCGAAGGCGCCAGCGCGCCGGCACGCCCGGATAGGCGAGCACTTCCTCCAGCAATTCGCGCGCCGTGGCGTCGGACGGTGCGGCGGCAACTTCGCCATGCAGGTGGCGGATGAGATCGCCCGCCACTTCCTCCCAGTTGTCCACGGCGCTTCGCAGGTCGTCCGGATCGAAGATCTGCCGGATCATGTTCGCGTGCGCACTCGCGCGGCCGTGCATCACGAAGCCGTTGACGCGCAGCGCCGCCTCGTTCGCCATCAACACGTCCCAGTGACGGTTGAGCACGAACGCCGGATACGGTTCCTGCTGCGCGAGGATGAATTCGATCGCGCGCCGCACCTGCGACAGTTCCGGCGTCGCGAGCGCGGTTTCGGGATAGCGCGGCGCGAAGCCGGCGGCCACCAGCATCGCGTTGCGCTCGCGCAGCGGCATGTCGAGCGCGTCGGCCAGGCGCGCGACCATTTCGCGGCTGGGCTGCGACTTGCCGGTTTCCACGCAGCTCAGGTGCCGCGGCGAGACGCCCGCGTCCAGCGCGAGGTCGAGCTGGCTCAGGCGGCGGGCCGCACGCCACTCACGCAGCAGGGCGCCCAGTCGGGGGTCACGGGTTGTCGCGGCGGCTCGATCCACGCGGCGAGCATACGGGCCGCGCTGCGCGGGCACCATGACCTGCCAGGTCATGGCCGCATGACCCGCGGCTTCGTTGAACCCTTGACCCTCGGGGCGAATCATTCCAACGAGGCCGGAGCGTTCCGGCGATGGAGATGGACCATGCAGCGCAGGAACTTCCTTGGACTGGCCGCCGGCACGCTCGCCGCAGCCGTCGTGGATCACAACGCATTCGCCGCGTCGCCCGTCGCGACGACCACCGATGCCGAAGACGGCGCCGCCTTCCTCAAGGCGCGACGCTTCATCCGGACGTCTGCGGGCGAGATCGCCTGCGTCGAACGCGGGCAGGGCGAGGCCGCGCTGTTCCTGCACGGCTTCCCGCTCAACGGTTACCAGTGGCGCGGCGCGCTCGCGCGGCTGTCGCCGTACCGGCGCTGCATCGCGCCGGATTTCCTCGGCCTGGGCTACACGCGTGTCGCACAGGGCCAGAGCCTCGCGCCCGATGCGCAGGTGCGCATGCTTGCCGAGCTGCTCGACAAGCTGGGCGTCGATCGCGTCGATGTCGTCGCCAACGACAGCGGCGGGCAGGCGGCGCAGCTGTTCCTGGCGACCTACCCGAACCGCGCGCGCACGCTGCTGCTGACCAACTGCGATTCGCAGGTCGAATGCCCGCCGCCTGCGTTGCAGCCGGTGATCGAGCTGGCCAAACAGAACCAGT
>Ga0102592_1002374_pt1 | contig 16678 bp, 16 predicted proteins | sample AraplaCol_mMF_r2_FD_76861 | JGI IMG/M metagenome (GOLD analysis project Ga0102592, IMG submission 76861) | Arabidopsis root microbial communities from North Carolina, USA - plate scrape MF_Col_mMF_r2 (SPADES assembly) (version 2) | ecosystem: Host-associated > Plants > Roots > Endosphere...
TGAGCAGCGAAGCCGGTGCCATCGTTTCCGCCATCATCGCGAAATGGTGCGCCGGCTTCGCGACGCTCGATGCGGCCGCGCTGTCCGCGCTCTATTCGAAGAATGCGTTCTTCTTCGGCTCCAACCCAAGACTCTATCGGGGCAGGGACGGCGTCGCCGACTATTTCAACGGCCTGCCGCGCTGGCGCAAACCGAGCGCTGTGTTCTCCGATGTGAGCGCGGCGCAGGTTAGCTCCGACCTGATCAACATGGCTGCGACCATCACGTTCGATCTCGCCGGCGAGCGGGACGATCTCGTCGTCAAGATGAGCTGGGTGATTATCCGCGAGGACGGCGACTGGAAGATCGTCAATCACCACGCTTCGGCGCAGGCGCCGCTGATTTAGCAGGCTGTCCGGTAGAGGGGGCGGCGTTGTTTCCGGATGTAGCCGGATTCGGTGTCATATAGCGCGTTATGGCCTTTGGAAAAGTAACGTGCAGGCGTTCCGCGAGGTTGGTCTTGGCCTCGTTATTCAAGGGCTCCACTTTGGTCCGGGCATTAAATGTGCGCCTTCCAAAGAGTGGTGTCGGGACGAAGTTATAGTCGATGAAGAAGGACCCGATATTGACGATCTCGTTGCTTCCAATCCGAAATCGGGCAAAATCCCCCTTGAGTTCGATACCGGCGCTTGGCTGTGTGCAACCCACTTTTTGCAAGGTGTATGTCCCGGGGGCCAGCACAGCTACCGCTCCATATGACGCGCCGCTAAGAATACGACCGAACAGCCTCGGCGTTTTCTCGACCTCGAACGTATTACTTTCGCCCTTGTCGGAAACCACCGTGACCCAGATGTCCTGACACATCGGCACGCGTGAACTCTCTTCGATCAGGCGTGCGTGCATGAAGACGAGAGAAGTGCCTGGAGTTCGCTCTTGAGCCCTCTTCAGTCTATCCGAGATTCTCTCTTCGGTCTGTGTGTCAGCACGCGCGATCGTAACACTCACAAATGAAAGAATGAGACTGAGGAAAATGTAACGCTTCGTCATATGGTCATGAGGATCAAGATGGAGGGGAAACGCGCGGACTTTTGTTGCAATTTTTAGTTGCGCATGAAGTGCATCCTGCGTCAAGCATCCAACTGGAAATAGGGCGAGCTGCCGCTTATGAACGAAAGATCGTCTCCCGCGTTGTGGAAGCTCCATTGAAGGAGTTCACCATGCAAGACATCGCAGAGCATATGGAAGTCATCGGCGCCGACGGCGTTCACATCGGCACCGTCGACAAGGTCGAAGGCAATCGCATCAAGCTGACCAAGAAGGACAGCGGCGAGGGCAGCCACAAGGGCCATCATCACTTTATCGACAAGGGCCTCGTCGCCGGTGTCGAAGGCAACAAGGTCCGGCTGTCGGCCAAGGCGGATGTCGCCGTGACGATGGAAGAGGAAAAGTAGGGCGCCTCCGAGCCCGTTCCTGATCCGTACCCTATTCGGCCCGCTGCACGTTCCGGTAGCCTCCGCACCTGTCGCGTAGCGTAGGGTGCAGGGAGATGGCGGAGCCGGGCCGGCCAGTACGGTCCCAGGGAGTTGCCGGGACGTGGCCGGTCGGCCGTGCTGCACCGGCCGGCGGCTTCGCGCCGGCGGGCTTTGGCGCTTGGCCGGCACTCGTCGAGACGCTGCGGGCATGGGCGCGCGCGGAGGCCGGCGCGGGGCGACTGTTGCCGTGGGTGCCTGTCGCCTTCGGCGGCGGCATCGCGCTCTATTTTGCCGCCGATCATGAGCCGGTGCTGTGGGTTGTTGCCACGACGGCGATCGCCTTCCTGTTCGGCGCGGTGTTGCTGCGGCGGAGCCGGCTGTTCGCGCCCGCCATCATGATCGCGGCGGTCGCGGCGGGGTTTGCCGTAGCGACCTGGAAGACGGCGCGGATCGCGCACACCGTGCTGGCCAAGCCGCTCTATTCGGTGTCGCTGTCGGGGTTCGTCGAGGCCCGCGACATCCGCGAGCGCACCGATCGCTTCGTGCTGCGCGTGACCGCCATGGAGGCGCAGCGCAGCGACGTCAAGCTGGAGCGCGTCCGCCTTTCCGTGCGCAAGGGCACCGCGCCCGAGGTCGGCAGCTTCGTGCAGCTCAAGGCGCGGCTGATGCCGCCGCTCACGCCGGTGCGCCCCGGCAGCTACGATTTTTCGCGCGACATGTTCTTTCAGGGCATCGGCGCGTCCGGCTTCGTGATGGGCGCAATCACGGCCTCAATCCCGCCCGATGCCGGCGGCCTGCGGCTGCGCTATGCCGCCTTCATGCAGGGCCTGCGCGATACGATCGACGCCCGCATCCGCTCGACGCTCGAGGGCGACAACCGTGCGATCGCGACAGCGCTGCTCACCGGGCGGCGCGACGCGATCTCCACGCCCGTGAACGATGCGATGTTCGTCTCGGGGCTTGGACACGTGCTCTCGATCTCCGGCTATCACATGGCGGTCGTTGCCGGCGTGGTCTTCTTCGCGGTGCGCGCGCTGCTGGCGCTGATCCCGGGCCTGGCAGTCGGCTTTCCCATCAAGAAATGGTCGGCTGCCGCCGCGCTGGTGGCGGCCGCGTTCTATCTGCTGCTGTCGGGCGCGGAAGTCGCAACGCAGCGATCGTTCTTCATGACCGCCGTGGTGCTGATCGCCGTGATGGTCGACCGCCGCGCCATCACCTTCCGCACGCTGGCCGTGGCGGCGCTGATCGTGCTCGCGGCTGCGCCGGAGGCGCTGGTGCATCCGAGCTTTCAGATGTCGTTTGCGGCAACGCTTGGGCTGGTGGCACTGGTCCAGATCGGGATGCCGAACCTGTTTGCCTCGCCCGATCATTCGGCGACGGCGCGCGTCGCGCTGTGGGGCGGGCGCGAGATCGCGATGCTGTTCCTGGCCTCGCTGATCGCGGGGCTCGCGACCACGCCCTATGCCGCCTTCCACTTCCACCGCGTCACGCCCTACGGCGTCCTCGCCAATCTCGGTGCGATGCCGGTGGTTTCGGCGCTGGTGATGCCGGCGGGGCTGCTGGGCCTGCTCGCGGCTCCGTTCGGGCTCGACGGCGTGTTCTGGTGGCTGATGGGGATCGGCATCGACTGGATGGTCGCGGTCTCGCGCTGGGTGGCTGCATTGCCGGGCGCGGTCGGTCGCATCCCGGCGTTCGGCATCGCACCGCTGATCGCCGCGAGCCTCGGTATCATCGTGATGGGCCTGTTGCGCACGCCTCTGCGCTGGTGCGGTGCCATGGTGCTGCTGGCGTCTATCGCCTGGGGCCTGTCGGTGCGGCAGCCCGATATCCTGATCGCCGGGGACGGCGCGAGTGTCGCGGTGCGGGGCAGGGACGGGCGGTTGCACCTGATCAGAGCGGGCAAGGACAATTTCCTGCTGAAGGAGTGGCTGGCGGCCGACGCCGATCCGCGCGATGCCGGCAATAGCGCGCTCGCCGAGGGGGTGTCGTGCGACGAGTCCGGCTGCGTGACGCCGCTTGCCGACGGGCGACTGGTCGCGCTGGCCTTGCGCGTCGATGCGCTGGAGGATGATTGCAGCCGGGCTGCGCTGGTGGTGACCTCACGGCCTGCTCCGCCTGATTGCGCGGCGATGGTGGTAGATCGACCGCGGCTGGTTCGCCAGGGTGCGCTGGCTCTGACGCAGCGGGGCGACGGTTTTTCGGTTCAGGCGGTGAGGGCGAGGGGCACGAACCGTCCCTGGTCGCCGGCGGCCGCCGGCGAAGGAGATTTCGAAGGCGCCCTCATGCCGAGGGCCGCAGCTCCGCGCAGCAAGGATGCAACCCCGTCGGAGGCCGACCTTCAGGCGGAGGACTGAGCCTCTGTCAGCCGATCGGCAGGCGCGTCACCGTCGGCCGGCTGTCGGCGATGATCTCAGGCTTATGCTCGCGCTCGCCGACCGGCTGCGTCACCGGCAGCTGCAGCACGGTTGCGCGCTGGCCTTCGACCAACTGCGTCACCAGCACGTATTTGCCGTCGGGGAATTCGATCGCATCGTGATGGCGATCGGGAATGTGCGGATCGATCTTGCCGAACTTGCCGACTCGGGAATTGACGGTGCGCGTCCAGATCCAGCGGTTGTCGTAACGGACGTTGTCGGCGAAGGCGAGCTCCGTTCCCGGCAGCAGGCAGACCGCGACGGAGAGATCGGCTTCGGACGCGAAGCCGCGCGTCGAGGTGCCGCGAAAGGTTGTCGTGACGATCGTCTCGCCGACTTCCGCGGGGCGTGTCGCGACGGCGTGCAGGCTGTAGTCACACATCGGGTGCTCCTCTTGCGAAGATAGCGACCCGCACCTCTCTTGGAGGCGCAGGCCTCTGTCGGAGTGGAAGCACGCAACGCTCTGCTTGGTTGTAGGCAAATCTGCGGCTGCGATCCGCAAGCTGCGATCACATTATCTTTCCCGAATTCGGCAGGAACAAAGCCGGCTCGCGCGCATTTGGCACGCGCGTCAACGACGGGCGGCACCGCGCCGTGACTTGTCCTCAAGCCCTCGAAGCGATGCGGCCTGCCGAGAATGTGAGGCGGAGGAGGGGCCGGATAGTCTGTGCAGAACCAGAAGACTATCCAGCCGGAGCGGACCATTATCCGCTCCAATCTCTGATCGCCGGTGCCGATCGAGGGCGCATGCAAGGGCGCCGAAGACGACCGTATCGAGAGCTTCCTAATCAGTACTTCCGGTAAAGCCCGATCAGCTTGCCCTGAATCTTCACGCGGTTCGGCGGCAGGATGCGCACCTCATAAGCGGCATTGGCGGGCTCCAGTGCGATCGAGGCGCCGCGGCGGCGGAAGCGCTTGAGCGTAGCCTCCTCGTCGTCGATCAGCGCCACCACGATGTCGCCGGTATCGGCACTCTCGTTGCGCTGGATCAGCGCCATGTCGCCGTCGAGGATGCCGGCTTCGACCATGGAATCGCCGCGCACCTCGAGGGCGTAATGCTCGCCGGAGCCGAGCATGTCGGGCGGCACGCTGATGGTGTGGCTGCGGGTCTGCAACGCCTCGATCGGCGTACCGGCCGCGATCCGGCCCATCACGGGCACCGCCACAGGCCGCTCGCCTTCGTCCACGGGCGCGCTGGAGCTGGCGCGGACCTTGCCGAGATTGCCTTCGATGACGCTCGGCGTGAAGCCGCGTCGGGCGCCGGCGGCAGCCTGGAGCTCCGGCAGCTTGATCACTTCGATGGCCCGGGCGCGGTTGGGCAGGCGACGGATGAAGCCGCGCTCCTCGAGCGCGGTGATCAGGCGGTGAATGCCCGACTTCGAGCGCAGATCGAGCGCATCCTTCATCTCGTCGAAGGACGGCGGCACGCCGCTTTCCTTCAGACGTTCGCTGATGAACCGCAGAAGCTCGTATTGTTTGCGCGTTAACATCTCGACCAAAGTCCCCCGGTTGATGTCGTTCGATTCCGAGACGATGAACTCAGCGATAAGCCGCTACATCCTCGAAACAAATCATGAACGGACACTATATGTTCGATACATGTTCCGCAACTGCTTAATTTACCGTGAACGGAGGCGGGCTCGCGGAATACGTGTGGCCGCGCAGTTCAGACGGGGAGCCTCAGCACCTCGCAAGGGCTGCCGGCCTCGGCCTTCGGCGCGAACGGTGGGCGGACGAGAAGTACCTGTGCCGCAGCGAGATTCGTAAGCAGAGAGGAGTCCTGATGACTGACGGGAACGGCGACGAGCGTGCCGTCGTCGCGCAGCTCCAGACGCGCGCGCAGATAGTCTTCGCGCTGGTCGTTGGCGCCGAGATCGCGGCCGAGCACAGCGCGCTCGCGGCGGTGATGAATCACTGAACGGCCCGACAGCGCACGAATCAGCGGCACCATGAACAGGAAGGCGCAGACGTAGGACGACACGGGATTGCCGGGGAGGCCGATCACACCCATCGCGCCGAGCCGTCCGTTCATCATCGGCTTGCCCGGCCGCATCGCGATCTTCCAGAACGCCATCGAGATACCTTCATCCCTGAGCGCCTGCTGGACCAGATCGTGGTCCCCGACCGACGCGCCGCCGGTGGTGATCAGGATGTCGGCACCGCTCTCGCGGGCGCGGCGGATGCCGGCGGAGGTGGCTGCGAGCGTATCGGCGGCGACACCGAGGTCGATGGTTTCGGCGCCCTCGCTGCGGGCGAGCGCATGCAGGGCGTAGCCGTTGGAATAGACGATCTGGCCGTGCCCGGGGGTTGAGCCCGGCATCACCAGCTCGTCGCCGGTGGCGAGGATCGCGACCTTCGGGCGGCGGCAGACGGCGAGATGCGGGTGATTCATTCCGGCGGCGAGCGCGAGATCGCGGTCCGTCAGGCGGGTTCCCTTGCGTAGGAGCACATCGCCCTCGCGGAAATCGACGCCCGCCGGGCGGATGTGCCGCCCGGCGATCGCGGCTTCCTTGATGGTGACGCTCTTGCCGTCCGCGATGGTGTCCTCCTGGATCACGACCGCGTCCGCACCGTCGGGAATGACGCCGCCGGTGAAGATCCGTACGGCTTCGCCGGCGCCGACCTTTCCTGCGAAAGGACGGCCCGCCGCGACCTCGCCGATGACCGTCAGCCGCGAATCGACCGTGGCCGCATCCGCCGCGCGTATGGCATAGCCGTCCATCGCCGACATCGCTTGCGGCGGCTGCGTGCGCCGCGCCGCGACGTCGCGCGCGAGCACGCGGTGATAGGCTTCGTCGAGGGAAGCCTTCTCTTCGGGCAGTGGCTCTACACCCGCCAGCACCGCGGCAAGCGCGTCAGAAACCGGCATCAGGGCCACGGGCTAAACTCCTGCTGAGCACATCGGGTAAATGGCCGGCGAGAGTTCTATCCGAGTGCGGGCGCGAGGCAAAGCAGCACGCAGGGTGATTTATCCTGCGTGGCCTCAGTAGTGGAGGAGGCGGCTCAAGTCCGTCGCGGCATGATCCGGAAGGCGAGACAGACCGGGATGAGGATGGCCATGGCGAGCACCAGAAGGACGAATGCCACGGCCAGCATCGGTCAACTCCCGCGCGGTCGGCCCAAGCCGTCGTCCAGTGCGACGTCGGGCGCTTTGGGGCCTTGATCTTTGTCGGGTAGCGGATCGGCCTGCGACTTCAGGTCGGCGGCCTTGCTGATCAGCTTGGCGGAGAGTTCAGAATCCGAGGTGGTTCTTGCGAATTCAAGCAGGAGAGAGGCTTGCTTGGTGAGATAGGTTTTGCCCAGCACGTCATTCCGTCCGGTGTAGAAGTCCCAACGGAGTCATGAGTCCGAAGGGTGGTATTCCGTTCCCGGAACTTTGTACAAAAATGCACAAAGAGATTGGGTTCCATAGTTCCGCAAATTTAGTTCGAGGCCCGCTGTCCGGGTACGGACTGACTTCAGATGCCCAGGGCCTTCAAGGCATTGCCGACGTCGCGCGGCGAGGTGACATGCACGGCGGTCAAGCCCCGCGCCCGTGCCCCCTCAATGTTCTCGGCGAGGTCGTCGAAGAACACGATGCGCTCGGCCGGCACGCCGATCGCCGCAACGACATGGTCGAAAGCTTCCGCATCCGGTTTGCGCAGACCGATGCTGGACGACAAGTACAGCTCGCGGAAATGGCCGAGCAGATCGGCATATTCCCGAGAGAAATAGTCGACATGCGGCCGGTTGGTGTTGGAGAAGGCGTAGAGCGGCAGCTGTTTCGCAGCACGCGGCAACAGCTCGGAGATATCTGGCATCTCACCGGCGAAGATCGCATTCCAGCCCTCCAGGAACTGCGCGTCCGAAATGCCGATTCCCAGCGAGGCACGTAGCGAGGCGAAATAATCTGCATCGCTGATCTTGCCGACCTCGTGAAGACGATACTCCTCCTCGCGTACGAAGCGCGCGACGATGGCTTCGGGCTTGCAACCCGCATGTCCCGCCCAGCAGGCGATCGCCTTGGAGAAGTCGATGTCGAGCACCACACGCCCGAGATCGAACAGAAGCGCATCCGCGCTGCCGGGAGAGAGCTGGGTCACGTTCGTCCTTTTCCTTAGTAGCGATACGGCTCGTGGTCGAACAGCGGGAATGCGCTGAACACGCTCGGCGCGTTGGTGGCGGTCGCCGGATGCAGGCAGGATTTGTCGACCTCGGCAAACGAGGTGGCACCCAGGAGGCCGAGGCAGCGCAGCACCTCGTCCTCCAGGAGCTCCAGCATCCGCGCGACGCCGGCTTCGCCGGCCGCCGCCAGTGCCCAGCATTGCAGCCGGCCGATGCCGACGAGGTCTGCGCCTGCAGCGACCGCCTTGACGATGTCGGTGCCGCGACAGATGCCGCCGTCGACCATGATCTTGGCGCGACCCTTCACGGCCTCGACGATCTCGGGCAGCACATGCATGGCACCGCGGCCATGGTCGAGCTGGCGGCCGCCATGGTTGGAGACGTAGATCCACTCGACGCCGTGATCGACCGCGATCAGGGCATCCTCGGCGGTGGCGATGCCCTTCAGGATCAGCGGGATCCTAGACTTGTCCTTGATCATCTTCACCGTTCGCCACTCCAGGCCCTTCTGGAAATCGCCGCCGGTGGCGCGCAGGCGGCTCTCGCGGACATAGCGCTTGGCGATGTCACGTTCGCGACGGCTGTAATGGGCGGTGTCGACGGTCAGACAGAACGCGGCATAGCCGTTCTTTTCGCTTCGGCTGACGACATCGGCGACGAAGGCATCGTCGCCGCGGACATAGAGCTGGTAGAGCCGGAGCGCATCGGGGGCCATCTCGGCGGTCTTCTCCAGGCCCGGCTCGGACACCGAGCTCAGCATGTGCGCCGCACCGAAGGTGCCGGCACCGCGCGCAACGCTCGCCGCGCCATCCGGATCGAAGATCTCGAGCGCGCCGACGGGGGCGAGCACCACCGGCAGGCGCATGGTGCGGCCGAACTGCTGAACCGAGCCGTCCACCTTGCGGACGTCACGCAGCACGCGCGGGCGAAAGGCGATCTCGTCCAGCGCCATCCGGTTGCGGCGCATCGTGGTTTCGGTCTCGGCGGCGCCGACGATGTAGTCCCAGGCGTTCTGGTTGAGGTTGGCCCGCGCTTTCCGGATGAATTCATGCAGGTTCTGGAACGGTTCGTTGCTGGCGCCGAGCTCGACGTTCCGTTCCGGCCGGATGCGGGGTGCTTCGTTCATTGTTATCCTCCCGAGAATTTGAAGCCTTATGCCATCGCCTAACCCGTCCAGCCCTCCAAAACTATCCTAAAATCGCATAGCTGCAGGGCGTGGTCCGGCCGATGATTCCCCTTGCGGGTGGGCCAGTCCTGCAACGTTGCCAAAAGTTTAGGTCCGGGCGAAGCGATTTCTGCGGTGCACCCGTCGGCGTGGCATCCCGGCCTTGAAGAAACCAGAATGGTATTGTGAGAAACAGACTGGATCGCCAATTGCATGGCGCCTCCCAAGTCTGAAAGACTCCCAAGTCTTGCAAGACAAGTCTCGAAAGACGAGCTTAAAGCAAACCGCCCAGCAAAAAGGCCAGCCTAACCATGCGGAAATCCCTGCTGTTCCCTCTGGGCGCGCTCACCGGAGCGTGTCTGACCCTTCTGGTGGCCAGCCCGCATGGCGGCGTATGGGCGGCGCGGGCAGCGGCGAACGCAAATGACGCCTATTCCCAGCTCAACCTGTTCGGCGAAGTGTTCGAGCGCGTGAAGGCGAGCTATGTCGAGAAGCCCGACAACGCCAAGCTGGTCGAGGGCGCGATCACGGGCATGGTGACCTCGCTTGATCCGCATTCGCGCTACATGAACGCGAAGGCCTGGACCGAGATGCAGGAGACCACCTCCGGCGAGTTCGGCGGCCTCGGCATCGAGGTCACGATGGAAGAGGGCCTCGTCAAGGTCGTCTCGCCGATCGACGATACGCCCGCCTCGAAGGCCGGCCTGATGTCCGGCGACCTCATCAGCAAGATCGACGGCGAGGCCGTGCAGGGCATGACGCTCGAGCAGGCCGTCAACAAGATGAAGGGCCCGGTCGACACCCAGACCAAGCTCACCATCGTGCGCAAGGGCGCCGACGCCCCGCTCGATGTCGCGATCAAGCGCGAGATCATTCATGTGCGCCCGGTGCGCTTCCATGTCGAGAACGGCGACATCGGCTATATCCGCATCACCTCGTTCAACGAGCAGACCACCGACGGCCTGAAGAAGGCGATCGCCTCGATCTCCAAGGACGTCGCGCAGGACAAGCTCGTCGGCTACGTGGTGGACCTGCGCAACAATCCCGGCGGACTGCTCGACCAGGCCGTGTCGGTGTCGAGCGCGTTCCTGCAACGCGGCGAGGTCGTCTCGACCCGCGGCCGCAATCCGGAAGAGACCCAGCGCTTCACCGCACATGGCGGCGACCTCATCAAGGGCAAGCCGCTGGTGGTTCTGGTCAATGGCGGCTCGGCCTCGGCCTCGGAGATCGTCGCCGGCGCGCTGCACGACCACAAGCGCGCGACGATCATCGGCACGCGCTCGTTCGGCAAGGGCTCGGTGCAGACGATCATTCCGCTCGGCGCCGGCAACGGTGCGCTGGCGCTGACCACGGCGCGCTATTACACGCCGTCGGGCCGCTCGATCCAGGCCCAGGGTATCGCGCCCGACATCGAGATCCTGCAGGACGTGCCGCCCGAGCTGAAGGGCCGGATGGACACCATGGCGGAATCCCAGATGCGCGGGCATCTGTCGGCCGGCGAGGGTGGCGAGCAGACCGGATCGCAGTCCTACGTCCCGCCGAAGGAGGAGGACGACAAGGCCTTGCATGCGGCCTATGACTTCCTGCACGGCGTCACCGCGAATGCGGTTGCGGCGAAGCCCGCGCCGAAGGCCGCGGTGCCGAACTAGGTTTTACGATTTTCAGAGATCGATATCGCCCGGGCGTGGATGACCACTCCCGGGCGATTTCGTTTGGGCGCCGTTTGAGTTCGGCGCCATGGCAGCGGCGAGCCGCGCGATCACTGCACGATCGTCATTGCGGCTTCTTCGGACCCATGTGGTGCGGGACTTCGGTCTTCGGTCCGCCGCCGTAATGGTGGCTGCCTCCGGATCCGTTGGTCGATCCGCCGTCGTTCGCTTTCTTGCCCATGTGGTGCGGGACCTCCGTCTTCGGGCCGCCCGAATAGTGGTGGCCGTTCTTTTCGTCGGACGTGCTCGTCTGCGCCATGGCCGGCAACGCAACGAACGACATGATCGCGGCTGCGGCGATCAGCTTGCGGTGACTCATTCTGGTTTCTCCTGTTGATTTCGGCGAGTTGGTGTCAATCAAGTCCCGGTGGCTCGATCGAGCTGCAACCAAGCCCGCAGCGTGATTGTGTAAGTTGAGCGAGATCAAGTGTCGACGCGCACGCTCGCCTGCGCCGTTGCATGGATCGTCGCGTTGCTGCAGGGGACGAGAAACGTCGAACTTCTTACAGAGAAATATTTGCGCGTGGCGCGCGATTGCGGCCGCAGGCAAAGCCTTCGGCCGTGTCTGCGAGCCGGATGACGGATGTCGCGACCGACAACCGTTCCGGCCGAGGACGACATGCGCCGCGATTCATTACGCGATTGAACTACAAAAAGATTTGGCTGGTGCGTCGAGCGAGTTTGATATCCGTCAAACTCGCATCAATGACGCAACCTAGCGTGCCGGCGCGAATGAAGCGGCGACATGATCGCGATCCGAAAGAGATCGGCCGCCGAGATGGAGAACGGGCCTTTGACTGACGAGATGATCCATGCACCTGCTCGGTCGTTGAGGGCTGCGTTCGTCCTGCGTCGCCGGTTGTGGGAGACGATCACGATCAGGTCGGTGCTGGTCAAGCCGCGGCGCGATTTGCGCCTGGATCTGTTTCGCGGTCTGGCGAACTGGCTGATCTTCCTCGGGCACATTCCGGATTCTGCGCTCGTCTGGTTCACGATGCGCAACTACGGCTTCAGCGATGGCGCCGATCTGTTCGTGCTGATCTCCGGATATACCGCGACGTTCGTGTTCGGATCGATGATGATGGAGCGCGGCTTCGTCATCGGCGCAACCCGGCTTTGGCGGCGGGTGTGGCAGCTTTATGTCGCTCACCTCTTGCTGTTCCTGATCTATCTCACGGCCGTGCACTACATCGCACACAGCTTCGACGAGGTTCATCTGATGGACCAGTTCAACGTCGCGCCGTTGATGAACTTTCCCGTCGAGACGCTCTCGCAAGGCCTGGTCCTCAAGTTCAAGCCGCTGAATCTCGACGTTCTGCCGCTCTACATCGTGCTGATGGCCGCGTTTCCCGCCGTGCTCTGGTTCATGCTGCGCTGGCGTAATGCCGTGATGATCAGCTCGCTCGGTCTGTACCTCGCCGCCCGTCACTACGGGTGGAATCTGCCCGCTTATCCGGCCGGGGTCTGGTACTTCAATCCGTTCGCCTGGCAGTTGCTCTTCGTGTTCGGCGCCTGGCTGGCTTTGGGAGGAGCCGCGGCCTGCCGCCGGCTGCTGTCGTCCCGCACGCTGTTTGCCCTGAGCGCGGGTTTCCTGATGTTTGCGCTCGCGATGACATTGGCGGAACGCATTCCGGGATTGCGAGACTATGTCCCTGACGCGCTCGCCGCCATTTTCATTCCGAACGACAAGACCAATCTCGGGCCTTATCGCGTCGTCCATCTGGCGAGCCTGGTGTTCATCGCCGTCTCGTTCATTCCAATCGATTGGCCCGGTCTCAAGTCGCGCTTGCTTCAGCCCCTGATCAGATGCGGTCAGCAGTCGCTGTCGGTGTTTTGTGTCGGCCTCTTCCTGTCGTTCGTCGCCCATTTCGTGCTCGAATCCGGATCCGAAGGATTATGGGCCCAGCTTCTGGTCGGTGCCGCCGGTCTCTGGATCATGACGATCGTGGCCTACTACCGAACCTGGTCGAAGGACGTCGACAGAAGCCGCGCGACCGAGGAGGGGGGCGGATGATGACGTCGGGGATGATTTTCGGCGACGAGATCCGGGATCTTGTTCTGCATGGCCTGCACTGGACTGCCTCGACCATCGAGTTGCTGGGCGTGGTGGTCATCGTCGGCGGAGTGCTGGCCGCAATGATCCGGTCGATCAGCGATATGAGGCGCGGCGATCTTGCCGATGCGTTTCGATCTTATCGCGCCAATCTTGGGCGCGGCATCCTGCTCGGCCTCGAATTCCTGATTGCCGCCGACATCATCGGGATGGTCGCGATCGTGCCGTCGTTCGATCGGCTCGGCATCCTGGCACTGATCATCGTGATCCGTACGTTTCTGAGCTTCTCGCTTCAGATCGAGATCGAGGGACGATGGCCGTGGCGCAGGCATGAGAAGGAGATGGGCGATGCTGGAGGCTGCAGTGTTTGATGGCAGCCCACGTAAGAGTTGTGCGTGCTGCACGTCTATAAGGTTTGACCCCGCCCCCGCTGTGCTCATCGCCGACCGCGATCAGCAGATCGCCATTAACACCGACTGGAGAATGACCATGAACCGTTCGACACGTGCCCTTGTGAACGTTGCCTTTGCCGCCCTCGTTCTGGCGCCGGCTGGGCTGTCGCCCGCCATCGCCGCCGGCTCTCGGCAGATCGCGATGATGGATGACGACAAGATGTCGAAGATGCCTGCGCCCCCGGATTCGAGCGGCAAGATGAACATGGACCAACCAGCAGGGCAGCCGAACATGAGTGGCGGCGCGATGAATGACGACAAGATGAAGATGCCGTCGCAAGGCCAGATGCGGGACTGCAAGGGCGCCGGCTGCCAGGACAATTCCGGCATGATGCCGATGATGCAGATGATGGAAAAGATGATGCGTGGCCAGATGAGCTCGCCCGCCGCAAGCGGTGCGATGAGCGGCCCGGCGGACGTGACGGAGCGGCTCGAGGGGCGCATTGCCTTTCTGAAGGCAGAGCTGCAGATCAGTGACAAGCAGGCCACCGATTGGAACGGTGTCGCAGAGGCGCTGCGTTCGAGCCGTCAACATCTGCTGGAAGCGCGCAAGATGATGGCGATGGATGACAGGCTGGGAAGCGCCGACCGCCTGGAGCATTACGAGCGGCATCTGTCCGAGCGCCTGGAGGCGCTCAAAGCAGCGCGGCTGGCCTTCACGCGGCTGTACGCATCCTTGAACGAGAGTCAGAAGCAGACTGCAGATTCGATCCTGCTGCCGCTGATCGCCTCGTTCTGATCGACAGGTGAGGGCGATCATGTTCGGTCTGCCTCTTTGGCGTCGTCCAGGGCTGCTGATGCTGGCTGTCCTGGCGAGCCAGCTTGCATGTGCTGCGTCCGCATCGGATATAGAAATCGGTGTAACGTCTGCAGCCCGGCAGTTTGTCCCGCGCTGGAAGCTGGCGGAGAATGACGGCGACCATGCCGCGCACCATCCTGGAGCGTCCGGCGCGGCCGCAGATGCGGCGTCAAGGCCGGAGGGATCTGCCGGCGCTGGCGTGCAGGCGGGCGGCGCCACGCCTGGAATGATGAGTGAAATGGACGGCATGATGGGCCGTCCGCGCAAGGAGCTCTATCCGGCACTGATGGACATGCCGGCGCTCTCCGCCGAGCAGCGGAGCAGGTTGGAGGTCCAGGCGCGCCAGCGCATAAGCGCGGACTCCGATCATCTTGCAGAGGCGGAAATGGACCTGCGGCATGCGATCGCGGGCGACGACATCGCGGCGGCCGATCAGGCGTCGCGGCGGCTTCGCGAGTCGCTGAACGCGGTCCAGAGCGGCGTGGTCACCCTGCGTTCGCTGCACGAGGGCAAGCCGCCGCAACAGATCGCTCAGGCCTGGTTCAAGTCGCAAATGAATCTTCCGCCGCGCCAAAACATTGTGGATGGCGATGACGGCGCGCCGGGCGTGTCCTGGTTTCACGTCACGACCATGGCGCTGCTGGTGCTTTTCGCGCTGGCGATGTTTGCCGTCTACGTCGCCCGGATGCGCCGGGCCGACGCATTGGTGGAGAGGTTGACGCGGGTAGCGGCAGTTCCAGGCGCCGGCGCGGCCCTCGTGTCCGCGCCGTTCGCCGTCGCACCGGCCGCAAAGGTCGAGGCGACATCCTCCTCGACTGGCTCGATCGGGCGGGATGAGCCGGCCCGTTTCTGGAAGGGGCAACTGAGGATCTGCGCGATCTACCAGGAGACGCCTGATGTGAAGACCTTCCGCCTGCAGGCACCAGGCGGCGGCGCGCTTCCGTTTGCGTTCCTGCCCGGGCAGTTCCTGACCTACGCCATCGAGATTGAGGGAAAGACGGTCCGTCGCTCCTACACGATCGCCTCGTCCGCTGCGCAGACCGCTTACGTCGAGACCACGATCAAGCGTGAAGATGGCGGGCTTCTATCCGACTACATGCATGGTCACCTGAAGCAGGGAGATCTCGTCGAGGTGGCGGGTCCCTCCGGCGCCTTTACGTTCACGGGCGCGGAGGCCGACAGTGTCGTCCTGATCGGCGGAGGCGTCGGCATCACGCCGCTGATGGCGGCGATCCGCTATCTCTCGGATATTGCATGGCCCGGCCAAGTCTATCTGGTCTATGGCGCGCAGACGACCGAGCAATTCATCTTCCGTGACGAATTGGAATATCTCCAGCGCAGAATGAACAATCTGCACGTTGCAGCCACGATGGTTCGGGCCGCGGGCACATCTTGGATGGGAAGCGAGGGGCAGATCACGGCCGAATTCCTGACGCACGCGGTGCCAGATCTGGCCAGACGGCGCGTTCATTTGTGCGGTCCGCCCGGAATGATGGAGGCACTCAGAAAGACCCTGGCCGGTCTTGGCGTTCCGCGCGAGCAGATCAAGACCGAGGCCTTCGGGCCCGCCCGCGGAGCCGTTCCACCTCCCGGCGGGAGCGCCGCCAATGCGCAAGCACCGGACAACAAGGTGGACGGCCGAGCTGCGGCGGCCATCGGTCCGGCAACGGCCACCGTTCGCTTTGCGAGCTCAGGCAAGGTGGTGGCGCTGCCTCCGGACAAGAGCGTCCTGGAGGTCGCCGAAGGGGCGGGGGTGTCGATCGACTATTCCTGCAGGGTCGGGGTCTGCGGGGTCTGCAAGACGCATCTGCTGAAAGGAAACGTCACGATGGAAGTCCAGGATGCCCTGACCGCGGACGACAAGGCGAACGGTCTCATCCTGGCTTGCCAGGCGAAATCCATCGGCGATCTGGTCGTCGAGGCCTGAGATGGCGGACACGAGAGACCGCCTGATCGCCGACCTCGTTCTGGGAGCCCTGTTGCTGCTGGTGCCGGCGTTCCTGCTCCACGTCGACAGCAGGTTTGCAGGGAGCCTGGCAGGCTTTGCCCTCGGGGCAGTTGCGGCCGCGCTGATGGTTCTGCTTCTCGTCTATCCCTTGGCCAAATACAGCATGGTGCTCAAGGCGCTGGTCACGCGATGGGTGTCCATGCGTGCGCTCCTGGCGTTTCACGCCTATGCCGGAATCGTCGCAGCCTTTCTCGCCCTTCTGCATACCGGACACAAGTTTCAGAGTCCGCTTGGGATCGCTCTCGTAGCTTCAATGATGGTCGTCGTCGTCACCGGGTTCGTCGGGCGCTATTACCTGCCGCAGACCGCGACGGAGCTTCGGCAGCAGCAGACGCACCTGGCGACGTTGAGGTCGGCCTACGAGCATGTTGCGGCGGCTATGTCGTCGCCCGAGCGTGTGACGTCTGACGGTCCGGCGATGATGGCTCAGGGCGTGCCGCTGCTGCAACTCGTCGACGGCATTTCCGACGTCGAAGCGGCGATCGGCTCGCGTGAGGCGGTCAAGAAGATCTTCATGCAGTGG
>Ga0102592_1002378_pt1 | contig 16659 bp, 15 predicted proteins | sample AraplaCol_mMF_r2_FD_76861 | JGI IMG/M metagenome (GOLD analysis project Ga0102592, IMG submission 76861) | Arabidopsis root microbial communities from North Carolina, USA - plate scrape MF_Col_mMF_r2 (SPADES assembly) (version 2) | ecosystem: Host-associated > Plants > Roots > Endosphere...
TTCACCGGGTCGTAAGGCAGGTTTTTATAGAGGCTGGCATTGATGGCGTGGGTGCTGATGGTGCCGCCCAGCAGCGTGTAGCCGTCGGCCTTGGCCTTGGCGACATAGCTGGCGCCCACTGCGCCGGCCGCGCCAGGTTTGTTGTCGACCACCACCGGCTGGCCCAGGGTGTCGGAGAGTTTTTGCGACAGGGTGCGCCCTATCACGTCGGTGGAGCCGCCGGGCGTGAAGGGCACCACATAGGAAATCGGCTTGGTCGGCCAGCCGGGCGTGGCGATGTCGGCAGCCAGCGTGCGCAGCGGCCAGCCGGCGGAAAGCGCCGACAGGCCCAGGCCGCCGAGGCCGCCCAGCGCCGCGCGGCGTGTGAAGTGAGTGCTCATCCTGTTGTCTCCTGGTGTTGATCGTTTGCCGCGCTCTCTGCCGATGAAAGCTTGATTGTTATTTATGTTAGCGCTAACAAATCAGGATGTTAAAGAGCAAAACCAGGCCCGTCAAGTCAGGCGCTGGCTCTTTCGACTATGGAAAACCCGAGGTCGCGGACCTTGGGGCCCGGGTCCCGGCCCTCCACGCGGTCCAGGATGAAGCGCGCCGCCTGCCGGCCTATGGAGGTGCCGTCTATGCGCACCGTGCTGAGCGCAGGATGGGTATGCGCGGCAAAAGGCATGTCGCCAAAGCCCATGACCGCCACGTCGCGGGGCACGTCCAGCCCCATGGCCTGCATTTCGGTGATCACGCCCTGCGCGATCACGTCCGAGCCGCAGAACACCACGTCGGTCTGCCCATGCTGCGCCCACAGCTGCGCGAAGCCGGAGCGGCCGTTGGCCAGCGAGGAAGGCGCCGGCACCGTGCAGGCGGGAATCACCGGCACACCCAGCGCCGCGAAGCGCTGCTCGAAGCCGGAGCGCCGCAGCATGGCGCGCTGGTCGATGGCGGTGATCAGCGCGGGCCTGCGATAGCCCTTGCGGTAAAGGTAGTCGGCCACCTCGGCGCCGGCTTTCTCCTGGGAAAAGCCCACAATCATGTCGATGGGCGTGGGCGTGATGTCCCAGGTCTCGACGATGGGAATGCCCGAGGCCAGCAGGCGCTTGCGCCCTTCCGGCGAATGCATGATGCCGGTCAACACGATGCCGTCGGGCCGCCGGCCCACGATGGCGTCGATCAGCGCATCTTCACGCGCGCCGCTGTAGCCGCTTTGCCCCAGGATCAGCTGGCAACCGGCCTCGGCCAGCGCATCGGTCAGCGCCTGTATGGTTTCAAGAAACACCGGGCCGGCGATGGTAGGCACCAGGGCCGCGACCAGCCGGCTGCGGTTGGAGGCCAGGCCGCCGGCCACCAGGTTGGGCACATAGCCGCTGCGCGAAATCGCGCTGCGCACGCGCTCCAGGGTTTCGGGCGACACCGCCGCGGGCGTGTTGAGCGCGCGCGACACCGTGATGGCCGACACACCGGCCAGGCTGGCCACATCGCTGAGGGTGATGCCGCCGGTGCCCGGGCGCGGGGCGCGCTTGGCCTTGCGAAGTGTCTCGGAAGGTGATTTCATGCCCCGGATGTTAACGCTAACTTGAAGCCACTTGCACCCTTGAAGCCCTGGCACTCAGTCCAGGTCGAAGGCCTGGCGGAAAGCCTCGCAAAACACGGCACTGCCGCTGAGCGCCAGCGTAAGCGTGTGCCGGGCTTTGCCGGATGCAACGGGCTGCACCGTCAAACGCCCTGCCGCCTCGTCGTAAAGCAATGCATCGGGCGCCGTCAGCTCGCGCATGCCGTGCAGGTCATAGTCCCAGTCAAAGCCCTCGTCGAGCGGGCCGCGCCGCCCGGCGAATTCCGCGTGCGCCCAGGCCAGCACCCGAACGACCTCGGCGTGCACGGCGGGCACCTGCTCGGGCCAGGTGGAGGCCATGGCCTCCCACGTACCCGCGCCCTCGCTGCCTTCCGCGTAATCGAAGTGAAGGTAATCCAGGCTCAAGAAGAACGCTCAGTAGGTGCCCGGATAGGCCCCGCCGTCGGCCAGCACGTTCTGGCCCGTCATGTAGGCGGCATGCGCGCTGCACAGGAAGGCGCAGATGGCGCCGAACTCCTCGGGCGTACCGAAGCGCTGGGCCGGGATGTTCTTGCGGCGCGCGTCCATGACGGCTTCGAGCGGCTGGCCGCTCTTTTGTGCGGCGCCACTCATGGTGCCGCGCAGGCGATCGGTGTCGAAGGCGCCGGGAAGCAGGCTGTTGATGGTCACGCCCTGGGCGGCGAGCTTGCTGCGCGCCACGCCGGCCACAAAACCGGTGAGGCCGCTGCGCGCGCCGTTGGACAGGCCCAGCACGTCGATGGGCGACTTGACCGAACTCGAGGTGATGTTGACGATGCGGCCGAAGCCGCGCGCCGCCATGCCGTCTACCGTGGCCTTGATGAGTTCTATGGGCGTCAGCATGTTGGCGTCCACCGCCTTGATCCAGGCGTCGCGGTCCCAGTCGCGGAAGTCGCCGGGCGGCGGGCCGCCGGCATTGGTCACCACGATGTCGAAGTCCTTGCGCACGGCGAACACGGCGGCGCGGCCTTCCACGGTGGTGATGTCGGCCGCCACGTATTGCACGCTGGTGCCGGCCGGGTTGGCCTGCGCCTTCAGCTTCTCGGCCGCGGCCTGCAGCGCCTGCTCGCCGCGCGCCACGATCAGCACATGCACGCCTTCGCGCACCAGCGCCTGCGCGCAACCCAAACCCAAGCCTTTGCTGGCGCCGCACACCAGCGCCCATTTGCCTGCAATACCCAAATCCATAATAATTCCTCATTACAACCACGGGGGAGATCGACTCATGATACTGAGTAAATACAAAACACAGGCGGGGATGGTTATCGCTCCCCTGCTCGCAGCGCTGCTGGCTTTCAGTGCCTCGGCACAGGCCCAGCCACAAGGCGAAGCAGTACTGATCAAGCGCGAATCACAGCTACGCGATGCCCCCGGCGATTCGGCCCGCAGCCTGGCGCCGCTGCCGGCGCAAACCTCGGTCACACGGCTCAGCGAGCGCCAGGGCGCCTGGATCAAGGTGCGCATGGCCGACGGCGCCACTGGCTGGGTGCATATGTTCGACATCACCTCGGCCAGTGCGCCCTCGGGCGGAGCCGCCGGCGGCGCGCTGCGCAGCCTCTCCAGCTTTTTCAACAAGGGCAGCGCCCAGGCGCCCTCCAGCACGGTCTCCACCTCCACCGTGGGCATACGCGGCCTGGGCGCCGAAGACCTGGCCAACGCCATACCCAACCTGGCCGCCGTGGCGCAAGCCGATGCCAACCGCGTGGACGCCGCCCAGGCCCGGCAGTTCGCCGGCAGTGCCTCGCTCAGCAGCCGGCAGGTCGAGCCCCTGCCCGCGCCAGCGCCGCCGCCCGCATCGTCCGGCGGCACCACGCCTGAGCAGTTCAGCCGTTGAGACAACAACAAGAACCACAAGAGACGAGAGGCACCGCCATGACCCTTCATCATTTCCCCCAACTGGCAGCAGCGGCACGGCACACCGCTTTGGCCCTGGCCCTGCTGGCCGGCCTTCCCTTCAACGCCCAGGCCCAGGACGCCGGCAAGGCGCTGGGCGGCCTGTTCCAGTCGCTGATACGGCCCAACCAGCCCGCGCAGCCGGCGCCCTCCCAACCCAACACGGCCTCGGGCCTGGCCGGCGCGCTGCTGGGCGCCAGCCTCTCGCCTGGCGGCCAGCAAGCGGCCCAGGGCGGCGACCTGTTCAAGCTGCTGTCGCAGTCGCTGGACCAGATCGACGAGCCGCGCGAAATCCAGATCGGCCAGCAGCTGGCCGCCGTGCTGCTGGGCAGCAAGCCTCTCTATCCGGACGTCGCGCTGCAGCGTTACGTCAACCAGCTGGGCCGCTGGATCAGCCTGCAGTCTTCGCGCCCCGACCTGCCCTGGACCTTCGCCATCCTCGACGATCCCGGTTTCAATGCCTTCGCCGCGCCGGGCGGCTATGTCTTCGTCACCAAAGGCCTGATAGACCGCGTGGCCGATGAAGGCGAGCTGGCCGGCATCCTGGCCCACGAGATCACCCACGTCACCGCCAAGCACCACCTGATCGCGATGAACAAAACCGCGCGTGCCGGCCTGCTGACGCAAGTCATCAGCTCGCAGCTCAAGAACGACCTGGGCGGCATGGTGTCTTCGCAGTTGCTGGCGCTGGGCAAGAACATGTACAGCAAGGGCCTGGACCAGCAGGACGAGTTCGACGCCGACCGCACCGGCGTGGCCCTGGCCACGCGCGCCGGCTTCGACCCCTACGGCCTGGTCGCGGTGCTGCAGCAGCTGCGCACCGCCGCGCCCGACGACGCATCGTTCGCGCTGTCGCTGAGCACGCACCCGCCGGCACAAACGCGTTTGAACCAGCTTGAGCAAGCCATGGGCACGCGGCTCGACGCCTATGCGGGCCAGCCGGCCGTCACGGTGGCGCAGCGATTGAGCAGCGCCAACCGCCGACCCACGGCGCAGGCACCCGGCAGGGCGCCGGCCAAAAAATAACGGCTCCGCCCGGTCCGCCCCCCCGAAAGCCGCCGACTGCGGCTTTTTTGTTTCCGGCACCGGCGGATTCTTGGGGACGACGGCATCGAGGCGACAGGCTGCGCACGCCCGCCGGTGCTGCACCAACAGAGGAAAAAGCGGAATGGGATTCTGGCCCTTAGGAAAAGACAGGAATAGCAAGAAGGCGCAAGAGCACCCCCTTGCAGACACTCCAATGCCGGATTCAGCCGGCTCACCCAGTGCAACCGAACTGCGCAAGCAGGGCAATGCCTTGCTGGCCCAGGGAAATCTGGAGCAGGCAGGCCTGAGTTACCGCGCGGCTACCCTGGCGGACCCGCGCAACGCAGCAGCCTTCATCAGCCTGGGTTATGTACTGTGCGAACAGCGGCGCTTTGAGGAAGCCTTGCCTGCACTGGAACAGGCGGTGCGCATCGACCCGTCACAGGTCGACGCCCACTTCATGCTGTCGACCCTGGCGCAAGACCTGGGAGACATGGACTTGGCGATATCCCATCTAAGGGAAGTCTTGCGCCTTCGTCCCGATTTCGACTTCATGACGCAGGCCTCTTATGAAGCCCAATACGAAAAAACGATTGCCCGCTACGAAGCCATCCTCGGCATAGACCCCCGCAATGCACGGGCCCATTGGGGCCTGGGTTTCGCAAGCCTGCTGCTGGGGGACTATGAAAGGGGGTGGAAGGAATGGGAATGGCGCTTCCCGGCAGGGCCCAGCGCCTCCAGGCCCGGCGCCACCCAATCCTTATGGCTGGGCAAGGAAACGATTGCCGGCAAAACCATCCTGCTGCATGCTGAATACGGCTACGGCGACACCCTGCAGTTTTGCCGCTACGCCGCGGACGTGGCGGCACGCAGTGCCAAGGTGCTGCTGCAAGTGCAGCGTGGTCTTGGCGACGTTCTGTCGGGTCTGGCGGCAGGTGTGCAGGTACTGGAAGACGGAGAGCCGCTGCCGGCTTTCGATGTCCATTGCCCCTTGATGAGCCTGCCACTGGCTTTGGGCCTTCACACAAGCGAAATCATCACTCCGAGAACGCCCTACCTGCGGGCTGCGCCCGAGCGTATCCTGCGCTGGCGCGATCGGATGGATCGTCTCGGCATGCCAGCCTCACCACGCATAGGCATCGTATGCTCCGGCAACCCGGCGCATCAGCGCGACAATCAGCGCTCCATTCCCATGAGTCGATTCCTGCAGGCCCTGCCGGGCGACATGAAGGTGGTCTGCCTGCAACCCGAATTGCGGGAAGCCGACGCGGCAACCCTCGAGGCCGATGGCCGTGTCATAACCCTGAATCAGGAAATCGCCAATTTCGCGGACACCGCCGCGCTGATCTCCACACTGGACCTTGTCATCACCGTGGACACGAGCACCGCGCACCTGGCGGGAGCCCTGGGAAAACCTGTCTGGATTTTGCTGCCCTACGCGCCGGACTGGCGCTGGCTGCTCAAGCGGGAAGACAGCCCCTGGTATCCCAGCGCACGCCTCTTCAGGCAAGAAAGAAGTGATGACTGGAGCGCCCCTCTCGACAGGGTGAGGAACGCATTGACCCGCATGCGCGAGCACTCCACCCCCGCCCGTTCGGGCTGAGGTATCAAAGCCCTTCCTGCACCATGCATGCCCTTCGATACCTCAGGGCGAACGGGAGAGGAAGCCCGCATCGGCAGGAGGCGCGAAACCGGCTCGGCCGAGCTATCTGCTTCGGGTAAACACAAAAATACCCGCAATCACCAGCACCGTCCCCGCAGCCACCCAGGCCGTGAACGGCTCACCGAGAATCAGCACGCCCATCAGGATGGTGGACATGGGGCCCACCATGCCGGTCTGCGCCGCCATGCCCGCGCCTATGCGTTCGATGGCCATCATCACCATGAGCACCGGCGCGGCGGTGCACAGCGTGGCATTGAGCAGCGACAGCCAGATCACCTCGGGCGCCACGGCCGCGGCGCCCAGGGGCCGCAGCAGCACGAACTGCAGCAGGCAGCACAGGCAGGCCACCGTGGTGGCCAGCCCCACCAGGCGCAGCGAGCCCAGGCGCCTGACCATCTCGCCGCTGTAGACCAGGTAGAGCGCATAGCTGACCGCGCTCAGGAACACCAGCAGCGCGCCCCAGGCGGCGTCCGCACCCTGCAGCGTGATCTCGTGGCCGAACACCAGCACCACGCCGCCGTAGCTGATGGCCATGCCCAGCATCTGCAGCGCGCCGACGCGGCGCTTGTACATCACCAGGCCGAGCAGCAGCACCAGCGTGGGGTTGAGGTACAGGATGAGCCGCTCCAGCGAGGCGCTGATGTAGGCCAGCCCGGCGAAGTCCAGGAAGCTCGCGAGGTAGTAGCCGGTGAAACCCAGCCACAGCACGCCCAGCCAGTCCTTGCGCGTGAGCGGCGCCTTGCCGCGGCTGGCCCACCAGGCCATCACCGCGAAGATCGGCAGCGCGAACAGCATGCGGTACATGATCAGCGTGACCGCGTCCACGCCGTAGCGGTAGGCCAGCTTGACGATGATGGCCTTGCCGCTGAAGGCGATGGCGCCCAGGGTGGCCAGCAGCAGGCCGGGCGCCAGGCTTTTGGGGGCCGCCGGTGTTTCAGTGGTGTCGGAGGGGCTGCTCAAAATCGCCGCTTAAAAACCCACGGCCTGGCCGTCGCGCCGCGCGTCGCTGGCCGCCACATAGCCTTCGGCCTTGGGGTTGCCGGCGCGCCAGATGAACTGGCCGGCGCCGAAGTCCTGGTAGGAGTCGTTGATCACTTCCACGCGGTGGCCGCGCTCGGCCAGGGCCTGCACGGTGCGCGCGTCCATGGCAGCCTCGACGTTGATCTCCATGCCCGCGTTGTAGCGCCAGCGCGGCGCATCGCAGGCCGCCTGCGGGTTCTGGCGGTAGTCAAGCATGCGCACCAGCGTCTGCATATGGCCTTGCGGCTGCATGTTGGCGCCCATCACGCCGTAGCTCATCACCGGCTGGCCGTCCTTGCTCAGGAAGGCCGGGATGATGGTGTGGAAGGGCCGCTTGCCCGGCGCGACCTGGTTGGCGCCCGGCCGCAGGCTGAAGCCGTGGCCGCGGTTCTGCAGGCTGATGCCGAACTCCGGCTCCACGCAGCCCGAGCCGAAGCCCATGTAATTGCTCTGGATGAAGCTCACCATCATGCCGTCCTCGTCGGCCGCCGTGAGGTAAATCGTGCCGCCCTTGACGGGGTTGCCCGCGCCAAAGTCCTGTGCCTTTTTCATGTCTATGAGTTTGGCACGGGATGCGAGGTAGGCGTCATCGAGCATTTGCTCGGCCGTCACCGCCATCGACGAAGGCTCGGCCACATACTTGTAGACGTCGGCGAAGGCCAGCTTCATGGCTTCGATCTGCAAATGCTGCGAATCCACGCCGTCCACCGGCAGGCCCGCCACGTCGAACTTGTCCAGGATGCCCAGCGCGATCAGCGCGGCAATGCCCTGGCCGTTGGGCGGGATCTCGTGCAGGGTATAGCCCCGGTAGTCCTTGCCAATCGGCTTGACCCACTCGGGCTTGTAGCTCTCAAAATCCCGGGCCGTGATGCTGCCGCCGTTTTGCGCGGAAAACTTTTCAATCGCACTGGCAATCGCGCCGCCATAGTAGGCCGCGCCCTTGGTCTCGGCGATGGCACGCAAGGCTTTGGCCGCGGCCTTGAACTGGAACAGCTCGCCGACATTCGGCGCGCGGCCCCAGGGCAGGAAGGACTGCGCAAAGCCGGGTTGCGACTTCAGCTCGCCCGTGGCGGCCGCCCACTTCTGCTGCACCACGGTGGGCACCAGGTAGCCGCGCTCGGCGATCTCCACCGCCGGCTCCATGAGGTCGGCAAACGGCAGCTTGCCGAAACGCTCGCTCAAGGCCACCCAACTGGCCACCGCGCCCGGTACGGTCACCGCATCCATGCCGCGCTTGGGCGGCGTGGCCGCATCCGCGCCGTATTTGCGCTGGAAGTATTCCGGCGTCCAGCTCTGCGGCGCGCGGCCCGAGGCATTGAGGCCGTGCAGCTCCTTGCCGTCCCACAGGATGCAGAAAGCGTCGCTGCCCAGGCCGTTGCTCACCGGCTCGACGATGGTCATGGCCGCCGCCGCCGCGATCGCCGCATCCACCGCGTTGCCGCCCTTGAGCAGCATGCGCAGGCCGGCCTGCGCGCCCAGCGGGTGCGAGGTCGAAACCACATTGCGCGCGAACAGCGGCAGGCGGGTGGAGGTGTAGGGGGTGCTGAAATTGAAGTTCATGGGATGGATGAGCTATTGAATGTGTGGCAACACAGCGGAGTGGACGTCCGCGCACCTGCGTCGGAATTCAAATCCAGATCCGCAGAGGGCCGATGAATCAATCCGCGGTGATTTTCCGCTCGACGATGATTTTCTTCCACTTGGCGGTATCGGCCTTGACCATGGCCGCGAAAGCCGCCGGGCTGCCGCCCGTGGGCTCCGCGCCCAGCCTGGCGAAGCGGTCCTTCACATCGGCATCGGCCAGCGCGGCGTTGATGGCCTGGTTGACCTTGCCCACCAGCTCCGGCGGCAGGCCCTTGGGGCCGTAGACGCCGAACCAGGTGACCGATTCAAAGCCCGGCAGGGTTTCCGCCACCGTCGGCATGTCGGGCGCGAGCGAGGTGCGCTTGAGCGTGGTGACCGCGAGCGCGCGCAGCTTGCCGTCCCTGACATGGGGCATGCCGGTCACAAAGGAATCGAACAGCACGTCGACCTTGCCGCTGATCAGGTCCGGCATGGCCAGCGCCGTGCCGCGGTAGGGAATGTGCAGGATGAAGGTGCCCGACTGCGCCTTGAAGTACTCGCTCGTCAGGTGGATGATGGTGCCGTTGCCGCTGGAGGCATAGTTCAGCCGGCCCGGGTTCTTGCGCGCGTGCTCAATGAACTCGCGCATGTTTTTGGCCGGCGATGAATTAGGCACCAGCACCACATTGGGCGAGCTCGCCACATAGGCGATGGGCGTGAAGTCGGTGTCGGCGTTGTAGGGAATCTTGGGGTTGATGGCCGGGCCAATGCTGTGCGTGCTCGAGGTCGCCAGCAGCAGCGTGTAGCCGTCGGCCGGCGACTTGGAGGCGGTGTCGGCGCCAATCGTGCCGCCGGCGCCGGGGCGGTTTTCGACCACCACCGGCTGCCCGATTTTTTCGCCCAGCTTTTGCGACAGGGCACGCGCCAGGATGTCGGTCGCGCCGCCGGCCGGGAAAGGCACGATCATGCGGACCGGCTTGGAGGGGTAGGCCTGTCCTGAGCCTGTCGAAGCGGTCTGGGCGACGGCGGAGCTCGCGAAGCCCAGGGCAAACACCGAGCCCAGGGCCGCGGCCAGATGAATGATATGTTTACGTTTCATCTCGCCATTGTGCAACGATTCAGCACGCCGACTACGCTTCAAAAAGGCAAAACAAAAGGCACCCAGGGTGCCTTTTGTTTCTTTGAGCCGGACAGGGCCGTCAAGCCCCGGGGCATGTGGGCGAAGGTCAGTCTTCGACGAAGGCTTCTTCGCGCTTGTTCTTGACCGAGGGCAGCAGCACGATGATCAGCAGCAGCAAGGCGGCGCCCAGCAGGCCGGCCGACAGCGGACGCGTGACGAACACGCTCCAGTCGCCGCGCGACAGCAGCAGGGCCCGGCGCAGGTTTTCTTCCATCATGGGGCCCAGGATGAAGCCCAGCAGCAATGGCGCGGGTTCGCAGCCAAGCTTGACGAAGAGGTAGCCGATCACGCCGAAGATGCCCACCATCCAGATGTCGAAGGTGTTGTTGTTCGTCGAGTACACACCGATCGCGCAGAACAGCACGATGGCCGGGAACAGATACCGGTAAGGCACGGTCAGCAGCTTGATCCACATGCCGATCAGCGGCAGGTTCAGGATCACCAGCATGGCGTTGCCGATCCACATCGAGGCGATCAGGCCCCAGAACAGTTCGGGGTTGCTGGTCATGACCTGCGGGCCGGGCTGGATGTTGTGGATCGTCATCGCGCCCACCATCAGGGCCATCACGGCATTGGGCGGAATACCCAGCGTCAGCAGCGGAATGAAGGAGGTCTGTGCGCCGGCATTGTTGGCCGACTCGGGCGCGGCCACGCCGCGGATGTTGCCCTGGCCGAAGGGGACTTCGCCCGGCTTGGTCTTGACCTTCTTCTCCAGCGCATAAGCGGCGAAAGCCGCGAGCAGCGCACCGCCGCCCGGCAGGATACCCAGGGCCGAGCCCAGCGAGGTGCCGCGCAGCACGGCCGGCAGCATGTTCTTGAAGTCGTCCTTGGTCGGGAACAGGCCCGACACCTTGGCGGTGAACACCTCGCGCTCATGCTCGGGCTGTGCCAGGTTGCTGATGATTTCGCCGTAGCCGAACACGCCCATGGCGATGGTGACGAAACCGATGCCGTCGGTCAGTTCAGGCACGTCGAAGCTGAAGCGCGCGACACCCGAGTTCACGTCGGTACCGACCAGGCCCAGCAGCAGGCCCATCACGATCATCGCGATCGCTTTGAGCAGCGATCCCGAAGCCAGCACCACGGCGCCGATCAGGCCCAGCACCATCAGCGCGAAATATTCAGCGGGGCCGAATTTGAAAGCCAGTTCGGTCAGCGGCGGTGCGAAGGCGGCGAGGATCAGGGTGCCCACGCAGCCTGCGAAAAACGAACCCAGGCCGGCCGCGGCCAGCGCGGGCCCGGCCCGGCCCTTGCGCGCCATCTGGTAGCCGTCGATACAGGTGACCACGGACGAGGACTCGCCCGGCAGGTTCACCAGGATGGCGGTGGTGGAGCCGCCATACTGGGCGCCGTAGTAAATACCGGCCAGCATGATCAGCGCCGACACCGGCGGCAGCGCATAGGTGGCCGGCAGCAGCATGGCGATAGTGGCGACCGGGCCAATGCCGGGCAGCACGCCGATCAGCGTGCCCAGAATGCAGCCGATCAATGCATACAGCAGGTTGATCGGCGTGAACGCCACGCCAAAGCCCAGCGAGAGATTGGTAATCAGATCCATTTTTGATATCTCCTTAGCCGACGAAGAAGGGCCACACCGGGAACTGCAGCTTGAGCAGCACAACAAAAGCGAGGTAGCTGCCGATGGCCAACACGGTCGCAAGGATGAAGGTGTTTTTCACTTTCCAGCCGGCTTCGGCCATGCTGGAGATAAAGGTCAGCGCGTAGATGGCGACGATCATGCCCATGGGGCGCAGGCCGATGCTGGGCAGGCCGCCCAACAGCACGCCGAAGACCAGGTTGGCCAGGATGATGAAGGCCAGCGGCTTCCAGGCCCACTTGCCGATCTTGTCGCCGCCTTCGGTTTCCACGGCCAGCGACTTGAAGGTGATGCCGGCGCCCAGCAGGGCCATCAGCACACCCAGCATCAGCGGGAAATAGCCGGGACCCATGCGGGCACCCTCGCCCACGCTGTAGGTGGTGGCCCCCCATGCGAACGCCACGCCGACGCCCATGAACATGAGGCCGGAGAAAAAGTCTTTTTGACTCTTGATATTCACGGCTGTCTCCTCAATACACATATAAAAGAAAGATTCGCTGGATTGTGCATTCAATCCCCCGGCCGGGACATGTGGCTTTCACTTACCTTTCGTTATCAATCTCTTACCTCTCCCTTACATGAGGCGCGGGCAGGGTGAAAAGCAGTGAAAACCCTCGGTGTCAGAAATTGTTTACGGCCGGAACAGCCGCCGTGTTGAGCCCGTGAACGGGTTTTCAGGACAAAGGCGGTGTCGAAGCCAGTATTTCCTCGATGGTGGTCAGTCCCTCGGCCACTTTCAGCGCGCCCGCCAGCCGTAGCGGGCGCATGCCTTCGCTGACCGCCTGGCGGCGCAGCGCGTCGATATTCGGTTCCTTGGAAACCTTTTCCTTGAAGCCTTCGGTCACCGTCAGCAACTCATACAGCCCCATGCGCCCGCGGAAGCCCGTCATGCGGCAGTCCACGCAGCCCACCGGTTTGTAGGGCCGGTAGCCGCCGCTGATTTGCCAGGGCTTGACCAGCTCGGCCAGGGTTTCGCGCGCGGCGTCCGCGTCAGGCTCGCGGCAGCTGGGGCACAGGGTGCGCACCAGCCGCTGGGCCAGCACGCCCAGCATGGTGGCGTTGATCAGGTAGGAGGGCACACCGAGCTCCATCATGCGCGAGACCGCCGACGGCGCGTCGTTGGTGTGCAGCGTGCTGAAGACCAGGTGTCCGGTGAGCGCCGCCTGCACCGCCATCTCGGCCGTCTGCAGGTCGCGGATCTCGCCCACCATGATGATGTCCGGGTCCTGCCGCATCAGCGCGCGCAAGCCCTCGGGGAAATCAAAATCCAGGTGCGCCTGCGCCTGCGTCTGGTTGAAGGAGGCTTCAATCATCTCGATCGGGTCTTCGATCGTGCTGACATTCACTTCCTCGGTGGCCAGGCGCTTGAGCGTGGAATACAGCGTGGTGGTCTTGCCCGAGCCGGTCGGCCCGGTGACCAGGATGATGCCGTGCGGCCGCTTGACCAAGGTTTCCCAGCGTTCGGCGTCGTGCTGCGAAAAGCCCAGCGCGTCCAGGTCCTTGACCGTGGTGTCCGGGTCGAAGATGCGCATCACCATTTTTTCGCCGAAGGCCGTGGGCAGCGTCGACAGGCGCATTTCGATTTCATCGCCGCGCGGGTTGCGCGTCTTGATGCGGCCGTCCTGCGGGCGGCGTTTTTCCACCACGTCCATGCGGCCCAGCAGCTTGATGCGCGCCGTCATCGCGTTGTGCACCCCCATGGGCAGCTGGTAGACCGGGTGCAGCACGCCGTCGATGCGGAAACGGATCACGCCCTGCTCGCGGCGCGGCTCCAGGTGGATGTCGCTGGCACGCTGGTCGAAGGCGTACTGCCAGAGCCAGTCCACCACCTGCACCACGCCCTGGTCGTTGGCATCCAGCTGCTTGTTGCTCTTGTTGAGCTCCACCAGCTGCTCAAAACTCGCCGAGCCCGAGGCCCCGCCCGACTTGACCGCGGCCTTGACCGACTTGGCCAGCGCGAAAAACTCCGCCGTGAACTTGGTGATGTCCAGCGGGCTGGCCACCACCAGGCGCACGCTGCGCTTGGCCTGGCGCTCAACCTCCGGTACCCAGTCGGTGATGAAGGGTTCGGAGGTGGCGATCACCACCTCGCTGGACGTGACCTGCACCGGCAGCACCTTGTGGCGCTCGGCATACATGGCCGACATGGTGTCGGCCACCTTGCCCACATCCACCTTGAGCGGGTCTATGCGCAAATAACCCACGCCCGCCCGGCCTGCCAGCCACTGCGACATGGTTTCTATATCCAGGGGTTTGCCGTCGGCCACGCGCGTCATGCCCACGTTGGCCAGCCGCATCAGCGGCGGCTGCGCGCTCTGCACCTGCGAGCAGCGCGAGATGGTGCGCTGCGCCTCGGCGGTGCTGATCACGCCGTCTTCGCTGAGCCACTCCACCAGCGTGCGCCAGTCCAGCGGGCCGATGTGGCCTTTTTTCGCATGCTCCCTCGCGGGCTTGGTGTGGGTGACAGCGGTGGCAGCGTTCATGGGTCGCACTGTACCCCATCCACCCGGGCTTTAGCTACCTGCCTCAGGCCACCGGCTTGAACAGCCGCAGCCATTTTTTGGCCGGCAAGTCCCAGCGCGATTCGATCACGCCGGCCTGTTGCAGCAGCTCGGCGCGTTCGGGCCGCGTGGGCTCCTGTTGGGCCAGCACCACGGTGTTGCCTTCACGCGTCGGCGTGAAGGCCCACACCGCCTCGGGGCCGAAGGCTTCGGCGATTTTCGTCAGCGACTGCACATAGCTGGAATCACGGCCGAAGAGGTTCACCGTCATCACGCCGTTCTCGGCGAGCAGGCCGCGGCAGTCTTCATAAAACTCCGCACTGTCCAGCACCGGCGCGGCCGCCTCATGGTCGTAGAGGTCCACGTGCAGCAGGTTCACCGTGCCCTGGTGGGCCGGCTTCCTGATTTCAACTGAGGCGTCGGCCTCGATGACGTGCAGCCGCAGGTCATCGCGCGGCAGCTTGAACCAGACCCTGCAGGCCGTGACCACCTGCGGATTGATCTCAATCGCCGTGGTCTTCATACGGAGCTTTTTGTAGCAGAACTTGGTCAGCGCGGCCGAGCCCAGGCCCAGCTGCATGGCATGCTTTTTGGAAATCGCCGCCGCGTCCATGAACAGCAGCCCCGCCATCATGCGCTGCACATACTCGAGCTCAATGTCATAGGGCGCGTCGCGCAGCATGGAGCCCTGCACCCATTCGGTGCCCAGGTGCAGAAAACGCACATCGCCAAAGTCGGAGAAATTGACTTCCGGCAGCTCCCGTGCCGCGCTCGCTTGGACCATTTCTTTAGCCGTATCTTTTCTTTGCATCAAACCAGTCCGTGTTTTTCAAAAACTTCCCGCCAGGCCGCGAGTTTGCGCTCAAAACTCCAGGAGGCATTCGCCGGGCTGGTCGAGGGCAATTTATAAACCGGCAAGCCCAGCGCGAGTGTGTGCTTCGAATGCTTGTAGCTTTCGCCTCCATTGTGGGCAACCGCCTCCAGTGCCGGGCACAGCCGCCGCAGCCCGGCGAGGTCGTTCACCTCGGCATTGCGGATGGCGCTGTCCAGGCTGCCCTCACGTTCACAGGCCGCATACACATCCCACAGGCCAAGCCCCTTGGAGAGCATCCATTCGCTGCGTATCCGGTAGCCATCAGGGCCGGCATCCTGCGGGCCGGGCGGCCAGAGCGCCTTCAGGATTTTCCAGAAATGGTTTTGCGGGTGGCCGTAGTATTGCTGCGCCGCCAGCGAAGCCGCGCCCGGAAAACTGCCGAGCACCAGCAAGCGCGTGCGATCAGACACCAGCGGCGCCAGGCCGGTCAGCGGCGCGGCCTTCATGCGAGCAGCGCCGCCAGTTTGGGCAGCGCATGCCTGGCATTGGCCGTGGTGGCGACGGCCAATGCATCCACGCCGATGCCGCGCAACTCGGCCACCTGCTGCGCGATGCGCGGCAGCTCGCCCGGCTCGTTGCGGCCTTGCGGCTTGCCGGCCTCGCGCTCGGCCGCCGTGGTGTAAACCCAGTGCGGCGGGATGTCGGGAGAATCGGTTTCCATCACCAGCGATTCCAGCGGCAGTTCCACCGCCAGGCGCCTGATCTGCCGCGCCGAATCAAAGGTCACCGTGCCGCCGAAGCCCAGCTTGAAACCCAGCTTGAGGAATTCGGCCGCCTGCTGCTCGCTGCCGTTGAACGCATGGCCTATGCCGTGCCAGCCGCCCTCGGGCACCAGCTCGCGCAGGTGCTTGAGCAGCTTGTCGGCCGAGCGCCGCACATGCAGGATCACCGGCAGGCCGTGCTTGCGCGCCAGCTTGAGCTGCTCGCGGTAAAAGTGTTCCTGGCGCTCGCGCATGGGGCTTTGCGTGAGCGCCGGCACAAAATAATCCAGGCCGATTTCACCGACCGCCACCAGGCGCGGGTCATCGCGCCTCAGTGTGAGCTCCTCATCCAGCGCCTGCAGGTCCTCATCACGCGCCTGCGGCACACACAAGGGGTGTATGCCCAATGCATAGCTGTCCGCGAACCGGTGCGCCAGCAGCCGTGCCGCCTCGAAATTGAAGACGCCCACCGCCGGGATGACGCAGTGCCCCACACCGTTGGCGGCGGCACGCGCGCGCACCCCGGCGACATCGGCGGCCAGTTCGGGGGCGTCCAGGTGGCAATGCGTGTCTATCCAGAAGGTCATGCCGTCATGCGATCAAGGGGGTTTGATGGGAAAAAAGAAGTCCCGCGGGGAACAGCCAAGGCTACGGAAGATGTTGACACAGAAATGAAATCGGGACACCCTATGCTTTTTTCAGGCGGAACACCTCTCGTTACGTCCCGGTTTCGCCCAGGTTCTTTTCAGCAGTTCTCCCTTCGTCAACCCGTCCCCTCGACATAACAAAGGAAAAGCCAAATGAAATTATCCCGCCTGATGAGCCATATTCTCGGCGCCGGCCTGGTAGCCTCCAGCCTCGGCGGCGGCGCCTGGGCGCAGGACCAGAAGCTGCGCCTGATCACCTGGGCCGACTATGTGCCCGCCGACGTCGTGGCTCAGTTCAAGAAGGAAACCGGCATCGACGTCGAGCTGACCCTCTCGAACAACGAAGAGATGATTTCCAAGCTGCGCGCCACAGGCGGCGCCGGCTTTGACCTGGCCCAGCCCTCGCAGGACCGCATCA
>Ga0102592_1002380_pt1 | contig 16654 bp, 19 predicted proteins | sample AraplaCol_mMF_r2_FD_76861 | JGI IMG/M metagenome (GOLD analysis project Ga0102592, IMG submission 76861) | Arabidopsis root microbial communities from North Carolina, USA - plate scrape MF_Col_mMF_r2 (SPADES assembly) (version 2) | ecosystem: Host-associated > Plants > Roots > Endosphere...
CCCACGGAAAAACCGGCCTCAGCCTCCAGCACGCGCAGGGTGGCGATCGACACCGCCATCAGCGCCGGCTGGGCGTTCTCGGTGAGCTGGAGGGTTTCGGCCGGACCATCCCAGATGATGGCCGTCAGCTTCTCATTGAGCGCGGCATCGACCTCGTCGAACACGGCGCGCGCCACCGGAAAGGCGTCGGCCAGAGCCTTGCCCATGCCAACTGCCTGGGACCCCTGCCCTGGAAATGTGAATGCTGCCGTCATCGGCGCTCCCTGCTTGTCGGGCACGATCCCCCTTGAGAACCGGCAGCCGATTACGCGCGGCCTTGGGACCTGGTTCCTTGGCACCTGGTCCTTGGCCCATGGTTCCGGATCATGCTCCAAAGGGGGCCGTAGACACTGTCAGGGGCCGGACTGTCAAGCCGAGATGGGAACACCGGCCGGCAGTCAACTGGGGATACGCCCCTTCAAAATCCACCGGCAGTCTGGTTGGCGTCGACCTTCGTCCCCGCCTGCGCGCGGCGAGCGCTGTTCACCAACTGACCCGGCCGGTCGTCCCGGTCGGGCTTCGCCGTCGCCAGTCGCAGCACCGCGGCATAGCCCGGCTGCACCTCCATGCGGCCGGCATGCCGGCTTGCGCTGAGCAGCCGATGCACCTTCGGCAGATTGTAGCAGGGCACATAGAACAGCAGATGATGCTCGAGATGGTAGTTCACGTAGTACGGCGCGATGAATAGGCGCTCGAGAAAATTGGCATGCGTGGTGCGGGTGTTTCGCAGGGGATCGCTGCTGTCGGGGACGACGGCGTGTTCGGCGATGTTGCGGATGCGGGTGATGACCATCATCCAGGTCAAGAGCGGCACCAGCCAGAGCAGCGGATAGGCCCACCACACGCCAGCCGCCACGCACGCCGCAAACATGATTGCATTCACCACGCATTGCGGACCGAGCTTGTCCCAGAAATGCGAAAGGCGCTGACGCCACGGCCAGTCCTTCAAACCGAGCGCGTTGAGCAGCTGCGCCTTGCGCTGCTGGTAGCCGGTCTGTCCGGTGATGTCGCGAATGAACTTGCGGCGATAGCTCAGCTTGGTGATCGGAAACGGCGCCGACAGCACGAGATCGGGATCATCCTCCTGCTGCGTGCGCGCATGATGCTGCAGGTGATAGCGCCGATAGCTGCGCGTCTCCGCAAACAGCGGATAGGCGCAAAGCCACTGGCTCAAGGTCAGATTGGTCTTTTCGTCGGCGGACAGGCAGCCATGCGCGCCGTCATGCATCAGGATGGCAAGTCCCAGCTGGCGCGAACCGATGATGGCGACGGCGAGAACATAGGTGACCGGATTGGGCCACCACGCGACCAGCGCAACGGCACCGATGATCAGCGCCCAGGCGTGCGCGATCAGCGCGACGCCCTTCCAGGTCACGCGCTGGCGCACGTCGGCGAGTTGATCGTCGGTCAGGAAATCGCGGGCCCGCATGCGAAGCGCGGTCATGGCCTACTCCTCCTCGTTCGAATGTGATGCATCCTCGACGAGACGCAGGCGCGCGGCATCGCCCGTGGATTTCGCCTGCTCGCCGAGCACGCGCAGCATCTCGGCGCAGAGCTCCTCAGGCGAGCGGCCCATGGCGTGGCCTTCGAGGATGATTCCGATGGCGACGGCCCAGAACCGCCGCGTGCTTTCGTCGGGCGCGCGCAGCGAGCGCCAGCCGTGCCGCGCCACCTGGTCGGCGTAGGCGCGCGCGCCCTCGCCGTGCAGGCGCTCGATCGTGCGCTCGACGAGCGGCGCAAGATCCTGGCGGCGCCGCGTCAAGGTCAGCGCTTCGGCGAAGAAAGCGACGGAATCGCTCGCCGTCACGGTCTGCGCCAGGGCGTGCGTGTATTCGCGAGGCGTGCGCGCCTTCAGCGCCGCCTGCTCGGTCGCACGCGCCAGATAGAGCAGCTCGCGGCAGGCGCATTCGACGAACAGCGCCTCCTTGGTGCGGAAGTAATAGGTGATCTGGCTCGGGAACGCGTTCGCGGCGGCGGCGATGTCGGTGATCGCCGTGCCCGCCAGCCCCCGCTCCCGGAACAACGGGCTTGCGGCATCCAGCAGCAGCGAACGCATCTTGCGGCCGGCCGAGCGCGTCGCGCGGGCCGCGTGCTTGGGATCGCCCGCCGCCTCAACCGCCTCCTGGACCGACTTATCCACCATTGGGGGTCTCTCCACCGATTTATTTGTATGACATACAAACAAGTAAATCAAGACGGTATGGTATTGGGGGACGCGCGGTGGCACGGGCTACCTGGGCGATCCGCGCCGAATTCAGCCCCCAACCTTGCAAAGCCGGTCAAAATCCGTATAAGGCGCGCATCCGCAGACCCCGGCCGGGAGCTGAACGGACGGTCTCAGCAAATCATTCGTGATTTTGGTGTGGCAGGGCCAGTCGGCCCGTCGTCCCGTGTTTCCGCCTTCTGAGCTTAATCCCAGAGTCCTTTCCGAAGGCCTCTTAAGGGCTTGACGCCGGGCGATGCGCCAACATGAGGAAAGGACCATCATGGCTCTCTATGAGCATGTCTTTCTCGCGCGTCAGGACGCGAGCCCGCAGCAGGTCGAAGAGCTGACTGCGCAGATGACCGGTATCGTCGAGGGTCTCGGCGGCAAGGTCACCAAGACCGAGAATTGGGGCGTTCGCTCCCTCACCTACCGCATGAACAAGAACCGCAAGGCGCACTTCGTGCTGCTCAACATCGACGCGCCCGCTGCGGCGATCGCCGAGATCGAGCGCCAGGAGCGCATCAGCGAGGACGTGATCCGCTATCTCAGCGTCCGCGTCGAAGAGCTCGAGGAAGGTCCGTCCGCGATGATGCGCAAGGCCGACCGTGATCGTGAGCGTGACGATCGTGGCGGCGGCTTCCGCGATCGTGAAGGCGGCGGTTTCCGTGGCGACCGTGAAGGCGGTTTCCGTGGTGGCGATCGTGACGGTGGTGGCTTCCGCGGTGATCGCGGCCCGCGCCGTCCGCGCGAAGAAGCTGAAACCACGACGGATGGGGAGTAAGATCAATGGCTGAAGCTGGTGCACGCCGTCCGTTTTTCCGTCGTCGCAAGAGCTGCCCGTTCACGGGCGCCAATGCTCCGAAGATCGACTACAAGGACTCCAAGCTGCTGATGCGCTACGTCTCCGAGCGCGGCAAGATCGTGCCGAGCCGCATCACCGCGGTGTCCGCGAAGAAGCAGCGTGAGCTCGCCCGCGCCATCAAGCGCGCGCGGTTCCTGGGCCTGCTGCCCTACGTCATTCGCTAACACGACCAATTCGACCGGCGGCCTCGCGCCGCCGGTCGCAACTTCTAGAACTCATAAGGCTTCCGGGTCGTCCGGTCGCCGATGGTTGGGGCGAGATGCCTCTAACCGCTCGAAGGGAGCGGGACAGCTGATGATGCCATTTGTGCTGATAGCCCTGATCGCCGGCGCTGCGTCGGCCCTGATGTTCGCCTCGATCATTTCGGGCGCGCTGATCTCGCTCGTCCTGTTCTATCTCGCCCCCCTGCCGCTGATGGTCGCCGCGATCGGCTGGGGACCGCTCTGCGCGAGCCTCGGCGGCATCGCCGCTGCGATCGGCCTCGGCGCCCTGTTCGGCCTGCCCTATTGCATCGCCTTCGCCGTCACCGTCGCGCTGCCGGCGTGGTGGCTCGGCCATCTCGTCCTGCTCAGCCGTCCCGTGGGAAAGATTGCCGTCGGGCCTGTCGCGCCGGAGGGCACCACCGATGCGCCCGCCGAGCCTGAGCTCGAATGGTACCCAGTCGGCCGCATCCTGTGGCTCGCGGGCTTCGCCGCGCTGACCACGATGGCCGCCCTGCTCACGCTCGGGACCGACGCCGACACCATCCTCGGCACGCTGCGGCGCGGCCTGATGCGTCTCATCCGCGCCACCGACCCGCAAAGCTCCGGCGAAGCCGGGCAGTTCGTCGACGCGCTGGTGCGCATCGCACCGGCCGGGGCCACCATCATCGCGATGATGACGCTGACCCTCAATCTCTGGCTCAGCGCCAAGGTCACCGCGACGTCGGGCCGGCTGCGGCGCCCGTGGCCGGACATGATGACGGCGGAGCTGCCGCCAATGACGCTGGTGGCGCTCTGCATCGCGCTCGCCTTCTGCTTCACCGGCGGGCTGCTTGCGATCGTCGCCCAGATCATCGCGGCGGCGCTGATGATGGGTTATGCGCTGACCGGCTTTGCCGTGCTGCATACGCTCACGCTGGCGCTGAAGAACCGCGCTCTCTGGCTCGGCTCGACCTACGCCGTCGTGGTCGTGTTCGGATGGCCCGTGATCGCGATGGTGATCCTTGGCCTCGCGGATGCCGTGTTCGGCTTCCGCGGACGCTTCTTGCGCAGCCGGCAACCGCCGCCGCTGCCGACCCCTTGAGTTCAACCCAGAAACCTACGAACCACTTCAAAAGGAGAACGAATATGGAAGTCATTCTGCTGGAACGCGTGAATAAGCTCGGCCAGATGGGCGAAGTCGTGAAGGTTCGCGACGGCTATGCCCGCAATTTCCTGCTCAAGCGCGGCAAGGCGCTGCGTGCCACCGCCGACAACAAGGCCAAGTACGACGGCATGAAGGCCGATCTCGAGGCCCGCAACCTCGCCTCGAAGGGAGAAGCCTCCAAGGTCGCCGAGAAGATCCAGGGCAAGAACATCATCGTCATCCGCCAGGCCTCCGAAGCCGGCCAGCTGTTCGGTTCGGTGAACGTGCGTGACATCGTCGTCGCGTTCGAAGCTGACGGCATCTCGCTGGCCCGCCCGCAGGTCCAGCTCGACGCGCCGATCAAGACCATCGGAAAGCGCTCGATCACCGTTGCCGTCCACCCCGAGGTCGAGGTCGAGATCACCGTCACGGTTGCCCGCAGCCAGGACGAGGCCGAGCGCATCAACCGCGGCGAAGACATCTCGACCCGTAACGAGGACCGCGACGCGGCGGCCGAGGCGATCGCCGCCGCCGGCGAGTTCTTCGATCCGGAAGCCGAGCCCGACGACGTCGAGCCGGCGCCGGCCGCGGAAGAGAAGTAAGCCTACGGTACAACGCGTCATGCGCGGGCTTGACCCGCGCGTCCATCGTCGAAGAATCCTTTGATGGATTGCCGGGGCAAGCCCGGCAATAACAAAGCGACACCGAAGCCCGGTCGCCTCAGGCGGCCGGGCTTTTCGTTTTCGCGGCGACGTCCTCGCTCAACATCACGATCGAGGCCAGCGCCGTTGCCGTGTGCTTCTCGACGCCGTCGCTGACGCAGAACACGGCGGCTGCGACAACCGAGACCTGACGGCCCGGCTTGATCACGCGGGCTCGGCAGATCAGCTTCTCACCGACCGCGGGCGAGAGCAGATTGAGCTTGTATTCCGCCGTCAGCGCCGGCTGGCCGCGCGAGGTGGCGGCGGCGATCGTCGTGGCGTTGTCGACCAGGAAGGCGGTGACGCCGCCATGGAAGAAGCCATGCTGCTGCAGCAGCTCCGGCCGGCGATCCACGGCAATCGTGCAGGTGCCGCGCGTCAACTCCGAGAGCTCGGCGCCGACCAGGTTCATGAAGCCTTGCCGGCCGACATTGGCATGGATGTGCTCGGCAATCGGCGCAAATTCGGGATCCGCTTCGGCGCGCATGCAGTCTCTCCTTATTGCTCGTTGATGCGATCGAATGGCCGCAGCGCACGGATGGCGCAGGCGATCAGCGTGTCGGCCTCGACGCGCGGATCGGCGCGGTCGCGTCCCGACAGGAACGCGCGGCAGAAAATCTGAGCCGGGCCGATCAGCTGGCTGACGAACATCACCGGCTTCATTGGCAAGAGCTCGCCACTTGCGACCAATGGCGCGCGCCAGCGCTCGATACCTTCGGCAAGGCGCGCGTTCTGGGCGCGTTGGGCGTCGCGAACGTCCTCGCCCCATTCGCTCCGGGAAATCTCGAAGAGGTAGCGCGCCTCGCGCCGGCTGGTGACGACCCAGTCGAGATGCGCCCGGATCAGGCGATCGATGCCCTGTTCCGCATCGGGCACGGGATCGAGCGCGGCCAGCACGGCGGCGTGATAGTGCTGCAGGACCTCCAGGAACAGCGCGCCGGCGAGCTCCTGCTTCGAGCCGAATGCGTGAAAGAAGCTGCCGTTGGAGGCGCGCGCCCGGGTGCGGATTGCGGCGACCGTCGCAGCCTCGAAGCCGACGCGGTCGAACACGATCAGCCCCGCCGCCAACAACTCGTCTCGCACGCTCGCCGCCATCACGCCTCCTAGAGCATTACTCTAGAGCAGCACTCTAATTGCGGTCAACACGCGAGCGGGGGCCGCGATGAACGCGGCCCCCGCCTGTCGATCAAGAAATAGCTGGCTTAGCGCGAGATCGGCGGCGCCGGCGGACCGGACGACGGGGCTGGCGCTGCAGGCGGGGCTGCGGCGGTCGCGGGCGGCGCCGGCTCCTGCGGCCTGGCTGCCGGTTCGGAGCTGGCCGCAGGCGCGGCCGGCTTGGGAGCAGCCTCCTCCGCCGGCTTGGGGGCGGCGGGCTCGGCAGGCTTCGCGGCGGCTGGGGCCGCAGGCGTGACCGGCGGGACCGGATCGGGCCGCAGCGCCGGAGTGTCGCTGCCGCGGGGCTCAACCTTGGCGCTATCGGGCTTGGCCTCGACGGGCTTCTCGGACGCCTTGCTGCTGTCGGGCTTAGCGTCGGGCTCGACCTTGGCCGCGTCGGGCTTCGGCTCGCTCTTCTTTTCTTCAGTGGCTGGTGCGGCGGCGTCGACCTTCGGCGCCTCCTCGGTGCCGGGCTTGCCGCGGCGCTTGCTCTTACGCCCCTCGGGGGTGGCCTGCCCCTCGGGCCTCGCACCCTCCTCGGCCGGCCGTGCGGCGCGCTTCTGACGCGCACCTTCCGCGGCAGGAGCAGCAGCCTCGCCCTCGGGTTTGGCCTCACGCGGGCGGCGGCCCTGATGCTCGGGACTGGTGCTTGCGTCCTTCTCCTTGGCGCCGTCCTTCTTGCCGTCCTTGGCCTGGTAGCGGGTGTCGGTGGCGCCGTTGGACACGAGATAGGAGGCGAGGATGCCCGCCATGTCCGAGCTCGTGGTGTAGTGCTGGCGCAGGAAGCCCGGCAGCGAGCCTGGCGCGACGGATTTCAGAAGTCCACGCGGGCTCTTGTGGCAGACATTGCAGGTCTGCGCGAAAAGCTGAGACGGGGTCTTGCCGGCCTCGAGGTTGGTCGCCTGTGCAAAAACGGTATCGGTCGCGCCGAAGCCGATCAGAAGCAATACCGTCGCGAGGCTGAGCGCTCGGCTCGACATTCCCATCATCTCCATTGAATTCCGAGAGGTGCAGCCGGCCTCCGGCGCGGCAGCGGGTCACCTTTTATCCGATTGAGCCGCGAATGGAAGCAGCCTCCACGCGCAAGGATGTGATTAAGCGCTTTTGGAATATCCGCTGTGATCACAGCGCAATAGCGCGTCAAAAACATCCTTCCTAAATTTAGATGCAAACGCATAGGAACCGGAGCGGGACCTGGGCGTGCGATGTGAAAGCCGGGTTGGTCGCATCTCTTGAGGTTCGCTTTGAGAGGAAGGTAGCGATGGACCGATTGTTGCGTAGATTTCTGTCTCAATTCATTCGCCGCGGCTCCATGACGGTGACCACGGCGAAGGGATCGAGATTCGCCGTCGGCGACGGCTCCGGCGTTCCGGTCGCAGTGCGCTTCGTGACTGGGGACGCCGAGCGGAAGATCCTCGTCAATCCCGAGCTCGGGCTTGGCGAGGCCTACATGGACGGCGAGTTCGTGGTCGAACGCGGCACCATAGCCGATGCCCTCGCGATCCTGCTCGATCAACCCGACCTGTTGCCGCAATGGGCCAAACCCTGGTGGCACCTGCGCTACCTGACGCGGCATCTGAAGCAATTCAATCCGCGCTCGCGCGCCCGCGACAATGTCGCGCATCATTACGATCTCGACGCACGGCTTTATTCGCTCTTCCTCGATGCCGACAAGCAGTACAGCTGCGCCTATTTCGAGACGCCGAACATGTCGCTCGACGATGCGCAGCTGGCCAAGAAGCGGCACATTGCCGCCAAGCTGCTCGTTGGACGCGGCCAGCGCGTGCTCGACATCGGCTCGGGCTGGGGCGGGCTCGGGCTCTATCTCGCCGAGATCGCCGGCGCCGATGTCACCGGCATCACGCTCTCGACCGAGCAGTTGCAGATCGCCAACGCGCGCGCGGCGGAAAAGGGCCTGAGCGGCTCGGCCCAATTCCTGCTCCAGGACTATCGCGACATCGCAGGCCCATTCGACCGTATCGTCTCGGTCGGCATGTTCGAGCATGTCGGCGCCGGTTTCTACGACACCTATTTCCAGCGTTGCGCCGAGCTACTCAGCGAAGACGGCATCATGCTGCTGCATTCGATCGGCCGTTCGCAGGGCCCGGACTCGACCAATCCCTGGATCGCCAAATACATCTTCCCCGGCGGCTACATCCCCGCTCTGTCGGAGGTGCTGCCGGCGATCGAGCGCGCGGGCCTTCTGGTCTGCGATATCGAGATTCTGCGCCTGCACTATGCGGAGACGCTCAAAGCCTGGCGGGAACGTTTCATGGCGCGGCGCGAGGAGGCCGTGCAGCTCTACGACGAACGCTTCGCCTTGATGTGGGAATTTTATCTCGCGGCCTGCGAGATGACATTCCGCAAGCAGGACATGATGAACTTCCAGATCCAGCTCACCCGCCGCCAGGGCGTGGTGCCGACGACCCGCGACTACATGCCGCGCGAAGAAGTCCGGCTGCGGGCGCGCGAAGGCGCGGCCATGCCGAGCCTGAAACTGGCTGGTGAATAGATCCTAGTGCCGCAGGGTCGAAATCTGGGAGGAGCGGACAAGCGCGGTTAACGCCAATTGCGCCTGCAGTTCCAGCAGGATTTGGGGCGCGACGGGCTGCCGACGCACATCGGGCCGCTCAGCGTGCTCCATGGCCGCAATCAGGCCCGACAGCCAAAGCCGGCTGCCTGCCTCGCTTCGCCAGATCTGGTGCTGCCGTTCTGGCCGCATCGCTTGCCTCGTTCCCTGTTGGCGGACCGCGGAAGACAATTCCCTGCCCGTCCGCCTGTTCCGGGCATACCCCCGAAAGAATCCGGGAAGATGTGATCCACTTCACATAAGTCTGGTCGGCACTGGCTTAGACCGTCGCCATGAGCAAAGAGACGCAAACCTCATTCGACGTGCAGGACGACCTCCGCACCGATTACGCCCTGATCGCTACCGGCGTCGGGGCGGCTCTTGTTGCGCTGGTCTACCTCCTGCTGGTCTGAACCCGAGCCGAAAGCTCCCAGCGTGCGTTCATTCGCGCGCTATCCGGTACGTCTGCGCGCCAATCCAATAGGTTCACGGCTTCAGGATTTTTCCATGGCACGGTCGCGGCCGCTTCCTGGCCGCCCGGTTCCGCAAAAATCCGTCAAGCGCGGCGCGTGCTGCGGCTGCTAATCATCCACCATTTTCACTGAGCGGTTGATAGCGGTCAGCTTTCGCTTCCGCTTTGACCTGCGGCGGCGCTTTATCCCGGCCCCGCATCCGCCCAAGAAAATTGCTAAGCACGTCCGACCATGGCCCTGACTGATTCGAACGTTCTCAAACTCGCCCCCGATGCCGGAACTCCCGCCTATCGGAGTGCGCCGCATAATATCGAGGCGGAACAGAGCCTTCTGGGCGCGATCCTGGTCAACAACGACGCCTTCTACCGCGTCTCCGACTTCCTGGAGGGGAAGCATTTCTTCGAGCCGCTGCACCAGACCATCTTCGAGACCGCCGGCAGCCTGATCCGGATGGGCAAGATCGCGACGCCCGTCACGCTGAAGACGTTCCTGCCCGCCGATACCGATGTCGGCGGCATGACGATCGGGCAGTATCTGGCACGGCTTGCCGCCGAAGCGACCACCATCATCAACGCCCAGGACTACGGCCGCACCGTCTACGACCTGTCGCTCAGGCGCGACCTGATCGGCATCGGCGAGGACATGGTCAATGTCGCCTATGACGCGCCGGTCGATTTCCAGCCGCGGGCGCAGATCGAGGACGCCGAGCGCAAGCTTTACGAACTCGCCGAGTCCGGCCGCTATGACGGCGGCTTCCAGAAATTCTCGCAGGCACTGGCGGTCGCGGTCGATCTCGCCGCCAAGGCGTTCCAGCGCGACGGCAAGCTGTCCGGCATCTCGACGGGCATGCGCGACCTCGACACCAAGATGGGCGGCCTGCAGCACTCCGACCTCATCATCGTCGCGGGCCGTCCCGGCATGGGCAAGACCTCGCTTGCGACCAACATCGCCTACAACGTCGCCCAGGCCTATGTGCCGGAACTCCAGGCCGACGGTACCACGAAGGCCGCCAATGGCGGCGTGATCGGCTTCTTCTCCTGCGAAATGTCGGCCGACCAGCTCGCCACGCGTATCGTGGCCGAGCGCACCGGCGTTCCCTCCTCCCACATCCGCCGCGGCGGCATCTCGGAAGCCGATTTCGACAAGATCCGCGAGGTCTCGATCGAGCTGCAATCGCTGCCGTTCTATGTCGACGCGACCGGCGGCCTGTCGATCGCGCAGCTGATGGCGCGCGCGCGCCGGCTCAAGCGCCAGAAGGGCCTCGATCTGCTCGTGATCGACTACATCCAGCTGCTGTCAGGCTCGGGCAAGCGCGCCAGCGACAGCCGCGTGCAGGAAATCACGGAGATCACGACCAGCCTGAAGGCGCTGGCCAAGGAACTCAATGTTCCCGTGATCGCGCTGTCCCAGCTCTCACGTCAAGTTGAGTCCCGCGACGACAAACGGCCGCAGCTCTCCGACTTGCGTGAATCCGGATCGATCGAGCAGGACGCCGACGTCGTGCTGTTCGTGTACCGCGAGGAATATTACCTCGCGATGAAGGAGCCCCGCCCGGGCACGCCTGAACACGAGAAGTGGCAGCTCGACATGAGCCTTGCGCACGGCAAGGCCGAAGTCATCATCGGCAAGCAGCGCCACGGCCCGACCGGCACCGTTGACCTCGCCTTCGAAGCCTCGGTCACGCGGTTCGGCGACCTCGCGCCCGACAGTCAGATGCCGGCGCGCAGCAGCAACGATTACTGAGTTCCTTGAACCAGAGCTGCCTCTTGCGTAAAACGGCGCCATGACAATGGCGTCCGACCCGAAAATGATCCCGCAAGCTGGCCTTCTCTCCGCGGAGGCCAATCAGGCTGCCGCGCTCGCTGCCTTCGGCGGCGTGCTCACCGTCGATCTCGACGCGATCGTCGCCAATTGGCGCAAGCTCGAGAAGACGGCGGTGCCCGCCGAATGCTCGGCGGTGATCAAGGCCGACGCCTATGGCTGCGGCGCCGAGCAGGTCGCGCGCGCGCTGAGCAAGGCCGGCTGCAAGACCTTCTTCGTCGCCACCATCGAGGAAGCGCGCAAGGTGCGCGCGGCCGTGCCGGAACCCACGATCTACGTGCTCGGCGGCTATTTCCAGAACACCGGCGAGCACTACGCCCAGATCAACTGCCGCCCCGTGATCGGCGATCTCAACGAGCTCGCCGAATGGGACGTGTTCTGCCGCCGCACGGGGTGGAACGGCGGCGCCGCCATCCACATCGACACCGGCATGAACCGGCTCGGCCTCACGCTCCAGGAAGCGCAGGCCATCATCCCCCGCATCAACGCCGGCGATCACGGCATCACGCTGGTGATGAGCCATCTGGTCTCGGCCGAGCAGCTCAATAGCCCCATCAATGCCAAGCAGCTGGCAGCCTTCCGCGGCATCGCCAGCGAATTCTCCGGCGTGCCGGCCGCGCTCGCCAACTCCTCCGGCATCTTCCTCGGCGCGCCGTTCCAGTTCGACCTGGTGCGGCCGGGCGCGGCCCTCTACGGCGTCAACCCGACGCCGGAGGCCGACAACCCGATGCAGCCGGTGGTCAATCTCAAGGCGCGCATCGTGCAGACCCGCAGCATCGAGCGCGGCGAGAGCGTCGGCTATGGCGGCACCTGGACCGCGCGGCGGCCGACGAAACTCGCGATCATCGCAGTCGGTTATGCCGACGGTTATTTCCGCGCCGCCAGCTCCAATGACGGCACCCGCGGCGCCGAGGTTATCGTCGCCGGCAAGCGCTGCCCGGTCGCGGGCCGCATCTCGATGGATCTGATCGCGATCGACATCACCGATCTGCCGCCGAACACAGCGCGGCGCGGCCATATGGTGACGCTGCTCGGCGAGGGCATCACCGTCGACGAGCTCGCGCATCATTTCGGAACGATCGGCTACGAGGTGCTGACCAGCCTCGGCCACCGCTATGCCCGCCTCTACAAGGGCGGCAATGTCGAGGAGCCGCTGACAAAGCCGGAGCCCGCGCAAGCGGCCGGACAGCCGCCCTCACCGCCGCCGATCGAGCCGCCGGCGGCCCCGCCGCCGCTGCCGGGCTGAGTTCGGGCGCCCCGGACGCAGCGCGGCGTCACTTTGACGGTGCGCTGCTGAGCCGGGGCTCATCTCTCGACATGCGATGGTGCCGCTTCTGGGTCCCGGCTCTGCGCCGCACCGCTGCGCGTTGCGGCTTGTCCGGGACACGAAAGCGACCGCTTACTTTTTCTTCCTGTTGTCCAGGGCCGACTTGCAGGTCGCGCTGAGCTGGTCGCGCTTCTCGTCCAGGCAGGCGACGATGCGCCCGCCGCCGGGCGCGATGCCGGCGCAGAATTTGTCGTAATCTGCCTTGCACGCACCGCGCGGGTCGGACGATTGTGCCGACGCGAGCCCGGAGAACGCGACAGCGACGACGATGGCGGCAAAGTTCAACTTGGACATTGTATCTCCGGTATGGGGCAGCAGGAGCCGGTAGCTCTACATGAAGATCGCGACATTCAACATCAACAACATCAACCGCCGCCTGCCCAATCTGTTGGCATGGATGGGAGCGGCCAAGCCCGACGTCGTCGCGCTTCAGGAGTTGAAGGCAAGTGATGGCGAATTTCCGGCCGCCGCGATCGAAAAGGCCGGCTATGGCGCGGTGTGGTGTGGACAAAAGACCTGGAACGGGGTCGCCATCCTCGCCCGCAAGGCCGAGCCCATTCTGACCCGCGACCGCTTGCCTGGAAAACCCGGCGATCACGAAGCGCGCTACATCGAGGCCGCGGTACGCGGCATCATCGTCACCAGCATCTATCTGCCCAATGGCAATCCGCAGCCGGGACCGAAATTCGACTACAAGCTCGACTGGTTCGCACGCCTCAGGCGTCACGCCAACAGCTTCATCAAGCAGGACCTGCCCGTGGTGCTCGCCGGCGACTACAACGTCGCGCCCACGGAGATCGACATCTATCCGACGCGCTCATGGGACAAGGACGCGCTGATCCAGCCGAAGAGCCGCGCGGCCTTTGCCTCGCTGGTCGAACAAGGCTGGTGCGATGCGATCCGCGAGCTGCATCCGGACAAACGCGTCTACACGTTCTGGGATTACAAGCGAAACCGCTGGCCGCGCGATGCGGGCCTCAGGCTCGATCATCTCCTGCTCAGCCCTGCCCTTGCCCCGCGGCTGAAGAAGGCTGGTGTCGACAGGCATGTGCGGGGCGAGGAAGGCGCCAGCGATCACGCGCCCGCATGGGTGGTGTTGAAATAGTGCATTTCGAGGGTGGATCAGCCGAAGGCGTAATCCACCCTTCGAGATCGCGTCGTTGTTCACCGCCCGTAATAGTCCTGCACCGTATCCCACGCCGCCTTTTGCAGCAGCTGCGTCGTCCCCGCATCTAGCCCGATGATGGTGTAGGCATTGTCGACCGGCGAGCGTCCCGTCACCGCCGCGAACGTCACGCATGCCGCAAGATAGGTGCCCGCCGGACTCGGATGCCGCTTGTCAGGCGCGTAGAGATTGAGCTCCGGCTGCAGCTTGCGCACGCGCGCAAAGGCGAGGCCTGCTGGAATGACCAGCGCGTCGTTGGCATTGCCGGCGGTCGTATAGGCTTCGGCCAGTTGCTCCGTCATCTCAGGCTTGTCCGCATAGGCCCAGGACATGAAAAACACCGGCCGCATGCCGTGGGCGCGGACGATGTCGCTGTCCTTCTTCGCGAACGTGACGAACGCGTCCTTCAATTGCGGATGGATCGGACACTGGCTGCAATCCATCATCACGACAGCGTCGTACTGCCGGCCCGGCTTGTTGAAGATGACGTTGTTCTGCTCGTCGAAGGAATAGGCGCCGAGGCCGCCCGGCCGCAGCAGATTGTCCATGTCGTGCCAGTCGAGGCCGGAGCCGCCGATGGTCACCATGGTGTTGCGATAGGCCGGCTTGTTGGCGGGATCGGCAGCCCGCTCCATGAAGGTGAGGTGCCCGGGCATGCCGTTGTTGTAGTAGAAGAAGCTGTTGCCGACGAACAGCACGGCCTTTGGGAAGTCCGGCCCGAGCGAGGTGACCTTCGGCTTGGTCTGCGCCTGCGCATTGAAGCCGGCCGCAACGGCCAGACACATCGCGAGCATCACTCGCGCAAAAAGACGCATCATGGCTTCCTCCCTGATTTTTGAGGGCCGGAACCAAATCAGCTTTTCAGATTGGCCTCAAGAGCACGAACGCGCAGCGGACATGCCGTGTGAGCTCACCACAAATTCTTCCCGTCGATCACGTTCACCGGCACGGCCTCGAGATCGAAATCGTCGAACAGGCGCGCATTCACCGCGACCTTGGGATTATCGAAGTCGGGCTTGCCCGTCGACCAGTCCGGCGACTCCGAATAGGTGCCGCAGCCGCAACTCGCGCAGAAATGGTGCTTCACCGTGCGGCTGCCCCACAGATAGGTCGCGACGTTGTCCGGCGGCGACAGCAGGCGGAATTGCGCCGGCGTGTAATAGGCCCACAGCGCGCCGCGCTTGGCGCAGAGCGTACAGGTGCAGCGCGTCACGTTCGCAGGCGCCTCCGTCACCTCGAACACCGTCTCACCGCAATGACAGCTTGCCTCGATCCGCATGACTTACTCCCCGTTCGTCAGGAGATGGTCGTAGCCGGCTCCTGCTGCCAACATGCTGTCAGCAGCGGGGGGGCGTGGGCAAAAAGCGCGAAAACAACCCCATGCACAGTAGCCGAGCCCAGTGGATTCAATGGCTTAGCGCGACCAATTTCAGCTCTGTCCGACAAGGTGCAGCGGCATCGGCGGCCACGCCGGCGCGTCAGGCCACCCCCTCGTCGGGAATGTTGAGAACGACGCCACAAGCCTTGCAATGCACAGCGTCGGCATCGTGCCTTTGCAGCCCACAAGCCGGACAGGCAAATCGCACCTTGCTGGGACTGAGGAGCGCGCGGGCCAGATTGAAGAACAGGGTGACGCCGAAGATCATGATCACGACGGTGATGAGCCGGCCAAGCGTCCCCGGCAGGGTGATGTCGCCGAACCCGGTCGTGGTCAGCGCCGTGACCGTGAAGTACAGCGCATCGGCATAATTGTGGATCTCGCCGTTGCGAAACTTCTGGGTCTCGTAGACTACGCCGGTCATGACGAAGATGAAGACCGCGAGGTTCGTCACCGCAAAGATGACGTCCTCGTTGCGACGAAAGAACGGAAAATCGGTGCGGAGCCTCACCATCACCTGATAGTCGCGCAGCAGTCTCAGCGTCCGCAGGATCCGGAGGAAACCGCCCGCCTCGCCGGCAAGCGGCGCAAGGAAGGATACGATCGCCACCATGTCGGCCCAGGTCGCGAATTGACCGAACTTTCGAAACGGATGCCGGCTGACCAGGAGCCTTGCCGAGAAGTCGGCGAGCAGCAGCACGCCGAACACGACGTCGAGCGTTTCGAAGACCTCACTGGGGGGCAGGAACGAGGTAGCGATGATGAACAGCACCGTCACGATATCGAAGGCGAGCAACCCATAGCGGAAGCGCACGCCGCTCGGCGTTGCGCCCTCGTAGAGGCGACGGACGCGGCTTCTAAGGGAACTCAGGGACACTGCATCATGATCCGATTTGCGCGGATGATTGCAGTTGGGAGCGCCCCCCGCAAGCTCACGCAAATCGGGCCTGTCCCAGTCGTACAATGATGTCGCCCGGCGCCAGAGCGTGTTTTTCCACCGGCCCTGCCTGCCACAGGCATTCGCCCCTTACCAATTCCGGCTTCGGCAGCGGATGATCCCCAAAGTTTGCGACAAGTTGCAACGTCTCTCCCGTCTTTGTCTGCCAGCGCACGTCCAGCCCGCCCTGACGCGGATGATCGCCGAGCAACTCACGCCGCGCCGAGACGAAGCCTCGCTCGATCAGCGGCACGATCCTCTCGCGCCGGATCGTGAGCAATTGCGTCGTCAAAGCGCGAAAGTGCGCGCAAGCGTGAGAACCCTCGATGCTGGCCCAGTCGAGTTTCGAGGCTTGGAAGGTGCTCTCCTCACACGGGTCCGGAATCTTGGCCCGCATTTCAGGCGTCGAGAATGCCTTGAAGTGCGAGAACTCCCTGCGGCGCCCTTCGCGCGTCAGCTCGGCCGCTTCGCCCGTCCAGTCCGCGAAGAACAGGAACGGCGTTTCGACAGCCGCTTCCTCACCCATGAACAGCATGGGAATGTGCGGATTGAGCAGGACCAGCGCCATCGCCTGCTCCAGCTTTTCCGCGCTGACCAATGTCGACAATCGCTCACCCAAAGCGCGGTTGCCGATCTGATCGTGGTTTTGCGCGAAGAAGATGGTGGCCTCCGGCGGCAGATGCGCACTCGGCTCA
>Ga0102592_1002381_pt1 | contig 16652 bp, 19 predicted proteins | sample AraplaCol_mMF_r2_FD_76861 | JGI IMG/M metagenome (GOLD analysis project Ga0102592, IMG submission 76861) | Arabidopsis root microbial communities from North Carolina, USA - plate scrape MF_Col_mMF_r2 (SPADES assembly) (version 2) | ecosystem: Host-associated > Plants > Roots > Endosphere...
CGCGTCGATGCGACCCTGGCGCTGGTGCTGCGCGGACTGAAGGCGGCCTGAGGCCGCAGGGCCCATTCAGTTCGCAGTGCGGCCGATCAACTCCTCACTTTGTTAAGAACGGCGCCGTTGCGAGGCGAGGCCGAGGAAGCCGGGTGCCTTCGGGCGTGGAAGGCAGCCTCCGACGACGGCACGACCGGCGGACTTTCCGGATAGGCATTGATTGCGATCTCCACATCGTCCTTTGACCGCTTTCGAAGGCGCTCGAATGCCAGCTCCTGGCCGAGCATGGGGCAACGGAAATGGACGACAGCGGTATCCGGCAGGCGGCAGAGTTCGTCGATCAGCTCACCGACGGTAATAATGGAGGGATGGTCGACTGACTTGTGATGACCCTTACTCATGACCCTGGACTCCTTTGCCGTGTTAACCGGCGCCGGCTGGTCTCCGTTCCAATTTGCTTCGGCAGATTGAGAACCTCATGTGGGGGCAGGCCGCGCGGCAGTTCTGGACTTAAATCCTCGTGAGCCCGCAGGTCGCGGCGAGCCGCACCAGCTGCGCATCGGTGCGCGCGCCGGTCTTGGTCTTGATCAGGTAGTGATAGTTCTGCACCGTCTTCACACTGAGGTTGAGGTGCGCCGCGATCTGCTCGGTGGTGGCGCCGCCGGCGAACTGGCGCAAAATCTCGATCTCGCGTTCGCCCAGCTGATCCAGCACTGATCCTGCCGACAAGCTGTCTTCGGCGAGGATGTGGGCGATGTCGTCGCTCATGGCTCGCTCGCCACGGGCGACGGCGCGGATGGCGCCGACCACGGCGGACGGCTCGCTGCTCTTGGTGACGAAGCCGCTGGCGCCGGCGCTGAAGGCGGCTTTCACCAGCACGGCCTCGTTGTGCATGGTGAAGACGAGGATCCGCGCCCGCGGGCTGCGCGCGCGGATGTTGCGGATCGCCTCCAGCCCGCTCGCGCCCGGCATCGAGATGTCGAGCAGGACGACATCGGGGTCATGCGCCTTGAAGGCGCCGTAGGCGTCTGCGGCATTGTCCGCTTCCGCCACGACATGGAGGTCGCCCTGGCTCTCCAGCACGCGGCGGTAGCCTTGCCGGACGATCGGATGGTCGTCGACCAGCAGCACGGAGATGCCTGTTGCCGCCACCTCGCTCATGCCGGCCTCACGCGGCGAGCGGGATGGTGGCGGCGACGCTGAGGCCGCCACGGGCAGGCAGGATCGACAGCGATCCGCCGGCCGCCTTGACGCGCTCGCGGATGCCGGTGAGGCCGAAGCCGGCCGATTGCGCGACGCGCTCCGCATCGCCGCCGCCGTCATCCTCGACGCGGATCAGCAACGCGTCGTCATCACCCGCGCGCCGCTCGATGCGCAAGGTGATCTCGCTCGCCGCGCCGTGACGCAGCGCGTTGGTCAGGCATTCCTGGGCGACGCGATAGGCGGTGGTGGCGGCCGCGCCGCTGATGTCGGCGAGGTCGCCCCTGAGGTCGAGCTGGATCGTCGGCCGCGCCGCACTCTGCGAGCGCCAGCTGTCGACGAGATTGACGAGGCTCGCCTCGAGCCCGAGCTCCTCGGGCAGGGGATTGCGCAGGCGCTTCAGCGCATCACGCAGCGAGGCCATCAGGTGATGGGTGGCCTGCGAGATCATGCGCGCATCCTGAGCGGCGCCGTTGTCGGTATTTCCCTTCGCGCTCGCCGTCTCGATCGTGTTGGCGAAAGCGAGGATGGCGGAGAGATTCTGCCCGAATTCGTCATGCAGCTCGCGGGCGAGGGCGCGGCGCTCGTCGTCGCGGATCTCGATCAGGCGCCGCGTCAGGGCGGCGCGCTGCTCGGTGGCTTCCTCCAGGCGGGTGCCGAGCTCGCCGACGGCGTTGCCTATCATCGCCAGCTCCATCGAGCGGAAGCGTGGCAGTTTGGTGCGATACTGTCCGCGCGCCATGCGCTGCAGCGCGGTCACGATCGTGCGCGCTGGGGCCAGCGCATGCGCGATCGCGAGCGATGCCAGCAGCGCGATCGCTGCCGCCATCAACAACGCGACGTCGATCACGTTGAGAATGTACTCCCAGGCGAGCGAGATCGCGGCTGCGGCGTCCGGCGTTGCAACCACGGTGCCGGCCGAGGCGGCGCGGGGGCTGACCGGCCGCACCACTTCGGCGTGGCTGCCGAGGAAGATCGGCACGATCGATGCGAACCAGCGCGGCGGTGTCTTGCCCAGCCCCTCGCTCTGGCCGCAGAGCGGCTTTTCGAATGCGATGGCCGGTTGGAACTCGACGCACACGCCCGGCGAAATCAGCTTCATCGTCTCCAGTGTGCGCCATTCCGGAACCGGCAGAAGCTGCTCGCGCGTTCTGCTGCTGCGCAACAAGAACTCATGCCAATACAAGGCCTGGAGGGCCTGCGCGACCCGCTGCGCGGAGGCCGCGGTTGCCCGGTCGACGCTGCGATAGGCGTCGAACGTGGCCCATACGGTCGCCGCTCCGAGGCAAAGCGCCACGATGAGCAGCAGACGGGCGACGAGCTGAAGCACGAGGCGCATGCGATCACCCTCAACGTTTGATAAGGTCAGCCTAACAACGCCGCCGCGCCTTGCCAATCGCAGGGTTCTGCACGATCGCAGTTCGGGCAAATTTCCCAAGCCGGATTGGGCATGGGTCTTTGGACCTGAGACGGCGGCTTTGATCTAATCGGGTGGAAATCTTGATGGGCCGATCGTTGCGGCCGAGGAGCGGTGCAGCATGAGTTCGATGACGATTGGACCGATCGCGCCTGTCACGACCGACCCATCCGAGCGCAGTGCGCTCCTGTTCTGGATGATCTTCACCGGGCTCTCGATCTTCGCCGTCGTGCTGCTGTGGCGGTTCGGCCTGATCCACCTGATGCTGACCTCGGACCGCACCTACATTTCGAGCGTCATCGCGGTGCTCTATATCCTCACCTGCGGCCACTGCTTCCTGCGCACGCGGGCGATCGCGCGGGAAGGCGCGGCGGCGCGGCGCTGCCGTGCCGCGCTCGCGGCGCCCGACGGCGGCAAGGTGCTCGATGCGCGTGCGACGTCGCTGCCGCGCGGGCTGGTCCGGGATCACATCGAAAGCCTCGTGACCAAGGCCGCCGCGCAGGACTATCGCCCGGTGGATCAGACGCTGCTGCTGCGAACGCTGGCCGACCGCCTGCGCGGCTCCAACGGGTTTGGCGCCTTCGTTTCCGACACGCTGATGAAGCTCGGCCTGCTCGGTACCATCGTCGGTTTCATCATCATGCTGGCGCCGATCGCGGGACTGGATGCCGCCGACAAGGTCGCGATGCGCTCCTCGATGGGGCTGATGAGCGACGGCATGGCGGTTGCGATGTACACGACGCTTGCCGGTCTCGTCGGCTCGATCCTCGTCCGGATCCAGTATTACATGCTGGATGCCGCGACCCAGAAGGTGTTCTCCGACGCGGTTGTGCTGACCGAGACCTATGTGACGCCGGCGCTGGAGCGCAAAGGCGCCGGAACCCCGTCATGATGGATGATTTCGGTCTCTATCCGCGCGAGGAGCCGTTCGATCCGCTGGGCGTGATGCTGTTCAAGGCGCTCCAGGTGATCGCGTTCCTGTTTTTCCTGGCGCTGCTCGCGGTCTCTCCGGACGCCAAGGACGGCAAGATCGACTCCAAGGCGGAGTTCATCATCACGCTGGACTGGCCGGACAATCACCCCGACGATCTCGATCTGTTCGTGCAGGATCCCGCCGGCAACATCGCCTGGTATCGGCACCGCGAGGCCGGTTTCCTCACGCTCGACCGCGACGACCGCGGCGGGGCAAACGACTTCATCATGGTCGCCGGCAAGAAGATCGCCTCGCCCATCCGCGAGGAGATCGTGACGCTGCGCGGCATGATCCCCGGTGAATACACCGTCAACGTCTCGCATTTCGTCGCCACCACCGGCGAGCCCGTGACGGCGAATGTGAAGGTGCAGAAACTCAATCCGACAGCTCAGGTCGTGTTCGACAACAAGTTCACGCTCGACCACACCGGCGACGAGAAGACCGCGGTGCGATTCCGGCTCGACACAGAGGGCAAGGTCGTCGATGTGAATCAGCGGCCGAAATCGCTGCTCGAGACGTTCCGCAGCAGCTGGCGCAACGGGGCCGATCTCGACCCGAGGACGGGTGTGAGCAGCAACGCCAAGAGGATACGCCGTGACTAGTCTGCAAACGGTCATCCTCACGCTGTCGGTCGCCTATGCCGTCATCGGTGCGCTGCTGCTGGTCGTGCTGGTGTATGCGCGGCTGCACTGGTCGCTCAAGGCGGTCGCGGTGGTCGTGACCAGCGCCTTCTATGTCGTCAGCTTCACCGAGATGCGCGGCCTGCTCGGCTGGGCCAGCACGGACAGGTTGCCGACCTCCTTCAAGCTGCTGAAGTCCCGCATCGTCGAGCCGCATTCGCTTCAGGGCGATCCCGGCTCGATCTATCTCTGGGTCGAGCAGCTCGACGAGGACAATCGTCCGAGCGGTATCCCGCGCGCCTTCCGCGTGCCCTACAACGACGGGCTCGCCGACAAGACCCATGCCGCGGAAAACGAGATCGCTCTGGGACATCCGCAAGGCGGTCGCGCCGCGGATTTCGGCGGCGGCGATGGCAGCCTCCTCGACATGGTCCGCGAATATGTGACGCCCAAGACGATCATGGAGACCACCGGCGGCGATTCCTCGACCGGCGAATTCATGGCCCCGCCAGCCGGCGCGCAAGGCGCCGTATTCACACCGATCCCACCGCCCCGGATGCCGCCAAAGGACGAGCAATAGGCTCTTCGCTATCGTCCGCGGGGCGCTGGTAATCGGCGCGGCACTGGCGCATGTTCTTGACCTCCCTCAATTTGGCCGTATCGGGCTTCAATAAGAATTGAAGGGTGGAGGGTGCGTGCTTCTCGCTGTCTTTTCGGATATCCACGGCAACCGGCAAGCCTTCGAGGCCTGCCTGAAGGTCGCCCGTGCGAAGGGCGCGGAGCAGTTCGTGCTGCTCGGCGACTTCGTCGGCTATGGCGCCGATCCGGAATGGGTGGTGGATGCCGCGATGGAGCTGGTTGCCAACGGTGCCCTGGCCGTGCGCGGCAATCACGACCAGGCCGTCAATTCCTCGGCGGAGACGATGAACGCCGAGGCGCAGGTCGCAATCGAATGGACGCGGGGCCGGCTCGACGCCGCGCAGCGGCGGTTCCTGGCCGAGTTGCCGATGCTGGTGCAGGACAGCGATCGTCTCTTCGTGCACTCGGAAGCCTCTCACCCGCAGCGCTGGCACTATGTTCGCTCCACCGTGGACGCCGCCAAGAGCCTGATTGCGACGCCCGCCCATGTCACGTTCTGCGGTCATATCCATCGCCCAGCGCTCTATTCGATGTCGGTGACGGCGAAGATGACGAGCTTCACACCGAAGACCGACGTCCCGGTGCAGCTGCTGCGCGGGCGGCAATGGCTCGCCGTGCTCGGCTCGGTCGGTCAGCCCCGCGACGGCGATCCGTCGGCAGCCTTCGTCCTGTTCGACACCGAATCGTGTCAGATCACCTATTGCCGCGCGCCCTATGACGTCGCGAGCGCGGCGGGCAGGATCCGCGACAACGGCCTGCCGCACTGGCTCGCCGACCGCCTGTCGCAGGGGCGCTGACGGCAATGCCGAAGCCTCTGGTCAAATCCGGCGCGGTGATCGATGGCTACACCATCGGTGAATGCGTTCATGCCGGCGGTATGGCGACGCTGTGGACCGTCACCCATCCCGGCATCGACGTGCCGCTCCTGATGAAGATCCCGCGGGTGGCTGAGGGCGAAGACCCCGCCGCGATCGTCTCCTTCGAGATGGAAATGATGATCCTGCCGCGGCTCGCGGGTCCGCACGTCCCGACCTGCTTCGGCACCGGCGATTTCGCGCACCAGGCCTATGTCGTGATCGAGCGAATCGGCGGCACCACGCTCTACAAGCGGCTGCCCGACCTGCCGCTGCCTTATGACGAAGCGCGGCTGCTCGTGGCCAGGATCGCAACCGCGCTGGCCGATCTGCACCGGCAGAACGTGATCCATCACGACATCAAGCCGAGCAGCATCATGTTCCGCGAGAGCGGCGAGGCGGTGCTGATCGACTACGGCCTGTCGCATCACAACCACCTGCCGGACCTTTTGCAGGAGGAATTCCGCCTGCCTTACGGCACCGCGCCGTACATGGCGCCCGAACGGCTGTCGGGGGTGCGCGACGATCCGCGCAGCGACCTGTTTTCGCTCGGCGTGCTGCTGTATTTCTTCACCACCGGCGAACGGCCGTTCGGCGAGGGCGAGACGCTGCGCGCGATGCGGCGCCGGCTGTGGCGCGATCCGCATCCGCCGCGAAGCTTGCGCGCCGACTATCCGCCCTGGCTTCAGGAGGTGGTGTTGCGCTGTCTCGAGATCGAGCCGGTGTGGCGCTATCCGACGGCGTCCCAGCTCGCCTTCGATCTCGCCCATCCCGATCAGGTCAAGCTCACCACGCGCTCGGAGCGGATCAAGCGCGACCCGCTCAGCGTCGCCTGGCGTCGCCGCTTCAATCTGGGCGTCATGGCGCCGCGCGCGAAATCGGATGTCGCCGCCCAAATCGCGTCGAGCCCGATCCTCGCTGTCGCGCTCGACACCGTGGAAGGCGCGCCGGAGCTGAACGAGGCGCTGCGCGTGACCACCGAGCGCATCCTCGCCACCTTGCCGTCAGCGCGGCTTGCCTGCGTCAACGTGCTCAAGCTGAACCGGATCGCGATCGACCGGACGCTGGACGAGCAGGGGTCCAACAAGCATATCGACCGCCTGGTCGCGCTGCGGCATTGGGCGACGCCGCTCAAATTGGATGAGAGTCGGCTGTCGGCTCATGTGCTGGAGGCGGTCGATCCCGCCGCCGCGATCCTGGAGTTTGCCGAGGTCAACCAGGTCGACCATGTCATCATCGGCGCGCGGCAGAACTCGTTCAGACGCTCGCTGCTCGGCAGCGTCTCGGCCAAGGTGGCCTCGGAAGCGAGTTGCACAGTCACCGTGGTGCGGCCGCCGCGGATGGCGGGAGATGTCGGTGAGACTGAGGCCGGCGAGGCAGCCGGATAAGGCTGCGCTTTTTCGGGCCGATCAGGCCGCGTGAGCGGTGTGGGCGACGCGCTTGCGGCGGATCGGCCAGGAGAATTGCGGGCCGGGCTCGCCGTGATCCGCGCTGCCGCCGAAATACTGGATGATCTCGCGGCAAGGTTCGCAATTGAACAGGTTACGCGAGGCGGATGCCTTGGTCATTTCCTTCAGGCAGTTCGGGCAGTGCGGTTTCATGGGGCGGTCCGGAAAGTAAATCTAGTGTCGGCGTTGAGAAGGAAAGGAGTGGTCGAGGTCGGTCGTGTCGGGCCCCGCATCGTCGTCCAGCGTGCCCTCGGTGCGCTCGAGGCGGCCGAAGAAGTAATCGAGGCCCGGATGCGGACGGCGCGGAATGCGGCACCTGCGTTTCGGCTGACGCTTCACGAGGGCGATCTGCATGACACTCAGCCCCGGCGACGATGGAAGTGGATGACGCGGGCAGAAGCCCCGGCCTTCACCGGTCGCGCCACGTAGAGGCTGCGTGCCGCAATCGCCGCATTGAACGCCAACCACAACGCTACGCCGGTCCAGAGCAGAGTCGCCGTCATGATGTCCTCCCGTCAAAAGCAGGCAGGAATCACTTGTGGTGATTTGCGCGAATCAGTGAAGTCCGGATGAGTACGGATCAAGGTTGCAATTTTAGGCATTGCGCGCCGCAACACCCGTAAAAGCCGCGATGTTTTTTCCGTGCTGCCGCATCGCGCCCGTGCGTGCGCGTTCGAGGATCTCCCGTATGCGCGGTGCATCTCGAAGACAGCGAAATCCGTAGCGTCCAGTGTAGTCGGTATCGGGCGAGCGGGTCGATCTTCCCGACGCGAAATTGAGGTGACCGGCGCCACGGCCGATGTCGAGGATTTCGAAATCGGGGTCCATCGCCTGGAATGGTGTTCGGCTCACCGTCCGTCTGCCCCAGGTCGTTCGCAAGATGAGCGCGCGGCGATCGGTAATGAGATAGAGCGTCTGCAGGTCCTGCAGCAGCATCACCAGCGGGGTCGCAACCATCGCAACGCCGAGCATCGCGAGAGGCTGGGCCGCGCCGCCGATCCAATCGAAGCCGATGGCGATGACGGTCAGCAACAGCCAGGGAAATCCGATCCACCAAAGATGCCGCCACATCATCATGTGGGCGACGCCGTCGGGCTGGCCCTGCCAGATCACCCGCTCTCCGTCCTGCAGGGATTCGGCGCGCAGGCGTTGCAAGCCTGCGGAAAACGGAGTGGCGCGAATTCCATTCATTGTCTTTGGTCGCGGCGGCGGTGGCGCCGGTTCGGGACCCGCGAATGGTTCTCAGATGGCTTCGCCGCGGGCTCCCAGTGCCGCGTTGCGGATCGCGGCGATGTTGGTCTTGTAGGCTTCCTGCGTGCCGCCCTTGAACACGGATGTGCCGGCAACGAAAGCGTTGGCACCGGCCGCGGCAAGCGCGCCCGCAACGTCAGGGCCGACGCCGCCGTCGACCTCGATGTCGATCGGGCGTCCCGCGGTCATCGCGCGGATGTCGCGGATCTTGCCGATCGCGGAGGGGATGAAGGCCTGGCCGCCGAAGCCGGGATTGACCGACATCACCAGCACGAGGTCGACGAGATCGAGGACATATTCGAGCGCGCTGATCGGCGTGCCTGGGTTGAGCGAGACGCCGGCCTTCTTGCCGAGCGCGCGGATCGCCTGGAGCGAGCGGTGCAAATGGGGGCCGGCCTCCGCATGCACAGTGATGTGGTCGCAGCCGGCTTTCGCGAAGGCCTCGAGATAGGGGTCGCAGGGCGAGATCATCAGATGCGCGTCGAACACCTTCTTGGTGTGGGGGCGCATCGCCTTGATGATGTCGGGGCCGTAGGAAATGTTCGGAACGAAGTGTCCGTCCATCACGTCGAGATGGATCCAGTCGGCGCCGGCGGCGTCGACGCTGCGCACCTCCTCGCCGAGCCTGGAAAAATCCGAAGCCAGGATCGAGGGCGCGATGGCCAGGGGGCGGGGGGCGAAGGCTTGGGTCATGGCGCGGTTTCCCGGAGGCGGGGCGTGAAAGATGGCCTCGCCTAACATGGGCCTCCACGGCGGGCAATGCAGGGACGGCGTGCTTCCTGTGGGCGGAAATTTCTGCCGCGACCGGCATGAATTGCCGGTGTTTCCGGGTGCTGCGAGGCGCACGAAGGGCGGATTTCATTGAGCTTTTTGCGCTGGCACGACGCTTGCTGACATCACCTGCAGAGCATTGGCCGCGGCATGCCGCATCGGTTGGAGTTGTGCAATGTTGTTCGCCCTTGGCGCCGTCTCGAGCGCACTCGACGCGATCCAGTCGCTGACGAACTCGAAATCGTCCTCCTCGACGCACAAGACGGGGTCCGCGCAGGGCGCGAGCAATCCGTTCTCGATCGACAGCGGCAGCAAGTCCAGCGGCGCGGCCTCTTCGGTCAACGCCGGTCAATATCCGCAGATCTCGCCGGAGACGATGAATGCGCTGTTCGCGGCGCAGAGCCAGTCGTCGGACGTCGCCAGCACTGCGACGACCTCGTCCTCGTCGAGTTCGACTTCCTCGACGTCGACGCGCCGGGATGCTGCGCTCAAGGATCTGTTCTCGCAGATCGATGCGGACGGCGACGGCAGCATCACCAAATCCGAGTTCGAGGACGCGCTGGGCGCTGGCGGAACCAACCTCACGAAGGCCGATGACGTGTTCTCGAAACTCGATGCGAACGCGGACGGCAATGTCAGTCTCGACGAGATGTCGAAGGCCCTGAAGAGCGGACACGGCCACCATCACGCGCAAGGTGCTGGCGGCTCGGGCGATGGAGCGGATTCCTCGTCGAAGTCCGGCGGCGGGTCGACCTCGACGACGACGACCGCAGCCGATGGCTCGACCACCACCACCGTCACCTATGCCGACGGCTTCAAGATGTCGACGACGGTGCCGGGCGCCACCAGCCCGCGGAATTCGGCTTATGATCTGTTCGCGCAGTTGATGCAGCGGCAAGGCGGGCAGGGGCAAAGCGCCCCGGCGGCCGGCTCGTCCATGTCGATGAGCGTGTGAGCGAAGCCGAAATCAGCCGGCATATTCGTGCGTGATGTCACGATAGGCATACCGGTCGCGGATTTCGTGGTTGAAGAACGTCCCCTTGGAGCGCGCGTCCTTGAACGCGGCGACGACCTCGGGCGGAACGTCCTCGTAGACATAGAGGCGTCCGCTGACGAACGTCACCTTCAGCTCGCGTGTGTCGGGCGCATAGCGAAAGAACCGGATCACGGAAGACGGCATGGCGGTACACCTTGGCCCGCCAGGATAACGCCATATCCGCCGTTTCGTTTCTAACCGAACCGGTCCTTCCACGCCGGCAGCGCTCCCGGGAACGGCAGCGCGGTGGCGTTGTAAACGCCGCTTGCGATCGCGCGCGCGACCACGTTGGCGGCGACCATGCCGAGCTCGGTGAGCTCCACCAGCGGCTCGATCGGCTTCTCGCAGGTGGCCGCGGCGAACAGCACGTCGCCGTCGAGCGGCGCGTGCACCGGGTAGATCGCGCGGGCAAATCCGGTCTGAGCGATCATCGCGAGCCGCTTGGCCTGTGCCTTGCTCAGGATCGCGTCGGTGACGACGAGGCCGATCGTCGTGTTCTCGCGCTCACTCGCGGCCGGGCCGCCCTTGATCCGCATCGCCAGCATGTCGGCCGTGAAGGTGGGCGGCAGGCCGCGTCCGCCGAACTCGCCGTTTTGCTCGAATGGCGCGGCCCAGAACCAGGGGCCGTTGCCGACGGTGACGCTGCCGACCGCATTCACCACCATGATCGCGCCGACCTTGATGCCGTTGGCGGTCACGGCCGACGCCGAGCCGATGCCGCCCTTGAAGGTGGCGGTGGTGGCACCGAGGCCCGCGCCGACGCTGCCGAGCGCGAAGTCGGGTCCAGCGGAGGCTGCGGCGGCGTAGCCGAGGTCGCGATAGGGCGAAAAGCGGCCCCAGGCCTTGTCGCCGCCATTGAGCAGATCGAACACGATCGCGCCGGGGACGACGGGGATCACGGCCTCCCTCACCCTGAACCCGCGGCCCTGTTCGGCGAGCCAGGCCTGTACGCCGCCACCGGCATCGAGACCGAAGGCGGAGCCGCCGGAGAGGGCGATCGCGTCGATCCGCTCGACCGTATTGGCGACGTCGAGCAGCGAAACCTCACGCGTGCCGGGACCGCCGCCTCGCACATCGATCGCCGCGACTGCTGGCTGGTCGAAGACGATCGCGGTCGTGCCGGAGGCGACTTTGGCATCTTCGGCATGGCCGACGCGGACACCGGCGATATCGGTGAGGAGGTTGTTCAAACTGGCCTCGCGAGCTCGAGGGATTTCGCCTCTGCGATAGCGCAGAGCGGCCGCGGGCTCAACTGGCCAGGGCCGTTCTGAGCATCTTGGCGAGCTCGGACTTGCGGTAGGGCTTGGCCAGCAGCAACACGCCGGAATCGAGCCGGCCATGATGCACGATGGCATTCTCGGTGTAGCCCGAGGTGAACAGCGTCTTGAGATCGGGGCGGCGGCGCGCCGCTTCGTCGGCAAGCTGGCGGCCGTTCATGTTGCCCGGCATGATGATGTCGGTGAAGAGCAGGTCGATGGCGTTGTCGCTGTCGATGATGGTGAGGGCCTCAGCGCCGTTGGCAGCCTCGAGCGCGGTATAGCCGAGGCTCTTGACCTGCGTCACAACATATTGCCGCACCAGCGCGTCGTCCTCGACGATCAGGATCTTCTCGTTGCCGCCGGTGATGGGCGCGTTCTGCTGCACCTCGAACTCGGTCTCCTGCACCCCGGTCGAGCGCGGCAGGTAGATTTTCACGCTCGTGCCGTGGCCGACCTCGCTGTAGATCTTGATGTGTCCGCCGGACTGCTTGACGAAGCCGAACACCATGCTGAGGCCGAGGCCCGTGCCCTTGCCGACCTCCTTGGTGGTGAAGAACGGGTCGAAGACCCGTTCGATCAGGTCCGGCGGAATTCCGCTGCCGGTGTCGCTGACCGCAATCATCACGTAATTGCCGGCGACGACATCGGGGTTCATGCTGGCATAGCCGTCGTCGAGGAAGATGTTGCGGGTCTCCAGCACCAAGGTGCCGCCGTCGGGCATGGCATCGCGCGCGTTCAATGCGAGATTGAGGATCGCGGTGGAGAGCTGGCCGGGATCGACGAGCGTCGGCCAGGCGTCCTCGGTGAGCTGCGGCATGATCGTGATCTGCTCGCCCAGCGTCGGGTGCAGCAGCTTGGCGGCTTCGAGCGCCAGCGCGTTGACGTCGATCTCGCGCGGCTGAAGCGGCTGTTTGCGGGCGAAGGCGAGCAGATGCTTGGTCAACTGCGCGCCGCGCTCGGCGGCGTCGTCGATCAGCTTGGTGATCGCAGCCAGCTCGGGCCGGTCGGCGACGGCATCGCTGAGAATGCCGATCGTGCCCGTGATGACGGTCAGCACGTTGTTGAAGTCGTGCGCGACGCCGCCGGTCAACTGGCCGATGGAATCCATCTTCTGGACCTGCCGGAACTGGGCTTCGGCGGCCTGCTTCTCCGTGAGATCCCGGCCGATGAAGAAATGGCGCTTCACCGGCTCGGACCAGGTGCCCATCCAGTTCAGCGTGACCTCGTGACCGTCGTAATGATAGTAGCGCGCCTCGAAGCTGCGCTTGACCGCGCCGCGCCGCGCCGCGCGCATCTCCTCCCGCGTCTTCTCGAGGTCGTCAGGGTGGATGAACTCGGTCGCGCTGTGCCCGATCATGTCGTCCGGACTGAAGCCGAGAATGTCCTTCACGCTCGGGCTGACCTGGATGAAATTGCCGAAACCGTCAGTGACCAGGATCAGGTCCTGCGAGGTCTCGAAGATGCGCTGGCGCTCCTCGGTCTCGCGGCGCAGCTTCTCGCGCGCCTGTTTCTCCTCCGTGATGTCATGGGCGATTTTGGAGGCCCCGATGATCTCTCCGTTGTCCGATCTCAAGGGTGATACGTTCAGGACGACGTCGAGCGCGCGGCCATCCTTTCGAATCCGCACGGTCTCGTGCTGGGCGATCGACTCATTGCCGGCGATCTGGTTGAGGATGCTCCTGACTTCGCCCTTGCGGTCCGGAGGCACGATGATGTCGATCGACCTGCCGACGGCTTCCGCGGCGGAATAGCCGAACAAGTGCTCTGCCGCCTTGTTCCACCCGGTGATGATACCGTCGAGCGTCTTGGTGATGATGGCGTCGTTAGAGGATTCGACGACGGCGCCGTACAGCGCGAGGCGCTTGCCGTAGAAGTCGCGATCCGATGCCGATTGTTCGCGCAGCCTGCCGACGAGACCTACCGTCCGGGCCTGAAGGCGGACGTTCTCGATCAGCAGTACCGCGAGCACGAAGCTCGACGCGCCGAGGCCATAGAGGCGGCCGGCGTAGAAACCGAGATCGAAGCGCACGACATTGACGATTGCGGACAGCGCGATGTCGAACAGCCATGCGCACATCACGACCATGAGCCAGACGTCGATCACCGAATGCGGGCGGCGGAACCACAGCGATACGAGCGCGGCGAAGCTCAGCGACCACACGAAGGACACGACCCCGATCATGGTCGGCGTGTAACGGGCGTCCCGGAGCAGGACCGGCAACAGATCGTGCTGGGCGGTGACGATCCAGGTGAAGGCACCCATGGTCGCGACGACGCCGAGCACGATGGCGTAGATCGGGCCGCTTGTGGCGCCCCGGATCCTGGGACCGCCGTCCTTTTCCTTCAGCCAAGCATAGCCCAGCACGAACAGCGGGAAACCGCCGTGCCAGATCATGTAGAGCCAGACGGTGGTCTGGCTGCCGGCGCCTAACAGCCCGGTCGGCGCGAACAGGCCGGGGAAGGTGAGGGCATGGACCAGCGCAGCCGCGGCGGTGAACAGGTAGCCAGCTGACAGCCACAGTAGCGCGCGGGTCCGCAGCACCGAAAACTGCGACAGCAGCAGCACTGCCGTGATGATATCGCTCACCGCCAGGGCGGACTGGTAGCTCGCGACGAAGGCGGGGACCGGCGGCAGCTGGATACCTGCGAACGGAACGGCCAGGGCGAACAGGATCGAAGAGACGCCGATGATCCACAAGGCCGCGGTGCGGTCGGCCGATGTTGCCGGCAGCGTTGAAAGAAATGTGCTTCGGTCGATCGCAGGCGCGTTCATCTCGTGCAGACCCGTTTTGAGCATCTCCGCAGTTCCAAGATCCGGCAGACTGACCTTTCGACCTCCACGGTAGCCCGTTCCGGGCGCGTGTCGTGAACTGTTGCCGCGACGACTCAACCGAAGGTTACAGCTTACTTAATTTGAGGGGGAACGCGGAATGGGGATCAGGTAAGATGCGCTTTACTGGGTGGTGTCATAATGCCCTGTCACGGTGTCGGGTTCCAGGTTTGAATCATATCATTTGATCGATCTGCGGGAGTTGTTCCCATGCCTCGCGTTCTCATCATCGACGACCAGAAGGACGTGCGCGCGATGATCGCGATCGTGCTTCGGGTCAACCATTACGAGGTTGCGGAGGCCGACAGCGGTACGGCCGGGCTGAAAACCTTCGCGGAAAGCGCCTTCGACGCGGCAATCGTCGATATCTTCCTTGGCGATATCAGCGGTGTCGACGTCATTGCGTCCCTGCGCGAGCGTGCGCCCGCACTCCCCGTCATCGCGGTGTCCGGAATGACGGCGCTGGATTTCATGGAGCAGTCGCCGCACCTCGCCAACGTGATCTGCCTGCAGAAGCCGTTTCGGCCGAACGACCTCCTGCAGGCGCTTCGCAAGGCCCAGGCGGCGGCCGCCGGCGAGCTGCCCGCAGCCGTTTGATCTTGCCACAAAGAAAACGCCCCGGGGCAAGCCGGGGCGTGGTGATGATCGCATGGCGGGATTTGAGTCCCGGAGCCGCGCTCAGGTGCCGTTGCCCTTGATCTCGGCGTAGCCGCCCTTGGCGTCCCATTTGTAGACGACGTAGTCGATCTGCTTGATGTCGCCCTTGGCGTCATACTCGATCGGGCCGATCACGGTGTCCCACTTGCCGGCCTTCATCGCCTCCATGACCTTCTTGGCGTCGGTGGTGCCGGCCTTCTTGGCCGCCTGCGACCAGACCTGCATCGCCGCATAGGTGTAGAGGGTGTAGCCCTCCGGATCGATGTTCTTGGCCTTGAAGGCGTCGACGATCTTCTTGGCGGTCGGCTTGTTGCGCGGATCGGGGCCGAAGGTGAACAGGGTGCCTTCGCCGGCAGGGCCGGTAATCGAGGCGTACTCCTTGTCGGCGAGCGCGTCGCCGGCCATCAGCACGGTCTTGAGGCCCTGGTCGCGCATCTGGCGCAGGATGAGGCCGCTCTCCTGGTGGTAACCGCCGACATAGACGAGGTCGATGTTGTCGCGCTTCAGGCGCGAGACGATCGCGTTGAAGTCCTTGTCGCCCTTGTTGTAGGACTCGTACATCTTCTCGGTGAGGCCGGCCTTGTTGAGCGCCTTCTTGGTCTCGTCGGCAAGACCCTTGCCGTAGGTGGTCTTGTCGTTGAGGATCGCGATGTTCTTGCCCTTGTAGTTCTTGGCGATGTACTGCGCCGCGATCAGGCCCTGCTGGTCGTCACGGCCGCAGACGCGTGCCACGTTCCACAGCTTGCGCTCGGTGAACAGCGGGTTGGTCGAGGCGGGGGTGATCTGCAGGACATTGCCGTCCGCATAGGCCTCCGAGGCGGGAATCGACGACGAGGAGCAGTAATGCCCGGCGACGAACGGCATCTTGGCGCCGGCGATCTTTTCGGCGATCGAGCGCGCCTGCTTCGGGTCGCACGCGTCGTCCTCGACCGACAGTGCGAGCTTCTTGCCGTTGACACCGCCGGCGGCATTGATATCGGCCACGGCCATTTCGGCGCCGTTCTTCATCTGGCGGCCGAAGGCGGACTCGCCGCCGGTCATCGGACCTGCGACTGCGACGGTGACATCCTGCGCGAATGCCGCGCTCGACAGCGCGATCGATACGCCGAATGCCAGACCGATGAGCTTCAGTGATTTCATGAGATACCTCGCGGGTGGTCGCCTGTGGACGTTGCCGGGCATGCCCGGTTCAAACCGGCGCCATTCTTGAATGAATTCGAGGAGAAGTCACCGGCAAAATACGGGCATTGGCGCAGATATCTCGCCACATTCGGCCGCACGTGTCGGCTGTCGGGGCTTGGTCAGCCGTGCCGGCCGCCTTCCAGATAGGCGGCGCGAATCTCGGGGCGCTGCAACAATTCAGCGCCGGTGCCCGCCAGCGTGATCAGGCCATTGACCATGACATAGCCGCGATGGGCGAGCTTGAGGGCATGGTTGGCGTTCTGCTCGACGATCAGCACGGTCAGGCCGTCCTGCCGGTTCAAGGTGCGGATCGCATCGAAGATCTGGCGCGCGATCAGGGGCGCGAGGCCCAGCGAGGGCTCGTCGAGCAGCAGCAGGCGGGGACGGCTCATCAAGGCGCGGCCGATCGCCAGCATCTGCTGCTCGCCGCCGGACAGGGTTCCGCCGCGCTGGGCGTAGCGCTCCTTCAGCCGCGGAAACAGCGAGAAGACGCGTGCTAGCGTCGCGTCGCGTTCGGAATCGGT
>Ga0102592_1002400_pt1 | contig 16530 bp, 17 predicted proteins | sample AraplaCol_mMF_r2_FD_76861 | JGI IMG/M metagenome (GOLD analysis project Ga0102592, IMG submission 76861) | Arabidopsis root microbial communities from North Carolina, USA - plate scrape MF_Col_mMF_r2 (SPADES assembly) (version 2) | ecosystem: Host-associated > Plants > Roots > Endosphere...
CGGCGTGATCTGGCGGATGACCGTCCAGCCCGGCCAGCCCGGCCAGCCCGTCCGCCTGGAGCCCCTGCTGACCGGCCTGTCGCTGCCGCACGGCCTGGCGATCGGTCCCGACGGCCTGGTCTATGTCGGCGAGATGAGCCGCATCTTCCGGTTCGACCCCCGCGCCGCCGATCCCGCCGCCACGGTGCGGGACGTGGTCACCGGCCTGCCGGACAACCGGCTGCACGACAACCGCCACCCGCTGTCGCAGTTCGTGTTCGCTCCGGACGGGGCCCTGTTGGTCAATGTCGGCGCGCCGTCGGACCAATGCCTGGACGCCACCGGGGCCCGGGTCGGGACCGACCGCTGCGAGCAGTCGGAGGGCGAGGAGGCCACGGCCGGGATCCGCCGCTACGCCCGCCTGGCGCCGGGCCGCTGGGACCCGAGGTTCACGATGCTGGCCCGCGGCCTACGCAATTCGGTGGCCCTGGCCGTGCATCCGTCGGGGACGGTGCTGCAGGCCGAGAACAGCTACGACTTCGACGACCGCTGGAGCCCGTTCGAGGAGGTCAACCTGATCGAGGCCGGCCGGCACTACGGCTGGCCCTACTGCCAGGACATGGCGACCGCGACGCCGGGCTGGGCCGGGACCATGGACTGCGCCTCGCCCGCCCACACCCCGCCGGTCGCCCTGCTGCCGCCCCACGTCGCGCCCCTGGCCATGACCTGGTACCACGGGGTGATGTTCCCCAGGCTCGAGGGCAAGTTGCTGATGGGCTGGCACGGCTACCGCTCGACCGGGGGGCGGCTGGTCGCCTTCGCGGTCGACGAGCGGGGCGTTCCCGTGACCCGTGCGAAAGCCAGCTACCCGATCTATCCGACCGGCTCGCGCCCGTTCGGCGCCGGCCCCGCCGCCCAGGCCCAGGTGCTGACGCCGGGCTGGGGCCGGGTCGAAGGCCGGCGGCCGCAGGGGACGCCGGTGGGGATCACCGTGGCCGCCGACGGGGCGATCTGGGTCGCCGACGACAAGAACGCCAGCATCATCCGCTTCGCCGTCGACCGGCCCTAGGCCGCGCCCCGCCGCGCCTTCCAGTCTTCCGCCGTCTGGCCCCAGATGTGGCACTCGACGTCCTCATAGGGCGCGGGCAGCCGGCCGACCTCCAGGAAGCGCGAGCCGATCCGCCGGGCCACCTTGATCGAGGCTAGGTTGGCCGGGTCGATGCAGTGGACCAGGCGCGTCCAGCCCAGGTGGTCGACGGCCCAGTCCATGGTCGCCGTGGCCGCTTCGGCCGCATAGCCCCGGCCGTGGACGCGGGGCAGCAGGCTCCAGCCGACCTCGGTCCCCGGCCAACCTTCGGGCCGCCAGGGGCCGATGCGGCCAATCCATTGGCCGCTGGCCTTCTCGATCACCGAGAACATCGCGAAGCCGTTGATCGCCCACGAGCCGGCCATGGTCGCCATCATCCGCCAGGCCTGGGCGCGGCCCATCTGACCGCCGATGAACCGCGCGGCCTCGGCGTCGCCCATCAGCTCGGCCCAGCCGTCCAGGTCCTGCGTCGCCGTCGGGCGCAGGATCAGCCGCTCGGTTTCCAGCGTGGGGCCGGGAGCGATCATCGGAGTTCCTCCTAGGCCACGCAGGCCGCCAGGCCGTCGCGGCGCACGGTTCCCGAGGCCTTGCCGATCCGGCTGGAGCGCTTCTTGACGTAGCGGCCCGGATTGACCGCCTTCCACTTCAGGGGGCTGGGCAGGATCGCCGCCAGCCGCGACGACTGCTGCGGCGTCAGCTTGTCGGCCCCCACCTTGAAATAGGTCCGCGACGCGGCCTCGGCCCCATAGATCCCCGGGCCGTACTCGATGGAGTTCAGATAGACCTCCATGATCCGCTTCTTGCCCCAGAGCGTCTCGATCAGGACCGTGAAATAGGCCTCCAGCCCCTTGCGGAGATACGAGCGGCCCGGCCACAGGAAGACGTTCTTGGCGGTCTGCTGGCTGATGGTCGAGCCGCCGCGGATCTTCTTGCCCTTCTCGTTGTTCTCGTAGGCCTTCTGCAGGGCGTCGAAATCGAAGCCGTGGTGGTCGCAGAACCGGGCGTCCTCGGCGGCGATCAGGGCGCGGGGCAGGGCGGGCGAGACCTGGTCGATCGGCCGCCAATGGTGGTTCCAGCCCTTGCCCTCGGCCAGGCGGATGACCATCAGCGGCGTCGCGGGCGGCGGCACGAAGCGATAGAGGATCACCGTCAGCACCGGTCCGGCGACCAGCACGATGAACAGCGCCACCAGGATGTTACGCAGCAGAACCTTCACCGATCGCCCCTCGACCTTTCGTCACTTGCCTTGACGCTGGGGCCGGATGCTAGCCAAGCGTTCGTCATGGGGATAGCCGCCCATCCGTTAGTGAGGCCTTGATGAGCCCGTTCGACACCGTCTCCAAAGCCGTCCAGCGCCGGATGTCCGTCCGGGCCTTCAAGCCCGATCCCGTGCCGGGCGCGGTGGTGCGCGAGTTGATCGAGGCCGCCGCCCGCGCCCCGTCGGGCGGCAATCTCCAGCCCTGGGTGGTGCACGCCCTGTCGGGCCAGCCCCTGGCCGAGTTCAAGGCCCTGGTCGCCTCGCGGCTGATGGACCGCGACGAGCCGGAATACCACGTCTATCCGCCCAACCTGTGGGAGCCGCTGCGCACGCGCCGCTACCAGGTGGGCGAGGACCTCTACGCGTCGCTGGGCATCCCCCGCGAGGACAAGCTGGGCCGCCTGCAGCAGTTCGCCAAGAACGCCGAGTTCTTCGGCGCGCCCGTCGCCCTGTTCTTCTCGGTCCATCGCGACTGCGGCCCGCCCCAGTGGTCGGACATCGGCATGTACATCCAGACCCTGATGCTGCTGGCGGTCGAGCGGGGCCTGGACACCTGCGCCCAGGAGTTCTGGTCGGTCTATGGCAAGCTGATCCACGGCTTCCTGGAGCTGCCGCAGGACCACATGCTGTTCTGCGGCCTGGCCCTGGGCTGGCGCGACGAGGACGCGGCGGTGAACGGCTGGAGCTCGCGCCGCGCGCTGTTCGACGAGTGGGCGACGATGCGGGGCTTCGACTGAGGCGACGCCATAACCTGCGAGGTTATTGTCGTCGTGACCTGAGGCGGATAGCGGATCGCCATGAACCAGCTCAGCGTCACCGCGCTCCTCCAGACCCGCACGGTCGGCGTCCGCGACGTGGCCTGCGACGGCGCCTGCCGGCACAGAAGCCCCAGCGAATGCGCCGCCTCGACCTTCCTGGTCTTCCCCTATCGCGGCGTCTATGTCCGGCATGTCGGGCGCCGGGACGCGGTGGCCGAGGCCAACCAGGTGGTGTTCTTCAACCGCGACCAGGACTACGCGATCAGCCATCCGGTGAGCGGCGGCGATGCCTGCCTCTCGGTGTCGATCGACGAGGACCTGCTGGCCGAACTGTCGCCGCCCGACCAGCTGGAGGCGGGCGGCTCGCCGGTGTTCCGCGGCGCGGCGCGGGCCGTCGATCCGGCGGTCCAGGCGCTTTCCACCCACCTGCGGCGCGGCCTGGCGCGCGGCGCTTTCGAACCACTGCAGGCCGAGACCCTGACGCTTGGCCTGGTCCGCCGCGCCCTGGGCGACCGCGCCTCCCACGCCCGGGCGGCCAGCTACGGACGGCGCAAGCTGGCCGACCGCGCCAAGCTGGTCCTGGCCTCCGACCCCGCGCGCCGCTGGACCCTGGCCCAGATCGCCGGCGAGGTCGGCGTCTCGCCCGTCTACCTGACCCAGGTCTTCGCCCAGGCCGAGGGCGCGCCGCTCTATCGCTACCAGCTGCGGCTGCGCCTGGCCCGCGCCCTGGACCTGCTGGCCGATTGTGACGACCTGACGGCCCTGGCCCTCGACCTGGGCTTCTCCAGCCACAGCCATTTCACGGCGGCCTTCCGCGGGCTCTATGGAAGTCCGCCGGGCGACTTTCAACGCGCCGCGCGTCGGGGCTGGTCCGGTTCGGCCTGATCCGGGAAGCCGAAGCTCAGGCTGGCGAACACGGTCTCGAAGTCGACGCCCTCGTCGGTCAACGGCTTGGTCCAGACGACATCCATCATCCAGTTCCCGCCGCCGGGCATGGCGAAGGCCGCGCGGCCCTCGCCGTCGGTCCGGTGCTGCTCCAGGGGCGCGGCGTCGTGGGCCAGGTCGGTGATCTTGACCAGCGCCCCGGCCAGGGGGCGGCCTTCATAGAGCACCCGCACCGGCAGGGACGCGGGACGCGGCAGGGCGTACGGGCTGACCTCGGGCACGATCTCCAGGTCCAGCCCCGCGGGCCGGGTGACGACCGTCTGGCCGCCGCCTTCGCCGACCTGGATCAGAGCCTTGGTCTGGCGGCTGTAGCGCTCCGACGCGTCGATGGCCTGCAGCCCCCGCGCCGCGCGGGTCTCCAGCGCCGGGGTCAGGCCCTCCTCCTGGGCGTAGGCGTTGAAGCGGGCGGCCGACTGGTGGCTCTGGGCGGCGGCGTCGCTGCGCAGGGTGACGACATAGGCGCCGGGACGGGCGAAGCCCAGCACGCCGTCGGCGGCGGCCGCGCCGAGGGTCAGGGCGGGCTTCAGGTCCTGGGCGGCGGCGTCCGCCGAGGTGGCGTCGAACCGCACCACGCGGCGCAGCGGCAGTTGGGACCGCTGGCGCTCGGTCCCCGTGCCGACCTGCAGGATCATCGGCGTGGTCGCCCCGGCCGGCAGCCAGAAGCGCTCGGGCTGGATCCAGAACTCGTGGGCCGTGGCGAGCTGGGGAAGGCAGGCCAGGGCGGTGGCCGCCGGCAGCAGGAGGCGAAGCGAGGTCGTGAACGCGGCCACGGTTATGGCTCCTTTCGCGCGGGATAGGGGGCGCCGTCGGGCGCGGCCAGGAACGGGAAGGCGGTGTCGGAATGGACGTGGTCGTCGTGGTCGACGCCATCGTCGATCCCGGTCAGGGCGCCCGTGGCCAGCAGCGAGCGGTAGACATCCACCGCGTCATAGTTCGGGGTCCGGCCGCCGCAATCGCCGGCCAGGTCCCGGCGGCCGGCCAGGGCGGCCAACTCCACCGCGAACAGGGTCGTGCAGCGTGCGCCGGCGCTGTCGATCCACAGCCGGTCGTCGGCCAGCAGGATCGCCAGGTTCAGATAGCGCGACGCCCCCGCCGGGCGGTCGGCGATCATCGCGTTGCCGCAGTCGCCGTCGAAGGCGTCGTAGAGGCCCAGGGTCTTCTCGATCTCGGGGATGAAACCGTCCGAGGTGGCGGGGATGGCGTGGTTGTAGGCCTCCTTCAGGGCGTCGCTGACGGCGTCGGGCTCCAGCGTGGCCAGCAGGGCGTTGCCGGTCAGCGGCCGGCCCATGCGGTCGATGCGGCCCCTGGGACCGTCCGTCTCGCCCCAGACCGCCAGCATCCTGCCGCCCCGCGACACGGCCGACAGATCGATGGAGATCACCAGCGAGGCCGGGGTCCAGCCCGCCAGCAGGTTCTGGGCCGGTCCGCCGCGCGTGTGGCGCCAGCGGTCGAGGATCCCGTCCGACGTCGCCCGGTCGAACGCCGGGCAGCCCGCCTCGTCCAGCGGCGCGCCGGCCTTCAGCGCCGCGGCGGCGAAGTCGTAGGCCTCGCGCGTGCCCTTGACGTTGTTGAAGAACGGATCGTCGCGCAGGCCGGCGAAGACGCGGAAGCGACGGCGGGCCGAGACCAGGCCCTCCGGTCGGCTGGCGTCGCCGTGGACGGTGTCGCCGCCGGCCTGGCAGTCGATGTCCTGACCGGCGAACCGGCATGAGATGGTCGTGGTCGCGGCGGTCTTGCCGAACCGTGCGCCGCTGTCGACGTGGAAGACATAGGCCAGGTCCTTGGAGAACCCGTGCCCGACGATGGCCATCACCAGGTTCAGGTGGCGGTGGTCGGGCGAGGTCCAGGCGAAGATGTCGCCGATGTCGGCGCGGGGATCGGCGATGACGCTGGGCGTGTCCAGGTGGTCGGACGCCCGCGCCGGGCCGGCGGCGATCGCCAGCAGCGCCGCGCTCCCCAGGCCGGCCGCCAGCGCGCGGCGGATGTTGGTTGTCGAGGGCATGTTCGGCTCCGGTCGAAATTGGAGCTGCAGGAGGCCTCGGAAGGGGCTGCGTCCGCTGTCGAAATCTTTAGCGATCTTGGCGGACGCGACTTCGCCGCCTCACGCGGAAAGCCGCTGAGCTGATGGGGAGGCGCGGAGCGGGCCGGGCTTCGCCCGGAGACCGTGGGTTTTGTGTTTGCGTTTCGGCTTGGCTCGACCGCTCCGCGGAACCGTTCTTCTCAAGGGACGGCGACTGAGGGCCTGTTTCATCCCGGTCGACGTTCCCCCTCGGGCGGGCAGGATCAAAGTCGCCCGGAAGGGGCCGTTGGCGACTCCGACTGATCCTGGAACAGGCCGGTTTTGCTTCCCGGCCCCGTCGACCCTTGCCGTCCGGCGTCCGCCCGTTGCGGGCCCTGGGACCTTCTGAGCCCCGCTTCCCGCAACGATCCGACCGCCAGGCCGGCTCGGCCCCGCTCGGTTCCATCCCCATCGCCTGCTTGGGCCGGTACCAAGAGCCCTCCCCGTGATGGTGACCGGTTCAGTATGCGGGCGGCCTAACCCCTGGCGCGCCGGTGACGCTGCTTTTTCTTCAGGGCGTTGGGATCGTTCAGGTTCTTCTCGCCGCTGGCGGGGATAGACGCGGCTCGATCCCCGCGCCGGGGACATGCCCTCACGGCAAGGCGTCTGAAATCCTGCCAGGGCGATCAGGGTGAGTGCGTGTCCCCACCTTCGCCCCAAGCGCGTCCGGCAAGTCCATGGCCGGCTTTGGGGACACGCACTCACCCAAACGCCACGCAAACCTGGCAGCCGCTTCGTCGTGAGTGCATGTCCCCAGCCAGGACCCCGCAAAACCCGCGCTCAAATCGCCGCAGTCAGGTCCGAGGTCTGACTCGGCGGAGGTTTTCCACTATATAGCCCGGCCATGAGCCGCACCTTTCTCAAGATGAACGGCCTCGGCAACGACTTCGTCGTGATCGAGACCCTGACCCAGCCCTTCAATCCGACCCCGGATGAGATCCGTGCGATCGCGAAACGAGGGGACGGCGGGATCGGCTGCGACCAGGTGATCGCCATCGACCCGCCGCGCGCCGAGGGCGCTTCGGCCTATGTGCGGTTCTGGAATTCCGACGGCGAGGAGACCGGCGCCTGCGGCAACGGCACCCGCTGCGTGGCGTGGCTGCTGATGCAGTCGGGCCAGAAGGACGCCGTGGCCTTCGACACCGTGGCCGGGCGCCTGTCGGGCGTGATGGCCGGCGACAAGCTGGTGACCGTCGACATGGGCCGGCCGGGGCTGGACTGGACCCAGATCCCGCTCTCCGAGGAGATGGACACCGCCCGGGTCGAGCTGCAGGTCGGCCCGATCGACGCGCCGTGGGTCCACACCCCGGTCTGCGTGTCGATGGGCAATCCGCATGTCGTCTTCTTCGTCGACGCCCCGGTCAGCGACGAGTTCGCCACCAAGACCGGCAGCCTGGTCGAGCATCACCCGCTGTTCCCCGAAGGCGTCAATGTCGGCTTCGCCCATGTCGTCTCCCGCGACCATATCGAACTGAAGGTCTGGGAACGCGGCGCGGGCCTGACAGCCGCCTGCGGCACCGGGGCCTGCGCGGCCCAGGTGGCGGCCATGCGTCGCGGCCTGACCGACCGCACCGCCAAGGTCGAGTTCGAGAGCGGCGCCCTGACCATCGAATGGCGCGAGGACGACGGCCACGTGATCATGACCGGTCCCGTGACCATGGAGTTCGTCGGCAAGCTGCCGGAGCCCGTGGCCGCATGACGATCCATCCCGCCATCGGTCCCGGCAAGACGGCCGTGGTGACCGGCGCGGCCGACGGCATCGGCCTGGCCGCCGCCCAGGCCTTCGCCGCCCAGGGCATGAACGTGGTCCTGGCCGACATCATGGGCCGGGCCCTGAAGAAGGCCGCCGACGCCATCGGCGACAAGGCCCTGGCCGTCGAGACCGACGTCTCGGACCGCGCCCAGGTCCAGGCCCTGCGCGACGCGGCCGTCGAGACGTTCGGCGCGATCGACGTGCTGATGAACAACGCCGGCGTGGGCGGCGGGGGCGACGCCTTCTCGGGCGAGGATCCGTGGAAGCGCGTGCTGGACGTCAACCTGTGGGGCGTGATCAACGGCGTCCAGGTGATCGGCGAGGAAATGGCGGCCAGCGGCCGTCCGGGCCTGATCATCAACACCGGCTCCAAGCAGGGGATCACCCAGCCGCCGGGGAACACCGCGTATAACGTCAGCAAGTCGGCGGTGAAGGCCCTGACCGAAGGTCTGGCCCACAGCCTGCGCGAGATCGTCGACTGCCGGGTGGACGCCCGCCTGCTGATCCCCGGTTACGTCTTCACCGGCATGACCCGCCGCGGCGGTCCCAAGCCGGACGGCGCCTGGACGCCCGAGCAGACCGTGCGGTTCATGCTCGACAGCATCGCCCGCGGCGACTTCTACATCCTGTGCCCCGACAACGACGTGCCGCGCGCGCTGGACGAGAAGCGCATGGCCTGGGCCATGGGCGACGTCATCGAGAACCGCCCGGCCCTGTCGCGCTGGCACCCCGACTGGAAGGACGCCTTCGCGGAATTCATCGCTTCGGGCGTTGAGAAGCCGTGACGACCTATACGCTCATCTCCCGTCCCCCCGCGCCCAAGCCTGAAGTGGGCGAGGAAGGCGGACCGGCCACGACGATGTCGGGGCCCGACGGCGTCGACGTCGTCACGTTCGGCTGCCGGCTGAACGCCTACGAGTCCGAGGCCATCCGGGCGCGGGCTTCCGCCGACGGCCTGGCCGACGCGGTGGTGTTCAACACCTGCGCGGTGACCAACGAGGCCGTGCGCCAGGCGCGCCAGGCGATCCGCAAGGCCCGTCGCGAGCGGCCGGACGCCCGGCTGATCGTCACCGGCTGCGCCGCCCAGATCGACCCCGCCGCCTTCGCCGCCATGCCCGAGGTCGACCTGGTGCTGGGCAACGCCGAGAAGGCCGCGCCGGGCGCCCTGCTCGACACCTCCACCCGCGTGCGGGTCAACGACATCATGTCGATCAAGGAGACCGCCGGTCACCTGATCGCCGGCCTCAAGGATCGCGCCCGGGCCTATGTCGAGGTCCAGAACGGCTGCGATCACCGCTGCACCTTCTGCATCATCCCCTACGGCCGCGGGAACTCGCGCTCGGCCCCGGCCGGCGAGGTGGTCGAGCAGGTGCGCCGCCTCTCGGCCGAGGGCTATCGCGAGGTGGTGCTGACCGGCGTCGACGTCACCTCGTGGGGCGCCGACCTGCCCGGGCAACCGACCCTGGGCCAGCTGGTGGGCCGCATCCTGCGCATGGTCCCCGACCTGCCGCGCCTGCGCCTGTCGTCGATCGACGCGGCCGAGATCGATCCGGACCTGTTCAAGCTGCTGGAGACCGAGCCGCGCCTGATGCCCTATCTGCATCTGAGCCTGCAGGCCGGCGACAACCTGGTGCTCAAGCGCATGAAGCGCCGCCACAGCCGCGAAGACGCCCTGAGGCTGGTCTCCGAGGTGCGCCGCGTGCGCCCCGACACCGCCTTCGGCGCCGACCTGATCGCCGGCTTCCCGACCGAGAGCGACGAGGCCTTCGAGAACACTCTGAAGCTGGTCGAGGAGGCGGGTCTGGCCTTCCTGCACGTCTTCCCCTACAGCGCGCGCCCCGGCACGCCCGCCGCCCGCATGCCGCCGGTGAAGGGGCCGCTGATCAAGGACCGCGCCCGCCGCCTGCGCGAGGCGGGCCAGGCCGGGCTCGAGCGCCACCTCCAGCGCCAGGTCGGCCGCGTGCTGTCGGGCCTGGTCGAGCGCGACGGTGTGGCCCGGGCCGAGGACTTCACCGAGATCGCGTTCGATGGGTCCGCCCCCCAGGGCGAGATCGCCGCCTTCCGCGTGGTCGGCCATGACGGCGCGCGGGTGATCGCGGAGCTCGCCGCCCAGGGATGATCGTCCGTCGCGTCCTGACCGCCGTGCTCGCCGCGACCCTGCTGTCGCCGGCCGCGGCCTCCTTCGCCCAGGTCAGGACCCAGGACATCCCGATCGTGCCGGCCATCCCGGCCCCGACGACCGAGGAGACGCCGCCGACCCCCTTCACGCCCAGCGGTCCGATCCAGCCGGTCGAGTTCAGCGTGATGACCTACAATGTCGAGGGCCTGCCCTGGCCGGTGCGGATGGGGCGCGGCTCCAAGCTCAAGGCCATCGGCCGCGAGCTGGCCGCCCTGCGCGAGAAGGGCCTGCAGCCCGACGTCGTCCTGCTGCAGGAGGGCTTCCGCGACGAGGTCTCCGACCTGATCGAGCTGTCCGGCTATCCGTACGTCGCCAAGGGCCCGCGCAAGAAGCAGCGCGATCCCAACCCGTTCGCGAAGGACGACCGGCCGCGCTACAAGAAGGTCAAGTACATCCGCAAGGGCGAGGGCTGGGGCAAGTGGGGCTCCAGCGGCCTTTGGGTGCTGAGCGACCACCCGATCAACTGGGTCAAGTCGCACGCCTACCGCTACTGCGCGGGCCTGGACTGCCTGGCCAACAAGGGCGTCATGCTGGTCAGCCTGCAGGTGCCGGGCCTGCCCACGCCGGTCGAGATCGCCGACACCCATCTCAATTCCAAGGGCGCCTCGGGCGTGCCGCGCAACCGCAACCGCATGGCCCACCACCTCCAGGCCGAGGAGCTGGGCCACTTCATGGAGACCGACCGCACGCCGGGCGCGCCCCTGATCGTCGGCGGCGACTTCAATGTCATGCACGCCCCGGACCGCTACGACTACGTGATGCAGCGCTATCCGTTCGACGTGGTCAGCCAGGTCTGCTTCCAGACGCCCGACAGCTGCGACGCCAAGATCAGCGCCGACGGCGATGCGCCCTGGCTCGACACCCAGGACCTGATCGGCTTCAAGCAGGGCGACCGGGTGGCGATCCGGCCGGTCCAGGTGGAGGCGCGGTTCGACGGCTCGACCACCGGCGGGCCGGTGCTGTCCGACCACGACGCCTATGAAGTGACCTTCCGCCTGACGCCGGTCCCGGTGCTGGCGATCCCGCCGCGCAAGCCCTGAGGTTCGCCATGACCGACGCGCCAATTCTGACCGGGACGTCCCTGACCGGAGGCTGCCAGTGCGGCGCCGTGCGTTTCCGGGTCGAGGGCCAGCCGGGACGCGCCTCGATCTGCTGGTGCCGCATGTGCCAGAAGGCCTTCGCCGGGCCGTTCGGGGCGCTGGTGACGGTGAAGGTCGAGGGCCTCACCTGGACCCGGGGCCAGCGCTCGACGTTCCAGAGCTCCGACGCCGTCAAGCGCGGCTTCTGCGCCGCCTGCGGCACGCCCCTCTCCTTCGAATGGAGCGCCGACAAGATCGACCTGGCCACCTTCGCCTTCGACGATCCGTCCAAGGTCGAGCCCGGCGTCCAGCTGGCCGTCGAGAGCCGTCCGGCCTGGACCGAGCACCTGGCCGACCTGCCGGTGCGCCCGCCCGCCGGCGGCCCGGCCGTGGCGGTGGTCAGCCGCCAGCACCCGGATCATGAGACGCCCTGACCCGCAGGCGCTCCAGCCGCTCGATCAGGTCCGGCGGGACCCAGCCGTAGTTGTCCAGATGCACCGCCCCGATGTGGACCCGTGGGGCGGTCAGCGGCGACTCGACCGCCCAGAACCGCCGCCGCAGCTCGAAGGTGAGGTTGTAGGGCCGTCTCCAGCCTGTCTGGCGGATGCGGCGGACCGCCGACCAGGGCACGGTCTCGCGGCACAGGGTGGGATCGAACCGCAGCCCCTCGGCGTCCGCGACCAGCAGCGGCCGACGGTCCAGCGCCCGCAGCAGCGCCCCGAAGCCCCGGGCGCAAAGCCAGATCACGAACCAGGACAGGGCGAGGGTGACGACGACGCGGTCGGACGTGGCCGGCGACAGGAACGGGATCCGCACCCCGGGAGCGGCCGGCGCGGCGTCGGGAAAGATCAGGAAGTAAAGGCCGAAGCCCAGGGTCACGACGGCCAGCGGCAGGGCGGCGGTGAACGTCATCACGTTCACGACCGTCCGCGCCGGGATGACGACTTCCGTTTCCCCGCTCACTCGGGCTCGTCCTCGCCCTGCCGGAAGCCCGGCAGGCTCCAGCCGAACTTGATGGCGCAGGCCCGCAGGCCGAAGGCGGCGCCGAAGCCGGCCAGGCCGGCGGGCCAGAAGGCGACGTGCAGCACCGTCAACACCGCGAACACCGTCGCGCCGACCAGGGCGGCGGTAATGTAGATCTCGCGGCGCAACAGCAGGTTCGGTTCGTGGGCCAGCACGTCGCGGATCACCCCGCCGAAGGCGGTGGTCAGTACGCCCATGACGATCGCCGTGAACGGATGGACGCCCAGGCTCAGGGCCTTGGCCGTGCCGACCACGCAGTAGGCGGCCATGCCCAGGGCGTCCAGCCACAGCAGGGCCCGGAACCGCCAGCCGCGCTGGCCCAGCAGCCAGACCCCGACCGCGGCCGCCAGGCAGACGATCACGTAGCCGGGCCGCTGGATCCAGAACACCGGCGCGTCGATCAGCAGGTCGCGCAAGGTGCCGCCCCCCACGCCCGTGATCGCCGCGAAGAAGCCGAAGGTGATGATGTCGTGCTTGCGATGGGCGGCGGCCAACGCGCCCGTCGCCCCAAAGACGGCGACGGCGGCGTAGTCCAGCCAGAATAACGTGGTCGAAAGCGCGTCCATTGGCGTTTCATGCCACGGCCAGCTAAAGGAACGCCATGAGCGAAAAGCCCGAGCAGAAAAAAGGCTGGTTCCAGCGGCTGACCGCCGGCCTGGCCCGGTCGTCCCAGCAGATGACCGAGCAGGTCACCGGCGCCTTCACCAAGAAGCCGTTGGACCAGGAGCAGCTGGACCAGCTGGAGGAGATGCTGATCGAGGCCGATCTGGGGCCCCAGATCGCCGCCCGCATCGCCGACGCCTTCGGCAAGGCCCGGTTCGGCAAGTCGTCGACCGACGTCGAGGTCAAGGAGGCCCTGGCCGAGCTGGTCGCCGCCGAGCTGACCGACCGCGAGGGCGTGTTCGACCCGCTGTCGGGACCCAAGCCCTATGTGGTGCTGTTCATCGGCGTCAACGGCTCGGGCAAGACCACCACCCTGGGCAAGATCGCGTCCGACCTGACCGCCAAGAAGGCCAAGGTGCTGATCGCCGCCGGCGACACCTTCCGCGCCGCCGCCGTCGAGCAGCTGAAGGTCTGGGCCGACCGGGCCGGGGCCGACTTCATGTCCAAGCCGCCCGGCGCCGACGCCGCCGCCCTGGCCTTCGAGGCCGTCGAGCGCGCCCAGGCCGAGGGCCACGACGTGGTGCTGATCGACACCGCCGGCCGCCTGCAGAACAAGCAGGGCCTGATGGACGAGCTGCTCAAGGTCATCCGGGTGCTCAAGAAGGTCGATCCCGACGCCCCGCACGAGACCCTGCTGGTGCTGGACGCCACGGTCGGTCGCAACGCCCTGGCCCAGGAGAAGATCTTCGGCAACCAGGTCGGCGTGTCCGGCATCGTGATGACCAAGCTGGACGGCACCGCGCGCGGCGGGGTGCTGGTGCCGGTGGCCCGCGCCAGCGACAGCCCGATCAAGCTGATCGGCGTCGGCGAAGGGGTCGACGACCTGCAACCGTTCGACGCCCGGGCTTTCTCGCGCTCGCTGGTCGGGCTGGAGGACTAGATGACCGACACGCCTCCCGCCGAAACCGCCAAGAAGAACGCCGCCTGGGTGCGCACCGCGATCGACTACGGCGCGCCCGTCGCTTTTGGGGTGGCGTTCTTCGCCACCAAGAACTTCCAGACCGCCACCTGGGTGCTGGTCGCCGCCTCGGCCCTGGCCCTGATCCTGGGCTATGTGGTCGAGCGCCGCGTGGCCCTGCTGCCGCTGTTCTCCGGCGTCATGGCCCTGATCTTCGGGACCCTGGGCCTGGTGTTCCACAGCGACGTGTTCGTGAAGGTCAAGGTCACGGTGGTCAACGCCGCCCTGGCCGTCTTCATGATCGGCGGCGTCGTCACCGGCCGCGCGCCGCTGAAGGCCCTGATGGGCGAGGCCGTGCACCTGCCCGACGCGGCCTGGCGCACCCTGACCCTGCGCTACGGCGGCTATTTCGCCTTCGCCGCCGCGGCCAACGAGCTGGTCCGCCTGACCCAGACCACCGACATGTGGGTCAAGTTCCGCATCGGCCTCCTGCCCCTGGCCCTGCTGTTCTCGCTCAGCCAGGTGCCCTTCATGATGAAGCACATCGCCAAGGGCGACGAGGCCAAGACCCCCGAGCCGCCAGACGCGGGGTTCTAGTCCGGGCTTTGATCTCATCGATCCGCTCATCCCGGCATTCGCCGGGATGAGCGGTGTTGGGCAAACCTAATCGGCAGCCCACGGACCGTCTGTCGTCAAAACGACGTCTAAGAGTGGTACATAAAGGTCCGTCGGCGGAAACGAGGGACGACGGACCATGGCCAAGACCAAGGGCGACGCTAAACGCGATGGGGGCGAAGCCAAGGCTGAGCACGGCGGGGCCCTGGCCCGGTCGCCCAGTCACCTCCTTCACCGGGTCCTGCAACTGGCCCTCGACATCTACGCCGAGGAGAGCGGCGCGGGCGGCGTCACCCAGCGCCAGTACGCGGTGCTGGCCGCCGTGGCCGAGAACGAGGGCGTCACCCAGACGGGCCTGGTCCGCGCCACCGGCATCGACCGCTCCACCCTGGCCGACATGGTCGCCCGGATGATCACCAAGGGCCACCTGGAGCGCCACCGCTCCGACCAGGACGCCCGCGCCAACACCGTCAGCCTGACCCCCGCCGGCGCCGCCGTGCTGGAGGAAAGCCGCCCCAAGGTGGCCATGGCCGACGCCCGCATCCTGGCCCTGCTCAAGCCCAGCAAGCGCGAAGGCTTCCTGGAGCTGCTGGCCGACATGGCCGTCTCCGACGTCCACGCCGAACCGGAAGCCAAGGCCAAGAAGGCCAAGGCCCCGAAGGCCGAAAAGGCCGCCCACGGCAAGAAGGACAAGAAGCCCAAGAAGGAAAAGGCCGCCAAGAAGGCGGCTTGATCCGGGGCTCCGCCGCAACGACGGGGACACGTACTCACGGCCGGGGCTTGCGGGGCGACCCCCGGCCGTGGCGTGAGTACGTGTCCCCTACTTCGGCCGCGACGCCGCAGGGCTAGCCCGCGAACTCAGTGGACGACTTGGGGGACACGCACTCACCCCGACCTTCGCGCTGAATCGGCAAGGCCCTGCCGTGAGTGCGCGTCCCCGGCGCGAAACCCTTAGGCTCCCGCCCCCTCAGGCCCTAGGGTGCGGCCACGCCGGAGGGCGGCTCGGCCTGCCGGACCTCCCTGGCGCGCGAGCGTCCAGGCAGGAAACCGCGATGGCCAAGGGTCAGAAGAAGTCCAACAAGGAAATCCGCAAACCCAAGGCGGACAAGAAGACGCCCCCGGTCTCGGTCTCGCCGTTCATCGTCACGCCAGGGAAGAAGTAGGCGGGGAAGAAGTAGGCGGGGCGCCGCGGCGCCCCCCAATCCATCGCGCCCAGGCCCTCCCGACTAGTCCATCTTGAACACCCAGGCGTGGCCGACCTGGATGTAGAACACCGAACCCTCCGGGCCCCAGGCGATGTCGGCGCCGGCGTCCAGGCCGAACTTCCGCGCCAGGCGGTAACGGAACCCCACCCCGCCGGTCCAGACCGCGCCGGAGTCCTCGTACAGCCGCGAGCTGCCCGCTTCCGCCGCTCCCACGCCGCCGAAGGCCAGCAGCGACCAGCGGTCGTTGGTCCGCCAGGTCAGCTCGGCCTCGGAGCTGTAGGCGTCCATGCCCTGGTAGCGCATGGCCTGCACGCCGCGCAGGTTGACGGCCGGGGCGAAATAGACCGGGAAGTCGCCACGGATCGCGTTCAGCTCCAGCTTCAGGCCGTAGTGGAAGCGGGGCGACAGCTTGCCGAAGGCGTAGGCCGCCGCGTCGTATTCCTCGTAGTCGCGGTCGCTGCCGAAGACCTCGCGGTTGAACTTGCCCTCGGCGTAGGCGTTGACGCCGCCGGTCGGGGTCAGGGGACTGTCGCGGGTGTCGTAGTGCAGGCCCAGGCCCACGGCGCCGGTCTGGAGGGTGCGACCGAACTGGTCGGCGAACTCCGGCGGCAGGCCCTGGATGTCGAGCTTGGAGGTCAGCTTGCGGAAGTCCAGCAGCGGCCCGATCGACACGTGGCTGTCGCCCAGGGTCCACAGGGCCGAGCCGATGATCCCGTAGTCGTAGTGGTTGGTGTATTCGACCCCGCCGGGCGCGAAGCCGGGGAAGCTCTCCAGCGTGATCTTGCCCCGGCCCGCGCCGACCCGGTAGGCCAGCCGCCCGTCTATCGCGTAGCCGGCGCGGAAGGCGCCGACGCCGTCCGAGCCGTTGCCGGTCTTGAACGCCGCCACGACGGTGCGGGTGACCTGGCGGGGATGGTCGGGACTGCGGGTCAGGAACGCGCCGGCCACCCCGCCGCCGCCGCCGACCGCGGGCTCGGTGATGATGATCGGCACGGGGATGAACCCGCCCTTGGCCAGGAAGTCGGAGAA
>Ga0102592_1002403_pt1 | contig 16506 bp, 13 predicted proteins | sample AraplaCol_mMF_r2_FD_76861 | JGI IMG/M metagenome (GOLD analysis project Ga0102592, IMG submission 76861) | Arabidopsis root microbial communities from North Carolina, USA - plate scrape MF_Col_mMF_r2 (SPADES assembly) (version 2) | ecosystem: Host-associated > Plants > Roots > Endosphere...
TGGGGCTTCAGATGGATTACGACCTGATGCAGCGGCGACGCGAGATCGATCGCGACCTCAAGGCCATTCGGCCGCGTGCAGCGGCCTAGATCCGGTCATGTCCAAATTTCCGCCCAAACCCGGCCCGATCAGCGCGAAACCGCTCGGCATCCTGCTCGACGACGTCTTTGCCGAGGCCTATGCCAAGCAGGGTTTTGCCGCGCGCGAGCTGGTGACGCGGTGGGCGCAGATCGCCGGGCCCGAAATCGCGGCGCATGCCGAACCCCTGAAGATGCAATGGCCGCGGCCGGTGGAGGGGCAGCCGCAGGAGCCGGCGACGCTGGTGCTGCGGGTCGAAGGGCCGATGGCGCTGGAGATCCAGCATTCCGCCGACGTGATCCTGCAGCGGGTCAACCGTTTCTTCGGCTGGAGCGCGGTCGGCAAACTGGCTTTCCGCCAAGCCCCGCTCTCGCGGCCGCGGGCCCGGAAGCGGCCCGGCCCGCCGGACCCCAAATCGGTCGCCAAGGTGGCGGAGAGCCTGGGGGAGATTGAAGACGAAGAACTGAAGACGGCGCTGGCGCGGCTTGGGGCGGCCATCAAGCGAAATTGAGCCTTATTTTGCGGCCAATCTGTACCCGTCCCTGCCGCTCGCCATTGCCTCAAACCACGTTTCAAGCTAGCGACAGGCCGCCCGGGTGGGAACTCGTAACCCCCTGGGGCAAGACCACGCCAATCCGGGAGCCGACCTTGATCATCACCCGCCGCGCCTTCACCACGATGCTGTCGCTGACCGGGCTTGCCGCGGTCGCCGGGTTCTCGCCGCTCAGGTTGATTTCTGACGCCATGGCGCAGTCGGCTGGCGATGTGGCCAAGCCGGTGTCGCTTCCCGACATGGCGCTCGGCCCCAAGGATGCCGCCGTCACCATCACCGAATACGCTTCGATGACCTGCCCGCACTGCGCGGCCTTCAACGAGCAGGTATTCCCGAAGATCAAGAAGGAATACATCGACACCGGCAAGGTGCGTTACATCTTCCGCGAGTTCCCGCTCGACATCAAAGCCGCGGCCGGCTCGATGCTGTCGCGCTGCATCGCCAAGGACGACGCGCCGAAATATTTCGCAGTCACCGACATGCTGTTCCGCCAGCAGAACGACTGGGTGGTGAAGAACACCACCGAGACCCTGACGCGGATCGGCAAGCAGGCCGGCCTCACCCAGCAGCAGGTGGAAGCCTGCCTGAAGGACCAGGCGCTGCTCGACAAGATCGCCGCCGACCAGAAATACGCCAGCGACGTGCTCAAGGTGGATTCGACGCCGACCTTCTTCATCAACGGCGAGAAGATCAAGGGCGAGGCCTCGTTCGAGGAGTTCGCCAAGAAGATCAATCCGCTGCTGAAGAGCTGATTCGCTCGTCAAGACTCTGATTCGCATCTCGAAAGCCGTATCTTTCCCGGCATAAATCCCTTGGGAAAAGCGGCTTTGGCCGGTTGCCCTCACGGCATACCGCGGCCATTGTCCAGCCGCATGAGGCGCCTCGCGCGACTCGCCCGGATAGCGACATTGCCTTCCATGGTAGTGTCCCGGCAGGGGGATTCGCGCCTGCCAACAGAGATGCGTGCTTATGAAAATCACCCGCCTGCGCCTTCACGGCTTCAAGTCCTTCGTTGAGCCCACGGACTTCGTCATCGAGCCCGGCCTGACCGGCGTGGTCGGACCCAACGGCTGCGGCAAGTCGAATCTCGTCGAAGCGCTGCGCTGGGCGATGGGTGAGACCTCGTACAAGAGCTTGCGCGCCGCCGACATGGACGCGGTGATCTTCGCCGGCTCCGGCAACCGTCCCGCGCGCAACCACGCCGAAGTGACGATGACGATCGACAATGCCGATCGCACCGCGCCGGCGGCGATGAACGACAGCCAGCTGCTCGAAATCTCCCGCCGCATCGAGCGCGAAGCCGGCTCGGTCTATCGCATCAACGGCCGCGACGTGCGCGCCCGCGACGTCCAGATTCTGTTCGCCGACGCCGCCACCGGCGCGCGCTCGCCGGCCCTCGTCCACCAGGGCAAGATCGGCGAGATCATCCAGGCCAAGCCCGAGCAGCGCCGCCGCGTGCTGGAAGACGCCGCCGGCGTCGCCGGCCTGCATGCGCGCCGCCACGAAGCCGAGCTGCGTCTGAAGGCGGCCGAAACCAACCTCACCCGCGTCGAGGACGTGATCGGCCAGCTCTCCGGCCAGATGGAAGGCCTGAAGAAGCAGGCCCGCCAGGCCGTGCGGTACCGCGAGGTCGCGGCCAAGGTCCGCAAGGCCGAAGCCACCCTGTTCCACCTGCGCTGGATCGGCGCCCATGCCGACGTCAACGAATCCGGCCAGACCCACGATCTCGCCGTGCGCGAGATGGCCGAACGCACCCAGCACCAGGCTGAAGCTGCCCGCATCCAGGCGATCCGTGCCGCCGAGATGCCGGCGCTGCGCGATGCCGAAGCGCGCGCCGCCGCCGGGCTGCAGCGCCTGACCAATGCCCGCGAGCTGCTCGACCGCGAGGAAGAGCGCGCCAAGGAGCGCGTCGCCGAGCTGGAGCGTCGCCTCGCCCAGTTCGAAGGCGACATCTCCCGCGCCCAGCAGCAGACCATGGACGCCGACGTCGCGCTGCAGCGGCTCGACACCGAAGACGCCGAGCTGAAGGAAGAGATCAAGTCGCGCGTCGAGAAGCGCTCCGGCGTCGACGAGCGCGTCGGCGAAGCCGAGGCGGTGCTGACCGAGACCGAGCAGCAGTTCGCCGAGCTGACCACCGCGCTCGCCGACCTCACCGCCAAGCGCAACCAGCTCGAGGCCAACGTCCGCACCCATCGCGACAAGCTTGCCCGGCTCGACCAGGAAATCGCGAACGTCGCCGCCGAAGAGCAGAAGCTCAGCGCGGAGACCGGCGGCTTCGGCGATCTCGACGAGCTGACCGCTCTGGTCGAGACCGCCGAGCAGACGCTGGCGGCCTCCGAAGCCGCGGCGCAGGCGAGCGAAGCCGCGCATGTGGCCGCACGGCAGACGCTGGAATCCTCGCGCTCGCCGCTGGTCGAAGCCGACAAGCGCGCGCAGCGGCTCGAAACCGAGGCGCGCACGATCTCCAAGATCCTCAACGGCGAGACCAAGAATCTGTGGCCGCCGATCATCGACGGCATCACCGTCGACAAGGGGTTTGAAAAGGCGATCGGCGCCGCGCTCGGCGACGATCTCGACGCGCCGGTCGATCCGTCGGCGCCGATGCGCTGGACCAATGCCGGCGTCACCGAAGGCGATCCGGAGCTGCCCGAAGGCGTCACCCCGCTCGCCAACCACGTTCAGGCCCCGGCCGAGCTGGCGCGCCGCCTCGCGCAGATCGGCGTGGTGCCGCGCGAGCGCGGCGCCGAGCTGGTGTCGCAGCTCAAGACCGGCCAGCGGCTGGTCTCGCCCGAGGGCGACGTCTGGCGCTGGGACGGTTTTGTCGCGGCAGCTCACGCTCCGACCGGCGCAGCCCGCCGCCTCGCCGAGCGCGCCCGCCTCGTCGACATCGAGAACGAGCTGGAGCAGGCCCGCATCGACGCGCAGATCAAGCGCCAGGCGCTGGAGAACGCCGAGTCCGAGCTGCAGATGGCGGCCAGCACCGAAGGCGCCAGCCGCGAAGCCTGGCGCGCCGCGCAGCGCGAGCTCAACGTCGCGCGCGAGCGCCATGCCACCGCCGAGCGCGAGATCAGTCGCCATGCCGCGCGCAAGGCGACGCTGTCGGAAGCGCACAGCCGCCTCGCCGCCGACCGCGCCGAGGCCGAAGCCGCCTACGAATATGCCGAGGCCGGCATCTCCGAGCTGCCGTCGAGCGAGGACACCGAGACCCGCCTCGCCGCCGTCCGCAGCGACATCGAAGGTCACCGCCGCATGGCGGCCCAGGTCCGCGCCGAGGCGCAGGCGCTGGCGCGCGAGGCCGAGCTCGCCGACCGCCGCGTGCAGGCGATCCTCGCCGAGCGCACCGAGTGGGCGAACCGCAAGGAGAGCGCGGCCTCCCACATCGACACCATCCAGGCCCGTATCGCCGAACTCACGATCGAGCGCAGCGAGCTCGAAAACGCGCCGCAGGTGTTCGCCGAGAAGCGCAGCGCGCTGATCACCGAGATCGAGTATGCGGAGAACGACCGCCGCATGGCCGCCGACGCGCTCGCCACCGCGGAAACCGCGATGGCCGAAACCGACCGCGTCGCCAAGCTGACGCTCGAAGCCCTCTCGAGTTCGCGCGAAGCCACCGCCCGCGCCGAAGAGCGCATGGAAGGCGCACGGCGCCGGCTCGAAGACATCGAGCGCGAGATCCGCGACATGCTCGAGGTCGAGCCGCAGGCCGTTGCCGGCCTCGCCGAGCTCGAACCCGGCGCCGAGCTGCCGCCGCTGCACGACATCGAGGAAGACCTCGAAAAGATGCGCCGCGACCGCGAGCGCCTCGGCGCCGTCAATCTGCGCGCCGAGGAAGAGCTGCGCGAGGTCGAGACCCAGCACAACGGTCTGGTCACCGAGCGCGACGATCTAGTCGAAGCCATCAAGCGGCTGCGCCAGGGCATCCAGAGCCTCAACAAGGAAGCGCGCGAGCGGCTCCTGACGTCGTTCGAGGTCGTCAACAACCACTTCAAGCGCCTGTTCGTCGAGCTGTTCGGCGGCGGCGAGGCCGCCCTGCATTTGATCGAGAGCGACGACCCGCTGGAAGCCGGCCTCGAAATCATCGCCAAACCGCCGGGCAAGAAGCCGCAGACGCTGTCGCTGCTCTCGGGCGGCGAGCAGGCGCTGACCGCGATGGCGCTGATCTTCGCGGTGTTCCTCACCAACCCCTCGCCGATCTGCGTGCTGGACGAAGTCGACGCGCCGCTCGACGACCACAACGTCGAACGGTACTGCAACCTGCTGCACGAGATGACCGGCTCGACCGACACGCGCTTCATCATCATCACGCACAATCCGATCACGATGGCGCGGATGAACCGGCTGTTCGGCGTCACCATGGCCGAGCGCGGCGTCTCGCAGCTGGTGTCGGTCAGCCTGTCCGAGGCGGTGGACATTCTCGACCAGAACGTGGCGTGAGGCTGCGCGCGTTCCACACCCATTGACGTCATCATCCGCGAAGGCGGATGATCCAGTACGCCGCGGCCTCCCGGCTTTAACGGCACTGTCTCGGAGTACTGGATGCCCCGCCTTCGTGGGGCATGACCGCGGATGATGATCTCCCCCACCCTCCCCGCTGAACTCAAGGCCGCCCTCGACGGCAAGCTCCAGGGCTTCTCGCGTATCGACGCGGCCCAGCGCTCGCAAAAAATCTCGACCACCTATCGCGCCGGCGGCGGCTCCGGCACGATCAAGTCGGACGCCGATGCGCTCGCTTATGCATTGGCGCGCATGCCGGCGACTTACGCGGCGGTGGCGGCCAGCCTCAATGCGCTGACCGAGATCGCACCGGACTTTGCACCTGAGACGTTGCTCGACGTCGGCGCGGGCCCGGGTACCGCGAGCTGGGCAGCCGCGGAGGCCTTCCCGTCTCTGCAGGATTTCACGCTCCTCGACGCCAACGCCACGCTGAGCCGGCTCGCGCTCGAATTGGCTCGCGACAGCACGCGCCTCGCGGAGTGCCGCTATCTGCCCGGCGACGCCTTGGGCAACCTTGCGGAGGTCTCGCAAGCCGATCTCGTCATTGCCAGCTACATCATCGGCGAACTCAACGAGGTCGATCAGCGCAAGCTCACCAATGCGATGTGGGCCAAAACGCGCCACGCGCTGGTCGTGATCGAGCCCGGCACGCCCGCCGGCTATGCACGCATCCTCGCCCTGCGCCAGCAGCTGATTGCGGCAGGCGCCTTCGTCGCCGCCCCCTGCCCGCACGAAAAGCCTTGCCCGCTCATCGCGCCCGACTGGTGCCATTTCAACCAGCGCCTGCCGCGCTCGCAGGCGCATCGCCAGATCAAGGGCGCCGAGGTACCGTTCGAGGACGAGCGCTACATCTACGTCGCGCTGACCCGCACCCCGACCGCCACGCGCGCCGCGCGCGTGCTGGCGCCGCCGGACGTCGGCAAAGCCGAGATCACCGCCAAGCTCTGCACCGAGGATGGCGTCGCGCTGACGAAAGTCCCGCGGCGCGACAAGGCCGCCTATGCAATCGCCCGGCGTTGGCGTTGGGGCGATGCGGTCATTGCGGAAAGTTAACCTCGCGACCCGCTTTTGCCTTGAACTCGGGCGGCTCCTCATTCGACCAAGCCTTACCTTCCCTCTGCGCGGGGCTCTCTTCCTGCGCCAATATGGTCTAGGCTGGCCCCGCCTTCTTCCCCCTTCAGGAGTTCTCCATGTCGACCGGCTGGATCGTTCTCGGCGTCATCGTCGTTCTCGCCTTCGTGGCCTTCAGCGCCTACAACCGCCTGGTGGCGCTGAGCCAGCGGGTCGGCCAGGCCTTTGCCGACATCGACGTGCAGCTCAAGCAGCGCCACGATCTCATTCCGAACCTGGTCGAGACCGTGAAGGGCTACGCCTCGCATGAGCGTGGCACGCTCGACGACGTCATCAAGGCGCGCAATTCGGCGATGTCGGCGCAAGGCCCCGCCCAGGTGTCCGCGGCCGAGAACCAGCTCTCCGGTGCGCTGGGCCGGCTGATCGCGCTGTCGGAGGCCTATCCGGACCTCAAGGCCAACGCCAATTTCCAGCAGCTCGCATCCGAGCTCTCCGACCTCGAGAACAAGATCGCGGCGAGCCGCCGCTTCTTCAACAATGCGGTCCAAGAATACAACACCGGCATCCAGCAGCTGCCCGCCGCCCTGTTCGCGGGCATGTTCGGCTTCACCAAAAAGGACTTCTTCGATCTCGGCGCCAGCCGCACCGAGGTCGAGGCGGCGCCGCAGGTGAAGTTCTAAAGTTGAGCCGATAGGCCGGCAGGGCAGCGCGTCATGGCCGCGTATGGTCTCTACACGCACATCGCCTCGAACAAGTTTCGTTCGATGCTGCTGCTCGCGGGCCTGTTCGCGCTGGTCTACGTACTGGTCTATGCCGGCGCATTGGTCGCCGAGGTCGTCATCAACGGCAATGGCACGGTCGCCTATTATCTGAGCCACGCCTTCCAGGACCTGAAAATCGCCGCGCCCGTTGCGACGGTCGTGGCGGCGGTGTGGATCGTGATCGCCTATTTCTTCCACCAGTCGATGATCGATGCCGTGACCGGCGGCCACGACGTCACAAGGCAGGAGGAACCGCGGCTCTACAATCTGCTCGAAAACCTCTGCATCTCGCGCGGCATCACCATGCCGAAGCTGAAGATCATGGAGAGCCCGGCGCTGAACGCGTTCGCGACCGGCCTCAACCCCCGGCAATATTCCATCACCGTCACCACGGGTCTCCTCGACGCGCTCAATGACAAGGAGATCGAGGCCGTGCTGGGCCACGAGCTGACCCATATCAAGAACGGCGACGTACAGCTGATGGTGGTCGCTGTCATCATCGCCGGCGTGGTCGGCTTCTTCGGCGAATTGTTCTTCCGCCTGTTCACGAATTTCAGTTGGAGTTCCGGCTCCGGCGGCTCATGGTCCTCGGGCTCCTCCTCGTCGCGCTCGTCCTCGTCATCCAGCGACAGCAAGAATTCCGGCGGCGGCGCGGTGATCGTGATCATCATCGCGATCGTGCTGATCATCGTGGCCTGGCTGATGTCGCAGGTGGTCAAGCTCGCGCTGTCGCGCTCGCGCGAATATCTCGCCGACGCGGGCTCCGTGGAGCTGACGAAAGACCCCGATGCGATGATCTCGGCGCTGCGCAAGATCGAGAACCGGGGCGAGCTGCCGGGCGCGACCTCGGCCGTGATGGAGCTCTGCGTCGACAATCCCCGCGAGGGCTTTGCCGATCTGTTCGCAACCCACCCCTCGGTGCAATCCAGGGTCGACGCGCTGGTCAAGTTTGCCGGCGGCCACGACCCGGGCCCGCTGCCGCCGACTGAGGACACGGACGAGCCCGAGGCACGAGCCGACCAGCAGGACACCCCACCGCCGCTGCGTCATGGCCCCTGGGACGATGCCGGTGGCCCAGCCGCTCCGCCGCCCGTGCCTGCACCCGGCCCATCCGGAACCGCGAACAGCAGCCCCGTCGGCAATCCGATTGGCAACCCTATGGGCCCCTGGGGCCGTCACTGAGCGCGTGACGTCCCGCCATGCGCGGCAGGTTCGCCGCGATTGGGAAAAACTTCGGGAATTGCCCTATCGACGGCCTGCGGAATTGAATTCTCCCTTGTTTCTGCCATGTTCGCGCCCAACAGCAGACTCGGGACGTCTTTTGGGACATCGATTTGGGGCTCGGCCGATTGCGACCTCGCGATCGGGGGCCCGCGTTAGGGGACAGCAATGGCAAAGCCGGCAGTGGTTGTGGTGGGCGCGGACAAGGGCGGGGTCGGCAAGACCACGGTATCGCGCACCTTGCTCGATTATTTCTCGGCCAACAACGTGCCGACGCGCGCCTTCGACACGGAATCGCCCCGCGGAACCCTGAAGCGTTTCCACCCTGATATCACCGAGATCGTCGACATGACGACGACGGCCGACCAGATGAAGATTTTCGATACGCTCAATGCGACCAGCCCGTCGGTTACCGTGATCGACGTCCGCGCCGGCCTGCTCTCGCCGGCGCTGGCTTCGCTGCGCGACATCGGCTTCCTCGATGCAGCCAAGGCCGGCCAGATCACCTTTGCGGTGTTCCACATCCTCGGCCCCTCGATCGCCTCGCTGGACGAGATCGCCGAGACCGCGGGCTTCATGACCGGCGCGAAGTATTTCCTGGTGAAGAACTTCATCAACGACACCCAGTTCTTCCAGTGGGACCAGGCGACCTATAATTCCTACTTCCACCGCATCAAGGACGCGACCGAGCTGACCATCCCCAAGCTCAACGAAATGGCCTATGAGCAGGTCGAGGTCTCCTCCGTTCCGTTCCTGAAATTCGTCGCCAACAAGGGCATCAACGACGAGGCCGCGAACTATTCCTTCGTGCTGCGCGGCTATGTCCGGCACTGGCTGGCCAATGTCTGGAGTGAGTTCGACCGCATCCGCCTGACCGACATCGTCGGTTCGAAGTCCGTCACCCGCAACAGCGAAAAATAGTTGCGCAAGCCGGGCTGATACGGCTGGATTGGTCGCCAAGTTCGACTGATATAGCCGTCGATGCCCGCAACGCCCGTCTACATCATCTGCTCCCCTCGCCCGCAGGTCGGCAAGACCCTGCTGGCGCGGCTATTGAGCGAATTCCTGCTGCTCAAGAACGGCAATGTCGCGGCCTTCGACGTCAATCTGAAGGAGCCGTCGCTGCTCGACTACCTGCCCGGCGTCACCGAGACCGCCGACGTGATCGACACCTACGGCAAGATGCAGCTGATGGACCGCGTCATCGTCGACGACGGGCTTGCCAAGGTGATCGACCTCGGCTTCCACGCCTTCGACGAGTTCTTCAAGATGACCGACGAGATCGGGCTTTTGAAGGAGGCTGCGCGCCGCCATGTCGCGCCCCAGATCCTGTTCATGGCCGACACCGACCGCGTCTCTCTTCGCGCCCACGAGATGCTGCGCGAACGGATCCCGCGCATGAACCTGATCACGGTCGACAACGAATTTGTCGTGCGCGGCGAGCTGCCGGCCGCGATGGCGGGTGGCCGCCTATTCCGCCTGCCCGCACTGCCGGGCTTCCTGAAGACCTATATCGACCGGCTGAACTTTTCCTTCACCGGCTACCTGCGCCAGGAGAAGGACGCCTCCACCGAGCTGCATCAATGGACCCGGCGCAATTACCTCGCCTTCCGTGAGCTCGAGCTCAGCCTGATCCTGCAGCGCTCCTGATTTTTTTACCCGGATAATATTGACTGGGGGCTGAAGCCAGCATATTGAGGCGGACATCCGATATCCCCTCAGCAAGGCCCCTCCCCGTGAGCATCGACCGGAAAGCAGCGATCGCCGCCTATAAGGAGCGCAAGACCATCGCCGGCATCTTCGCCGTGCGCTGCGCGGCCTCGGGAGAGGCCTGGGTGGGCCAGGCACCCAATCTGGAGACGATCCAGAACCGCATCTGGTTCTCCCTGCGCCAGGGCAGCCACACCTGTCGCAGCCTCCAGGCTGCATGGAACGCCCATGGCGAGGCCGGCCTGACCTTTGGCGAATGCGAACGGCTGGAGGATGAGGAGAGCGCCTATGTCAGGAACGCGCTCCTGAAGGAGCGCATGCTGCATTGGCAGTCGGAGTTGAAGGCCGAAGCGATCTGACCGCTGCGGCGGCTAGTGCCCCTCGAACGTCATCAGCGTGCGCACAGGCACGTCCATCGCGCGCAGCTTGGCGGCGCCGCCAAGCTCGGGCAGGTCGATGATGAAGCAGGCGGCGACAACGTTGGCGCCGATCTGACGCAGCAGCTTCACCGCGCCTTCCGCGGTGCCGCCGGTGGCGATGAGGTCGTCCACCAGGATGACGCGCTCGCCGGGCGCGATCGCGTCGACATGCATCTCCATCTCGTCGATGCCGTATTCCAGCGAGTAAGCGATGCGCACAGTGGTGTGCGGCAGCTTGCCCTTCTTGCGGATCGGCACGAAGCCGGCCGAGAGCTGGTGCGCCACCGCGCCGCCGATGATGAAGCCTCGCGCCTCCATGCCGGCGACCTTGTCGATCTTGTTGCCGGCCCAGGGATTGACCAGCTCGTCGACCGCGCGCCGGAAAGCGCGCGCGTCCGCGAGCAGGGTCGTGATGTCGCGGAACATGATCCCGGGCTTGGGATAGTCGGGGATCGTGCGGACGCTCGCCTTGATGTCGTGGTCGAAGGTCATTGGTGCCTCTCAATCAGCGCGCGCATCCAGCCGGAACGCGTTTTCAACAATACGTAGTCCCACCTCGTTGCCGAGCGACATCAGCGATTCCGGGTGGAATTGCACGCCGGCGACCGGGAGGTTCTTGTGCTCCAGCGCCATGGCAACGCCGTCCTCGGTGCTGGCGGTGACGCTCAGAACGTCCGGCATGCTGTCGCGCTCGACGAACAGCGAGTGATAACGCCCGATGACGATCTCGTTCGGCAGATTGCGCATCAGCCGCCCGCCGCGCACCTGCACCCGCGAGGGCCGGCCGTGGGCGGGATGGGTCAGCTGGCCGAGCTCGCCGCCGAAATACTCGCCGATCGCCTGCACGCCCAGGCACACGCCGAACACCGGCAGCTTCTTCTCCAGTGCCGCATCGATCGTCTTCTTGATCCCGAAATCCTCGGGGCGGCCGGGGCCGGGCGACAGCACGAGCAAATCCCATGTCTTCTGCTTGAGCATGTTGAGCGCATGCACATAGCGGACCACGGTGACCTCGGCGCCGACCTGGCGGAAATAATCGGCCAGCATGTGCACGAAACTGTCGTCGTGATCGATCAGCAGCACGTTCTTGCCCGATCCGGTGGCATCGGGTGCGAAGGTCGAGAGCGGCTTCGGCGGATCGCCGCGCAGCGCCTGGAACAGGGCCGCGGCCTTGACCTGGCACTCGCGGTCTTCCGCGGCGGGATCGGAGTCGAAAAGACAGGTGGCGCCGACGCGCACTTCAGCCAGGCCATCCTTCATGCGAATGGTGCGGATGGTGAGGCCGGTGTTGATGCTGCCGTCGAAATTCACCGCGCCGATCGCACCGGCGTACCAGCGCCGCGGCGAGCGCTCGTGGTCCTCGACGAACTGCATCGCCCACAGCTTTGGTGCGCCGGTGACGGTCACCGCCCAGGCGTGGGTGAGGAACGCATCAAGCGCGTCGAAGCCGGGACGCAGCATGCCCTCGACGTGATCGACGGTGTGGAAGAGCTTCGAGTAGGTCTCGATCTGCCGGCGCGCCAGCACCTTGATGGTGCCGGGCACGCAGACGCGCGCCTTGTCGTTGCGGTCGACGTCGGTGCACATGTTGAGCTCGAATTCGTCTTTCTCCGAATTCAGGAGCTTGCGGATCTGCTCGGCATCGCCGATCGAATCCGTGCCGCGCGCGATCGTGCCCGAGATCGGGCACGTTTCGACGCGGCGCCCGTCCGAGCGCACGAACATTTCCGGCGAGGCCGAGACGAGGAATTCGCCCTCGCCGAGGTTCATCAGCGCGCCATAGGGCGACGGGTTGATGACGCAGAGGCGCTGGAACACTTCGGCCGGCGAGCGGTCGCAGGGCTCGGCGAAGAGCTGGCCGGGCACGGCTTCGAACAGATCGCCGCGGGCAAAGGCCGCGCGCGCGGTCTCGACGGTGGCCTGATACTCGCCGGGGGCGTGATCGGCAAAACCCTGGCGCGGCGTCTTCTGATACGGGCTGTCGGCGGTCTCGCGCGGCAGGCCTTCGGTCGATTTGCCCTTCCAGGCGAAGTCGTAGGACAGCACTACGCCGCGGCCGGTGGCGCGGTCATAGGCGAGCAGGCGATCGGGAACATAGAGCACGATGTCGCGCTGGTCTTGCTCGCGCGGGCGCTTCTGCACGAGATCCTCGATCTGGAAGACGAGGTCGTAGGCGAAGGCGCCGAACAGGCCGAGCAGGCCGTCATCGTTGGCGGAGAAGGCGGCAATGATGTCGCGCACCAGCGACATCACGCTGGCGCGCCGGGTGCGCTGGTCCTCGTCGACCGGCGCATCGCCGCGGACGATGTGGCCGGCCAGGCGGTTCGGCGTCTTCTCGGAGATCACGACGCAGGGCTCGCGCAGCACGTCGCCGAGGAAGGCGATCAGCACCTGCCCGCGCCCGTTCAGCGCTTCCAGCCTGAAATCGACGCCCGTGGTCTCGAGCTTGAGCGGCGGATCGGAGAAGCCGAGGTCGAAGCTCTCATAGCGGCCCGGCACAGTCGTGCCCGAGGACAGCACGACGCCGCGGCGGCGGTCGAGCAGGTTGATGAGATCGTCGAGCCTGTTGGCGCCGCCGGTAAACTGCTCCGCCACGCGCGTGATCGCCAAACCCGCGCGGGTCGCATAGTCGCTTCGGGCCGGGAGGGCAAAGACTGTCCTGTTCATGGGGTCCTCTTACGAAACTTGCCGAGGGAACGCCACACAGGACAAACGAGAAGGCCGCCGCGCTGTGCTGGCGACCTCAGACGATTTTGGGAAAATAAATCGCACCGGCCACCTCTTAGGAGGTGCGCCACCAACGACGGGATGGGCGGGCTGCGGTGCTCATGGAGCGGATACTCACCATGGCCCGAGGGCGGCGTCAAGGGTGGGCGCCGGTGCCGTAGCCCGGATGGAGCGCAGCGCAATCCGGGTTCGTGCCGCGATGGGAAAGTCCCCGGATTGCGCTGCGCTCCATCCGGGCTACGGACGATCACCCCAGATGCTTCCGGAAAAACTCCGTCGCCCGGCCCCAGGCGAGCTCGGCAGCTTCGCGGTCGTGCACGGCCTGGCGCTGCTCGTTGACGAAGGCGTGCTCGGCGTCATAGCGGAACAGCTCGAGCGACTTGCCGGCAGCCTTCATGGCCTTCTCGAAGCCGCCCACCAGCTCCGGCGTGCACCAATCGTCCTTGTTGGCGAAATGGGCCTGCAGCGGGATCTTGACGTCGGCAGGCTTGGCCGCCTGCTCCGGCGGGATGCCGTAGAACACGACGCCGGCCGCAAGCTCCGGCACGTGGACCGCGCCGATGATGGTGACGGCGCCGCCGAGGCAGAAGCCCGTCAGCCCGACCTTGGCGCCATTGCGCGACAGGTACTGCGCGGCGCCGCGCACGGTCTGCGTGGTGGCGTCCATGAAGTCGAGCGAGTTCATCTCTTTGCCGGCCGCATCCGTGTCGTGATATGGCACCACCTTGCCCTTGTAGAGATCGGGCGCGAGGGCATCGAAGCCGGCGAGCGCGAAGCGGTCGCACAGGCCCTTGATCTGGTCCGACAGGCCCCACCATTCCTGGATCACGACCACGCCCGGCGCATTGCCCCGTGCGGCGTTGGAGAGATAGCCCGAAGCATCCTTGCCGTCCGGACGCTTGAAAGTGATGGCGGTTCCCATGGTGTCCTCCGGTGAGTTCTTTGGGGGAGCGTTGGCGCTATTTTGGCGATTGAGCGAGTGATACGCAATCGTGGCAAACAACACAGTCTCGTGCCCCGGATGCAATGCAATGCGCCGCCCTTCGCGGCGTAGTGCATTGCTGATCCGGGGCCCAGTTGCGAGCACGCTGGGTCCCGGCTCTGCGCAGCAGCGTTGCACGCTGCAGCGCGTCCGGGACACGAGACCAACAAAAAAGCCCCCTCTCGGGGGCTTCTCCGTTTCTCGTTTCGCGCCGCTCAGTGCGAGTCGGCCCAGACCTTCTTCTTGGTGAAGTACATCAGGCCCGCGAACAGGATCAAGAACACGAAGACCTGGAAGCCGAGGCGCTTGCGCGCTTCCATGTGCGGCTCGGCGGTCCACATCAGGAACGTGGTGACGTCCTTGGCGTATTGCGCCACCGTGGTCGGCGAGCCGTCATCATAGGTCACCTGGCCGTCGCTGAGCGGCTTCGGCATCTTGATGGCGTGACCCGGGAAGTACCTGTTGTAGTACGAGCCTTCCGGGATCGTGACGCCCTCGGGGACGTGGTCGTCAAAACCCTGCAGAACTGCCGAGACATAATCCGGGCCCTGCTCCTGGTACTGGGTGAAGAAGTCGAAGATGAACCAGGGGAAGCCGCGGCCGTAGGAGCGGGCCTTGGTAATCAGCGACAGATCGGGCGGTGCCGCACCGCCGTTCGCGGCACGAGCAGCCTGCTCGTTCGGGAACGGCGAGGGGAAATAGTCCGCCGGGCGGCCGGGGCGCTCGAACATGTCACCCGCATCGTTCGGGCCGTCCTTGACCTTGTACTCGGACGCGAACGCTGCCGCCTGCGCCACGGAATAGCCGGGTCCGCCAGCTTCGGCGAGGTTGCGGAAGGCGATATAGGACAGGCCGTGGCAGCTGGCGCAGACCTCCTTGTAGACCTTCAGACCGCGCTGGAGCGCGCCGCGATCGAACTTGCCGAAGGGGCCGGCGAACGACCATTTGTTGCCCGGCGGCTTGTCGCTGCCCTCGGAGGCGCGGACATCCTGCACGCTGCCAAGGAACAGCGCACCGGCGGCGACGATCATGACAGCGACGGAGGCAACGGCCTTGCCGCTCTTGCTCAGGATCGCCTCCGAGATCGAGTTCGGCACCGGCCGTGGCGTCTCGATGCGCGAGAGCAGCGGCAGCACGATCAGGAAGTAGGCGAAGTAGCAGACCGTCAGGATCCGGCCGGCGATCACGTAGATGCCTTCCGGCGGCTGCGCGCCGAGATAGCCGAGCAGGATGCAGACCGCGACGAAGATCCAGAAGAACTGCTTGGCCAGCGGACGGTACTTCGACGACCTCGTCTTCGCGGCGTCGAGCCAGGGCAGGAAGCAGAGGATGATGATCGCCGAGAACATCCCGATCACGCCCGCGAGCTTGTTCGGGATCGAGCGCAGGATGGCGTAGAACGGCAGGTAATACCATTCCGGCACGATGTGCGGGGGCGTCACGCCAGGGTTCGCCGGAATGTAGTTGTCGGCGTCGCCGAGATAGTTCGGCATGTAGAAGATGAACCAGGCGTAGAGCAGCAGGAAGCAGGCGACACCGAAACCGTCCTTGATGGTGGCATGCGGCGTGAACGGCACCGTGTCCTTTTCCGTCTTCGGTTCGACGCCGTCAGGATTGTTCTGGCCGGCAACGTGCAGCGCCCAGACGTGGAGCACGACGACGCCCGCGATCAGGAACGGCAAGAGATAGTGCAGCGAGAAGAAGCGGTTCAGCGTCGGGTTGCCGACGGAATAACCACCCCAGAGCAGCGTCACGATGCTCTCGCCGACATAGGGAATGGCGGAGAACAGATTGGTGATGACGGTGGCGCCCCAGAAGCTCATCTGGCCCCACGGCAGCACGTAGCCCATGAAGCCCGTCGCCATCATCAGGAGGTAGATGATGACGCCGAGGATCCACAGCACCTCGCGCGGCTCCTTGTAGGAGCCGTAATAGAGGCCGCGCAGCATGTGGACGTAGACCGCGAAGAAGAACATCGACGCGCCGCAGGCGTGCATGTTGCGCAGCAGCCAGCCGTAATTGACGTCACGAACAAGCAGCTCGACCGACTTGAAGGCGAGATCGGCATGCGGCGTGTAGTGCATCGCCAGGATCACGCCGGTCAGGATCTGCATCCCCAGCATGAACGAGAGGATGGCGCCGAAGGTCCACCAATAGTTCAGGTTGCGCGGGGTGGGATAGACGACGAAGGAGGAGTGCATGAGGCCGAGGATCGGCAGACGCCGCTCGATCCATTGCAGGGCCGGATTGCTCGGCTGGTAGTCGGATGGTCCGCTCATGATGCGATCCTGAGGAAATAATACGACGAGACGGCGCGAAGCTTCGGACGAGGGTCCGAAGCTCAGCCGATCTGGATTTTGGTGTCGGAAACGAACTGGTACGGCGGCACCGGCAGGTTCGCGGGCGCGGGCCCCTGACGGATGCGGCCGGACGAATCGTACTGCGAACCATGGCAGGGGCAGAAGAACCCGTCGTAGTTGCCCTCATGAG
>Ga0102592_1002406_pt1 | contig 16484 bp, 16 predicted proteins | sample AraplaCol_mMF_r2_FD_76861 | JGI IMG/M metagenome (GOLD analysis project Ga0102592, IMG submission 76861) | Arabidopsis root microbial communities from North Carolina, USA - plate scrape MF_Col_mMF_r2 (SPADES assembly) (version 2) | ecosystem: Host-associated > Plants > Roots > Endosphere...
CCGCGAGCGCCTGCTGGTACACATCGGCCGGTTCAGGCATCGACGCGAACTTGTTTTCGCTCCAGCTGATGCCGCCATCATTACTCGCGAAGACCGTGTCGCCATAAAGCAGGTAGGCACGTCCCTGGGCAGTGCGGGCCAGGTAGCGCTCATGCCCCATTCCCAGTTTGCCGAACTCTAGGGGCGCGCTGGCGGCACCCTCTTCGACCCAGCTCAAGCCACCGTCGCGCGAACGATATACCGCGCCAGAGACATGCGCGCTGAGGAGGAGTTCATTGCCGCCACGGGCGTAAATCTGCGTCCAGCCCCCCATTCCTGCGGACTCGATCAACTGTTTCCACGCGCCGCCTTCGGCACGGCGGTAAAGGCCCCTGGCATTCACCACTGCGAACAGGGCGCCGTCAGGCATGGCCTGGATATTGGCGATCTGGGGACGGGCAGGAATTGGGGGCGGAGTCGCACTGGCAGTCATTGCGATGAAACAGAGGCTGAAAATGGATTTATTCAAGCGCATGAAGATTCTGCTCATAATTGGTTCGCATTATTTTACGGCCTGAGCTGCCCCCCTGGCGCAACGCCAGGTTAATGTAATCCGCATCATAGGCAGTAAGTCCGGTAGATCGACCACGCAAGAAGGCCTCCCGTCCCTGGATGAGTGGCTCGGTCTTGTCTGTCGTGATTGGCAGGCAATACAAATGTTGCAGAAAGGTTGTTGCCTGTGCCTCGGAAGCGTCAAGCACAACGTTCACTCGCGCCCCTCACGGATCATGGCGGCAATTTCGTCATCGCCCCCCCTTGACCTTCGGAAGTTTGCGTAACGCTTCCATGGCAAGCCTCGCGTCGGCCAGAGGAATTGCCTGGGAGGCAACAAGGTCCGCCACGGGCTTGCCACGGACCGAAATTGTATAACGCTGCCCTTCGCTGACTCCGCGCAACAATTCCGAAAATCTTGCCTTTGCGTCAAATGCACCGATTTCCTTATACATGGAGGGCCCCAATGAACTAGCTTGCTGGCTAGTTCAGCATAGGACGCGCCATAATTGCTTACAAATGAGCCAGTCACTACCGCGTGGCGCGGCTAGAATCACCCTTACCAATCCACCCTTGGAGAGAAAGATGAAAATTGTTGCTGCTGCCCTGCTGATGACTGCCTCGTTGGCGGCCTATGCGGAAGAACCCGAGCAGTTGGCCAAATCGAAGAGCTGCTTCGCCTGCCACGCCATGGCCAAGAAGCTGGTGGGCCCATCGTTCAAGGATGTCGCAGCCAAGTACAAGAACGACAAGGGCGCTGAAGACAAGCTGATCCTGAAGGTGCTGCAGGGCGGCTCCGGCACCTGGGGCGCGGTACCGATGCCGCCCAATCAGGTGACCGACGCCGAGGCGCACCAGCTGGTGCGCTGGGTGCTGGCGCAGAAGTAAGCGCTAACCGGGGTGCCCGCTTCACGCGGGCTTGCGAATGCGGAAGGTGTTCCTGCTGATCAGGTGATCGCCGTTCTGATGAACGCGCTTCACCATTTCCTTCAGCGTCGCTACGCCTGGAACATGCTGGCCTCGAAATTGCCGTCAACGAAAACCCCGAAGATCGGCCCATGCTGCTCGACCCGCATCTGCTGGCTGCACAGCTTGTCCAGGTAGGCGATCGCCGAGCGTTTCTTCATTGCACTATTTGATAGCAATTATTCCAGACAGTTTAACCATTTGGCAATCCCTGCCTAATATTTGGGCATTCCGCCGAGTGCGGCTATAATGTCGGCTGTTCCGGATTCAATCGATTACCAATCCCATGCAAGCAACCATTGAAAACGCGCCTGCAACGCCTGGCGCGGCACCAGCCGTTTACGTCAACATCGCGGCGTACAAGTTCATCACGCTCGACCTGCTGGACGAACTGCGCCCGCAATATCAAGAGATCTGCGCCCGCCTGGGCCTGAAGGGCACCATCCTGCTGACCCCGGAAGGCATCAATATGTTCCTGTCCGGCACCCGCGGCAATATCGACGAGTACCTGGCCTGGGTGCGCAGCGATGCCCGCCTGGCGGACCTGGAAGTGAAGGAAAGCCTGTCGGCCGAGCAGTCGCACCGCCGCATGCTGGTGCGCATCAAGAAAGAAATCATCACCATGCGCCACCCGCTGATCCGTCCGGAAGACGGCCGCGCACCGCATGTGAAAGCCAAAGACCTGAAGCGCTGGCTGGACCAGGGCCATGACGACAACGGCAAGCCGGTCGTGATGGTCGAAACCCGCAACGACTACGAAGTGGACGTCGGCACCTTCAACAACACCGTCGACTACCGCCTGACCAAGTTCACCGAATTCCCGGAAGTGATCGAGAAGCACAAGGCCGATTTCGAAGGCAAGACCGTGGTGACCTTCTGCACCGGCGGCATCCGCTGCGAGAAAGCCGCGATCCACATGCAGAACATCGGCTACGACAATGTCTACCAGCTGGAAGGCGGCATCCTGAAGTACTTCGAGGAAGTGGGCGGCGCCCATTACACCGGCGACTGCTTCGTGTTCGACTACCGCACTGCCCTGAACCCGCAGCTCGAGCCAACCGAAACCAAGCAGTGCTTCGCCTGCCGCGCCGTGGTTACCCCGCGCCAGCAACTGGCGCCGGAATACGTGCCGGGGGTGTCGTGCCCGGCCTGCTTCAGCAAGCATTAAACGAGTTTGACTTCCTCCCCTACCTTGGCCTGCGGCCACCGCTTACGCGGAAAGGAAGGGGATTCCTTCTGCACTATCGCTGGCACGCTGGCCGCTTTTAGCACAAAGGTGGGTTCCTGCTGATGACGGCCTCACTGCGCCATTCACAACACAGGCGAACCGGGCGTCGTCCCGCCCTTCGCTACACATCATTGCCGCCCCGCGACGCAATATATTGATTGCGCCGACCACGTCGGCGTGGTTTTCGTAGCCGCACCCAATGCAACTGAACACCGCTTGCGTACGCCGATTCTCCGGCGACACAACGCCACAAGCTGGGCAAGTCTGGCTCGTATGATGTGGCGGCACTGCTATCAGCTCGCCACCTCTCCATGCCAGTTTATATGCCAACTGTCGCCGGAACCCGAACCATCCCTGGTCGAGTATGGCCTTGTTCAGGCCGGCCTTGGCACGCACATGCTTGCCAGGGGCTGCGCAAATTCCCGCCGCAGACTTCGTCATATTGCGTACCCGCAGCTCTTCCACCACCACGACCGCGTGGTTATTGCAAATCGTTGTTGTGGTTTTATGCAGGTAATCACGGCGCACATTGACAATGCGCGCATGGACACGCTGGACCCGTGCTTTCGCCTTGCTCCAATTCCGGCTGTATTTGACCTTGCGGGCCATTGACTGCTGCGCCTTGTGCAGCGCGATTTCATGCCGTCGGAAACTATTGATCGGTTCCAGATGCCCGCCGTCCGATAGCGTTGCAAAGCGCACGATGCCCATGTCGATACCAACCGGGCTGCCAATGGCCGTGACCGGCTCGTCCATGCGTTCCGTCTGGATCGACACCGACCAGTGCCCTGCGCGAAGGCTAACGGTAACGTTGCGGACGGTACCAAGCACTGGGCGGCTGTTGCGGTAACGCAGCCAACCCAACTTGGGCAGGAACAGGCGATTGTTGCCCTGTTCGAGTTTGATTTGCTGAGGATCGGGATAATGGAAACTTTCTCGCCTGCCCTTCTTTTTAAAGCACGGAAAACCCGCCCGCTTGACGAAAAAATTGGCAAAAGCGCGATCCAAGTTCTTCAGCGCCTGTTGCAGGGGATGGGTTGGCGCTTCCTTCAGCCATGGGGTGTCCGGATCGTGGCGCCAAGTTGTCAGCAACCTGCACAGAGCGGGGTAACCCAAATATTTATCGCCGCCTTCGAAGCGCCTTTTCTGCACTTCCAGCGCTTTGTTAAACACGAACCGGCACGCGCCTGCGAAACACTGCAGCGACCTACGCTGTTGCTCACTGGGAATCAACTCAAACTGGAAGGCTTGCAAGCGCATAATACTGTTATTATATACAGTGCTCAAGATTGGTGCGCTCAGTTGGACGCCTTCGGCGTCCGCGCTCTTGACCTCGGCCTGAAGGCCGAGGCTTGCCGCGCTTTAGGTCAGACCCTGCGGGTCTGACACTGCCTTGCCGGTTTTCCTGGAAGAGTGGGCGGCGCGTTCGAAAACCGGTAAACCGGTGTCTGACCCTCAGGGTCAGACACCATCGTCCACGATAGAAAAAAGGGCCCGTTCGACGGGCCCTTTTCTTTGCTGCCGGCGGCGGCTTAGCCTTTCGGCAGGCCGCCCAGCAAGGCGGCGATCTTCTGCTTCGGCTTGGCCGGAGCAGCCGGCGCGGCGGCGGCAGGAGCGCCGTTGCTGCGGGTCGGCTCGTACGGCTTCAGGAACCATGGATCGACCTTCTCGCGGCGTGGTGGCGGTGCGCCTTCGCGGCGTTCGCCACTGCGCGGAGCGCGGTCGCTCTGGGTACGGTCACGGCGGCGGTCGCCATGGCGCTCGTCGCTGCGGAAGCCGCCCGGCACGAAGCCTTCCAGCGTGCCACGCGGAACGGTCTGCTTGATCAGCTTTTCGATGTCGGCCAGCAGGCGTTCATCCTTGTCCGAGTAGATCGAGATCGCATCGCCGGAAGCGCCGGCGCGGCCGGTACGGCCGATCCGGTGCACATAGTCTTCGGCGTTGTACGGCAGGTCGAAATTGATCACGCACGGCAGGTCGGAGATATCCAGTCCGCGCGCCGCCACGTCGGTCGCTACCAGCACATCGATCTCGCCCTTCTTGAACGCGTCCAGCGCTTGCATGCGCTCCTGCTGCGTCTTGTCGCCGTGGATGGCGGATGCCTTCATACCCTCGGTCACCAGGCCGCGCGCCAGGCGCGAAGCGCCGATCTTGGTGTTGGAGAACACGATCACCTGCTTCAGCTCGCGCTGGCGCAGGATGTGGGCAACGGCGTCGCGCTTGTGGTCTTCGTTGACCTTGTAGACCACCTGGGTCACCTTGTCGGCGGTGGCGTTGGAGCGCGCCACCTCGATGGTGATCGGATCGGTCAGGAAGCTGGAAGCCAGCTTCTTGATCTCCGGCGAGAAGGTGGCCGAGAACATCAGGTTCTGGCGCTTCTTCGGCAGCAGGTTGATGATGCGCTGCAGGTCGGGCAGGAAGCCCATGTCCAGCATGCGGTCGGCTTCGTCCATGACCAGCATCTGCACCTGGCCCAGCGAAATATTCTTTTGCTCAACGTGGTCCAGCAGGCGGCCCGGGGTGGCGATCACGATCTCGACGCCGCTGCGCAGCTTTTCGGTCTGCGGCTTCATGTCCATGCCGCCGAAAACCACGGTGGAACGCAGCGGGGTGTGCTTGCAATAGGCCGCCACGTTTTCCGCCACCTGCACCGCCAGTTCGCGGGTCGGCGCCAGCACCAGGGCGCGCACCGGGTGGCGCGCCGGGCTCATCGACGTATTCGCATGGGCCAGCAGCAGCTGGATGATCGGCAGGGAAAAACTGGCCGTCTTGCCGGTACCGGTCTGGGCGGCGCCCATCACGTCGCGACCCTGCAGCAGGATCGGGATCGCTTTCGCCTGGATCGGCGTCGGGTGCTCATAACCCTGGTCGGTCAGTGCGCGCTGGATTTCCGGCGCCAGGCCGAAATCGGCGAACTTTACTTGCTCAGGGGTGTTCTCAATGTCAGACATACAATTCTTTAATTAACAGCGGCCAACCCCGCATGATACCCGAGAACTGTGGTAAAGCGCATGGAATGGGGCTCCGGAGCGGAAATTATTGCCGAGTTGGAAGCTATAATGTCACTAAATGAATGCTACCAACGCTCGCGGCTGGCACCTGAGCCGCTTTATTTTGCTGATCGTCCTGGCCAGCAGCCTGTTTGGCGCCCTTGCCCAGGCTGCCGCGCCCTCGCTGCGCTTCCGCAAGCTCGGGCCGCTGGGCAATGACGAGCCGTCCATGTTGTCGCTGCTACAAGACAAGCGCGGCTTCATGTGGATCGGCACCCAATCGAACGGCCTGTACCGCTACGACGGCTACCGTGTCACCAAGTATCGCAGCAAGGCGGGCGATCCGCGCAAGCTGCCGCATGACCGCGTCGCAGCGCTCTTCGAGGACAGCAAAGGCCGGCTGTGGGCCGGCACCCAGAACGGCCTGGCCCGGTTCAATCCGGAAAGCAATGATTTCACCGCCTTCCTGCCGGCCAATGCGCCCAACAACGGCCGCATCATCAAAGCCCTGGTCTCCGACGGCAAAGACGGCCTGTGGCTGGCGACCTGGGGCGGCTTGCAGCACTTCGAACCGGACAGCGGCACCTTCACCGTCCACGTGCACGACCCGGCCCGTCCCGGCAGCCTTGGCGGCAACGACCTGAACGCGCTGGCAGTCGACAAGCGGGGCGGGGTCTGGGCCGCCACCTGGCCCGGCGGCCTGGACTATTTGCCGCCCGGCGCCAGCGATTTCCAGCATTACCGCGTGGACAAAGGGCAAGATCCGAACGCACGCGCCAACATCGTGCGGGCCCTGCAATTCGACGCCCATGGCGTGCTGTGGATCGGCACCGAAGGCGGCGTCTGGCGCTGGGACAGCAGCAAGCCATGGGACACGCGCGAAAGCGTGGCCGTGCCCGACAGCCGGGTTACCAGCTTCTATTTCGACCGCGACGGCACGCTGTGGGCCACCACCCTGTCGGCCGGCCTGCTGCGCTGGGATAGCGCGGCACAGCGCTTCGACCAGTACAGCCACAACAGCGACGACCCGTATTCGCTGCCGGGCGATAACCTGCGCGCCATGCTGCAGGACCGCGGCGGCATGCTGTGGATCGCGTCTTTCACCGATGGCATTGCCCTGGTCAACCTGAGCAGCAGCGGCTTCACGCGCTACCTGCCCTACCGCCTGGACGGGCGCCACGGCCGCGCCAACAACGCCTTGCTGAGCATGGAAAAAGGCCCGAACGGCACGGTCTGGGTGGGCGGCAACCTCGGCATGGGCTTGTTCGATCCGGCCAGGGGCGAAGTGCTGCGGCGCTACCAGGCTGATGGCCGCCCCGGCGCGATGGTCAGCAATATCGTGTACAGCCTGTACCAGCAAGAGGGCGGTCCGCTCTGGGTCGGCACGGCCAATGGCCTGAACCGGCTCGATACACCGGACGGCGCTTTCAAGCTGGTGCGCTTCGGCAATACCGCCAGCGACTTCATCAATGCCATCGCGCCCGGCAAGGACGGCATGCTGTGGCTGGGCACCGGCAACAGCCTGGTGCGCTACGACACACTACGCGACCGCTCCCTGCTGTTCTACCACGACCCGCAAAACCCGGACAGCCGCAGCGTCGGCGGCACCAGCGTGGTGCTGGAAGACCGCAAGGGCCGCGTGTGGATGGGCTCGGAATTCAACGGCGGCGGGCTCGACATGCTGGACCCGGCCACCGGCAAGTTCCGCCACCTGCGCGCCGGCGGGCCGGAAGGCATGATCGACGATAACGTCACCGCGCTGCATGAAGACGCCGAAGGACGGTTGTGGATCGGCACCTCGCGCGGCCTGGTGCAGCTGGAAGAAACGGCGCGCAACGGCTTGCGCCTGCGCACGCATGCCGCCGCCGTGCAACACCTGAAGACGCTGGCGATCCAGTCCGACGCCAAGGGCAGGATCTGGGTCAGCACGCTGGCCGGCCTGTTCCGCCTCAACCCCGGCAACGGTTCGGCCCAGCTCTACACCGTGGCCGACGGCATGACCGACGGCTTCACCACCAATGCCTCGGCGCCGGGTGCGGATGGCAAGCTGTACTTCGGCGGCGTGCACGGCATGACCGGCATCGACCCGGAGCAGGTGCGCAGCGACTCGGTGCCGCCGCAGGTGGCCATCACCGACATCAAGCTGTTCAGCCATTCCCTGAGCGATGGCCGCTTCCGCGACCAGGCCTGGCTGGAAGGTCCGCTGACGGCGCCCACCGGCCTGGTGCTGTCGTCCCAGGCGACCGCCTTCACCATCGAGTTCGCGGCCCTGCATTTCACCGAACCGTCGCAAAACCGCTACGCCTACCAGCTGGAAGGCTTCGACCCCGACTGGCAGGAAACCGACGCCGAGCGCCGGGTGGCCACCTACACCAACCTCGACCCGGGGCGCTATGTGTTCCGGGTGCGCGCCGCCAACCACCACGGCAGCTGGAGCGAGCAGCCCGCCAGGCTGGAAGTGACCATCACGCCGCCGTTCTGGCAGACCACCTGGTTCCGCGTGGCTGCCGCGGCCGTGATCCTGGGCGGCTTGTGGAGCCTGTATCACTGGCGCATCCGGCGCCTGACCCGCCTGCAGGCCGTGCTCGAGCAGCAGGTGGCGGCCCGCACCGTCGAACTGGAAGACTCCAACCGCAAGCTGGAAGCCTTGAGCCAGACCGACGGCCTGACCGGCGTCAGCAACCGGCGCGGCTTCGACCTGGCACTGGAAGCGGAATGGCGGCGCGCCCAGCGCACCGGCCAGCCGCTGGCGCTGTCGATGCTGGATGTGGACTACTTCAAGAAATACAATGACCGCTACGGACACCTGGCCGGCGACGCCACGCTGCGCGCGGTGGCGCGCATGATCACCGAGCATGGCCGGCGCAGCTCCGACCTGGTGGCGCGCTACGGCGGCGAAGAATTTGCGCTGCTGTCGGTCGCCACGCCGGGCGCCGACGCGATCGGCGTGGCGCAGACCATCTGCGCCGAACTGGCCCGGCTGCAGCTGCCGCACGACGCCTCGCCGCTGGGGCATGTGACCATCAGCATCGGCGTGGCCGTGCTGGTGCCGACCGAGCACAGCCGCCCGGAACAACTGGTGCGCATGGCCGACGAAGCCTTGTACCGCGCCAAGCAGCGCGGCCGCAACCAGGCTTTGCTGGCAATGGACGAATAATGGACGAGAACGCAGCCCCTGCCGACGACCCCAAGCCGCAACCGCCGGCCGAACCCGGCCCGGACGACTGCTGCCACAGCGGCTGCACCTGGTGCGTGCTCGACCTCTACTATGACGACCTGGAGAGGTACCGTATTGCTCTTGCCGCTTGGGAAAAGCGCCATGTGAGTGCGCGAACAGAAGGGAAACCCCGTCGCCGCTAGCATCGGTGGCATGGAACAGCAGAGCCAATCCTGGCTGGACAAGCTCGGTCCCGGCCTGATCTCGGGGGCCGCCGACGATGATCCCAGCGGCATCGCCACCTATTCCCAGGCCGGAGCGCAGTTCGGCCTCGGCATGCTGTGGCTCGGGCTGTTTACTTATCCGCTCATGGTCGGCATCCAGGAAACCAGCGCCCGCATCGGCCGCACCAGCGGGCGCGGCCTGGCAGCCAATATGCGCCGCTGTTTCCCGGCCTGGCTGCTGTACGCCATGGTCAGCCTGCTGCTGCTGGCCAATACCATCAATATCGCCGCCGACCTGGCTGCCATGGGCGATGCGCTGCACCTGGTGGCGGGCGGCAAGGCGCAATGGCATGCGCTGGCCTTTGGCCTGCTGTCGGTGCTGCTGCAGGTCTTCATTCCCTACCAGCGCTATGCGCGCCTGCTGAAGTGGTTGACCCTGGCGCTGCTGGCCTACGCCGCCACCGTGATGGTAATCGACGTGCCGTGGGGCGAAGTGGCCAGGCGCACCTTCTCGCCGCATATCGAATGGAACAAGGAATACCTGACCACCATGGTGGCGGTATTCGGCACCACCATCAGCCCCTACCTGTTTTTCTGGCAGGCAGCGCAGGAAGTGGAAGAGCTGCAGGCCGATCCGGATGCCAAGCCGCTCAAGCACGCGCCGCGCCAGGTACGCCCGCAACTGCGGCGCATCAAGCTCGACACAGCGATCGGCATGGGCTTTTCGAACCTGGTCGCGTGGTCGATCATGCTGACCACCGCGGTCACGCTGCATGCGCACGGCATTTTCCATGTCGGTTCGTCGGCCCAGGCTGCTGCGGCACTGCGGCCGATTGCGGGCGAGCTGGCGTTCGCCCTGTTCGGGCTGGGCATCATCGGCACCGGCCTGCTGGCTATTCCCGTGCTGGCCGGTTCGGCCGCCTACGCCATGGCCGGCGCCTTCAACTGGCGCAGCAGCCTGGAGCTGGAACCGCTGGCCGCGCGCAAGTTCTACGCCATCATCGCCGCCGCCACGCTGGCCGGCATCGGCATCGGCTTCCTGCCGCTCGACCCGATGCGGGCGCTGTTCTGGAGCGCCGTCATCAATGGCGTGGTGGCGGTGCCGGTGATGGTGGTCACCATGCTGCTGTCGACCCGGCGCGGAGTAATGGGCGAGGTGGTCCTGTCGCGCCGGCTGCGGATCCTGGGCTGGTCCTGCACACTGGTGATGGCCCTGGCAGTTTTGGCCATGTTCGCCAGCATGGTAAGCTAGCGCACATGGACAAACGACACTTCCTGCTGGCCCTTGCGGCAGCAATCACCCTCCCCGCCCTGCCGGCGCTGGCCGCCGAACCGCGCCCATTCCCACCGAACGCCAAACGCGGCAAGATGGTCTTCGGTTATGCGCCCGACATCGCAGTCGACGGCAAGCCGCGCCAGCTCTCGCCGGCCGCGCGCATCTTCAGCGATGAAAACCTGACCGTTGTGCCGAGCACGCTGGCCGATGCGACCTTCATCGTCAACTACACGGAAGACCTGAACGGCAATATCAACCTGGTCTGGATCCTGACGCCGGAAGAAGCGCGCCTGCCGGCAGCCAACAAGCGCTGACCCATGCTGCGGCGCCGCCTCGCCTTCGCCCTGCTGCTTGCGGCCGCGGCGCCGGCCGGCGCCGATACCATCGTCAAAGCCTACAACAGCTACCGCGGGCCGCCGTATATCGACGGCAAAAGCGGCCTGGCACCCGAACTGGTGCGCTATGTGAACCGCAAGCTGCAAGGACGCTATACGCTGCAGCTGGTGTCGCTGCAGCGCCGCCAGCTTAACCAGTTGATGGAGGCGCCAGGCGGTTTTGATGGCGTGGCGCTGTTCCTGTCCCCCGCCTTCATCGGCGACATGCCGCGCAAGCGATTCCACTGGAGTCCCGCCTTCCTGGACGACAGCAATGCCCTGGTCTCGCGCATCGACAATCCGGTGCGCTACGATGGTCCCGCCTCGCTGGTGGGCTTGCGCTTTGCCGGCATTTTCGGCAATCGTTATCCCGGCATCGACGAATATGTCGGCAAAAGCCTGTCGCGCAGCAATGCGCCTGATGCGATGAGCAACCTGCGCAAGCTGGTGGCAGGCCAGGCCGATTTCACGGTGATGCCGCTCAGTGCATTCCGTTACCTGCGGCGCCAGATCGATAAGGAAAAGCTGCCCGTGGGTCAGCTGCATGTGGCCGACAAGCCCTTCAACCAGTTTGGCCGCCATTTCGTGCTGGGGCGCGACGCCGGAGAACTGGCAGCGGAACTGGACAAGATTGCGGCGGCCATGCCTTGTGATCGCGAATGGCGCCGCATCGCGCTGCGCTACCAGTTTACCGTCACCGCCGCGTGCCGCTGACTGCCAGCTGTACACAAATCATGACCGGAGCAAGCTGTCGATAAAGGCTTGCACCGCGTCCGTATAGCCACGGTCCGCGCCCAGCTGCAAGTTGATCTCCCGATGGCTGCGGGCCTGCTCCAGCACTTCGGCGCGGCTGCCGCCGGCACGCAGGCGCTGCGCGAAAGCGTGGGCCTGGCGGCAGGCGCTGTCGCGCTGGCTGGAGCATACCAGCAGCATTGGCTGTGCGCCTGGCTGCAGCACATGGGCCGGTGAGACCTTGCGCCAGAATGCGGGATCGCTGCCGAACGCTTCGTCGTACAGGCGCGCGTGGTGGTGCTCCATGATGTCCGGCACGTCCAGTGCCCCGCTGTCCAGCGCAACGGTGCCGAGCCAGCGGCTGCCGGCCGCCAGCGACGGCTGGGCCGACAGCAAGGCGACCAGGTGCGCCCCCGCCGAATGCCCCATCAGGATGAAGCGCTGCGGGTCGCCGCCCCAGGTGGCGGCCTTGCCCTGGGCGGCAGCCAGCGCCAGCGCCACGTCCCGCGCCTGCGCCAGCGGGTCGGCATCGGGCAGCATGCGGTAATTGATCGAAATCAGAAGGTAGCCGCGCCCGGTGAAATAGGGCACCTTGTTTTCCACCACGGCTGTTTCAGCCTTGCCGCCGGTGCGCCAGCCGCCGCCGTGCACCATGAAGATGACGGGCGCATTGGACGTGGTTTGGGCCGGCAGGTAAACGTCGAAGCGCTGGCGGGGATCGCTGCCGTAAGGGATGTCGCGCAAGGCTTTGCCGGGGACGGCGGTGCGCTCGTTGCGGGCCGCCTGCCGCTCCAGCAGCCGGTCGCGCAGTGGACCGGCATCGGCGCAAAAGGTGGTGGCGCCCAGCACGATGGTCAGGACGCCGGAAGGAATTCGGTGCCGCATGCTGCCTCCTTTAAGCGAGGCAGCGCGGGCTGCCTCAGATGTAATAGATTGCTGCTGCGACGCCGATGATAAGGCCAAACTTGGTGATTTTGTAGACAGTCTTGTTCCAGGCCTTGAAGGCGCGGCGGTATTTGCCGGCGTAGAAGGACACGCGGAACAGCTTCGACACCAGGCCGACCTGGTCGCCCTGCTCGTTCGGCGACGCAGCGGCGGTCATCATGGTGCGGCCGAGGAAGCGGTTGATCGCCTGTGCCCAGCGATAGCGCATCGGGCGCTCCACGTCGCAGAACAGGATGATACGGTCGCTCTCGGAACCGTTGATGGCCCAGTGGATGTAGGTTTCGTCGAAGATCACGCCCTGGCCGTCGCGCCAGCTATGGCGCTCGCCATCGACATCGATGAAGCAACGGTCGTCGTTCGGCGTGGCCAGGCCCAGGTGGTAGCGCAGCGAACCTGCAAACGGATCGCGGTGCGGATTGAGCTTGCCGCCCGGCGGCAGCTCGGCAAACATGGCGGCTTTCACCGAAGGGATCGCGGCCAGCAGTGCATAGGTTTGCGGGCACAGTTCCTGGGCCGAAGGGTGGCTTGCGTTGTACCACTTCAGGTAAAAGCGCTTCCAGCCATTCTTGAAGAAGGAATTGAAGCCGGCGTCGTCGTTTTTTTCCGAGGCCTTGATCTTCTGCAGGCGCAGCAGGTTTTCCGCTTCGGCGCGGATCACTTGCCAGTTGTCTTCCAGCGGCTTGAGTTCCTTGAAGGTGTCAACCGGCAGGTAAGGCGTGGACGGCACGCGCGAGAACCAGTGCATGAAGATATTGATCGGGGCCATGAACGACGAGTGGTCGAACAGTTGGCGGCCGATCGGGAGTCGTACCTTGCCACGGAAGTGGATATGCAGGACGGACAGGATGTAAAAGCCGACAACAGCCCATTTCATTGCGAAACCTCGGAAAGATCCAAACCTGCGATTCTACCGCAGTCTGCAAAGTGAGTATTTGTGAATATCGCAACAATGTAAGCATGCTATCGTGGCGCGCATGACTTGTATTATTTGCTACGCCCCATTGAAGACCGGCCTGTCAGGCTGGCACCGTACCTGCCCCGGTTGCGCCTATGAAGGCGCAGCCCATGCATCCACACACGTTGCTGCCGAAGATGACCTGCCCGAAGCATCCCTGAATGCGCTGCGGCAGGAGAACTGCCGCACGATCGTCGCCCTCACCCGCCAGTTCGCCGCGCCGCGCGCCAACACCCTGCTTGACGTGGGCAGCGCCCAGGGCTGGTTCCTGGAGGCGGCATCGCGCGCCTTCGACGTGCTGGGCGTCGAGCCGGATGAAGTCCTTGCGAAGCAGGCGGCTGCGCGCGGGCTGCCGGTGCGCATCGGCTACTTCCCCCAGGCGCTGGCCGATGGCGAGCAGTTCGACATCATCGTGCTCAATGAGATCATCGAACACATACCCGACATCCGCGCCGCCCTGCGCGACTGCCACCAGCGCCTGGCCCCCGACGGCACCCTGGTACTCAACCTGCCAAGCAGCCACGGTCTGTGCTACCGCATGGCCAAGCTGTTCGCCCGCCTGGGGCTGCGCGGGGCATTCAACCGCTTGTGGCAGCAGGGCATGCCATCGCCGCATGTGCATTACTTCAATCCGGCCAACCTCACCAGGCTGGTCGAGCGCGAAGGCTTCACGCTGCGCCACAGCACCGAACTGGCGGTGGTGAAAAAAGAAGGCATGTGGCGCTGGATGACCGTGTTTGGCCAGGTCCATCCGTTCAAGGCGCCACTGCGCTACCTGGGCATGCGCTGGGTGCTGCTGCCGCTAATGCGGCTATTCCCCAGCGATATCATGGTCTGCATCTACCGCAAGCGCTAGGCTCAGGCGCTGCGCCACAAGGCCAGCGCCTCATGCGCCACCAGGTCCGGGCGCTCCTCGGGCCAGAACAACTTGCTGCCCTCGATGCGGCGCACGCCTTTGCTGTTGCCGAAGGCCTGTTCGAGATAGTCGGCGCCGCGCGGCAGGAAAATATCGTCCGCCATGCCCCACAACACGCGCACCGGCGCCGTGCTGGCTTTCAGCGCAGGCCTGATGCCGTGCAGGGCGTTGCGTTCCAGGGCGGTGATGTAGCCATGCAGGCGCTGCGGGTTGTCGACCAGGGGACGCAGGTAAGTTTCGAACACCTCGTCCGCGAGCGCGGCTGGGCGGGCGTAGCAGATGCCGCCCAGGCCTTCAGGCGAGCGGGCCTTGTCCTTGTCTGCCAGCCACGGGGCCAGCCATTCCTGCGCGAACTTGCCCTGCTTGGCCAGGTCGATCACCGGCAGCATGGCCGGCGGCGGGCAATCGATTTCGGTATCGCAGTTCGCAAGCAGCAGGCTGCGCACGCGCTCCGGATGCAGTACCAGGAAAAGCTGCGCTACCGCGCCGCCGCTGTCGCTGGCGACCACGTCGACTTTATCCACGCCCAGCTTGTCGAGCAATTCGGCCAGCATGGCGACCTGGCCTTCCGGATCGAGCCTTGCATCGGGCGCCGGTTCGCTGTGGCCAAGACCGAGGAAGTCCGGCGCGATACAGCGGCGATGCGCGGCCAGGCGCGCCACTGCGCCGCGCCACTGGAAGCTGTTCAGCGGCAGGCCATGCAGGAACAGCGCGGCCTGCGGACCGCCGCCGCGCTCCACCACCGCCACGCGCCCGACGCTGGTCGCGACGAAGCGCCGCGCTGCCCGCCACGCCTGCGCATCGTGCGCCGCTTCCGTCCGCAACACGGCATCTTCCGGCGCCAGGCGCGGCGCCGCCCTGGCGACGCGCCCTGTGCCCGTCATCACGGCAAGGGCGGTGGCTGCTTTTAGAAAGCTTCGGCGGTTCATGCTCATCTCCTTCAGGACAGGTTTCGATGGAATGCATGATCGGTCCGGACCCGGCGTGAAGCAATGACCTCGGAGGTCATGGAAGTGCAGCGCAGAATCTTGCTAATATCGTCACATGAACGCAAACCCGACCCCGATCGCCCATGTCGGCGCCCTGCTGCGCGAATGGCGCTCCGCCCGCCGCCTGAGCCAGATGGACCTGGCGCTGGACGCAGGTCTCTCCACGCGCCACCTGAGCTGCATCGAAACCGGCAAGGCCCAGCCCAGCCGAGACATCCTGGCGCGCATCGCCGATACGCTGGAAATGACGCTGCGCGACCGCAATTCGCTGCTGGTGGCAGCCGGCTACGCGCCGCGCTATACGGAATCGGCGCTGGCCAATCCCGAGCTGGCGCCGATGCGGCGCGCCATCGAAGCGATGCTGAAGCAGCAGGAGCCCTACCCTGCCTTCCTCATGAACCGCCACTGGGATATCGTGATGGCCAACGACGCCGCCATCCGCATGAACCGCTGGCTGCTGGGCGGCCGCGACAGCCCGCACCGCAACATGCTGCGCCATGCCTTCGACCCGCAGGACCTGCGTTCGGTGCTGGTGAACTGGGAAGAAATTGCAGGCACCCTGCTGGCCCACCTGCATAAGCTGGTTTCGACCGCGCCCAGCGACGGCAAGGCGCGCGCCCTGCTGGAGGAAGTGCTGGCCTACCCCGGCGTGCCGGAGAAATGGCGCCAGCGCGACCTGCGCGCCGTGCCGGCGCCGCTGCTGGAAACCGTATTCGAGCGCGACGGCCAGCGCGTGGCATTCTTCTCCACCATCACCACCTTCGGCACCCCGCGCGACGTCACGCTGGAAGAACTGCACGTCGAATCCTGTTTCCCATTCGATGAAGCGAGTGCGGCGTTTTGCCGTTCGTTGGAAAAGGCGCAAACCTGAAATACGTCGTCCTGGAATCAGTCCTGGCTTGTCCGGTTTGCGGACATGCCTGTAAAGAAATCATGCCGGCCGATGCATGCAAGTGGCTTTACGAGTGCGCCGCAACTTCAGCGAGGCCTTGCACACCGGGACGTAAAAGAAGCACTGAGCCGGGCCAGTCGCCGGCGACATTGCCGGGATCGATGGATGTGACCAGCAGCGTTGACAGGTCGGGGCCGCCGAAACTGCACATCGAGGGCTTGGCGAACGGCAGTTCGATCTCGCGATCGAGAACGCCTGCCGGGGTATAGCGCTGCAGCAGGCCGCCATCGTTGGCGCAGGTCCAGTAGC
>Ga0102592_1002413_pt1 | contig 16462 bp, 18 predicted proteins | sample AraplaCol_mMF_r2_FD_76861 | JGI IMG/M metagenome (GOLD analysis project Ga0102592, IMG submission 76861) | Arabidopsis root microbial communities from North Carolina, USA - plate scrape MF_Col_mMF_r2 (SPADES assembly) (version 2) | ecosystem: Host-associated > Plants > Roots > Endosphere...
TGGATCGTGCGGGTGTCGGCGAGGTTCAGCTCCTTCGACACGACCGCGTATTGATAGACCCAGCCAACACCGGTGGCGTCGGGACCGATCGTCGGGGTGACGCCGGCGGGAAGCCGCGACGCCGCGCCGTTGAGGAATTCCATGACGCGCGAGCGCGCCCAGTAGATGTCGGTGCCGTCCTCGAAGATCACGTAGACGAACGACACGCCGAAGAACGAGAAGCCGCGCACGACCTTCGATTTCGGAACGGTCAGCATGGCCGTCGTCAGGGGATAGGTGACCTGGTCCTCGATCACCTGCGGCGCCTGGCCGGGATATTCGGTGTAGACGATGACCTGCGTGTCCGAGAGATCGGGGATCGCATCCAGCGGCAGGTGAAGCAGCGCGTAGAGGCCGGCTGCGGCCGCAAAGCCGGTGCCGAACAGCACCAGCAGCAGGTTGCGCGCCGACCAGGCGATGATACGGGCGATCATTTGCGCTCTCCCGCCGCATTGTCCGTGGCCTGTGGTGCGGCGTCGGCAAAACCCTTGAGCGCGGCCTTCAGGTTGCTTTCCGCATCGATCAGGAAGTTGGCGGAGGTAACCACGGTCTCGCCCTCCCCAAGGCCGTCGCGGATCTCGACGTAGCCGCCGCCGCGCCGGCCCAGCTTCACCTCGCGCGGCTCGAAGCGCCCTTCCCCCTTGTCGACGAGGACGGCCTGGCGCGTGCCGGTGTCGAGCACCGAACTGTCGGGCACGGCGAGGACAGGTGCGGCATCGGCCGTGTCGATATCGGCATCGACATACATGTCGGGCAACAGCACCGCGTCCGGATTGGCAAGCTCGATCCGGACGCGAACGGTGCGGGTGTCGCGGTTCACTTGTGGATAGACAATCGCAATCGTCCCGGTGAAGGTCCGGCCGGGAAAACTGCGCGCCCGGACCGCCACGCGCTGGCCCACCGCGATGTTGCCGAGATCGCGCTCGGCGACGTCGACCAGGGCCCATACGAGCGAGGTGTCCGCGATCCGGAACAGCACGTCGCCGGGATTGGCCCGCATGCCCTCGATCGCGTTGCGCTCGAGCACGATGCCGTCGCGCGGCGCCGACCAGCGCACCGTCACGGGCGCGACGTGCGTCTTCTCCATCTCTGCGATGACCTGGTCGGGAACGTCGAGATTGACCAGCCGTTGCCGCGAGCCGCGGCCGTACATCTCGACGCCGCCGACCGTCTTCGAGGTGATCGTCGCCAGATATTCCGCCGCCGCGGACGCGATCGCCGAACTGTAGATTTCCATCAATGGCTGGCCGGCCTTGACGCGCGCGCCGGTGGTGACGTCGGCGACCTTCTGAACAAAGCTCTCGGCCCGCATGACGATCACCGACACGCGGCGCTCGTCGAGCTGGATCGTGCCGGGCGCCTTGACCGCGACCTGGATCGGGCGTCGCTCCACGGGCACGGATTTCACGCCGGTGCGCTGAATCTTGCCCGGCGAAAGCTTCACAGTCCCGTCGTCAGCCTCGTCGCCGTCGTAGACCGGGATATAGTTCATCCCCATCGGATCCTTCTTCGGCACCGGCGAGGTGTCGGGCAGGCCCATGGGATTGCGGTAGTAGAGAATCCGGCGCGAGGACTCGGCCTGCGGCTTTGCGGGCTCGAACGTCGCCTGACCGTCGTCGTAGACCGGCAGGTAATCCCGCCCGCGATCATTCTTCTTCGGTCCCGCCGACCAGAGCGGCATCCCGCTCGGATCGCGGTAGTAGAGCGGCGTGCGGTTCGCCGCGGGCGCAGCCGGGCTCATCTCGGCGTGCGCCAGCCAGGGCCCATTGCCGAGGGACCAATAGGCACCCAGGATCAGGCCTGCGCCCAGCACTGAGATCGTCACAAGACGTAGCGTTTTCATGGTGTGTCTCGGCGCGCTGCGGGAAGCGCGCTTTCCAATCAAAAGGGAGAGAGAAGTTCGGGCGCCGTCCGACGGCGCCCGAAGGCTCACTTCGTCGCCTTGACGACGACCTTGCCGGTCACGGTCTCAGGCTCGCCCTGCACTTTCGCGGACAGGGTCACCTGATAGCGGCCGGCCATCGGCAGGTCCGTCTTGAAGGCGTACACGCCCGGCTCCTTGGAGGGCTGCGGCGCGACCGCGGACTCCATCTCGGCCATCCCATCCGGCGCCATGTCGACGCGGGTTTTGAAGATGACGGCATCCGGCACCGGCTTGCCGGTCTGCTTGTTGACGAGACGAACGGCGAGCGTGACGTCCTCGCCCTTCTTCATCTCGGGATTGACGGGCTCGAACGCATAGTCGCCGGCGCCGGCCATCGCCGCCGTTGCGGCAAGCGAAAGGGTGGCGGCGAGCGCCGCGGTGCTGAGTTTGAAAGGCATGGTCCTGTCCTCATGAATTGATCTTCCGCCGCGGCGCATTGGGCGCGCGCGTCAGTCATCGTCGCGCGCAAATTGTCTTGCGCGCGTCTGGCTGTCGGGAGATCAGACTCGAGGAGGTCGGAAGGGCGGGCTGCCGCCGCGGACGGAGACGACCTGATCCGCGGGAATGGCGATTGAGCTTGCAGCCACGGCAAGGAATGCGAAGGCGAGCGGGCGGACGTCGCCAAGCGCGATGGTGCCGCCGACGCAGCAGAAGCCCATGCCGCACTTGTAGCCGGCGGGCTTGGAGCCCGTTCCCTTCATGTCGGGACAACAATCGTCCATCGACATGTCGGCGCCGCCGCCCATCTGCATGGCCGTCTTCATGTCGTCCGGCGACATCGCAGGGCCGGAGGCGGACGCGCCAACAGGCAGCATCGCCAGGGAGATGGCGATTGCGAATGCCAGGATGGTACGGACGAACCGCATCTCGATCGACTTAACCTTTCGGGCCGGAACCGGTCCTGACTAACATACTCCGGGGCCCGAGGCATTCCTTGATTATGGTCAAGCATTCGTGAGCGCGGGCAGCGCTGACGCACCGGCGCGCACTCAATGCGCGCCGCAGCGGCAGCGCTCGTAATCGGCGGGATCGTGGCTGTTGACGATCCTGACGCGGTCGCCGTGGTTTTGCTTCAGCGCGCGCAGCCGCGCCTGGTTGGCGATCCGCATCTTGCGGTCCATGTCGCCCTTGCGCTGGAACAAGCCGAGCATCAGGGGGACGCGCGGCGCGGCGTCGAGCTGGGCATGGTGGAAATAGCTGTCGCCGGCATGCAGCAGCCATGTGTCACCCGAGCGCACCGCGATGCCGCAATGGCCGAGCGTGTGGCCAGCGAGCGGGATCATCAGCACGTCCGCTTCCTTGTCACCGAGCGCGCGCACGCCCCTGAAGCCGAACCAGTCCTCGCCGTCCTCGCCATAGAAGGCCCAGCGCGGCCCGTGGCTCCACTGCCCGGTGACGTAGCGCCCTTCGGGCGGCGCAGGCTTGCGCAGCACCGCCATGTCGTGTTCGGCGCGGTGGACGTGGATCGCGGCATGGGGAAAGTCCGGCACGCCGCCGGCGTGGTCGCGATCGAGATGGGTCAGCAGCACGTGGCGCACGTCGGCAGGCGAATAGCCGAGCGCTTTGACCTGCTGCACGGCCGTCTCAGCCGGATCGAGTCTAGGCGCGGTCTGCCGCAGCCATCGCCGGCCCAGCCGGTCTCGCTCCGCGATATCGCCTAGGCCAATGCCGGTGTCGACCAGCGCCAGACCATCACTGGTCTCGACCAACAGGCAATGGCAGACCAGCCGCGCGCGCTGGAACAGGCTGCCGGTGCCGTTCACCAGGCGGCGGCCGACCGGGCACATCGTGCCGGTGTTGAGATGGTGGATTTTCATCGTGCGTCCCTGCTGTTGCAACAGGGGCGACCTTGTCATCTTCCTATCCATAGGTAAAATATCGAATATTGATATTATCTCTAGGCATATCCTATGGACATCCGCGAGCTTCGCTACTTCGCCGCCGTCTACCGCGAGCGCAATCTGACTGCTGCGGCGCGGGCCTGCTTCGTGTCGCAGCCGTCGATCTCGACGGCGATCACCAATCTCGAGGCGGAGCTCGGCACAACGCTGTTCATCCGGCACAAGAAGGGCGTCGCGCCTACCGCCTCGGCCGAGCAGTTTCACACCCTTGCCCGCCGCATCATCGACGAGGCCGATGCCGCGCGCAGCCTGTTCAGGAAGCCTGCGACCAGGACCAATGTGACGCTCGGCCTGATGCGCACGCTCGACGTGCCCCGGACGATCGCGCTGCTGAAACCGCTGACGGCACGCAGCGACATCGCGCTCCGCCTCGTCGGCAGCGACGAGCGCGCCGACGCGCGGATCATCGCGAAGACCATGCTGCGCACTGATGAGCATTTCGTGCCGCTGTGGAGCGAGCGCTATGTCGCGGCCCTGCCGCCCTCGCATCCGCTGATCCTGAAGGACAAGCTTCGCGCCGCCGACCTCGCCGAGGTCCCGCTGATCGACCGCTGCCATTGCGAGCAAAGTGCGTTCTTCGGCCGCAATGCACAGCGGCGCCAGACGGCGGCGATCGCGCAGTCGGAGGACTGGGCGATGGCGCTCGTGGCTGCCGGCGTCGGCATCGCCATCGTTCCGGAAGGCGTGGCGCGAGGCAATCCGGATGTCGCAGTGCGCGACATCGACGTGAAGGTCAGGCGCGAGGTCGGGCTGGCCTACCGCGCATCCGTGCCGCTGGCGGATGCGCTGAGGGATCTTGTCGGCAAGCTGCAGAGGCAACGGCGCGGCGCATCCGCGCGGGCCGGGCGCAAGGTTCGCACGCGGATCGCGCCCGCCCGCGGACGTTGACGCGGCGCCGTCGATGCACCGTCATCGCGTGCCGGGATAAGGCGCCGCACCGGTTCCAGACGCGCGAGCCGCGCGAATAACGCTCCGATCACGCCGGATTGCGGCGGGCTCCGCTATCGTTCGTCCGAGGAAGCGGCGTCGCTTCTCAGCCGAGCCGGTATTGGATTGGACATTTCTCATGATCGAGACCGCGAGCAATCAGGCATTTCTACTCATGCTGATTTCGGTCTGTCTCGGCGCCTGTCTGGTCTGGGCGTTCTGGGAGATCGAGGAAGCGCAGCGGCGCAGGCGACAGCGGCGCGATCTCGTACACGGCGCAAGACGCTCGATAAGACCCAGCCACTAGCGCAGTTCCACCCGCTTAGCCCTTCACCACGACCGCGCGGCCGTAAGGCGGCTGGCTGATCACCGGCGGATTGGCGGTCTGGGCGGCGAGCTCGCCGATCAGGCGGTCGGCGTCGGCGGCCATGCCGTCGGGGGCCTGGATCACCAGGCGCTCCAGCGCCCAGCGATAGGAGGAGACGCGCTGCTCCAGGCACTGCTGCACCCACTGCACGATCAGCGAGTTCTCCTGCATGCGCGCGACCGCGTCGTCCTTCTCCCGCGGCGAGAGCGCGGAGACGCGCGCCATGCTGGCATCGCGCTTCCTGTCGAGGTCGATGACGCGGATCGCGGAGGCGAAGAACGGCTCGAAACGGGTGATGTCGTTGCGGACGTCCTCGATCAGCTGCGCATAGCGCGAGGAATGCGAGCGATGCGGCTCGTCGATCAGCGTGCGGCCATACATTGTGCGGTCGAACACGATCTTCTGCTGCCACGGCGAGGGCAGCGCCTTGTAATCGCCGAACACGCTCTTCCAGGCCGGGCGCGACAGCGGCGGCTCGATCATGGGATAGGCGAGGTCGCGGAGCTGGCGCTCCTCGTCGGTGAGCTGGAATTGCGAGGCCTTCAGGCCGAGGCTGCCGGTGGCCTCCCGGCCCAGCCAGCTATGCATGTCGTCGCTGCGCATGTCGGCGCGGGTGCGGCCGAAATCTCCGCCGCTGCAGGCGCCCAGCGTCGCAGCCAACAGCGCGAGCAGGATGGCCGATATGACAGGCCGGATATGGCGGATGCGGTCCGGCATTGCAAAAGCCTGACCGTCAGCGACGGCGACGGCGGCGTCCCGGCGCTGTGCCCTGCTCCGGCCCGCGATCGCCGCTGGTTTCGTCCGCTTCGCGCTCGATGCGGATGACGGGAAGAATCAGAATCGTTCCCATATCCGCGCGCGGCGTCACGTCCCCCGACGAGCCTACCCGGCGACCGGCCGGAAATTCGATGATGGTCCCCATGTCAGCTCTCTCAATTGCCGCGCGATCAAATACACCCCTGCAACATGGCGATCATTAAGATCAGGTCATGGTTAACGGGGTGTAAACGAGGCCCCTGGACCGTAACCGCACGGACGAGACCGCGCCGTCCCGTTGCGGCACGACAACGCCTTGAATTGAAGGGTTTGCTTCACGCCTCGTTTTCCTTAACGAGCCTTTAAAGGAACCTGCGCTAGGCTCGCCTCCAAGTATCTTTCCCGAGTTGCGTACGCCTCCATGACCAAGTCGCTGTTTCCCGGATTCGACGGGTTGATGACCCTCTCCCGTCGCGAAGGCGTCGATGTCCGGCCGACGCTGCTGCGCGTCCTGACCGACCTCTATGTCCAGACGCGCGTCCACAGCGACGACGAGCAGCGCCAGTTCGTCGAGCTTGCGACGCGGCTGATCGACCAGGTCGACGATGCGACGCGCGCGGCCATCAAGGCGAAGCTCGCGATCTATCCTCAGACGCCGGTGCCGATCCTGCAGAAGCTCGGGCTGGTCGCGGCCCAGGAAGGCCGCCGGGTTCCGCTCGCACGCGAGATCCCCGCGCCGCCGGCGGCGCCCGCCCCGGCCCGCACGCCGACCGACGCGGAGCTGCGGATGGCCGCGAACATGGCGATGCAGCCGAAGGACGCCGCCGAGATCCACGACATGTTCTTCCGCGCCGCCGCCTCCGAGCGCGCGCTGATCCTGCACAATCTGGCGCAGACGCCGTTGAAGGCGGCGCCGCGGATTCCGACCGTGCGCGCCAAGCGCGCGATCCAAATCCTGGAGATGGCGGCGATCGCCGGCGACGTCGAGAGTTTCACCCTCGAGCTCGGCGACAGCCTGATCCTGCCCTCGCGCGTCGCGGCGCAGATCGTCGACGATGCCGGCGGCGAGGCGCTCGCGGTCGCCGCGCGCGCGCTCGACATGCCGAGCCCGAACTTCCAGCGCATCCTCTTGTTCTTCAAGCCGGCGATCGGCACCTCCGTGAACGAGGTGTACCGGCTGGCGCGGCTCTACGACCGCCTCGACGACCGCGCGGCGCTGGTGATGCTCGCCGCCTGGCGCGGCTCGACGCTCGCGGTGACGCGGGCCAAGTACCAGTCCTCGCTGCACGACGGCGAGCGCCAGCGCGCCCGCGCGGGTGCAAGCCAGACGCGGCCGGGCGTGCAGCCGGGGTCGGCGCCAGCGGTGAAGACCGGTACCGGCGGGTCGTCGGAGCGATAAGGCCGGCCTTCAGCCGCAGCGACATTGGATGGAGGGTGCGCGACGCCTGCCCCAGGCTCGTCATTGCGAGCGTAGCGAAGCAATCCAGAGTCCCTCCGCAGCGAGCTTTCTGGATTGCTTCGTCGCTTCGCTCCTCGCAATGACGATTGGCGTCAGGTCTTCGCCAGTTCCAGGAAATGCCGCCCCGCGCGGTCTTCGGTCTCGACGATCCAGGCGTCGGAATCGAAGCGGAGCTCCTTGGTCAGGCGCTCCTCGATCGTATGCTCCGGCAGAGGCTGCGCCGCCACCGGCACGAAGAAGCGGTCGACAGGGCGGCCGTCGTCATAGACGGTCTGCGGCGCCGGCACGTAGAGCATCGCATGGCCGTCGAGCAGCGACACCTTCACGAACACCGCGCCCGCCTCCTCGGCGCCGCGGCGGCGCACCGCGCCGAACACGCCCTCGGTCTGACAGCGGCGCAGGTAAGCGGCGACCCAGATGTTGGATTTCAAACGCATGGAAAGGACGATAGGCCAGTGCCGCGATCAGCACCAGCCTTGCGCGCAAGCCTGACGATTATTCAACCGGATGGCCGATCACGGCGGCGAGCTCGCGCAGCAGGCGGTCGGAGACCTGGCCGGTGACGGGCATCTTGTGCTCGCGCTCGAATTTCTGGATCGCGGACTGGGTTTCGCCGCCCATCGTGCCCGTGATCTTCAGATTGCCGTAGCCGTATTCGGACAGCGCGCGCTGCACGCCGGCGATGCGCCGCGCGGCCGGACTCTGCTGCGGGATCGGCGCCGGAGGACGGATCGCGGAGGGCGGCGTCGAGGCCGTCGCCTTGACCAGATTGGTCATGGGATCGTTGCCGGCACGCGGCGTCGATGCGGTCGCCTCGACCGGCTTCTCCACGGGCTTGTCGGCGGCGCGCTCGGCAGGCTTGGGCTCGACGCGAAACTCGGTCGCCTTCGGCTCGAGCGGCGAGGTGTCGGCGCCGACGGGGCGCGGACGCGGCATCGGATTGGACAGCGGCACCGACGAGGGCGCGGGAAGATTGATCACGGTGCCGAACATCGGCGCCGGATGGCGACCGGTCTGCAGGAACAGCGCATTGGCGACGATCGCACCGATGGCGGCAACGGCAATGAGGCCGGCCAGCGTGTCCTTGGGGCTGTGCAGCAGCACGCGCATCACGAGATTGCGCTCGGTCTCGACGTCGATGACCGCAGCCTTGGCGCCACCCTTGGCACCACGGCGGCGCGGAGCAGCTTCGTCGTTGGCAGACTTCTTAGGCACTTTTCTTCACCGGAGCGGGTTGGTCGTGAAGTTGATCCTGGATGTCCTGGCGCGGCACCGGCGTCAAGGTCGCAACCTTGCTCTCGACCGGCTTGCCTTCGAAGGATTTGGCATCGAAAGGTTTGGCCTGCGGCGGCGTGTAGACGAGCGGCAGCTTGACGGTGACGGCGGTGCCCTCACCCAGCCTGCTTTGTACCGTCATTTCACCGAGATGCAACGCCACGAGACTCTTGACGATGGAGAGCCCGAGGCCGGTGCCTTCGTGACGGCGCTGATAGGTCTTGCCGGCCTGGAAGAACGGCGCGCCGATGCGCTTGAGGTCGTCGGGTGCGATGCCGACGCCGGTGTCGCTGATGCGCAGCGTGAGCTGCGAGGCCGACGCTGAGGCCGTCACGGAGACCTGACCGCCGCGCTCGGTGAACTTGATCGCGTTGGCGACGAGGTTGAGCACGATCTGCTTGAACGCCCTGGGATCGCCGGTCATGACCGGCAGGTCCTGCGGCGCATCGGTGACGAGATCGACGCCGTTCTCCCGCGCCTTCAGCGCCAGCAGATTGCAGCAATGCAGCAGCGAGGAGCGCGGCGCGAACGGCTCGGACGCAATCTCGAAATTGCCCGATTCCATCTTGGACATGTCGAGAATGCCGTTGACGACCGAGAGCAGGTGCTGACCGGAATCGTTGATGAGCTGGGCGTATTCCTTGCGCTGGCTGGCGCCGAGCATCAGGGTCTGCTCCTGCGCGATCATCTCGGAGAAGCCGATGATGGCGTTGAGCGGCGTGCGCAGCTCGTGGCTCATGGTGGCGAGGAAGCGCGTCTTGGCCGCATCGGCGGCTTCCGCCGCGCTGCGGGCCTGATCGAGCGCCTGCTCGGACAGCTTGCGATCGGTGACGTCGCGCATCACGGCGACGACCTCGGCCTCGCGGGAGGGATCGCGGCCGAGATCCTGGTCGAGCGGCCGGCAGCGCATCTCGACCCAGATGAAGTCGATCTGGCCACGCTCCGAGCCGGCCGGTTCGCGCCGCAAGCGGAACTCGACGCTGCGCACGTCGCCGCGCGCGGCATCGGACAGCGCGGTAAGATAGGCGGGGCGATCGGCGACATGGACACGGTCGAACAGGCCGTGGCCGTGCAGCTGCGTCACCGACATGCCGAGCATGGCCTCGACGGCCGGCGAGATGAACTGCACCGCGCCGTTGCGCTGATGCCGCGAGATGACGTCGCTCATGTTGCGCGCGAGCAGGCGGTAGCGCTCCTCCTCGCGCGACAGCAGCGCGACGCTGGTGCGCGCGAGCGATTCCGCGCCGAAGGCAAGGCCCGCCGCATAAAGAGTGGCCGAGGCGACGCCGAAGGCCATCAGCACGCCGCGCTCTGCAGCGCTGGGCTCTTCCACCGGCAACCAGCCGAGCTGGGTGACCAGGATCAGCATGCCGGCACAGGACAACGCGAGCAGCGAGGCAAAGGCCGCGACGCGGCGCGAGGCCGACAGCGCAGCCTCGAGCGGCACCACGACCAGCCAGACCGCGGCAAATGAAGCGATGCCGCCGGTGGTGATTGCGACCGCCATGATCAGGCCGGCAAGCGCCAGCGACGACAGCACATGGGCGCCTTCATAGCGGCCGGTGCGCGACAGGAACCAGGACAGCATGATCGGCGCGATCAGCCAGGCAAAGGCCGCAACCTCGACCGCGCTCGGCGCGCCACGCATGGCAAGATAGACGGGAAATGCGGCGAACGCTGCCAGGCTGCCGAGCAGCCGCGGCGCCATGAAGGCACGATGTCGCGCTCGCGTCAGCGCATCGTAACGCGCGGAGGGATGCAGCAGCGCATCGAGACAATCGCGGATGATACTCAAAACTGTCACGGGTCTCGCGCTTCGGCTCAATCGTCTGAGAAGACGCGCCGGAACGCCTCCTTGTCGTTGAGCCACCGTGTCAGAGCGACCTTAAACGAGTGCTAAGGCGGCGCGGCATGCGGCCGGACACCGTGTCGTCGCGACGCTTTTTAGACGATTTGACGACGTCTTCGGCGAGGATGGTGAACACAGGGTTTCACGGTCCTCCGCATGGTTTCGAATTGGTGGATACACGGGCCCCTGAAGGCCACGGGCCCTCCGCATCAATGGAAAATTTACGAGATCGAGCGTTGCAAAGATTTTTGCGTAAATTTTCCGCGAATTAAGCTCAAGGCAATCACTTGCGATTTATCGAGAGTTGCTAGGTCCGAACGCGCCCTGCGGACATCACCGCGGCGGGATCTAACATACAGGTCGACAAGGATGCGCTTTCTGCTCCGCATCACATTCTGGCTCGGGCTGGTGCTGGTGCTCCTGCCGCGGGACAAGACGCCCGAATCGGACAAGCTGCCGCAGATCGGCGCTGCCGACGCGGTGCAGGCTGCGACCGCGGCCGTCTCCGACATGACCCAGTTCTGCAAACGCCAGCCGGCGGCCTGCGAAGTCGGCGGCCAGGCCGCGACCATCATCGGCCAGCGCGCCCAGGACGGCGCGAAGAAGCTCTACCAGATCATCAACGACAAGAAAGAGCAGATCACCAACGAGAAGAACGAGGGCGGCAAGACCGACACCAAGAAGGCGCCCGACCATACCGGATCGATCGCAATGGCCGGCGAAGGCGACGCTGCCGCGAGCGAGGCGCCGCGCGATACCCTGAGCCAGGACGACCTCGCGCTGGAATGGCGCGGCCCGCAGCCTGCGAATTAGGCCTCAAATCCTATCGATTTCGAGGCTTCGCATCCCTATATTTGGCCTGAACGGGGAACCCTAGGCCAACATGACGACGATCGACGAAATCAGGGATAATTTCGAGCTTCTGGACGAGTGGGACGACCGCTACCGGTACGTCATCGAGCTCGGCCGCACCCTGGAACCGATGCCGGAGGCCGAGCACTCCGCCGAGAACAAGGTCAACGGCTGCGTCAGCCAGGTCTGGCTGCAGAAAATGGTCGACCGCGACGACGGTGCGCCGATCCTGAAATATCGCGGCGACAGCGACGCCCATATCGTGCGTGGGTTGGTCGCGATCGTGCTCGCGCTCTATTCCGGCCGCACGCCGCAGCATATCCTCGATACCGACGCGATCGCCGTGTTCAACGAGTTCGGCTTCCGCGATCATCTGACGCCGCAGCGCTCGAACGGGCTGCGCTCGATGGTCGAGCGCATCAAGACCGATGCGAAAGAGGCGCTGGCGGAGGCGACGTAGAATGCTCCCGTAGGGTGGGCAAAGCGTAGCGTGCCCACCACTTCGCGCGATCGAGAAGGACGGTGGGCACGGCGCAAGAGCGCCTTTGCCCACCCTACGAAATCTCTGGCGCGGCTCTACTTCCCCTTCTTCCGCTGCTGCTGCCCCAGCCCCATCTGCTTGGCGAGTTGCGAGCGGGCCACCGCGTAGTTCGGCGCGACCATGGGATAGTCGGCCGGCAGGCCCCATTTCTCGCGATACTGCTCCGGCGTCATGTTGTACTGGGTGCGCAGGTGGCGCTTCAGCGACTTGAAGCGTTTGCCGTCTTCGAGGCAGACCAGATAGTCGGGCGCGATCGACTTCTTCAGCGACACCGCAGGCTTTGCCGGCTCGAGCGGCGCTGCCTCGGTGCGGCCCGTGGAGACGCGCACCAGCGCGCCGTGAACCTGGCTGATCAAGTTCGGAATCTCGGCGGCCGGCGTCGGATTGTTGCCGAGATAGGCCGACACGATGCTCGCCGTCAGCTCGATGAAATTCTTAGCCCCGGCATCCGACATGGGCCGCCCCTTCCCTAGATCTTGCGCCGCCTGGGATTGACGACGCCAAAGTATTCCCTGTCAACAATACGTTCGGCGAAAATGCGACGACTGGCGAATATGAGCCGAGGACTGACGAAGCAACAAGAACGGCCGCGCTTTACTTGCGGGCGGCAGGTGTCAGGACCGCTGGTCGAGATGCGCGCGCAACTCGTCGATCGAGGCAAAGCGCATCATGCCTTCCGGCATCTGGGCTTCGATCGAGCCGTCGGAATAGAGCGAATAGGCCATGCCGTCGACGATGCCGGACTTGAGCACCGTCACGGACGGCTGCTCTGGCTCTGCCGCCGGCTCCGGCCCGGGAGCAGGCGGCGGTGGCGGCGGGGCAGCCTCGGTGAAGGTCGAGGGTGAGCGCGGCGGTGGCGACGGTCGGCGTGCGGCAGCCGGCGGCTCCGGCGGACGCATCCGGTCCGGCTTCGGCCAGGCGTCGTCGAAGCTCGCAGGCGGCGCGTCCGCCGCGGCAGGTGCGGTGGGCTCTGCCGGGGACGGCGAGCCCTCTGAGGCCTTGGCCTCCGCGCGCTCGCGCTCCTTGCGCGAAGTCGAGGCGAACATCAGGTTGCGCCGGCGCGGCGCTTCGGGAGCTGCGGGCGGCGCCGGAGGTTGAGGTTCCAGCGCCGGCTCGGCACGCGGCCGGTCGCGCATCGGGATCTCGCCTTGCCATGGCGGCGCCGCAGCCGGCGACGGCGGAGCGGCAGGCTCGGCCCGCATGGCGGGAGCAGACAGCGGTTCGGGCGCGGGCGCGCCCGGGACCGCAAGACCCGGCAGCACCGGCCTGACCCGAACCTCGGACGGCGCGGCGGATCCGGCCAGACGACGGGCGATGCCCTTCAGCTCCGCGATCACGACGTAGAGGCCGGCCAGTAACATTCCGGAGCAGACGCCGATGGTGCCGGAGATTATGAGGGTGCTGCCGAGACTGAATTCCCTGACGGAAAAGCCAAACGCGACCGCAAGGAGGCCCGCCACGACGGCGACGATGCCCGCGATCAACAATGCCAAGGTCATCGAACCCACCCCAGGCCGCGCATCCACACGCGACATCCTCTAACTCTACGCCACGATACCGTCATACTGTGTTCCTCGCCAACGGCGAATTGTTGGCAGCGTTCCTAAAGAGAAGGAAATCAGGGACTTATTCACATTCCCTTCAGCTACGGATCGCTACTGCTAGTCTGCTCCCGGTTGCAAGGATTTGCTGCGTCGCATCAGGAATTTAGCCATAATGCCCAATTACTTGGTAATGGAACTGCGCTATACGGAGTCCGGGGAAATGGCCCGCGCGCGCCAGCTGGGCCAAGAGGGGATTCCGGGTCACCAATAGCCATGACATCCATCACGACTTCGGCGATCGACACGCCTCTGCGGCGCTCGGTCGAACGGACTTGCGACGATCTCGCCATGCTGGTGCTGGCCGCGGTCGCCGTGACCGCTGGCTTGACCTTCCGCGACTACGGACTTGGCTGGGACGATTACACCCACGCTGAATATGCCGACCTGCTGCTGCGCATGTTCGGTTCCGGCTTCAAGGACACCGCGGCGCTCTCCTTCGCCAACCTCTACATGTATGGCGGCGGCTTCGACATGGTCGCCGCCTTGCTGCACAAGATCATTCCGCTCGAGCTGTTCGAGACGCGCCGCCTGGTCGGCGCCATCGTCGGCGTGATCGGGCTTGCGGTGACGTGGCGGCTCGGCCGCCGCATCGGCGGTCCCCTTGCCGGCCTCGCCGCGCTCCTGCTGCTCGCGCTGTGCCCGATCTTCTACGGCCACATGTTCATGAACCCGAAGGATGCCCCCTTCGCGGTCGCGATGATCATCCTCATGCTCGGCCTCGTTCGGCTCGCCGAGGAATATCCGCAGCCCTCGCCGCGCACGATCCTCATCGTCGGCCTTGGTGCGGGCCTGTCGCTGGGCTGCCGCATCCTCGGTGGACTTGCGCTGGTCTATGCCTTGGTCGGCTTCATCCCGCTGTTCCTGGAGGAGCTGCGCACCGAAGGGCTGCGCGAGTCGGTCCGGCGCTTCGCACACGTCATGTACGTGCTGCTGCCCGGCCTCGTGTTCGGCTATCTCGTGATGGGCCTGATCTGGCCGTGGTCGATCATGGAGCCCGGCAATCCCTTCGAGGCACTGACCTACTTCTCGCACTTCTTCGAGAAGCCGTGGAAGGAGATGTTCGACGGTGCGATCGTGTCGGTGCCCGACATGCCCTGGTCGTATCTGCCGACGCTGTTCGCGCTGCAGCTGCCCGAGGTGATGCTGGTGCTGTTGGGCGGCGCCGTGGTCAGCACCTTCGCGCTGCTACCGCGCGGCGACGTTCCGGCCCGGCGCAAGACCATCCTGCTGATGCTGACGCTGGCAGCGACCCTGCCGCTCGCCATCGCCATGGTGAAGCGCCCGGCGCTCTACAACGGTATCCGCCACTTCGTCTTCGTGATCCCGCCGATGGCGGTGCTCGGCGGCGTTGCCTTCGCCTGGACCATGGAGCGCCTGCGCGCCAACCATCGCACCTGGCAGCCGGTGGTGCTCGCCACCTTCTGCTTCGGCCTCGCGCTCTCGCTCGCCGAGATGATCCGGCTGCATCCCTATCAGTACACCCACTTCAACCACATCGCCGGCACCGTGCGCGGCGCCGACGACCGCTTCATGCTGGACTATTGGGGCCTCGCGCTGAAGCAGGCTTCCGACGAGCTGCGTGAGCAGCTGGTCGAGCGCCAGGAAGTGCCGCCGGCCAACCGCAAGTGGAAGGTTGCGGTGTGCGGTCCGCAGCGGCCGGCGCAAGTCGCGCTCGGGCCCGACTTCACCATCGGCTGGGATTCCAACGCGGCCGACTTCGCCATGACGCTCGGCGAGTTCTACTGCAAGGGCCTCACCGCGCCCGTGATGGTCGAGATCAAGCGTGACGACGTGGTGTTCGCCCGTGTCTACGACATCCGCGGCCGCGGCATTTCCAGTCTGTTGTCGATCCCGGCGCCGTAATATTCTTCTCTCCTGTAGCCCGGATGGAGCGAAGCGAAATCCGGGACTTCTCTTGCAGCGGCCCCGCATTCCGCTCACGCTCCATGCGGGCTACGCGTGGCTGCTGCGATTTGCCCGCCTTGCCGCCGCACCAGACCGCGTCTACGCTCCCTCTCCGCAACAACGAGGTTCGGAGAGATCACCATGTCACCAGCAGAAGCGCGCCTGAAGGAAGTGCCGTCGAACATGACGGAGGCCGAGTGGCAGCAACGGGTCAATCTCGCCGCCTGCTATCGTCTCGTCGCGCTGTACGGCTGGGACGACCTGGTCGACACCCACATCTCCGCGCGCGTGCCTGGCCCCGACCACCACTTCCTGATCAATCCCTACGGGCTGATGTTCGACGAGATCACGGCCTCCAGCCTCGTCAAGGTCGACCTGCACGGCAACCAGCTCTCCGAGAGCGAGTACAGCATCAACCCGGCCGGCTTCACCATCCATTCGGCGATCCACGAGGTGCGCGAGGACGCGATCTGCGTGCTGCATCTCCACACCCTCGACGGCACCGCGGTGTCGAGCAGCGCCGAAGGCCTGCTGCCGCTGAACCAGACCGCTCAGCTCGTCACCCACGACCTCGCCTATCACGACTATGAAGGCATCGCGCTCGACCACGACGAACGGCCGCGGCTGCAGAAGGACCTCGGCGACCACAACCACATGCTCCTGCGCAACCACGGCACGCTGACGGTCGGCCGCTCGGTCGCCTCCGCTTTCGAGCGCATGTACCATCTCGAGCGCGCCTGCTCGATGCAGGTGCGCACCCGTGCGCTGGGCACGCCGGTCTATCCGGTCGAGGAGATCGCGATCGAGAAGAACACCGAGCTGCTCGCCAACCGCGACCGCGCCGAGCTGCGCGCGACGAACCTCGTCTGGCCGCCCTTGCTGCGCAAGCTCGACCGCGAGCTGCCGGGCTACCGGTCTTGAGATTTTCGCGAATTTCGTGTAGGGTCTTCGCGAACTACCTCTGCACGTATTGGAATGAAACGCCGCCCAATTCCGGGCGGCGTTTTTGTTTTGGGACGCCCTCCGCCGTCATTGCGAGGAGCTCTTGCGACGAAGCAATCCA
>Ga0102592_1002414_pt1 | contig 16462 bp, 14 predicted proteins | sample AraplaCol_mMF_r2_FD_76861 | JGI IMG/M metagenome (GOLD analysis project Ga0102592, IMG submission 76861) | Arabidopsis root microbial communities from North Carolina, USA - plate scrape MF_Col_mMF_r2 (SPADES assembly) (version 2) | ecosystem: Host-associated > Plants > Roots > Endosphere...
CGAGATCCTGATGTTCGCCTGGATGAACGACGAGGCCCTGAAGCTGACCCTCGACACCGGGATCGCCCACTATTTCAGCCGCTCGCGGGGCAGCCTCTGGAAGAAGGGCGAGACCAGCGGCCAGCTGCAGGTCGTCACCGAGCTGCGGATCGACTGCGACCAGGACGCGGTGCTGATCAAGGTCCGGCCGCAAGGGGACGGCGGCGCCTGCCACGTGGGCTTCCGCTCGTGCTTCTACCGCGTCTGGGAGGACGGGGCTCTGGTCGAGCGCGAGGCTTAGGGCTCTTCTCATCGCGCCAGCGTCCGCCATCGACGTCCAGACCATGGCGAGCCCGTTTGCAGACCTTGTGGAGATCGCCGCCCATGGAGCGTTCGAGATGACCCCCTTCCAGGCCCTGATCGCCTTCGGGATCGCCGCCGGCCTCCTGACCATCACGCCCGGGCTGGACACCGCCCTGATCCTGCGCACGGCCGCCGCCGAGGGCTGGCGCCGCGCGGCCGCCGTGTCGGTGGGGATCGGCCTGGGCTGCCTGGTCTGGGGCGCCGCCGCGGCGTTCGGGGCCGGGGCGCTGCTTGTGGCGTCGCACGCCGCCTACACGATCCTGAAATGGGCGGGCGCGGCCTATCTGGTCTGGCTGGGCGTCAACCTGCTGCGCAAGCCGCGCGAGCGCTTCGACGCCGGGGCGGGCGAGGTCCCGCCGTCGGGCGGCCTGGGCGCGGCCCTGGCCAAGGGCCTGTGGAACAACCTGCTGAACCCCAAGGTCGGAGTGTTCTACGTGTCGTTCCTGCCCCAGTTCATCCCGACCGGCGCCAACCCCGCCGCCTTCGGCCTGCTGCTGGCCGCCATCCACGTGGTCATGGGCCTGGCCTGGGCCGGCGGCCTGATCCTGGCCACCGCCCCGATCGCCAAGGCGTTGCGCAAGCCCGGCGTGGTCCGGTGGCTGGACCGCGTGACCGGCGGGGTGTTCGTGGCCTTCGGCGTGCGGATCGCGCTGGAGCGGCGGTAACTAGAACCCCGCTCATCCCGGCGAATGCCGGGTCAGCCCCAAAGCCATTCCATCTGGGTCCCGGCATTCGCCGGGATGAGCGGAAAATACGGGCCTTTACCCCTCCGCCAGCGCCTTCACCCCGCCCTTGTCGCCCGGCGCGACCACGAAGCGCTTGAGCACCCGGGTCTGGTACCTGGTGTCCAGGATCGTCGAGACGGCGATCAGCTCGCCCGTCGCCCGGCCGTGCTCGAGGGTCAGTAGCAGGAAGCCCTTGGCGCCCTGATCGGTGAACTTCACCTCCTTGTTGGCCGCCACATAGGCCTCGCCGAGCGGCGCACCGGGCAGGTAGTCGGCGTAGCCGGGCGAGGTCACCGAGGTGACGCCGAACTCGGCCGCCACGCGGTTGGTCCCCGCGTCGTCCCACAGCTCGTTGGCCCAGAAGGCGTGGCTGTCGCCGGCCAGCACGATCGGCCGGGCCTGGCTGGCCTTGAAGATGTCGTAGACCCGCGAGCGGTCGGCCGGATAGCCGTCCCAGGCGTCCAGATTGCCGGGCGCGCCCGCCTGCGCCAGGACCCGGCTCTCCTCGACCGGCTTGGCGACATAGGCCGGCAGCTTGGCCAGCAGGGCGGCGTAGGCCTGGTCGCCCATGGCCGCCTTCAGGTCGGGCGGGACCACCCGGGCCATGACCACCTGGTTGCCCAGCACCTGCCACGCCGTGCCGGCCTGCATCGAGGCGTCGACCTCGCGGGCCAGCCACTGCTCCTGGCCCTGGCCCATCATCCGGCGGTCCGGATCCTTGAGCTTGGCGGTGAAGGCCGCGAAGTCGGGCTTGCCGTCGACGATCGGCAGGTCGCGGCCGTAGTCCAGCTGGTGGCTGCGGGCCGTCAGCCGGGTCTCGGTCATCAGCAGGGTGGCGACGTCGCCGAACTGGAACCGGCGCCAGGCGGCCTCCGGCAGGGTCCCGGCCGCCGGCTCGCGGATCGGCATCCACTCGTAATAGGCCTTGATGCCGGCGGTCTTGCGCTTGACCCAGTCGCCCTCGGTGGCCGGCTGGTGGTTCTCGGCCCCACCGATCCAGCTGTTGTCGGCGGTCTCGTGGTCGTCCCAGACCACGATCCAGGGCGCGCGGGCGTGGGCGGCCTGCAGGGCGGGGTCGGTCTTGTAGAGGGCGTGGCGGCGGCGGTAGTCGGCCAGGCTCAGCAGCTCGCGCGGCGGGTCGGGCACGCGGGTCTTGGCGGTGGGCGAGGCCATGCCGTAGTCGTCCGGCGCGGCGCCGTACTCGTAGATGTAGTCGCCCAGGTGCAGCACGGCGTCGACGCGCGGCAGCTTGGCGATGGCGTCGTAGGCGTTGAAATAGCCGTTCGGATAGAGGCTGCACGAAGCCACGGCCAGGACCACGTCCTTGACCGCGCCCTTGGGCAGGGTGCGGGTGCGGCCGCCGACGGGCTTGCCGAAGGGCTTGCCGTTCCGCAGGTACTGGAAGCGGTAGAAATAGTCGGTCGCGGGCTTGAGGCCCGTGACGTCGACCTTGACCGTGTAGTCGCGGGACGCCGTCGCCCGGGCGTCGCCCTGGCGGACCAGCGTCTTGAAGCGGGGATCGGTCGACACCTCCCAGCGCACGGCGATCGGGGCGGTCGTCGCCTCGGCCGTGATCCGGGTCCACAGCACCACCCGGTCCTCCAGCGGATCGCCCGAGGCCGCGCCGTGCAGGAACTCGGCCCGCCCCGCGAACAGGGCGCGCGGCGTCGCCGCCATCGCCTCGCCCGCCGCGCCCGCGCCGCCCAGGCCGAAGAGGGCCAGGGCCCGGCGTCTGTCGATGGTCATGCTCAACTCCCCGAAGGTTCACGGCGCCGCTTGGACTTCTCGTGCGTTAGCCCCTGGAGACAACAGTAGGATGACGGTGCATGTCCAGCGAAGGCCTCCACGTCCCGCGCGAAAAGCTGCGCGGCAAGACGCTCAACCAGCACTACGCCATCACCTCGCTGATCGAGGAACTGGAGGCGGTGGACTGGTATCGTCAGCGGGCCGACGACTGCGACGACGAGGAGTTGCGCAAGATCCTGCTGCACAACGCCCGCGAGGAGCTGGAGCACGCGGCCATGGTGCTGGAATGGCTGCGCCGCAGCGATCCGGAGACCGACGAGCAGCTGCGGGAATATCTGTTCAAGGACGGCTCGATCGCCGGCCGCGAGGAAGAGGCGGAGGGCAAATAGCTCCCCCTTTCAACCGTCATCCCGGGCCTTGTGCCCGGGACCCCTGGTTCAGTTCGCACGTGAAGCGCCTTGGCGCGCTGGCGCGCCACCCCTCCGCACTTGCGGCGGATAGAGGGGTCCCGGGCACAAGGCCCGGGATGACGGTGTTCAGGGTTACCGCCGCAGCGAGAACGTCACGCCGTAGTAGCGCGGATTGCCGGCGATGAAGGTCGGGATGCCGAAGTTGTCGCCCGTGTTGCCGGCGTCCTTGATGTACTTCTCGTCGGTGGCGTTTGTGACGAATGCGCCCACCGTCCAGCTGGCGAACGAGGGCTGGTACTGCACGCGCAGGTCCAGCAGGCCGTAGGCCTTCTGGAACTCGTCCACCGCCGTGTCGGGCAGCAGGTTGTTGACCTGCAGGGCGGCGATGTCGTTGTCGTCAGAGAAGAAGGTCTTGGACTGCCAGGCGTAGATCGGCGTGAAGCTGAACCGGCCGTTCAGGAGGTCGGCCGAGAAGGTCGCGCCCAGCGAGGCCTTGTGGTCCGGCGACAGGCGGAAGCGGTTGCCGTCGTAGAGGCCGGTGTCGAAGCGGCCGTGGCTGTAGGCGTAGGTGGCGAAGATCTCGGCGAACGAGGCCGCCTGCCAGATGGCCTGGCCCTCGAAGCCGTAGGCCTTGGCCTTGCCGGCGTTGGTGGTGGTCGGCTTGTTGGCGACGATGATCGTGGTCTGGAAGTTGTCGTAGTCGTAGGCGTAGACCGCGCCGTCCAGGCTCAGGCGACCGCCCAGGGTGCGGGTCTTGGCCCCGACCTCGTAGGAATCGACCGTCTCGGCCTCGACCGGGGTGAACCGCGCCACGCCCATGGGGGCGCTGGGCTGGCCGACCGACAGCACCTCGGGACGGCGGCCGCGGGCGTAGGAAGCGTAGAGGCTGGTGTTGGCGTCGGGCTTGTAGCGGCCCACCAGGCGCCAGGTCAGGCCCTCGTCGGAGAAGTCCTGCGAATAGATGTCGCCGTTGTTGCTGGTCGGCTGCGAGACGATGCCGAACATCGGGATCGGATAGGCGGCCGAGGTCGGGATGCTGGCCGCGCCCGGCGTGGCCAGGGCGGTGATGAAGGCCACGCGGCCGGCGGGCGTCAGCGTCGGCAGGATCGACGGCAAGGCGATCAGGGCGCCCAGGATCGAGCGGTCCTGGACGCTGGAGGCGAAGGCGCTGGACTTGTCGTCGTGGGTGTAGCGCAGGCCGGCCGACAGCTCGAACTGGTCGTTCAGGCGCCAGGTGCCGTCGCCATAGACGTCGAACGACTCGGTCTTGCCGTAGTTGGTGTAGCTCTCGCGATGGGCGTGCAGGTTGGCGGCGATGCCCTGGGCGGCCGCGCCGGTGATCGCGCCGCCCGACAGGCCGGTGACCAGGGCCGCCAGGAACGTGTTGTTGGTCAGCACCGCGTTCGGCTGCGGATTGGGCTTGGTCAGCTGGCCGGTGATCAGGGCCAGGGCGTAGCGCTCGTCGATCTGCGATGGCACCGAGGTCTGGGCGTCCTCGTTGAAATAGCTGACGCCGGCGAAGCCGCTGAGCGCGCCGCCGTCGTCGTAGTTCAGGCGGAACTCCTGGCTGTACTGCGTGCCGCGCGCGTCCTCGGCGAAGGTCAGCATCGGCAGCGAGAAGCCGTCCGGATCGAAGGTCTCGTTACTCTGGAAGTGGCGGGCGGCGGTGATCGACGACAGCTTCCAGGCGTCGTTGAACTTATAGTCCACAAGGGCCGTGGCGCCCTGGACGAAGCGCTTGAGGCCCAGCTGGGCGCCGCCGTTGAAGCCGGAGCCGGCCGACAAGGCCGCGCCGGAGTTGGGATCGCGGTCGCCCAGGACCTGGCCGGTGGTCGGGTCGGTCGGATTGAACGTGCCCGACTTGAACGAGGTGCCGGTCGGATGGTCGGCCTCGTAGTTCAGGATCAGGTTGGCGTCGAGTTTGTCGTTCGGGGTCCAGCGGAAGGCCAGGCGGGCCGCGCCCGTGTCGGTCGAGCCCAGGTTCTTGCCGCCCAGCAGGTTCTCGACCGCGCCGTCGCGCTCTTTGTAGCGGCCGGCGAAGCGCACCGCGAAGGTGTCGCTCAGCGGCACGTTGGCCATGCCCTCGAACAGGCCGTAGCCGTGGTCGCCCAGCTCGGCGCCCACGCGCCAGTCCAGGGCGGCCGGGTCGGCCTTGTTCTGGATGATGTTGACCGCCCCGATCAGGGCGCCGCGCCCGAACAGGGTCGATTGCGGCCCCTTGGCCACCTCGATGCGCTGGACGTCGAACAGCTCGACGTACGAGCCGCGCGACTTGGAGATCGACACGCCGTCCTGGAACACCGACACGCGCGGCTCGACGGTGGCGTCGCCGCTGTCGGACGTGATGCCGCGCATCACGAAGCCGGGGTTGTTGGGCGACTGGTTCTGGACCTGGAAGCCGGGGACGAAGGACGACAGCTTGTCGAACTCCTGCACGCCCAGGGTCTGGAGCGTCGAGCCCGAATAGGCGGTCAGGGCGATGGGCACGTCCAGCAGCTTCTGCTCGCGCTTCTGGGCGGTGACGACCAGTTCCTCGACCTGCTCGGAAGCCGGGGCGTCCGGTTCGGCGGCGTGGGCGACGCCGGCGATCAGCGCCAGGCCGCTGACGGCCGTCATGAGCAAGGTGGTGCGGAACGCGCGCATCGACTATCCCCTTCGAACGCAAGGCTTGAACCTGAGCCGTTAGGCGCGGGCGATGTCCGCCCTACGACATAGCCGTGACGGAGCCGTGAAGACGCCTTGATCCCGCCGACCGACCCGACCGAAGCGCTCGTCGAGGACGAGATCGACGACCTGGACGCCTCCGAAACGGGCGCCGGCGGCGAGGTCGTGCGGATCGCGCTGGGCGCCGACCTGGCCGGTCAGCGCCTGGACAAGGCCCTGGCGACCGCCGCGCCGGACCTGTCGCGGGCCCGTCTGCAGGCCCTGATCGCCGCCGGCCAGGTGTCGCTGGTCGTCGAAGGCGGGGCGCCGCGCCCGATGACCGACGGCAAGGCCAAGGCCCCGGCCGGGACCTATCTGGTGCTGGTCCCGCCGCCGGTCGCGGCCGAGCCCGAGCCGGAGGACATCCCGCTGGCCGTGCTCTACGAGGACGCCCACATGATCGTCATCGACAAGCCGCCGGGCATGGCCGCCCACCCGGCGCCGGGCTGCGAGACCGGCACCCTGGTCAACGCCCTGCTGTTCCACTGCGGCGCCAGCCTGTCGGGGATCGGCGGCGTGGCCCGGCCCGGCATCGTCCATCGCCTGGACAAGGAGACCTCGGGCGTGATGGTGGCGGCCAAGACCGACGCCGCCCACCAGGGGCTGTCGGCCCTGTTCGCGACCCACGACATCGACCGCATGTACGTGGCCCTGACCCGGGGCGCGCCGCATCCGGCCGTCGGCACGATCGAAACGCGCCTGGGCCGCTCGCCGCACGACCGCAAGAAGATGGCGGTGCTGAAGACCGGCGGCCGCGAGGCGGTCACCCACTATCGCGTCGAGAAGACCTTCGGCGCGCCGGACAAGCCGGTGGCCGCGCGCGTCGCCTGCCGGCTGGAGACCGGCCGCACCCACCAGATCCGCGTCCACATGGCCAGCAAGGGTTCGCCCTGCCTGGGCGACCCGGTCTACGGCGCCGGCGCCCCCGCCGCCCCGGTCAAGGCGGCGATCGTCGAGCTCGGCTTCGCCCGCCAGGCCCTGCACGCGGCCGTGCTGGGCTTCGTCCATCCGATCACGGGCGAAACCCTGCGGTTCGAGACCCCCCTTCCGCCGGACATGGCGGCGCTGGAAGCGGCCCTTGAAGCGCTCTGAGCGCGTCGCCAGGTACGGCTTGCGCGCCTGATACATTCAGGCCCTAATTCGGTTACAGATCGCGCCCACTGTGGCGGGGTCGGAGGTTTCGTCCATGTTCGCGTCCCGCATCGTCCTCGCCGCCCTGCTCGCCCTGCCGCTGGCCCTGCCCGCAGCCGCGTTCGCCCGTTCGGCCGACGACGAGGTCGTGACCACCGCCGCCTCGCGCGCCACCCGCCCGCCGACCGAGGCCGAGCTGGAGCAGGCCAAGGCCGAAGCCCGGGCCCGCGCCGAGGCCGAACGCGCCGCCAAGCCGGTCACCACCCAGGACCAGATCTCGGCCTGGGTCGCCGACGCGCCGCCCGTCGAAGGCTCGGCCTTCGGCTACACCCCGCGCGCCGAGCTCGACGTCAACGGCTACCCGCTGGACAAGGACGGCAAGCGCCAGGTCCACGGCGAGGTCGGCGTCAGCGTCGGCACCGGCGGCTATCGCAGCGGCTATGTCTCCAGCCTGATCCCGATCGGCGAGACCGGCACCCTGGGCGTCACGGTCGGCAAGACCGACTACGGCAAGCACGGCGGCTACGGCTATTACGGCGGATACGGCGGCGGGTACGGCAGTCCCTACGGCTACGGCTGGGGTCCGCGCGGCGGCAGCTCGCAGTCCCTGGCCCTGTCGCTGGAGATGCGCGGCGGCGGCGGACGCAGCCGCTCCGACACGCCCGAGGGCTGCGCCCCCGGCTTCCGCGACGGCGAGCGCTATGTCGAGCCGGTCTGGGTGACCGAGATGCGCGGCGACAAGAGCTGCGACGCGGCCGCCCGTCCCTAGATCCCCGCCTGAGACGAATCGCCTCGGGGCGCGATCCGGCGGTTTTGTTCGCCGATACTTAAGGGGTTGCGGTCAAGGTGCGCGCCTCAGGGCGTCATCGGACCGATCTATGCAGCCGGAAATCACCGCTTTCCATCACCCCGCGACCGGGCGGGTGACCTATCTGATCGCCGATCCGGCCACCTTGCTCTGCGCCTTCGTCGACCCCGTGCTCGACTACGACCCGCGAACCCAGGCCGTCGACACCCGCTTCATCGACGCGATCATCGCCGACGTCCGCGCCAAGGACCTGGGCCCGACCTGGATCCTCGAGACCGGCCTGCACACCGACCACCTGTCGGCGGCCGGCCACCTGAAATACGAGACCGGCGCCTCGATCTGCATCGGCGCCCCGGTGCTGGACAGCCTCAGGCGCCTGGTCCCCGTGCTGGGCGACGACGGGGTCGATCTGGAAGGCTGGGACTTCGACAAGCTGGCCCAGGACGGCGAGGCCCTGCCGATGGGCGGGATCGAGATCACCGCCATCGCCCTGCCCGGCCGCCTGCCCGGCGCCACCGCCTATCAGATCGGCGACGTCGTGTTCACCGGCTCGGCCATCCTGCCGCCCGACCAGGGCCTGGACGACAGCGCCGCCCCCGGCGCCGACCCCGCCGGCCAGCACGCCGCCGCCCGCCAGCTTCTGGGCCTGCCGCCCGAGACCCGCCTGCTGGTCGGCCAGACCGGCGAGGTCATCGACGCCTGGAGCACCACGGTCGCCGAGCAGAAGGCCCGCAACGTCGACGCCGGCGACGCCGTGCCCGCCGAGGCCTTCCTCGCCCGCCGCGCCGCCGTCGCGGCCGCCCCCGGCCCGCTGGCCGCCCCGGCCCTGCAGGTCGGAATCCGCGCCTTCCGCCTGCCGCCGCAGGGCGAGGACGGCAAGCGCTTCCCGCCGGTCGACGTCAGTTCCATTTAAAAACGCACTTGCCTTGTCCGGGTCCGCACGCCTAGATGCTTCGCACGCGAAGAACCAGGAACGCCCGCCATGGCCGAAGACAAGACCGCCGCCCAGTCGCCGCTCGACGCCGCCCGCACCGCCGGCGAGGGCGACCGCAGCGCCGCCCTGACGGCCGGCCAGCAGGGCCACCTGCCCGACCTGCTCGGCTTGGAATGGCTGGAGGCCACGACCGGCCGCGTGCGCGGCCGCATGACCGTGACCCAGCGCCACATGGCCCCCAACGGCTTCCTGCACGCCGCCAGCGTCATCGCCCTGGCCGACAGCGCCTGCGGCTACGGCTGCGTGGTCTCGCTGCCGCCGGGCGCCGTCAGCTTCACGACCATCGAGCTGAAGTCCAACTTCCTGGGCACGGTGCGCGAGGGCGGCGGCGCGGCGGTGGAGGCGACCCTGGTCCACGGCGGCCGCAACACCCAGGTCTGGGACGCCGTGGTCACCGCCGAGGAGACCGGCAAGACCATCGCGCTTTTCCGCTGCACCCAGATGGTTCTGTATCCGAAAGCCTAGGTTCGGCCGGGCTTCCGCGCGGAAACCGCCCCCCGCGACACAAAAGCTTGTCACAGGCTCTTGCACTCTTCCGGCGACGCCGCTAGGTATCCCGCCCTCACTCAAGGCACGCCTCCGGGCGGGCCTGGAAGACCCCCTGGAGAGGTGGCAGAGTGGTCGAATGTACCGCACTCGAAATGCGGCGTGCCTGGAAGGGCACCGTGGGTTCGAATCCCACCCTCTCCGCCATTACCCCCTGAAATAGAAGCATCGACCCAAGCCTCGCGGGCGACGCCGCGTCAGCGGATCGTGACGCGCTTGACGACGATCGCGTCGCCGCCGTCGACGGCGGGGACCTTGGTCTCGACCACCTCGACATCGGCCCCCGCGTCGCGGAACTCGTCCAGGCGGGCGGCCGTCTGCGAGCCGAAGGCCGAGGCCGGCAGGCTGATATTGAACCCGCCCGCGCCGCGGATGGCCTGCATCACCAGCTCGTCGGTCAGGTAGTAGCGCGCCCAGTAGCGGTCGGGATCGGTGGCCATGACGTGGGCGGCCTCGGCCTGGCGGGCCTGCTCCTCGTCACGGCGCGCCTGCACCAGCTTGGCGTCCTCGCGTGCCATCGCCAGCTCGGTCTTGAACGACATCGAGACCTCCCTCCAGGGTGAAGACAACCTTGGCTATCTTTCATGGATATCACCACCTTAACGCACAACCACGAGGACGCAAGGCGGCGGCGGTCGCCAGGAACGGTCCGACCGGCTAGCGTCGGACCCAGTCGTCCGAGCGGAGCCCTGTCGTGAACGCCGATCCCATCGCCCAGCGCCCCTGGTGGAAGGACGCGGTCGTCTACCAGATCTATCCGCGCTCGTTCCTCGACACGGACGGCGACGGGGTGGGCGACCTGCCGGGGATCACGGCCCGGCTGGACTATCTGCAGGCCCTGGGCGTCGACGTGGTCTGGCTGTCGCCGCACTTCGACAGCCCCAACGCCGACAACGGCTACGACATCCGCGACTACCGCAAGGTGATGGCCCAGTTCGGGACCATGGCCGACTTCGACGCCATGCTGGCCGGGATGACCGCGCGGGGCATCCGGCTGATCATCGACCTGGTGGTCAACCACAGCAGCGACGAGCACGCCTGGTTCGTCGAGAGCCGCAAGGGCCGGGATAATCCGTACAGGGATTACTACATCTGGCGCGACGGCAAGGAGGCCAAGGACGGTGGCGGCCCGCCCAACAACTACGGCGCCTTCTTCGGCGGCCCGGCCTGGACCTTCGACCCAGGTGAGGGCGCCGAGGCCAGCGGCCAGTACTACCTGCACTATTTCGCCGCCAAGCAGCCCGACCTGAACTGGGAGAACCCCAAGGTCAGGGGAGAGGTCTACGACCTGATGCGCTTCTGGCTCGACAAGGGCGTGTCGGGCTTCCGGATGGACGTGATCCCGTTCATCTCCAAGCAGCCGGGCCTGCCGGACCTGACGCCGCAGGAGCGCCGCGCGCCGCAGTTCGTCTATGCCGCCGGCCCCAGGCTGCACGAGTATCTGCGCGAGATGCGCCGCGAAGTCCTGGACCACTACGACACCATGACCGTCGGCGAGGCGTTCGGCGTGCGGCCCGACCAGGCGCGCGACCTGATCGACAGCCGCCGGCGCGAGCTGGACCTGGTGATCAATTTCGACATCGTCCGCATGGACATCGACGGCTGGCGCAAGACGTCCTGGACCCTGCCCCGACTGAAGGCGCTCTATACGGAGCTGGACCAGGCCGCCGGGCCGTTCGGCTGGAACACCCAGTTCCTGTCCAACCACGACAACCCGCGCTCGGTCTCGCACTTCGGCGACGACGATCCCGAATGGGTCGAGCGCGCGGCCAAGGTGCTCAACACCCTGATCCTGACCCAGCGCGGCACGCCGTTCCTCTATCAGGGCGAGGAGCTGGGCATGACCAACTATCCGTTCGCCACCCTGGACGACTTCGACGACCTGGAGGTGGCCGGCCGCTGGCGCGACGTGAAGCATCGGGTGTCGGAGGAAGAATACCTGGCCAACGCCCGGGCCATGGGCCGCGACAACAGCCGCACCCCGATGCAGTGGACCTCCGGCCCGAACGGCGGCTTCACGACGGGCAAGCCGTGGCTGGCGGTCAATCCGAACACGGCGGCGATCAACGCCGAAGACGAGGCGGCGCGGCCGGACTCGGTGCTGGCCCACACCCGCGCCCTGGTCGCCTTCCGGCGCGGCTCGACCGACCTGAAGGAAGGCGACTACCGCGACCTCGACCCCGAGCATCCCCGGGTCTTCGCCTATCGCCGCGGGGCGGGCCTGCTGGTGGCGCTGAACTTCGGCCGCGAGGTCGTGCGCTGGCCGCTCCCCGAAGGCCTGGCCGTCGAGGGGCCGGCCTTCGGGACCGCCGAGATCGACGGGCGCGACCTGGTGCTGCGCGGTTGGGGGTGGGCGATCCTGCGGGTGCGGCCTTAGCCCTCCGCTTCGCCCTCCCCCGCGCCTAGGCCGTGACGATCGAGACCGAGGCCACGGTCGGTGGCTTGCCGATCTCGCCCTGCGGCACGAAGGTCACGCTGGGCGACGGGCCCAGCTGGCCCTTGGCGGTCAGGTCGGCGGCCTTGTCGGTGATGTCGAACACCAGGCTGGGGCCGGCGTTCGGGCCGTGCTCGTGGCCGACCAGGTTGAACGAGCCGAACGTGCCCACATAGTTGGGGCTGTCGGTCCCGCCCGGCGTCGCCCCCTCGGGCAGGCCGACATAGACGTTGTAGGTGCCGCCGAAGGCCTCGTCCGCCATCACCCCGGCCAGGGCCAGGAAGACGCCGCCGCCCTTGCTCGGCGGGGCCGCCGCCAGCAGGTTGGAGCCGCCGCTGTTGCTGGCGCGCGGCGGGCTGGCCAGCTTCAGCAGGGTGGGACCGGTCGCCGACAGGGTCACCCCGCCGTGGTGCTCGCCGGCGACCGCCGCGGTGGCGGCCAGGGGCGCGGTCTTGAGGAACTGCGGCGCGCGCAGGCGCTTGGCGCCAGGCACCTTCTGGTAGGTGTCGTACTGGTAGCCCAGCTTGCCGATGGTGCTGGCGTTGTTGAGCAGCACGTCGACGCGCTTGCCCTGGCCGTTGGCGAAGGGGAACAGGCGCGTGCCCCAGTCCGGATTGCCGTAGCCCATGTTGTTCCAGCTGGCCCACAGCCGGTCGATGTTGCAGTGGTGCAGCCAGAACACCGGGTCGCCCGCCGCCGTGGGCACGTAGCCCATGTTGGTGCTGTTGCCGGTCAGGTCGTGCACCATGCCGTGCGGGTTGTTGTTCAGCGTCGGGCAGAAGCCCGTCGAGCCGTCGTTGCTGATGTAGTAGCCGTACTTGAAGGCGTTCAGGTTCAGCGCGCCGGGGTTCTGCTGGTCGATCCGCTGGCCCTGGTTCACCCAGGTGTTGCGGTTGGGCTTGTACAGCGGGCTGGACGTGTTGGTGTAGAATTCCGGCGGGATCGACAGGGCCGCGACCGAGCCCTGCAGATAGTCCCAGTACGGCAGGGTGAAGCTGGCGTCCTGCAGCACGTTGCGGATGATCTGCTCGAAATAATAGACGAACCATCGGTGCCACGGCAGGAAGTAGGTGCCCAGGAACCGGGTCGGATTGGACGGGTCGTAGCTGTGCGGCTGGCAGCTGTCCCACATGGCCGAGGCCAGGTCGCGGTTATAGCTGGGCTGGCTTCCATAGATCTGCTGCAGCATCTGGTTCTTGGTCTGCACGGCCTGGTTCCAGTTGGCCGAGCCGGGGATCCAGTGGGTGTACCACTGGAAGTTCCAGTGCCGGGGATCACCCGCCGGGATCTGGTTGCGCATGATGTCGACGGCCTTGGCGTACTTGACCAGCATCGCCTTGCCTTGCGGACTGGTGGCGCTGTAGCGGGTGCTGACGGTCTGGGCCTGGGCCTCGAGGCCGCCGAAGCCCACCGCCGTCGCGCCGGCCAGCGCCCCGATCATGACGTCACGCCGAGTCTCAACCATCGCCTGCCCTCCATCCCGTCGTCGCGAGATTTCTCGCTATGAGTGCAGTCAGGCTATTGCTAGGTTTGCGCGAGTCAACAACTTTCGCGACGCATGACGTCCGGACTCAATCCTGGGATTGACGCACCAGCCGCGCGCCGGTCACCACCAGGGGCGAGCCGTCGCCGCCGCGCGGGACGATCGTCAGGACCAGGGGCCGCCCGGACTCCGCCGACAGCGCCGCGCGGACCTGAGGCGGCAGGGGGAAGACGCGGTCGGCGCCCTCGGACCGGCCGGCCAGGTCGTAGAGGCTGAGCGCCCCGACATAGCCGGGATCGCCGGTCGCCGCCCGGACCGGTCCGCTGGGGCCCACGAACAGGTTGTAGGTCGCGCCGGACGGGGTCTCGGCCTTCAGGCCCGTCAGCACCAGGGTCACCGGTTCGGTCGCCGCGCCGCGCAGGGCCTCGGGCGCGGCGCGCTCCAGCGGCAGCTCCACCGCTTGCGCCGAGACGGTCGCCGGTCCGTTCCAGCGGGCCAGCCAGGCCGGCCCCGGCTCGGCCCGCGTGCCGCAGGCCCCCGCCGTCAGGGCGAGGGCGAGCCCCAGGAGGGGCGTCGTCCGCCGTCGTCCGCGTGGTCCTCGCATGCCGTCGGCCTCCGCGCCGTCACCGCGGCCACCCTACGCCCGATCGCCCGGACCCGAAACGTCGAAGGGGCGCCCGCCGGCCGGCGGGCGCCCCTCCTTCGTTCGTCCGGAACCTCAGCCTAGGCCTTGATGAAGGCCAGCAGGTCGGGATTGATGATTTCCGGATGGGTCGTGCACATGCCGTGCGGCAGGCCCGGATAGGTCTTCAGCGTGCCCTTCTTGAGCAGCTTGATGCCGATGCGGGCGGAGTCGTCGATCGGCACGATCTGGTCGTCCTCGCCGTGCATCAGGAACACGGGCACGTCGACGCTCTTGAGGTCCTCGGTGAAGTCGGTTTCCGAGAAGGCCTTGATGCAGTCGTAGTGGGCCTTGGTGCCGCCCATCATGCCCTGGCGCCACCAGTTCTCGACCACCGCCGGCGACACCTTCGCGCCCGGACGGTTGAAGCCGTAGAACGGGCCGGCGGCCACGTCGTGGAAGAACTGGGCGCGGTTGGCGACCTGGGCGGCGCGGAAGCCGTCGAACACCTCGATCGGCAGGCCGCCCGGGTTCTTGTCGCTCTTGACCATGATCGGCGGCACGGCGCCGATCAGCACGGCCTTGGCCACGCGGCCGGGCTTGGCGCGGGCCACGTAGTGGATGACCTCGCCGCCGCCGGTGGAGTGGCCCACGTGGACGGCGTTCTTCAGGTCCAGGTGGTCGGTCAGGGCGATGACGTCGGCGGCGTAGGTGTCCATCTCGTTGCCGGTGTCGGTCTGGGTGGACCGGCCATGGCCGCGACGGTCATGGGCGATGACCCGGAAGCCCGCGGCCAGGAAGAACATCATCTGGTTGTCCCAGTCGTCGGCGCTGAGCGGCCAGCCGTGGTGGAACACGATCGGCTGGGCGGTCTTGGGCCCCCAGTCCTTGTAGAAGATCTGCGTGCCGTCCTTGGTGGTGACGAAGCCGCTGCTCATGATGGTGTCTCCTGGGGATTTGGGCGAGGCCTTGGGCGTCGCCGCGGACGATGTGGACGCCGAGAGCGAGGGGATCGCGCTCATCAGGGCCAGGCTGAGGCCGCTGGTGACGACGTCGCGCCGCGACGCGCCGTCCTGTTCATCGGAAGACGTGGTCATGCTCCGGCCCCTCTCTGTCGAGCCGGCGCTGGTCGCCGGCGTCCGCGCGGGAGGCTAGGCCGATCGTGGGCGGGCGGCTTGGACATGCCTGCCGTGGTTTGTAGGTTCTGACAGCGCTGGCGCCGAAGGCGGACGGACGCCGCTCGTCCGGCGTTGAGGGCGTCAGCCGGCTTCGGGACGGAAGAAGGTGTTGGCCGTCAGCCGGCCCCGGCGGGGATCGGCGTCGGCGGGCCGGTCGGACAGCACGCCGGCGTGCAGCAGGTTGCTGGCGTAGACCACGATCCGGTTGAAGACCGGCGCGACCACCGCGATCTGCTCGTAGAGGCCGTTGGAAGTCCTGACATAGCCGCCCTCGCCGCCCGCCCCCTCGGCCATCTCCCGGCGCAGGGCGGCCAGATAGGCCGGGCCGCGGGCGGGATCGACCGCCTCGAAGCCGGTGGCGCGGTGGCGGTAGAAGGCCGTGCCGCCATGCGGCGGGCCGCACAGATAGTGCAGGATCGCCAGCTGGGTCGGCGAGGGGGTGTCGATGTGCGGCAGGCGCTGGGCCCAGGTCGCCTGGTCGGCCGGCAGGACCGCCATCGACAGGGCGCAGGTGACGCGGGCCTTGCCGCCCGCCGCGACGCCGAAGGTCTCCGCCAGATAGGGCCTCAGGGCCGTGACCAGGGCCTGGACATAGTCCGGCGGGGCGGGCGCGCGGACCCCGGGATAGAAGTTCACGGCCGCCTTGACCGGAGCCAGGACGGCCGTCTCGGCGGCGAAGTCGACCAGGCGCTCGGCCCCGTCCAGCAGGCCGTCCAGGATCAGGACCGGGCTTTGCTCCTGGCCGACGCGCAGGAGCTCGACGCGGGGATCGGGGCCGGGCGCGAAGGCGGCGGTCTCGTTCACCGCCGGGGCGCCTCGGCGGCCTCGGCCGCGGCCAGGTCGGGGGCCTTGGTGGTGAAGCCGCGCGTGTAGACGTCGGTCAGCAGGGCCCGGTGGTCGGGCAGGCCGGCGGCGGCGCGGCGGCCGGCCTCCTGCACCCGCCCGAAGTCGGCCCGCGCCAGGTCGCCGTGGGCGTGGGCGGCCGGATCGACCTCCGTCCCGTAGCCCATGCCGTACAGGATGTACTGGTAATTGAAGTACTTGAAGCTCTCGTGGAGGTTCGGGAAGTCGAACACGTTGGGCGGCCGGTGCTTCCACATCGCCAGGTGGTCCTGCAGGCTTTCCGGGATCGAGGCGGGGTCACAGTTGTCGGTCCAGAACGCGTTGTCGGTCCGCTGGCTTATGCAGTAGTGCAGCTTGATGAAGTCGATGGCCCGCAGGTAGCGGTCGGTCATGGCCGCGTTGAACTGGCGGGCGGCCGCCTCCATCCCGCCTTGGCGCGGCAGGTTGCGGGCCAGCATGTAGCCGGCGGCCTCGATCAGCACGATGCCGGTGGATTC
>Ga0102592_1002423_pt1 | contig 16413 bp, 14 predicted proteins | sample AraplaCol_mMF_r2_FD_76861 | JGI IMG/M metagenome (GOLD analysis project Ga0102592, IMG submission 76861) | Arabidopsis root microbial communities from North Carolina, USA - plate scrape MF_Col_mMF_r2 (SPADES assembly) (version 2) | ecosystem: Host-associated > Plants > Roots > Endosphere...
AGGGTGAACTGGCGCAGCGCATCGGTCCACTGGCCCCGCGCCGCGCTTTCGCTCGCGTAGAGGCGATAGCGTTCGTTCGGGAAGTTGGCGGCCAGACGCGTGCGTTCGTCCAGATCGCGCGCGCTCATGTGGTCGCTGGATGCGACCACGGCGGCCTGCGCTTCGGGCGAAGGCGCCGTGGGTCCGGCGGCGAGCGCCATCGCGAGGAGGAATGCGTTCAGGGGTTCCATCATTCCTCCCTCGCGCTCGCCGGCTCAATCGCCCTTGGCGGGCGCGTCCTGCGTGGCTTTCCCGGCCGGACCGATCTCGACGCTGCCGTCCTTCCAGATCGCGTCCTCGACCGCCCAGTAACGCTCCGGATCCAGGCGCCAGGACGCATACATGTCGCGCATCTCGTAGCCCGATGCCGCCATCGGCGCGACCTCGCCCGGCGTTGGCGCATGCATCTGCAACTTGCTGGTGATGCTCCCGGTTCGCGTGCCGGTGATCTGCGTGTTCTGCCGCAGGATCATCGCCGCCAGCCGCGGCTTGGCGACCTTGTCGCCGTACTGCGCGTACAGCGCCTCGCCCTCACGCAGCGCGCGTGCGCGTTCGGCCTCGTCCAGCTCCAGCCACATCTTCTCGCGCAACACGATGAAGGACGGGTACATGCGCTCGGCCGCGAGATCCGCCCATGCATACGCCAGCGCGGGATCGCGCGGCACGCCGACGCCGTGCCAGTACATCAGGCTGATGCGGTGCTGCGAATACTTGTCCGCATAGCGCGCGGCCTTGGTGAACTGGTCGAGCGCCTCGTCCCAGTCGCCGCGCGCGGCGCTTTCGCTGCCGTAGAAACGATGCAGTTCGTTGGGGAAGTTGACCGACTTGCGCGCGCGCTCGTCGAGATCGGCGGCGTGCATGCGGTCGCTCGGCGCGATCACCGCTTCAATGGCGCCGGGTGCCGGCACCGTGGGTCCGGCGACGAATGCGGTGGTGAGCAGGATCGAGGTCAGCAGTTCCATGGCGTTTTCTCCTTGTCGACTCGCGTGTCGACTCGCTTGTGTGGGCTGTCAGGGGTTGCGGCGATCGCTGCGTGCGGTCTGCATCTCGCCGACCTCGACGCTGCCGTCGAGCAGGCGATCCTGCTCCTGCCAATACGTCTGGAGCCTGCGAAGGCCGCCTTCCTTGCCGTAAAGCTCGTCCTCCCGACCCACGTCGGAAATCGCGTAGGCCGAGGCATTGCTTCCCATGCCCACGTTGAACACGCCATTGACGGGTGAGCCGACGGTATCGAGCCACTGGCTGCGGTAGCCGACGCGGCTGCCGGTCATGTTGCGTGCGAAACGGCGGATTTCCGCTTCGGCGCGCGGCTTGGCGACTTCGTCGCCGTAGCGTTCGTAGTACGCGACGCCCTCGTCGCGGGCGCGCGCCTGTTCCTGTGAGCTCAGTTGCGCCCACATTTTTTCGCGGATCGCGAGCAGGCGCGGGCTGCCGCGTTCGGCGGCCAGGTCGCTCCAGATGTAGGCCTGCACGCGGTCCACCGGCGTGCCCACGCCATACCAGTGCATCAGGCTCAGGTAATGCTGCGAATACTTGTCCGCATTCTGCGCGGCGATGTCGAACCGCCTGATCGCGTCGTCGTAATGACGCTGCCCGTAGGCCTTCAGGCCCAGGACGCGGTATTCCTCGTTGGGTCGTCCACGTAGCGACGACAGCGCCGTGTCCAGCTCCATGAACGTCATGTCAGTCAACGGCGGCGCATCACCGGCGTGCGCGGTGGATGCGAACAGCAGCGTGAGCAGCGTGGGTGCGAGAACGCGGGCAATGCGCATGGCGACCTCCATTCCGTGAAAGTGGCGCTCGACACCATACATCCGTGGTACGGGGCCGTATTCACTTTGGCGGCCCGCCCATCAGACGGCCTGTTCCGGCACAATACGCGGCCGCCTCCGCGGCAGCAAATACGCCCCATGCACGGTCTCAACCCGCCTCAACGCGCCGCCGTCCTGCACACCGACGGCCCCCTGCTCGTGCTCGCCGGCGCGGGCAGCGGCAAGACGCGCGTGATCGTCGAGAAGATCGCGCACCTGATCGCCTCGCGCACGATGCCGGCCAAGCGCATCGCCGCCATCACCTTCACCAACAAGTCGGCGAAGGAAATGAAGGAGCGCGTCGCCAAGCGCATCAAGGGCGATGCGGCCGAAGGACTGACCGTCTGCACGTTCCATGCGCTGGGGCTCAAGTTCCTGCAGATCGATCACGCGAAGGCCGGCCTGCGTCGAGGCTTTTCGGTGTTCGACAGCGACGACAGCACCTCGCAGATCAAGGACCTCATGCCGCCGGGCAGCAAGCCCGACGTCATCGACGACATGCGAAACCTGATTTCGCGCGCGAAGAACTCGGGCCTGTCGCCGGAAGAAGCGCTGGCCGTGTCCAAAAGCCCGCGCGAGATGGAAGCGGCGCTGATGTACCAGCGCTACCAGGCGCGCCTGACGACGTTCAACGCGGTGGATTTCGACGACCTGATCCGACTGCCGGTGCAGATGCTGGAAAGCGACGAGACGCTGCGCCTGGCGTGGCGCGAGCGCATCGGCTACCTGCTCGTCGACGAGTGCCAGGACACCAACGACGCGCAGTACCGCCTGCTCAAGGCGCTCGCGGGAGACAAGGGCCTGTTCACCTGCGTGGGCGACGACGACCAGTCCATCTACGCCTGGCGCGGCGCGAATCCCGACAATCTGCTGCAACTGGGCAAGGATTACCCTGCGCTGCAGATCATCAAGCTGGAACAGAACTACCGCTGCTCCAACCGCGTGCTGCGCACGGCGAATGCGCTGATCGCGAACAATCCGCACGAACACCCCAAGACGCTTTGGAGCGACCAGGCCGACGGCGAACGCATCCGCGTCTGGGAATGCCGCGACAGCGCGCACGAAGCGGAGAAGGTCGCCGCCGAAATCCACTTCCTCGCCGCCGCGAAGACCGCGCCGTGGAGCGACTTCTGCATCCTGTTCCGCGGCAATTTCCAGAGCCGCGCGCTCGAGAAGGCGTTGCAGCTGCTGCGCGTGCCGTACCACCTCAGCGGCGGCACCGCGTTCCTCGAGCGCGGCGAAGTGAAGGACGCGCTCTCGTGGCTGCGCCTGATCGCCAATCCCGACGACGACGCCGCGTTCCTGCGCGCCGTGCAGTCGCCCAAGCGCGAAGTCGGCGCGACCACGCTGGCCAAGCTCGCCGAAATGGCCCAGCACGCGCACATGCCGATGTCGCGCGCCGCCGAGCAGATCGGCGTGCTGAAACAATTGGCGCCACGCGCGGCGAATGCGCTGGATGGTTTCGTCAGTATCGTGCGTCATCTGCGCACCGAAGCCTTCAGGATTTCGCCTGCCGAACTGGTGCGCGTGCTCGCGGACAAGAGCGGGTTGAACGCGTCGATCCGTTCGCAATGCAAGGACGAGGCGACGTTCCAGCGCCGAAAGGAAAACCTCGAGGAACTGGCAGGCTGGTTCGACGGCGGCAAGGGTTCCGGCCCGGGCGAACTCGCCGCACAGCTCGCGCTGCTGTCGCACGCAGACAAGGGCGAGGCCGGCAACCAGGTGCGCCTGATGTCGCTGCATGCGGCCAAGGGCCTGGAGTTCCGCTACGTCTTCATCGTCGGCATGGAAGACGGCACGCTGCCGCACGAGATGGCGCTGGAGGAAGGTTCGCTGGAAGAGGAGCGCCGCCTGCTCTACGTCGGCATCACGCGTGCGAAGGAACAGCTGTGGCTGTCGCACTCGCGCGAGGCGTCCAAGTGGGGCGACAAGATCCGGCTGAAACCCAGCCGTTTCTACGATGAGCTTCCGACCGCGGAAATCCAGCGCGATGGCGCCGATCCCGTGGCCGATGCGGCGCGCAAGCAGGAACGCGCGGCGGCGGGGTTTGCGGCGATCAAGGCGTTGCTCGGCGAGTGATCGCCCAACCGACCGGCTGTTAGCATTCCTCGATGCGCCGCACCTTGCCCATCGCACTGATTGCCATCGCTGCCCTGGCAGTGGCTGCTTCGATCGCGTTCGTCAGCGCGCCACGCTCGCTGGATTCTGCCTTCCAGCAGCTCTTCGCGCGCGAACTCAAGGTCGCCTTCGACACCATCGAGCACCGCCAGACCGGGTCATGGACCGATCCGGGCGGCGAATGGCTCATACGGAGTCATGACCTGAGGTCTGCTTTGACGGCGGACGCGAGATTCGGCGTCGCGGACGAGCACGATACGGCGTACTACCGCGCGCTGCTGCAGGAGCGGGGCATGCCGCTGGTGGACATTGCGAACGCGACGCTCTATCGCGGCGATATTTCGGTTCCGGGAACCATCTGCGAGCCGGTTGCGTGCGCGGCGTATTTCGTCGTTCCGGCCGCCTCGAATGTTGCCTACGTCGAGCTGCACAAGTTCTAGGGCCTATCGATGAACCTCCATCGCATCCATCACGTCGCCATCATCGCTTCCGACTACGCGCGGTCGAAGGACTTCTACACGCGCGTGCTCGGCCTTCGCGTGGTCGCAGAGGCGTACCGCGAGGCGCGCGATTCGTGGAAGCTCGACCTCGCGCTGCCCGACGGCACGCAGATCGAACTGTTCTCGTTTCCCTCTCCGCCCCCTCGACCATCGCGACCGGAAGCGCGCGGGCTGCGGCATCTCGCGTTCGAAGTAGCCGACGTGGCCGCCTGCAAGGCCGAGCTGGAAGCGAACGGCATCGAGGTCGAACCGCTGCGCGTGGATGAGTACACCGGCCGACGCTTCACGTTTTTCGCCGATCCGGACCAGTTGCCGATCGAACTCTACGAGGCCGGCGCATGAGCTTCACGATCCGCCCGGCGAACGCGGCCGACCACGCACGCATCCTCGCGCTGAATCTCGAATCGGAAGAGATGCTCAGCCCGATGGACGCCGCGCGTCTGCGCGAACTCGATGCGATGTCGGCATACCACCGTGTTGCGTGCGAGGGCGATGAGGTCGTCGCGTTCCTGCTGGCGTTCCGCGAAGGCGTCGCCTACGACAGCCCGAACTACGTGTGGTTCGCGCAGCGCTACCCGCGCTTCCTCTACGTCGATCGCATCGTCGTGGCCGGAACGCATCAGGGACGCAAGCTCGGTCCGCTGCTGTATCACGACCTGTTCGACTACGCGCGCGAATCGGACGTGGACACCGTGACGTGCGAGTTCTACACCGTGCCGCCCAACGAAGCGTCGCGCCGTTTCCACGCGGCGTTCGGCTTCCACGAAGTCGGTTCGCAATGGGTCGCCGACGGGCGCAAGCAGGTGTCGCTGCAGGTGGCCGCCGTATAACGCGGAGCATGCGGATCCGCGTGCGCGCGGATAAACTTCCCGCGCCCGGAGCGGGCCGGGGCGGGAAGACGCCTCGCACACCACAGGAGCAGGGGATTACATGGCACGTTATGGATATGCGGCGTTGCTTGCGCTCGCATGCGGCGCGATGTCGCCTATGGCACAGGCGCAGGGGCAGTTTTTCGTCATGGGGCAGTTCGGCGAAGCGACCTATCAGGACATCGACGCGGACGAGGACAGCGCCGGCACGAAGGCGCTGAGCGGAGGCTATCGCTGGCAGGCCGGTCCGTATGTGCAGATCGGCTTGGAGGCAGGCACTGGCCGCATCGACGAACTGTACGAGTACACGGAGTGGAGGAGCCAGGGCATCGGTTCGTCTCGCACGGAAACCCGGCTGGAAACCCGGTACAACCACGTGGGCGCGAATGCGCGCTTCACCTTCGGTCCCGAAGGTCGCTTGTTCGGCATCGCGCGTGCCGGCTACATGGATTACCGGGTGGATTACTCGGAGCACACGTCGACAGACGTGATTTACCCCTGGCCATCGGGGGATTCCTACCGCTCGCTACGCATCGAGGACAAGGGCGCCTACTTCGGTGCCGGCGTCGGGATCGACGTCACGCGCTATCTGAGCGTGAACGCGATGGTCAACGCGTATGCGTTCGATGGCGCCGACGTTCCCTACTTCGGCAATATCGAAGTCGGCACGGCGACCACCGCCACGCTGGGCGTCGAACTGCACTTTTGATGTTCGGCGACAGGGCCGGTCCTGCCGGCCCTGTCGCATCGCGCGTGTCGCGCGAATGAAACCTGCGGTGCGGACCGCGTCGGCTAAACTCCCGGGCCCGAAATCGCCAACGGCCCACGCCATGTCGCACCGCGCCCTAACCCTGTCCGTCCTTGCCTGCGCGCTTGCGCTGGGCGCGTGCAAGCGCAGCGACACGCTCGCACCCGCGGCCGACGCGACTGCCACGCCGTCCACGGCCGCCGCCAAGCCCGTCGCCAGCGCCGCAAACGACAACCTCAACGCCGTGCTGTGGATGCAGGCCAGCGCCGAGTATCCGGCCGCGACCACCACGGTCTATCGTGCCGCCGCGGACAAGCTCGACGTCGCGCTGAAGGAAGGGAACTGGGACGCACTGGTCACCACCGAGCGCGGCAACGCGGCCACCGGCCTGCCGGCCGCGGTGATCATGGACGTGGACGAGACCGTCCTGGACAACTCGCCCTACCAGGCGCGCCTGGTGACGCAGGGCAAGGAATACGACGAAGTCACCTGGGACGCCTGGGTCGCCGAGAAGAAGGCCAAGGCCGTGCCGGGCGTGGTCGATTTCGCCAAGGCCGCCAGCGCGAAGGGCGTGACCATCCTGTACCTGTCCAACCGCGCCGTGCACCTGAAGGACGCGACGATCGCCAACCTCAAGGCGGTCGGCATGCCGGTGAAGGACGACAGCGTGTTCCTCGGCCTGGGCACCGTGGTGGAAGGCTGCGAGCAGCACGGCAGCGAGAAGGACTGCCGCCGCCGCCTCGCCGGCCAGCAGTACCGCGTACTGATGCAGTTCGGCGACCAGCTGGGCGATTTCGTCCAGGTCACCGCCAACACGCGCGAAGGCCGTGCGCAGCTGCTGGAGGAATACGGCGACTGGTTCGGCGAGCGCTGGTTCATGCTGCCGAACCCGAGCTACGGCAGCTGGGAGCCGGCGACGTTCAACAACGACTGGTCGCAGCCGAAGGAAGCGCGCCGCGAGGCCAAGCGGGCGGCGCTGGATCTGGCACCCTGAACTGCTTGTTTCAAATCAATAACTTACGATCTCTATCTTCAGAGGTTGCATTAGGTTTGGCGGGCGGTTAGTCTGCCCTCCGTCCGGCGCGAGCCGGAGCCATGCCACAACTCGAAGTCCTCCGGCCCCCGGCCGGATTTGAAGGAGGCTCCGGCCTCCTTTTTCTTTCCCGGCGCGCCCACGCCGGACAAGGCCGCCGATGGACGGTCTGTTTCGCCCTCGCCAGAACACATCGCCATGACCCCGGATGCGATTGGCTATCCGGGCGGCTGGATGCCGTCAGAAATGTGATGCCGTTGGCAATTTGAGTACGCCGATCGGGCTTGGACCTTCAGGAAGGTTCAGTCCGGCCGATGGAGCGAACAGGCGAACTACGCGCAATGAAGCGCAAGGAAAGGCCATGAAGCGAGTCAGAGTCACGGTGGGCGCCGTGCTCTGCGCAATGGTGGTAGTACTGGTATCGGCAGGCGCGAACGCGCACGCGGCCGGCGGCCGCATGACGTTCACGGGCAGCGTGGTGAATCCCACCTGTGCACCCGCCGCATTCCAGACACCTGCACAGACCGTGCCGCAACACCTTCGAACCCAATGCGCCGGGTCGTCGGCTTCCACGACCTATACGTTGCAGGTCGAACCCGCCGCCGCGCATGCGCGGTCGCAGCTGGTGAGCTATTACGCGGGCTATGTCCGCGATGCCGGCCACCAGGAACCGGTCTGGGTGGCGACGCAGACTTACGACTGACCGTGAAGGTTTACGGCCCGGATGCACTGCGCTTTAGCAGCGTCGCGCGCGAGGTTCACTGGTAAGTGATGTTGAACGTCATCGTTCCGGTCACGTTGCCGGCAGTTATCGCGCTGCTGCTGGTCCGGTAGTACTGCACGAAGTACGGCAACGACCACGTGCCGTTGGGCGAGGTGCCCAGCGACTGCGCAGCGTTGAACGGCACCGCCGCAGCGGTCGTGCCGTTGAGCAGTTGGATGCCCACATTCGTGGCCATGCCGGTACCGGTGGTCGGATTGATCACGCCGTTGGGGATGCTGTAGGCGCTGGTCGTGGCGAACGTGATTTTGGTCGACGTGCCGGACTGGCAGGTCAGGTTGATGTTGAAGCGCGTGCGGCCGGCGGTCGCGCCCAGGGTCTTCATTGCCGCGGTGGACACGCTCGGCAGCGTCACCGTCATGTTCTGCGAACCGGTGTCGACTCCGCATGCGACCGTGGCGACCTTCGCGCCGCCGTTGACCGTCATCGACGTGCTCATCGGGCCGCTGCTGGCCGTGGTGCCGTACTCGTACCAGTAGAACGTCATCAGGGTCAGCCCCTGCAGCGTGCCCGCCGTGACCGCACCGGTCTTGACGAATTGCGCGGTGAAGGTCTGCGAGATCGTCGCGGTGCACCTGCGGTTGCTGTTGCTGCCCGTGCAGGTGCGATCGAGCGGGCCGATCTCGAAGCCGGGCGTCGATTCCGGACCGCAGCGAAGGCACGCGCTCGCCGAGGCCTGGTCCGGGCTGCCGGTGATCTTCAGGGCGATGCCCGGAATGCTGGTGTCGAAGAGGATGCCGTTTGCACCGGTATCGGCCGGGTCGCGCGCCGCGAGCACTTTGGCCTGCACGAAGAGGGTGAGGCCGGCATCGCTGGTCGGCACGTTGGTGCAGTTGAAGGTCATGGGCAACTGCACCGGCGTGCCGAGTGCCGTGCCGATGGGCGCGGTAACCGGCACGCTGACATTGCCCATCGTCAGGCTGCCAGACGAACTGGTCGTGCACGTCGAAGCGGCGGCGAAGGCCTTCGACGGAATGCCCACGAACAGGAAGCCAAGCATCAGCAGCAGCCAGCACACCCGGAACATGCGCATCAGCCGTGCGGTCTTGGTGACATTGGCGGTCGTGCTCGTAGCGGTCGCGTTCGTGGCGGTCGTCATCGGATGGCCCAGTCGATCACAGGCTGGCGGCGGCGAAGGTGACGGTCGGCGTGCAGCGCGCGTCGGCCGTCGGCAGGTCGGTGGCGGCGGCGCCGGACTTCGGCTCCGGCGTCTGGTAGGTGAAGGTGCACTGCATGGGCTTGTCTTCTTCCTGCCAGCTCAGCGAGACGGTGCCTTCCTTCGTCGCGCCGCGCAGCAGCAGCTTGCCGCCCTGGCCGACGGTGCCGAGCGCATGGCCCTGCATGTCGGTGACCTCGGCGCCGAACGGCACCGGGCGGCCATCGCCCATGCGCACGCGCAGCAGCACTGCGCGGCCGTATTCGGTGTCGAACTTCAGCAGCGACACGCCGCCGGCGCGCGGTGCGACGCGGGCGCTGGTGGACTGCAGCTGCACGTCCAGGGGCAGGCCCTTCGGGTCCAGCTCGACGGAGTTCATCTGGTACGGCGTGAGGTACGGCACCAGCGCCTGGCCGAATCGGTTGATGCGCACGCCCGGCGCGTTGACCACGCGCGCGCCCTTGGCGTTCGGCGCTTCGATGATCGCGATGGTGTCGCCGATCGGCTGGCCGGCGATGACGCCGTGCGGATGCGCCACGAGCGTCCCCATCAGGCCGACCGAACCCTGCGAGTAACCATCGCCTTCGCCGTAGCTGCCCGACAGCACGCCGGCACTGCCACGGTAGGCGCCGTTGACGCTGCCGTAGGCGCCGACGTCGTCGCTGTACGCGCCGGTGGCACCGTAGCTGAAGCGGCCGTCTTCGCCGGCGGTGCCGTTCACGCTCAGCTGCGTCTGCTGCTGGCCCGCGTCGTCGCGCACGATGCCGGCGGTCAGGTTCGGCGCGCGCGGCGAGGTGCCCAGCGGCACGCTGAAGCTGACGAAGAACTGGTTGTCGTAGTTGCCGTCGAAGTTGCGCAGGCGGCTGGCCGACACGCTGTAGCTGAGCGCGCGGAAGTGGTTGCTGTAGCCGACCTGGAACTGCGTGTCGGTGCCCTGGCGCGTCCAGTAGTCGCGCGCCGAAGCGGTGGCGAACATCTGGCCGCCGCGCTCGCCCAGGCGCTGGCTGACGTTGATGTCGAAGCGGTTGCGCTGGCGGTCGAGCGCGCTGGTGTACGCGTCGAGGCGACCGTCGCGGCCCTGCAGCGCTTCGCGCTCTTCGGGCGTGAGCACGCCGGGCAGCAGGTCGTCGTCGAGCCCGGTCTCGACCGGGCGGCCCAGCGCGAAATCGCGCGCGGCCAGCGACTCGCGCAGGCTGTAGTAGCCGCTGGTCGAATAGCGGTACGAGGCCAGGCTGAAGGACGTGCCCGAGCTCGGCAGCATCTTGCTGTATGTCGCGCGCAGGCTCTGGCCGGTTTCGGCTTCCTGCGTCGGCAGCTTGGTGCGCGCGGCGGTGAGGTCCAGCGCGATCGCGCCCAGCTTCGTGTTCAAGGCCACGCCGCCGAGCCCGGCGACGTAACCGTCGGTGGTGACCGCGCCCGCGTAGCCGGTCACGGCGTTGGTCAGGCCACGCTGCAACGTGGCCTGCACCATGATGGGAGCATCTTCCGATGCGTCGTCGCGCACGGCGCCGGCGGCGACGGAGAAGCGCGACGTGCCCGGGCGCAGCAACTGCGGCACCGAGGCGTACGGCACCTGGAACTCGCGCACGCGGCCATCGGCTTCGGTCACGGTGACGACGAGGTCGCCGCCGTAGCCGGTCGCGTACAGGTCGTCGATGACGAACGGACCCGGCGTCACCGTGGTTTCCAGCAGCAGCATGCCGTTCTGGCGGATGCTGACGCGGGCGTTGGTCTCGGCCACGCCGCGCACGGTCGGCGCGTAGCCGCGCTGCGATTCGGGCAGCATGCGATCGTCGGTGGTCAGTTGCACGCCGCGCACGCCGACGCTGTCGAACATCTCGCCGGTGGTGTAGCTGTCGCCCAGCGTGAGCTGCGCCTGCCACTGGGCGATGTCGCGGCGCGCGTACGTCGCGATCGACTGGTAACGGCGATCCGACGGCAGGTCGCCTACCGCCGACTGCCAGTTGTAGTTGCCGTCATGACGCAGGCGCCAGGCGCCGAGGTTCAGGCCGGCGTTGATGCCGACGAAACCGGAGGTCTGTTCGGTATCACCGCTGCGCGTGCGGTAGACGTTGGCGTTGTAGTTGAGCAGCGCGGCGGTCACGCCGCTGTCCCACTGGTCCGGGCCGACGTAGCCGCGCGCGCGGTAGCCGAGCCACGCCTGCGGCACGGTCACGTCCAGGCGCAGTTCGCCCTGGTCGTAGGCCGTGGTGGCATCGGGAATGAGATCAGCCAGCGCGACGCATTGGCCCGACGCAAGGCGCGCACGCGCGGCCTCGTCGAGTTTCTCCACCGGCAGGCCGAGGGTTGCGAGCAGCGCCGGCGTCATGCACGGCACCGCGTTGGCGTTGGGTTCGGGCGACTCGAAACGCACGTCGGCGACGCCGGCATAGTCGCCGGCCAGGTACAGCGCGAGGCGATAGACGCCCGGCATCACGACGTTGCCGCGCTCGAAGCGCGAGAGGTCGGTCTGCTGGCTGCCGCCGACGAGCAGCGACATATCAAACTGCGCATCGGCCGGCGCGGCCGGCGCGGGTGCGGCATGCGCGGTCGCGGACAGCAGCGCGCAGGCAATCGCCGCGCCGAGCAGGGCCCGACGCGTGGGTACCGGCACGTTGTGGCCGGTGCGGGACATCACGGCGCGATCGACCCCGTGAAGGCGGACGGAGCGCCGAAGTCGTTGATCGCGTTGAAGCGCACCGCGGTGCCGGCGGCCGCGGTGGACGCGCCCGTCATCGGCAGGCGCAGTTCGGACTTCGGCGCGACCATGCCGCCTTCGACGGCGACGGACTTGCCGCCGATCTCGAGGACGACGTCGGTCAGCGTGACGTGGAATTCAGTCGGGTTGTTCACGACCAGCGCGCCGCCGTTGGCTTGGAACACCAGTTGGCCCGGCGCCTTGAGCGGATCGCCCTGCAGGCCTTCCGGACGGAAGAACAGCTTCAGGCGCGAGCGCACGGCCAGCTGAAGGTAGTTGCTGTTGTCCGGGCCACGGTCCGCCGGCTTCGGCGGCACGTCGAGCACGTTGAGCCAGAACAGCGATTCGCGGTCCGCCGGAAGCGGTTCGCGGGTGTAGAGGATGCGCAGGTTCTGATCGCGGTGCGCTTCCATGCGGAACATGGGCGGCGTGATCAGGAACGGCGTATCGACGGTATCGGGGGTGGACTTCGCATCGCCGGTGTCGATCCAGGCCTGCACCAGTGCGGGCGCGTCGTTCTCGTTGGTGAGGCGCAGGGTGACCTCGCCTTCCTTCGCCGGCAGGATCACGCGGGTTCCGCCGATCAGCACGCTGGCCTGGGCGGCCGGAGCGAGGGTGCAGGCGGCGAGCAGCGCCACTGCGGCGGCGCGGATCAGGAAGGTCATGGGAAGGGGTCCTGGAAAGGTCGGCCCGGGGGAGCCGAGGCGGGCGCGGCCGGATGGCCGCGCCCGGGGTGCGACGTATTACTGGTACTGCAGGGTGTACATGACGCTGGTCGTGACCGAACCGGCCGTGGCCTGGGCCGGAGCGTAGTAACCGGCATAGAAGTTCATCGCACCGGCGTTGCCGATGGTGACCAGCTGGGAGTTCTGGCCGCCGGCCGCCTTGCTCAGATCGATCACCGACGCGTCGGCGTTGAACAGACGGATCTGCACGTTGGTGGCGGTGCCGGTGGTGCGCAGGTTGCCGGTGAGCGGGTCGATGTTGGTCGCCGGCTCGAAGTACGCGACAGCCTTGGTGTTGTTCGCGCAGCCCGACAGGCTGATCGCGAACGGCGTACGGTTGGCCGTCTGGCCAGCGGACAGCGCCGTGGCCTGGACCGGCGGCAGGGTCACGGTGACGTTGCCGTTGTTGGCGATCGTGCAGGTGGTCGTGGTGACCGAACCGTTGACGGTGATGGTGCCGTCGGCAGCGAAGGCCGGGGCGATCGAGGCGAGGCCGGCAGCGGCGGCCGCAACGAGGAGGATCTTCTTCATGAGTACTAAGCCCTTGGAGTGAAAGGTCCGGCGCGTGGCAGGACGCTTGCGCCGGCGGAAATGCCGGGTCAGGGCTTAGAAAGCAGAATCTGTGCCAACGGTCTCAAAACCTCTTCCGGACCGTTAGGACGGTGTGAAGCGACTGATTCCGCCAATTCTGAACGAGATTTCGATCACACTTTTCAATCCTGAAGACCTTTTTCGACAGTCAGCGTCACTTTCTGACCCAAAATTTGTGACGCCCTGCCGGTATTCCGGCGCGCCCGGGAGTTTTCCCAATCCGGGACGGCCTTGGCTTGCCGGCATCCTGTCGCCCGGCCAAGATGCCGCCAGCGACTTCGGGGGAGCCGCATCCGCATGAGATCGACCACACGCGCCACCGCCGCGTTGATGCTGCTGGCCGCCCTCGCGGTGGCCGGTTGCCAGCGCGCGCCCGCGCCGGTCGTCGAGCCGACCCCGACCGAACCCACGCAGGCCGTCGAGCAGCTGATCCGCGACCTGCGCCGCAACGACCTGGTGAGCTATTCGCGCCATGCCGTCCCGCCCGAGCTCCACGCCCGGCTCGACACGGCCTGGAACGAAGGCCGCACCCGCTGGCCGCTGACCGACCTGCCGCTGGACGATCGCCTGCCCGCCTTCATCGACGCCCTGTCCGCGCCCGGCGCCGAGAAGCAGCTGCTCACCGTCTACCAGCGTCAATTTTCCGGCGCGAACGCCGAGCTCCGCTCCGCTGCGGCCACGCTGGGACTGTTCGCGACGCAATACCTGCGCGCCGAAGGGGACTACAGCGACGACGAACGCGCCCACTACGTGCAACTGGTGAGTGCGGTCAGCCGCTGGGCGCAGAAGGCGCCGCTGGGCGACGTGCAACTCGCGCGCCAGACCATTCCGCAACTCGTTGCCGGCGCCCGCCACACCGGCCTGGCCGGCGGGCCGGAGCGATTCCGCGCGTTGGGCATGCACCACAGCCTGGAGCGCATGGGGCCGTTCTTCGAACGGATGAAGCGCGTGGTGAAGGTGTACGGACTGGACCTGGACACTGATCTGGCCACCGCTCGCGCGACCCTGATCGAACGCGACGGCGAGCACGCCCGGATCCGCCTGCAGTACACGCTGGCGGGCAAGGCGATCGAGGCCGAGCTGGCGGTCGAACGCCGCGACGGGCACTGGTACATGACCGACGCCCTGCGCCATGCCGAGGCCGAAGCGGCGCGTCCGGCGGACGCCAATGGCAGCGCGCCCGCGCCCGCGCCCGCAGCCGGCGACGCGCCGGTCGCGACCGCCGCGCCCTGAACGCGTACGGCGCGAAAGGCATAATGCCGGCGATGCCGAACCAGACGCCCCTGCCTTTCCCGGACGCCGACAAGGACGCGACGACCGCCTCATCGCCCAGCCGCGAGGACGCGGCGACGCCGCCCCACGCCTCCACGACGGACGCCGAACCGCCGCACGCGGCCGACGCCGACGGCCGTCCCGAGGCGAATCCCGAACCGTCTTTCGAAGGCGATCCGGCCCAGGCCGAACTTCCGATCGACGCGCCCGGCGCCGTGACGGGCGCCGATCGCGGCCGCCGTCCTGGCGGCCCGCGGCGCTCCGCCGCCCGCCGTCCCTGGTGGGCGAAGCTGCTCGGCCGCCTGATGGCGCCTTGGGTGCAGATCACCGTCGAGCCGCGCAATCCGGCGGCCGAGATTCCCGAGGAATGGAGCGGCCGGCCGGTCTGCTACGTGCTCGAGGATTACGGCCTCTCCAACGCACTGATCCTGGAACGCGCCTGCCGCGAAGCCGGCCTGCCGTCGCCGCTGCAGCCGCTGCCGGGCGATCCGCTCAAGCGCAAGCGCGCCTACCTCGCGCTGTCGCGCCGCAACGTCAACACGCTGGCCCAGCTGCAGCAGTCGCTGGGCACGGCACCGCCGTCGCCGAAGTCGCATTCGGGCTCGCTGGCGCACCTGCTCGAGGCGCACCGCGCCGATCCGTCGCTGGACGTGCAGCTGGTGCCGGTGTCGATCTTCGTCGGCCGCGCGCCGGACAAGAACAGCGGCTGGTTCTCCGTGCTGTTCTCGGAAAACTGGACGCTCGTCGGCCGCTTCCGCCGCCTGCTGGCGATCGCCCTCAACGGCCGGGACACCCTGGTGCGATTCGCCCCGCCGGTGAGCCTGCGTTCGATCGTCGACGAAGGCCTGCCGGCCGAACGCACGGTGCGCAAGCTCTCGCGCGTGCTGCGCGCGCACTTCCACCGCATCCGCGCGGCGGTCATCGGGCCGGATCTTTCCACGCGCCGGCTGCTGGTCGACCAGGTGCTGTCCTCGGCGACGGTCAAGGAAGCCATCGCCGACCAGGCCGCGCGCGACAAGAGTTCGCTGGCCGATGCATGGAAGAAGGCGCACGGCTTCGCCTACGAGATCGCCGCCGACTACTCGCACCCGGTCGTGCGTTCGGCGAGCTTCCTGCTCACGCCGGTGTGGAACCGCATCTACCGCGGCGTGCTGGTCCACCACCTGGACAAGCTGAAGGACGACGCGCCCGGCTTCGAAGTGGTCTACGTGCCCTGCCACCGCAGCCACATGGACTACCTGCTGCTGAGCTACCTGCTGTACACGCGCGGCATCGTGCCGCCGCACATCGTGGCCGGCATCAACCTGAACCTGCCGGTGGTCGGCACGCTGCTGCGCAAGGGCGGCGCGTTCTTCATCCGCCGCAGCATCCGCGGCAGCGCGCTGTATTCGGCGGTGCTCAGCGAGTACGTCGCGCAGCTGGTTGCCGGCGGCTATTCCATCGAGTACTTCGTCGAAGGCGGACGCTCGCGCACGGGCCGCCTGCTGCCGCCGAAGGGCGGCATGGTCGCGATGACGGTGCGCGCGTTCGTGCGCCAGCCCACGCGTCCGGTGCTGTTCCAGCCGATCTACATCGGCTACGAGAAGCTGATGGAAGGCAACAGCTACCTCGATGAACTTTCCGGCAAGCCGAAGGAAAAGGAGTCGATCTGGCAGTTGCTGATGGGCATCCCGAAGGTGCTGCGCAGCAACTACGGCCAGGTGGTGGTGAACTTCGGCGAACCGATCCGGCTGGGCGACGTGCTCGCCGAACACGCACCCGACTGGGACGGCCAGCCGGTCAGCGACGAGGAAAAGCCCGGGTGGCTGTCCGACACCGTCGACGCGCTCGCGCAGCGCATCCAGGTCAACGTCAACCGCGCCGCCGACGTCAATCCGATCAACCTGCTGGCGCTTGCCCTGCTGTCCACGCCAAAGCACGCGATGGGCGAAGGCGACCTGCGCGCGCAGATCCAGCTGAGCAAGACGCTGCTGGCCGAACTTCCGTACTCGGACCGCGTGACCGTCACGCCGCATCCGGTCGAGGAAATCATCGCCCACGGCGAGGAAATCAACGTCCTCAAACGCATCAAG
>Ga0102592_1002426_pt1 | contig 16384 bp, 13 predicted proteins | sample AraplaCol_mMF_r2_FD_76861 | JGI IMG/M metagenome (GOLD analysis project Ga0102592, IMG submission 76861) | Arabidopsis root microbial communities from North Carolina, USA - plate scrape MF_Col_mMF_r2 (SPADES assembly) (version 2) | ecosystem: Host-associated > Plants > Roots > Endosphere...
AATCGCCCAGGCGGTCCGGAAGGGTCGTCAACCTTCCGCCCGTCGGGGGCCTCCATCGGAGCGGGTTAAAAATCCGCGATCCGAAGGCTTCCGGATAACGGCTGCACGCGAAGCGCCTGCCCTTCGTCGAAACGGTACACAACATCAAAGCTACTCCGGGCGAGGCCCGGGCGCTTCGCACCCTTCCCACCCATCGCAGCGAAAGCGCGTGAGCGCGAAATCGCGCCTGCGAGAGGCCCCCTCAGTCGCTTCGCGACAGCTCCCCCAGAGGGGGAGCATCTATGCGGCGCGGCGGCCGATCAGATCCTCCCCCTCTGGGGGAGGTGGCCCGGAGGGCCGGAGGGGGATCGCGGGCGGTGCGCCGGGACCCCTAGAACGCCTCGGCCACGATCGTCCCGTCCGGCAGCAGCGCCGCGCGCTTGAGGCCGCTCGAGGCGAACGGCATGGCCACGTTGCCGTCGCGGTCGACGGCGACCAGCCCGCCGTGGCCGCCGAGGTCGGCCACGCCCTGGATGGCGGCCCGGGCGGCGCTGTCCAGGCTTTCGCCGCCGAACCGCACCCGGTGGGCGATCTGGGCGGCGACGGCGGTGCGGATGAAGTATTCGCCCTGGCCGGTGCAGGACACCGCCGCATGGCCGTCGGCCCAGGCGCCGGCCCCGATGATCGGACTGTCGCCGACCCGGCCTGGCAGCTTGCCGAACACCCCGGCGGTCGAGGTCGCGGCGGCCAGGCGCCCCTCGGCGTCGCGGACCACGCAGCCGACGGTGCCGGTCGGCAGGACCTCTGGGGCGTGATTGGCCTCGAAGGCCCCGGCCTGGGTGAACCAGGTGGTCGGATCGGCGATCGCCTTGAGGCCCTGCTCGCGGGCGAAGGCCATGGCCCCTTCGCCGGCCAGCATCACGTGCGGGGTGCGCTCCATCACCGCGCGGGCCGCCAGGATCGGGCTTTCGAAGCCCTGCAGGGCCGCCACCGACCCGGCGCGCAGGGTGGCGCCGTCCATCAGGCTGGCGTCCAGCTCGTAGGCGCCGTCGGCGTTGGGCGAGGCGCCCTTGCCGGCGATGTAGAGGCCGCTGGCCTCCAGGGCGACGACGGTCTCGACGGCCACGTCCAGGGCGCTGGCCCCCGCCGCCAGCCGCTCGCGCGCCGCCTCGACCAAGCCGCGCATGTGGGCGATCTCGACGCCGTAGTCGTGGCCGCGCTTGGCCCCCGCGCCGCCGTGCAGGGCGAGGGTAAAACGTTTGTTTGACATTCTGCTTCCTTGGCCGTCCGGCGTGCGCTAGCGTCCGGCCGCTCATAAAGACAAACGCAGGGAGAGGCGAGATGAAGGCGGTGCTCAGCAAGGCGGTCGGCGGACCCGAGACCCTGGTGCTGGAAGACCTGCCCGATCCGCGTCCCGGTCCGGGCCAGGTGGTGCTGGAGGTCAGGGCCTGCGGCGTCAACTATCCCGACGTGTTGATCATCGAGGACAAGTACCAGTTCAAGCCCGAGCGGCCGTTCGCCCCCGGCGGCGAGGTGTCGGGCGTGGTCACGGCGGTGGGCGAGGGGGTCACGGCCCTGCGGGTCGGCCAGCGGGTGCTGGCCTCGACCGGCTGGGGCGGCATGGCCCAACAGGTGGCGCTGGACGCCGCGCGCTGCACGCCGATCCCCGACGGCATGCCGTTCGACGAGGCCGCCGCCTTCATCCTGACCTACGGCACCTCCTACTACGCCTTGAAGGACCGCGGCCGCTTGAAGGCCGGCGAGACCCTGCTGGTGCTGGGCGCGGCCGGCGGCGTCGGCCTGGCGGCGGTCGAGCTGGGCAAGGCGGCCGGGGCGCGGGTGATCGCCGCCTGCTCCAGCCAGGAGAAGGTCGACCTGGCCGTCAGCCGCGGCGCCGACGCCGGCGTGGTCTATCCGCGCGGCCCGTTCGACAAGGACGGCCAGAAGGCCCTGGCGACATTGATCAAGGACGCCTGCGGTCCGGGCGGCTGGGACGTGGCCTATGACGCGGTCGGCGGCGACTATTCCGAGGCGGCGATCCGCGCGGCCGGCTGGAACGGCCGCTTCCTGGTGATCGGCTTCCCGTCCGGCATCCCGAAGATCCCGCTGAACCTGACCCTGCTGAAGTCCTGCGACATCGTCGGGGTGTTCTGGGGCGCGGCGGTGGCCCGCGATCCCGAGGGCCACGCCCAAAACGTCCGCGAGCTGATGGACCTCTATGCGGCGGGCAAGATCCGGCCCTATGTCTCCGAGCGGTTCCCGCTGGCCAGGGCCGGCGACGCCATCGCCCACCTGGCCAGCCGCAAGGCCATGGGCAAGGTCGTGGTCGTCAACGAATAGTCCGCGACATCGCGACACAGGCGGATTCATGGTCTCCGAAATCGAAGTCTTCAAAGGGCCTGGTCTGTCTGCGTCGTCAGTTGCTTAAATGGTAAATCGTTCCTGAATGCACAACCTCAAGGTTAAGTCTCGCTAATCATCCTTCTTGGGAAAAGGCTAAGCCTGTTCCTGTAGACCTATGCTCCAAGTTGTCGGAGTTGGGCCAAGATGTTTCTTCCAGCGAGAGACGCTTCCTCTCCAGAGGTGCGTCAGAACTTCCGTATGAACCGCCGCCCTGAAGAGCGCGTGCAGGTGCTTGGCGGGTCGATGGACCTGGTCCGTCCCGAGGAGGTCTTCCACTTCGTGGCGGGCAAGATCGCCGCGCGGGAAAGCGCCGTGGTCGCCAACCACAACCTCCACAGCCTGTACCTGATCCGCAGGGACGAGAAGATCGCCGAGTTCTTCCGCACGTCCGACCTGATCGAGGTCGACTCCGTGCCGCTGATCTTCTGGGCGCGCATCGTCGGCCGGGCCAGCCGCCGGTTCCACCGCTGCACCTATCTGGACTGGCGCGACGCGTTCTGGGAGCGGGCCATCCACGAGAACTGGAAGGTGTTCTTCGTCGGCGGCGCCCCGGGCGTCGGCGAGAAGGCGACGGCGCGGATCCAGGCCGACTGGCCGGGCGCGCGGATCCGCACCCACCACGGCTATTTCGACGTCACGCCCGGCTCGGCCGAGAACCAGGCGGTGGTCGACGCGATCAACGACTATCGGCCCGACATCGTGCTGGTCGGCATGGGCATGCCGCGCCAGGAGGTCTGGGTGCTGGAGAACAAGGCCAAGCTGGGACCCTGCGTGACCTTCACGGTCGGCGGGGCGTTCGACTACGAGGCCGGCGTCCAGCGTCCTTCGCCCCGCTGGATGGGGCAGGTGGGCATGGAGTGGCTGTTCCGGCTGGTGGTCGATCCGCGGCGCCTGTTCACCCGCTATTGCGTGGAACCGTGGCACCTGATGGGCCCGGCCCTGCGGGACGTGCGCCGCGCCTTGGCGCGGCAGGCCGTTTCCGGTAAAGCTGCGGACGCTCGCGCGGAGTATGTGCGGGCGTCGGATTTGGCGCGCTCTGATGTTCTGGGGGGACAATGAGCCTGAAAATCTACATGCCGTCGCCTGGCCGCAAGGCCGAACCCAATATCGCGCAACGCGTCGCGGCGATCTTCGGCCTGGCCGGACTTGTCCTGGCCTGGGCCGTCGTTCTGCTGCCCTGCGCGGTCTGGCTGCTGTTTAACCTGGTGTTCAACCGGCCGCAGCCGTCGCCGGCCGGTCAACAAGCCTGAACGTCGTTCACTTAGTCCTGGCCAGGCGCGCCGCGCCGCGCCAGGATAGCCGCGCCTGACGCAGCGGCCCGCCCTTCCAGAGGCCGCGCGCGGCCAAAGGGAGCGGCGCATGACGGGACGTCTGGACGGCAAGGTCGCGGTGATCACCGGCGGGTGCTCGGGCATCGGGCTGGGGACGGTGGAGCTGTTCGCGGCTCAGGGCGCGAAGGTCGTCGCCGCCGACGTGCAGACCGAGAAGGGCGAGATGCTGGAGAAGCGTTTCCCCGGCCAGGTCCGCTTCGCCCCTTGCGACGTCACTCACGAAAGCCAGATCGCCGCGGCCATGGCCCTGGCCCAGGAGGCGTTCGGCGGCCTCGACATCCTGTTCAACAACGCCGGTCACGGCGGGGCGCCCAACGGCGTGGCCGACATGACCGCCGAGGGCTGGGACGCCACCTTCGCCCTGCTGCTGCGCGGTCCGGTGCTGGGCATGAAGCACGCCCTGCCGCTGATGCTGGAGCGCGGCGGCGGCAGCATCGTCAACACCGCCTCGATCGCCGGCCTGCAGGCGGGTTTCGGACCCCTGGCCTATTCCACGGCCAAGGCGGCGGTGATCCACCTGAGCCGCTGCGCGGCGGCCGAGCTGTCGCCGCTGAAGGTCCGGGTCAACGCCATCTGCCCCGGTCTGATCGCCACCTCGATCTTCGGGGCGTCGATGGGCCTGTCGCGTGAGGTCGCCGACCAGATGGCGGCCCGGGTGGCCGAGGTCGGGCCGAAGATCCAGCCGATCCCCAAGGCCGGCCTGCCCGACGACATCGCCCGGGCGGCGCTCTATCTGGCCAGCGACGATTCCGAGTTCGTGACCGGCACGCACATCGTGGTCGACGGCGGCGTCACGATCGGCGGCCGCCACGCCTGGGACCACGCCGCCCCCTCGCCCCTGTTGTCGGCCATGGGGATCACGCCCGAACAGGCCGAGCAGATGCGGGCGGCGATGATCGCCGGGCAGGGCCGGTGAAGTCGGTGCGGCGAGTCTGATCGGTCGGGGGCGTGCGAGCCGGCGTCCGCTTCGGTTGGATCCTTTAGGAGCGCACGCCCACGCCAACATGAACCCACTTCGTGGGCGCGCCGGGGGCCTGGCGGTCCAGCCACTGATAGGGCGCTTCGTTCCAGGGCACGATCCAGGGCGACAGGTTGTCGAGCACGACCTCGCCCTCGCTGGTGGCCACCAGCAGCACGGCGTGCATCTCCCCGTGGAAGGTGCGGACGATGGCGATCGACAAGGCCTCGCCCGGAGCGCCGGCCTCGATCAGCGCCCGCCGCTTGGCCAGAGCGTAGTCCTCGCAGTCGCCGCGTTTGACGTGGTCGACGCCGGCGGCCCAGTAGTCGGCGCGCCCATAGGCGGCGTAGTCGTCGGAGCGGCGGATCGAGCGGTTGATCTGGGTGTTGATGCGCTGCAACTCGCGGTCGCTCAAGGCGCTGACGATCGGGGGCGCCGGGGCGTCCTCCACCGCCGGGGCGTCCTCCACCGCCGGGGCGGGGGTTTCGGCCGCCGCCTGCTCGGCCTCTTCCGTGAAGGCGGGGGCGATGGGTTCGAACAGGTTCGGGACGGGCCGCGGCGCGAGCGGGCGGTTGATGTAGCCCGGGAAGGCCGAGGCGGGCGCCTCGCTGAGCTCGGCGGTCGTGCGCCCGAACAAGGCGGCCCAGCGGGCCTGGCCGGCCCACTGACGGACTTCGGCGAGCTTGGCCGCCTGGCTGGCGTCGATCTCGCCGCCGCGGATGCCGTCCACGCACTCGATGGGCTGGCGCTGGCAGAGGTCGGCGAAGCCGACCGGCGCGGCGGTGGGGGCGCCCAGCGGCATGGGCGGCGCAACCTTCATCGGCGCCGCGACGGCCAGGGCCGGAGCGAACGCAAGAACCAGAAGGCTGAGGGCAGGCCAGTTGCGCATGGATATTCATCCCCTGTTCGGGAGTAAATATCACCAACAAAACATAACAACCGGCGTAGATGGATGGGTAAATAGAAGTATATAGACATAGTAAATTCCCCATTATTCAATAAGGGATTTTACCTAGACGAGTAAGCGTTGCTGCATGGCTTGATCTTGGCGCGCGCAACGAAAAAGCCGGCGACGTCGGGGACGTCGCCGGCTTCTGAGGTCGCACAGGCCGATCAGGCTGGGTTGGCCGAGGAGGCCGCGCCCCGCCCCTCGGGAGCGGGACGGTGACGGCGGCGCTTGCGCCTGTCCATCGCCCGGAGCTGCCGGACGCTGAGGTCGGGGTGGGCGCGAAGCTGATGGCGCAGGCGCTCGACCATGCCCGGCAGAACGGCCGCGGCGATCCCCGCCGTGTCCGCGATGAAGTCAGCCAGCGACATGTCGCGGCCTGTCAGGCCCTGCAGGAGTTCGATGGCCAGGCCCAGCGCGGCTGCGACCACGGCCAGGTCGGTCCGTCGCCGGCGGGGCGCGATGATGAAGAGCGCATTGGTCACCGCGAAGAAGGCGATGGCGTGGGCTTCCTTGTCGGTGAAGCCGAACCGCAGTTCGAGGTCCTGGAACGGACCCAGCATCACCACCATCAGGCTGGCGAACGCGATCGCGAAGAAGGCTTTAAAGCATCGTTGCAGAGTGCGCGGCGTCAACATCGAGGGGGTGCTCCTTAACTCGCGCACATTCCCTCATCGACTTCAATTACTGGTAAATTCCTATGATTAATGCCTGATAATACTTGGAAATTTATCGATGGGGCAAAAGAAAAGCCCGCCGCCGGACGGCGACGGGCTTTTCCAAAAAAGACCGGCGGGTCTTTCTAGCTCGCGTAGTACTTCTTGTATTCGTCGTAGTAGTAGCCGGCGTCGCCGTAGCCGTGCTTGGACTGGGCGTTCATGTCGACCTGGGTCAGGGCCACGCCGGCGATCTGGGCGTTCGCCTGCTGAAGCAGGCGGACCGAGGCGCCGATGGCGCGGGCCGGGGTCTTGCGCCAGCGGGCCAGCAGCACGACCAGATCGGTCTTGCCCGCCAGGATCCGGGTGTCGGCCAGGGCCAGCACTGGCGCGGTGTCGAGGATGACCAGATCGAACGAGGCGCGGGCGCGGGCCAGGAGCTGGTCCATCGCCGCCAGGCCGAAGATGTCCTCGGTGGACGAGGCGGTGTGGGCCAGCGGCAGGACGTAGGCGCCCGAGGCCTGGTCCAGCAGCACCGCGCTCTCCAGCGACGCCGCGCCGTGCAGCACCTCGGCCAGGCCCTTCTCTGGCGTCAGGCCCAGGGTGCGGGTGACGGCCCGGCGGCGCAGGTCGCAGTCGAGCAGGAGCACCTTGCTGCCGGCCTGGGCGGCGACGCGCGCCAGGCAGATCGAGGTGGTGGTCTTGCCTTCGCCCGGCAGGGCCGAGGTCAGGACCACGATCTTACCTTGCTGGCCGGGCACCGCGTAGAGGATCGAGGTGCGCAGCGAGCGGAAAGCCTCCGCGAAGCCGGACAGCGGTTTGCGAAGGACGTAGTCGATCGGCTGGATGCTGCGTTCGTTCGCCTCGGCGACCGACGACATCAGGGGGATCGAGGCGATGCTGGCGAGGCCGATCTTGCGTTCGACATCCTCCGAGGTCGCCAGGCCAGCGTCCATGATCTCGGCGGTGACGACCGCCGCCAGACCCGCGCCGGCGCCGACGATGATGCTCAGCGCCAGGGCCAGCATCACGTTGGGCGAGCTCTGGTGGGTCGGCGGAACGGCGTGGGACACGACGCGGGCGTCGGCCTGCTCGACGCCTTCCTGAGCGCCGGTCTGCTTATAGCGGTCCAGGAAGCTCTGATAGACGTTGCGGGCGGCTTCGGCGTTGCCTTCGAGTTCTTTCAGGTGGACCGAGGCCGCGCTGTTGGCGGCCAGGGTGCCGCGCGCGCCGCCAAGGCTCGATTCCACGGAGGCGGTGCGCTGCTGCGAGACGCGAACGCGGGCTTCGAGGTTGGAGACGATACGGCGGATTTCGGCCTGGATCTGCTGGTCGATATCGGCCAGTTCGCGCTGGGCCCGGACCATGTCGGGGTGGCGCTCGCCGTAACGGCCGGACATCTCGGCCACGCGGCCGCTGACCACCGCGCGTTGGGCGCGCAGGTTCTGCACGACCTGGGAGCTCAGGGCCTCGCCGACGTCGTCGCCGTTGGAGCCGGCGGCCAACTGGGCGCGGGCGGTGCGCAGGCGGGCCTCGTCCTCGGCTTGCTGGGCGCGGGCCTGGGCCAGCTGCTGGTTATAGGCCGAGATCTCCTGCTCGGTGAGCGTGGTGCCTTCCGAGCTGAGCAGGTTGTTGGCGACACGGTAGTTGGAGACGGCCGCATCGGCTTCCTGCAGCTGGGTGCGCAGGGTGTCCAGGCGGGTGTTCAGGAAGCTGTTGGCCTGGCGAGTGGCGTCGAACTTCGCGGTCAGTTGCGACCGGATGTAGGCGTCGGCGAACGCGTTGGCGATCGTGGCGGACTTCATGGCCGAGGTGGACTGGAAGCTGATGGTGATCGAGTAGGTCAAGCCCACGCGACGAACCGTCAGCTGCTTGCCGACCGCGGCGATGACGGCCTGCTTCTCGGCCTCGGCCGAGCCGGGCGCGACGGGCGCGGCCTTCTTGCCGCCCAGGATGCTGCCGATCAGGCCCGGCGACTGGAGCGCGGCGTTGTATTCCGGATCCCGGTCGAGCTTGAGGGCCTCGACGACGCTCGCGGCCAACTGCGGCGACTTGAGAATCTCGACTTCAGTGTCGACCGTGCCGGTGTCCGCCGTCAGGCCGGACAGGACGGCCTGGGAGTCGACGACTTTCTCAGTACGCGTGTTGATCATGACATTGGCGGTCGCCGTGTACATCGGTGTCTGCCGAAGCATCACGAACATCAGGGCGGCGGCGATCAGGCCGGCGACGCCCAGGAACAGCCACATGCGACGCCGAAATGCGGCGATCAGGCGTTCAACATCGATGGTCTCGCCAGAAGACCCGCGGGCGCGGTTCGTCAGCGGCTGCGTATCAACACTGTTTTCCATTAATCTTCGCCAGATCCGTTTCTAAAGGGCTGCGCTTAGTCAATATGAACAAATACGCAGTGAAGGCGTGAGCCGCTTCCTGATAGTGGATGCATAGTTCACAACCCACCTTTCAAAAGCGTTTCTCTGTTTTTCCGTCTCATCGTATGGCGAGCGCCAAACCGGGCTCCACTAGCACACCCCCGGAACGCAAGCGAAGGGGTAAATTGAAGTCAACCAAGTTTGGACAACAAGCGCGTCAGGATTCTGGCGCCCGCACCCCCGAAATGAAAAAGCGCCTATGTGCTGGGCGCCGTGTACGTTCTGTAACGGCGAAGCTTGCCGCGGAGCTCCGTTGACCAACGACTGCGGAAAGCCTGTAGGAGGTGGGCTGATGTACAGTCCCGACCAGGGTCCGCTTGGACGTTCAGGGGGGTGTGTGTTCAGGAGTTTCATAATGCTCTCGGCGCTCGTTCTCGCTCTTCTGGCGTTGGCCGCGGACCAGTCGGCGGGTTCCGGCGACGTTCCGGCGAGGCTTATCGCGCCGCCCATGGCCGAGGCGACGGCCCAGGCCTATGCGTGGCGTCCCGTGGCGATCGGAGGGGGAGGCTTCATCACGGGGTATAGCGCCGACGCAAGGGGTTTGACCCGGACTGTCAGAACCGACGTCTACGGCGCCTATCTCTGGCTGCCCGAGGCGAACCGTTGGCTTCAACTGGTCACGACGGCGAGCATGCCATCGGAGGATCACAGGCCGATGACGCTGAACGAGGGCGTCTACGAAATCGCGGTCGCGCCCTCCGATCCGGATCGGATCTACATGGCCATCCGCGGCGGGGTCTATCGGTCGAGCGATCGTGGGCGCAGCTTCGTCCGGACCAACCTTCCGCCGGTGACCTTCGACGCCAACAGTCCCTTTCGCCACTACGGCCCGTTCATGGCCGTCTCGCCCCGCGACCCCGACCTCGTGCTGCTGGGCACGCCGACCGACGGATTGTGGCGATCGGGAAACGGCGGCCGGGACTGGACCAGGATCGCGACGGCGCCGGGCGGGCTCGGCCCGGGACGCGCCGCGCTGCAGCCCAGGCCTGGGCTGGTTTTGTGGTTCGCGCCGGACGGCGCGCAGATCTGGGCCATGTCGGCCGGCGACGGGGTCGCGCGGTCGCTCGACGGCGGCCGAAGCTTCGCGCCCCTGGTCTCGCCTTGGGATCCCCAACCGACCTCCCTTCGCCACGGCGCCTTCGGTCTCGACGGGGCGTTCTACGGCGTCGATCACGATCAGAAGAAGATCTGGAAGTTCTCGGGAGGAGCCTGGGAGGACCTGACGCGGGCGGCCGGCGTGACCCCGGCGTCGTTCGGCAGCGTCGCCGTCAATCCGGTGGACGGATCGATCTATGTCTTCGACGAGGGCGGTCACGCGATCCGCAGCGACGACGGCGGCCGGCGGTGGTCTCGCGTGCTCACCAATGCGCGGGTCGGAAAGGGCGAGCCGCCCTGGCTTCATGTCGCCGACCAGGGTTTCTTCGCCACCGGCCAGGTGGTGTTCGACCCCGTCGTCCCCGGCCGGCTCTGGAACGCCGCCGGCACGGGCGTCTATTTCGGCGACATCGCCTGGCCCCTCGGAAACATCACCTGGGAAAGTCAGGTCCGAGGCATCGAGGAGCTGGTCGCCAACGACGTCAGCGCTGCGCCGGGCCAGCTGCCGCTGTTCGCGGCTTGGGATTTCGGCATTCATCGACGCGACGATCTCGAGCGCTTCTCGACCGGCTATGGTCCCAAGGAGCGGGTGCTGATCGCCGCGCAGCAATTGGATTGGACGCCGGCCCAGCCCGGCTTCTTTGTCACCAACGCCTCGGACACCCGCACCGATTGTTGCTCCGGGGACGGCGACGCGGTGCTCGCGGGCTACAGCGAGGACGGCGGCCGGACCTGGTCGAAGTTCGCGACCTTGCCGCAACCGCCCGGAACGGCGCTGTCCGACCCTTGGCGCATGGCGTTCGGGGCGATCGCGGTCGCGGCCGACGATGCGCGCAACATCGTCTGGGCGCCCACCCACAACCGGTCGCCCTTCTACACGACCGACATGGGGCGGACCTGGCGGCGCGTGGTTCTGCCCGGCGAGCGGCTGCCCAGCACCGGCTCACACGCCGACTACTATTTCCACCGCAAGACCCTGGCCGCCGACAAGGTGCTGGCCAGGACCTTCTACCTGGTCCACAGCGGCGACGGCCTGAATCCGGGGCTCGCCGGCCTGTGGGTCACGCGTGACGGCGGCGCGGACTGGTCGAGGGTCTACAAGGGCGAGATCGCGCCTGGCAGCCGCTACAGCGCCAAGCTCCGGGTCGTTCCCGGCCAGGCGGGCCATCTGTTCTTCACATCGGGCGTCTCAGACCCGGGCGATCGGGCCCTTCGGCGGTCCGTCGACGGCGGCCGCACTTGGACCGTATTGCGTCGGGTGCAGGCGGTGCATGACATCGCCTTCGGCAAGGCCGCGCCCGAACAGGACTATCCGGCCATTTATCTCACGGGGCGGATTGACGGTCGCTACGGGGTGTGGCGATCGATAGACAATGCGGTGAACTGGGTGCGGATCGGCGAGTTTCCCGTCGGCGCCCTGGATGAAGTCGTCGCCATGGATGCAGACAAGGACGTGTTCGGTCGTGTTTATCTCGGCTTCAAGGGGTCGGGATGGCGATTTGGGCAACCTTCAGTGTGTAAACCGGGGCCTTACACGTTCGGGGATGGTGGGGAGTGCTATTTTTTGGGGTTGTGAAGCGTGCTCGGCCTCAATTTTGAGCCAAAATGTTTCAATGACATTTCTTAAGATCGAGGCTTGCTTATATTCACCGGCAGGAAGGCTTGGCGTCCGATCCGCAGAACACTTTTGGGGAATGATGAGGCCATGATCGACCGTCCGCTGGGTGCGGAGGCAGCATTGGGGTTGGGCCAGTCATGCCCGACAAGGCCCCCGCGACCATGACGGCGCCCAGACTTCTCCTTGTGGCGTCGGCCGGAGGGCATTGGGTCCAGCTCTCGCGGCTGGCCGCGGCCTTCGAGGGTTTCGACGCACAGTATGTCACCACGCTGAAAGGCGCGCGCGCGCCTTGCGGCTGGCGGCCGGTCGCCGTGGTGCGGGACGGGTCCCAGACGGATCCTCTGGCGTTGCTGATCATGTTCGCGCAACTGCTGTTCATCGTGCTGAAGTTCCGCCCGTCCACCATCGTGACCACGGGAGCCGCCCCGGGGGTCTTCGCCGTGCGGCTTGGCAAGCTGCTGGGCGCTCGCACCGTCTGGATCGACAGTATCGCCAATTCCGAGAAGCTCTCCCTGTCCGGCCGCCTTGTGCGCAAGCACGTGGATCTGTGCCTGACCCAGTGGCCTCACCTCACGGACGCCTATCCGGACGTGCAATGTTTCGGATCGGTCATTTGATACTGCTGTCCGTAGGCACCCAACTTCCGTTCGACAGGCTGGTGCGCACGGTCGACGACTGGGCGATCGCGACCGGACGGTCGGACGTGGTCGCCCAGATCGGCCCCTCGACCTACGCGCCGCGCTCGCTGAAGGCCTTCCCGTTCCTCGCCCCCGAGGCGTTCCGGGAGCTCCAGCTGAACGCCACGATCATGATCAGCCATGCGGGCATGGGCTCGATCCTGACGGCGCTGGAATACGGAAAACCGATCATCATCATGCCCCGCGATCATTCGCGCGGCGAGCATCGCAACGGCCATCAGCTGGCGACGGCCGAGCGCTTCAAGGCCGTTCCCGGCATCTACGTCGCCTCCGACGAGCTCGGCCTGGTCGAGCATCTGACGCGTTTGGCCGAATTGACGGGCTCGGCGAGGTTGCCGCCTCATGCGCCGGCCAGCTTTACGGACCGGTTGCGCGATTTCATCAGCAGGCCCTGAGCGACCTGCTCCCGGTCTCCACTTTTCCGCGGAGGCCTTAGTCGAACAACCCGGCCAGTTGCCGCCCGATCCGGGGCCAGGCCAGGGTCTGGTTCAGCAGGACGCGGCCGCGGGCCGCGCGATCCGACCACTCCGCCGCAGGCTTGGCGTAGAAGGCCAGGATGGACTCGGTGACGCCGTCGAGTTCGACGGGCTGAGGGATCTCGACCGCCGCCAGGCCGGCGGCGATCAGATCGGCGATGCCGCCCGCCGGGGCGGCGATGACCGGCCGCCCCGCCATGCCCGCCAGCACGGCCACGCCGCTCTGGGAGTTGAAGTCGGTGTAGGGCATCAGCAGCGCGTCGCAGGCCGTGAGCAGTTCGTTGACGCGCTCGTCCGTGATGAAGCCCGTCTCCAGGGTCAGGCCGTCGGGGCAGCGCGCGGCGATCGCCTGGCATTCGTCGAGATAGGCGGGGTCGTTGGGATCCTTGGCGCCGGCGACGATCATGCGGACGGGGCAGCCGGCGTCGCGGGCGGCGATGACGGCCTCCATCGCCAGGGCCACCTGCTTGTTCCGGCGGATCGTGCCGAAGGCCAGCAGGGTGTTGGAGCCTGGGACCGGTCCGGCGGCGGGGACATTGAAGGCCCCGTGCGGCGCCACCACGATCTTGCCGGCGGGCACGCCGAACAGCTGGATCAGCGGGGCGCGGCCGGCTTCGGACAGCACGGCGATCACGGAGGCGCAACCGTAGATCAGCCGATAGCCCGCGCGCTCCAGCCACCGCCAGCGCGGGGGCAGGCTCCAGGAGTGGGGCTCGGGATCGTGGCAGACGAAGACGACCTTGGCGCCGGTCAGCCGCAACAGCATCAGCGGCCAGATCGCGAAGACGAACGGGTCGGGAATGCTGACGATGAACCGATCGCTGGTGAAGCGCGCCGCCAGCAACGCGCCCAGACCGCCCGCCACCCGCGCGAGCGAAAGGAACGCCCGGTGCAGGCGCGAGCCGCCGCCAACGAGTTCCCGGACCGGGCGGACGCGGCGGACGTTGCCAAGCCGCGCGGTGCGGTCTTCCGGGTAGCCGGCTGGCGCGATGAACAGGACATCGCTTCCCGCGGCGGCCAGGCCTTCCACCAGGCCCTGGGCGTAGAGGCCGGTCCCCGAGCGCCAGGCGCGCGTATAGACGACGATCCGCTTCAAGGGTGACAGCTCCCGATGCTCGAATAGGATGGCGCGCCGGCCGAGCCGGGCTTGACCGCCGCCAGAGCCTTATCGCGCGTCGGGCGTTCCGCCAATGTCGGCCGGTCTCGACCGGCGTGAGCGTGGGCGACCGGCCTCTGGAGCGTGCATTCGGACGGCGGGATCGCCGTCACGGCCTCCAGCAGGGCGGCGTCGCTTTTCAACAGGTCCCGGGCGCGATAGTCAGGAGCCTCTTCCGTGACCTCGGAGTCCGAATGGGACGCTATCTGCCGCAGATCGACGGGCTCCGCGCCGTGGCGGTGTCGGCTGTCCTGATCGACCATTGCTTCGGGCCGCGGATTCTGGTCGGCGGCCATATCGGCGTCGACATCTTCTTCGTCATCAGCGGTTTCCTGATCACCGGCCTGCTGGTCGAGGAGATCGATCGCGACGGGCGCGCGTCGCTGCGCGACTTCTACGCCCGACGCTTCCTGCGGATCATGCCGGCCCTGCTGGGCGTGTCGCTCTTCGTCGTGGCGGCGCTCCTGGCGGGGTCCCTGGTGGCCCGGAGGCTGGACCTCTGGGGCGAGCTGCGCAACGTGCTCTACGCATTGGCCAGCATCATGAACTGGGCCCGGGCGGCCGGCTGGACCGGGGGAGGCTTCATGGGCCACGCCTGGTCGCTGAGCGTGGAGGAACAGTTCTACCTGATCTGGCCGCTGCTGCTGAACGCCACGGCCGGACGCCTGGACCGCAGGCGATACGCGATGGTGCTGGTCGGGGCGATGTTGGCTTTGGCGGCCTGGCGCGGCTTCCTGGCCTGGAACGGCGCCAGCGCCGAGCGCCTCTACAACGGGACGGACACGCGCGCCGACGGCTTGCTGCTGGGCGCGGCCTTGGCCCTGTCGGGCATGCGACGGCTTCCGGCCATCTTGCTCAAGCTCTGGCCTGTTCCGGTGCTGGGTCTGATGGTGGTCGCGGTCTCGACGCCTTGGTCGGCGCCGCCGCTCGGATATGGGGGCTTCACCCTGGTGGCGCTCTGCGCCGCCTGGCTGGTCGCCCTGGCGGTGGACGACCGCGCGCCGTTCGTCACGTGGCTGAAGTCGCCGCTCGCGCTCTGGATCGGCAAGAGGTCCTACAGCCTCTACCTGTGGCACTATCCGATCCTGATGATCTTTTCGTTCGCGGGCGTGCGCTCGCGGCTGACCGACGTCTTGACCGTCGTGGCCTCACTCGTGGCCGCGCACCTGTCCTACGTTCTGGTCGAGCAGCCCTTCCTGCGCCTGAGGGGGCGCTTCCTGGAACTCTGGGGCGCCCCCGCGCGGGGCGAAGGACGGGTACCGGACTCCATCCCCTAGCCAGGGGCGGAATGGCGCGCCGGGCGTGGAGCGGTTCCTCAGATAGACGTAGTAGGCGGCGATGAAGATCGCCGACAGCACGGTCGACGACCCCGACCACAGATCCGGGGCGATGACGCCCAGGAAGGTGCAGGCGCAACCAGTCAGGGCCAGGCCGTCCGCATCCGCGCGCTCGAAGCCGATGGCCTGCAGGAAGAAGCCGGAAAAGGCGCTGATGGCGCTGATGATCATGAAGATGATCAGCCCGACGACGCCGCCGGTGTAGAAAACGCCGACGGCGCCGATATCCGAAAAGAAGAAGGTGGTCGTCGCCATCAGGTAGATGGTGTCGTCGCGGCTGCTGGCCAGGCCGACGCCGAACAGCCAGTAGTCCCGCACGAAGTATTTGGTGGCCTCGTAGGACAGCGAGCGGATGGTGGCCGACGAATCGTTGTTGCCAAACAGGTCGTAGGGCCGGAACGCCTGGTCGTTCAGGCCGATGATCAGCACCAGGGAAACGACGAAGAAGGCCAGGAAGCAGAGAACGCCGACCCGCTTGGTGTTCCGCAGCACGACATAGGTGACCAGCGCGAAGATCGTGACCGCCGTGACGGCGCGGAAGTAGGACAGCCAGATGCCGGCCGCGAACAGGCCGAAGGTCAGCAGATAGATCCACTTCTTGCCGACGAAGGCCCGGGTGAACGACAGGCACAGGCCGAACACCATCAGGGACGACATCATCGCGAAGCGCGACGGGCGGCCCAGCCGCAGGTCGGCGGCGATGAACAGCTTCTCCGCGCCCGGATCCGTCGGCGCCTTCAGGCCCCCGACGCCGAGGCTCAGCGCCAAATAGAAGAGCGCGTAGACCAGGGCCACCGCGAACAGGGCGTTGATCAGGGTCTTGCGCTCGAGGTTGACCAGGGCCGCGACGAAGACGACCGAGGAGAAGAGCCCGATATAGACCGATATGGCGTTGAGATTGGCGTCGCCCCCCCAGGCGGCCGAGAACCAGTAGACCTGCGACACCGCGTAGATGGTCGCGATCACGCTCCACAGGACGATGCCGTACTGGCGGTAGACGATGCAGATGCCGGAGGCCAGGGCCAGGGCCAACAACTCAAGGCCCAGGGCGATCGTGCGGCCGTTGGGACCCGCATAGAAGCTGATCCGGCCTTGGTGCGCCACGAACGCGACCAGGAACAGCATCAGCGCGACCGTGGTCGTCAGCCTGGCCAGCCATGGCTTGGGAATGGCGGTCGGTTGCACGAAATCGGCTTTGCTGGCGTTGGTGAAGGACAGGGCGGCGGTCACTTTCGGTCGCGCGGGACTGGTATCAGTGCCCGCCAAATCAGGCAACATCAGGGAGCTTTCACGTCGCCG
>Ga0102592_1002438_pt1 | contig 16276 bp, 14 predicted proteins | sample AraplaCol_mMF_r2_FD_76861 | JGI IMG/M metagenome (GOLD analysis project Ga0102592, IMG submission 76861) | Arabidopsis root microbial communities from North Carolina, USA - plate scrape MF_Col_mMF_r2 (SPADES assembly) (version 2) | ecosystem: Host-associated > Plants > Roots > Endosphere...
CCGCCGATGTCGCGGGCGTACACGGAAAGAAGGGCCTGCGCAGGTCCTTTTTTCTGGCCTTGTGTCTGACCGCTGCCGCAGCCACCGCGCAGCCGTCTGACAGCGCGCTGAGTCGACGCGATGCCACAGCGTGGCTCAACAAGATCCACCGCGCCGCGCAGCGCGAAAACTACGTCGGCACGCTGATCTACCAGCGCGGCAGCGTCATGCATGCCTCGCGGATCCAGCACTACAGCGACCTCGTCAACAACGAATACGAACGGCTGGAAACGCTCGACGGCAAGCCGCGCGAGGTACTGCGGCAAAACGACGTGGTGCACAGCCTGATCCCCGAAGCGAAGCTCGTCGTGATCGAGAAGCAGGAGGCAAAGGACCGCTTCCCCGCGCTGCTCGCGACCAACAAGAGCGACGTGCTGGATCTGTACGACATGCGCAAGCTGCCCGCCGAACGCGTGGCGGGCGTTGAGTGCGAAGTCTTCGCGCTGGAGCCACACGATGCCGCGCGCTATGCGGTGCGCCTGTGGGCGGACAAGAATTCTGGCCTGCTGATGCGCGCTCAGACGATTGGCGAGGGCGGCAAGGTGCTCGAACAGGTGGCGTTTTCGCAGGTCGACATCGGCGTGCCGTCCGACAAGCAGCGCATCCTGAACGCGATCAAGGGTGCAAGCTCGTGGAATCACTACGAGGTTAGCTACCAGCCGGCCAATATCGCCGACGAGGGGTGGACGATCAACGCCCCGATCAAGGGTTTCCAGAAGATCCGCGAGGTGCGTCGCCCGCTGGGCGAGTTGCGCGCGCCGACGCAGGGTGCCAAGCCCGCGGGTGTCTTCGAGGTACTGCAGATCGTCTACAGCGACGGACTGACCGGACTTTCGGTGTTTATCGAGCCGGTGTCCGAACAACGCGCCCGCCGCGAAGGCGTGGCTTCACTGGGCGCCACCCAGGTGGTGGTGCGACGGGTGTCCGACTATTGGATTACCGTGGTCGGCGAGGTGCCTGCCGCAACCGTGAAGCAGTTCGCCGCCGGCGTGGAGTACCGCCCGCCCAAGGCGTTACACTGAGCGAATCTTGGCGTGGCGGCGACGGGGCAGCGAATCCCTCGCCGGACCACCAGGCAGTGCGCTTCGCAGGCGCCCCGGCCTTGGCCTGCCGCGAAGCATCCGTTTCTCGCTGATTCTCCCGGGAGTTCGTCGATGATTTCCAGATCCCCCGCCCTGGCGCGGGCCATGGTCATGGTGGCCATGCTCGTGCTCGGTCCGGCCGTTTCCGAACTGGGCCACGCCCAGGCGGCGGCCTCGAATTACAACCTGCCCGATTTCACGGACCTCGTCGAGAAGGCCAGTCCGGCCGTGGTAAATATCCGTACCACCGAGCGGGTCCGGTCGCGTGGCGGCAATTCGCCCGACGACGATGAAATGGCGGAGTTTTTCCGCCGGTTCTTTGGCGTGCCGATGCCTGGGCAGCCTACACCGCCGCGTCGTGGGCAACCGCAGACGCCGCCCCAGGGCGAGGAGCAGAGCCGCGGCGTGGGGTCGGGCTTCATCATCAGCCAGGATGGCTACGTGATGACCAACGCTCATGTCGTGGCCGATGCCGAGACCATCTATGTGACGCTGCCGGACAAGCGCGAGTTCAAGGCCAAGCTGATTGGCTCGGACAAGCGCACCGACGTGGCGCTGCTCAAGATCGAGGCGACCGGCCTGCCGCGCCTGGCGCTGGGCGATTCGGACAAGATTCGTCCTGGCGAATGGGTGTTGGCGATCGGCTCGCCGTTCGGCCTGGATAACAGTGTGACCGCTGGCATCGTATCGGCCAAGGGGCGTGATACGGGCGACTATCTGCCGTTCATCCAGACCGATGTGGCGGTGAACCCCGGCAACTCCGGCGGCCCGCTGATCAACCTGCGCGGCGAAGTCATCGGCATCAACTCGCAGATCTACAGCCGCAGCGGCGGGTACATGGGCATTTCGTTCGCGATTCCGATCGACGAGGCGATGCGTGTGTCGGAGCAGCTCAAGGCAAATGGCAAGGTCACGCGCGGCCGTATTGCCGTGGCGATCAGCGACGTTTCCAAGGAAGCGGCCGATTCGCTCGGTCTGGGTCGTGCCCGCGGCGCACTCGTGGGCAGCGTCGAGCCGGGTGGCCCGGCCGAAAAGGCGGGCATCGAGGCTGGCGACATCATCCTGAAGTTCAATGGGCGCGATATCGAGAAGGCTTCCGACCTGCCGCGCATGGTGGGCGATACCAAGCCGGGTACGCGGGTACCGCTGCAGGTGTGGCGCAAGGGCCAGACGCGCGAGGTGCAGATTACCGTGACGGAGCTGGAGCCCGACAATGCCAAGGTTGCGGCGCGCAAGGGAGACCGGAAGGGCAGCGGCGGCGGAGAAGAGCAGCCGACAGCTAAGCCAAATGCGCTGGGTCTCATCGTGAACGACATTCCGGAAGCGCGCCTGCGTGAACTCAAGGTCAAGTCCGGCGTGGAAGTGGATACGGCGGACGGTCCTGCGGCACGTGCCGGCATCCGCCCGGGCGACATCATCCTGCGCGTGGGCGATACGGATGTGACGGGTGCGCGTCAGTTCAACGATCTGGTCAAGTCGCTGGACAAGAGCCGGATGGCCGCGGTGTTCGTGCGGCGTGGCGATGCGACCCAGGTGCTGACCCTGCGTCCGAGCCAGAGCCGCTAGGGCATGGCGCGGCCGTTCCGGCCGCCAGAAGGTCGACTGATCGCGCCGGATGCCCTCCGGCGCGATCGTTTTTTGGCAAGGTGCGGCAAGCGCCATGCCAAAGGGCCCGGATTCCCGGTGCGCAAAGGCATTTCGCGCGACGGAAGTCCTTGAAAATCCGGTAAAATCGCGGATTGGCGCAAAACCGTGCGCCCCACTTTTTGCCGCGCCCGCGCCATCCCTGGCTTGCCGGGCCGCGCTGGCGTTTTCCAGATCACTAGATGGACCATATTCGTAATTTCTCGATCATTGCCCACATCGACCACGGCAAATCCACCCTGGCCGACCGGATCATTCAGCGCTGCGGCGGGCTGTCGGATCGGGAAATGGAAGCGCAGGTGCTCGATTCGATGGACATCGAGAAAGAGCGCGGCATCACCATCAAGGCCCAGACCGCGGCACTGAGCTACAAGGCGCGTGACGGCAAGGTCTACAACCTGAACCTGATCGACACCCCGGGGCACGTGGACTTCAGCTATGAAGTCAGCCGGTCGCTGTCGGCCTGCGAAGGCGCGCTGCTGGTGGTGGATGCGTCGCAGGGCGTGGAAGCCCAGACCGTGGCCAACTGCTACACCGCGATCGAACTGGGCGTGGAAGTGGTGCCGGTGCTCAACAAGATTGACCTGCCGCAGGCCGATCCGGACAACGCCAAGCAGGAAATCGAGGACGTCATCGGCATCGACGCCAGCGACGCCACGCCGTGCTCGGCCAAGACCGGCCAGGGCGTGGAAGACGTCATCGAGGCGCTGATCGCCAAGGTGCCGCCGCCCAAGGGCGAAACCGACGCGCCACTGCAGGCATTGATCATCGACTCGTGGTTTGACAACTACGTTGGCGTGGTGATGCTGGTGCGCGTGGTCAACGGTACGTTGCGCCCCAAGGACAAGGTGCTGCTGATGGCCACGGGCTCGCAGCACCTGGTGGAACAGGTGGGTGTGTTCTCGCCGAAGTCGATCCCGCGCGACGCGCTGACCGCCGGCGAGGTGGGCTTCGTGATCGCCGGCATCAAGGAACTGAAGGCGGCCAAGGTGGGTGACACGATCACCACGGTCGCAAAGCGCGCCCCCGAACCGCTGCCCGGCTTCAAGGAAGTCAAGCCGCAGGTGTTTGCCGGCCTGTATCCGGTGGAAGCGAACCAGTACGAAGCGCTGCGCGAATCGCTGGAAAAGCTGCGCCTGAACGACGCATCGCTGCAATTTGAACCTGAAGTCTCGCAGGCGCTGGGCTTTGGCTTCCGCTGCGGCTTCCTGGGCCTGCTGCACATGGAAATCGTGCAGGAGCGTCTGGAGCGCGAATTCGACATGGACCTGATCACGACCGCGCCCACGGTGGTCTATCAGGTTCAGCAGCGCGATGGCACGATGGTTACCGTCGAGAACCCGGCCAAGATGCCCGATCCGAGCAAGATCGAGGCAATCCTGGAGCCGATCGTCACGGTGAACCTGTATATGCCCCAGGATTATGTGGGCTCGGTGATCACGCTGTGCACGCAGAAGCGCGGCTCGCAGATCAACATGAGCTATCACGGCAAGCAGGTGCAGCTCACCTATGAAATCCCGATGGCGGAAATCGTCATGGATTTCTTCGACCGCCTGAAGTCGGTGTCGCGCGGTTACGCGTCGATGGATTACGAGTTCAAGGAATATCGCCCGTCGGACGTGGTCAAGGTGGATATCCTGATCAACGGCGACAAGGTGGATGCGCTGTCGGTGATCGTTCACCGCTCGAACTCCCAATATCGCGGGCGCGAGGTGGCCGCCAAGATGCGCGAGATCATTCCGCGCCAGATGTACGACGTGGCCATTCAGGCGGCCATCGGCGCGAATATCATTGCCCGCGAAAACGTCAAGGCGCTGCGCAAGAACGTGCTTGCCAAGTGCTACGGCGGTGATATTTCGCGAAAGAAGAAACTGCTGGAAAAGCAGAAGGCCGGCAAGAAGCGCATGAAGCAGGTGGGCACCGTGGAAATCCCGCAGGAAGCATTCCTGGCGATTCTGCAGGTGGACGAAAAGTAAACGCTTGCGCCCCGCCGATAACAAGCTGGCGATACCAACAAATCGACATCACTCCAAGCCGTCATGAATTTCGCACTGATCCTTTTTGTGCTGGTGGTCATTACGGGCATTGCCTGGGTCGCGGACAAGCTCGTATTCGAGCGTCATCGCCGCAGCGTGACACAACTGGCGCTGGCTGAATTCGATGCCCAGCGCCAGCACGTGCAGGCCGTGCAGGCCGGCACGGAGCTGGACCGCTCGCGTGCGAAGCTGGCGGAAGAAAAAATGCGTCAGCCGTGGTGGCTCGAGTATTCGGCGAGTTTCTTCCCGGTCATCCTGGCGGTTTTCGTGCTGCGGTCGTTTGTGGTGGAGCCGTTCAAGATCCCGTCCGGGTCGATGATCCCCACGCTGCTGATCGGCGACTTCATCCTGGTGAACAAGTACGACTACGGTATTCGCCTGCCGGTGGTGAACAAGAAAATCATGGACGTGGGCGAGCCGCAACGCGGCGATGTCATGGTGTTCCGCTACCCGAAGGACGAGTCGCTGGACTACATCAAGCGCGTGATCGGTGTGCCGGGCGACGTGGTGCGTTACGAAAACAAGAAGCTGACCATCAACGGCAAGCCGGCCGAATACAGTGCGCTGCCCGACTACCTGGACGAGGAACGTCTGGCATATTCGAAGCATTTCACTGAAAAGCTGCCGGGCGGCCCCGAACATGGCATCCTGAATGACACGGACCGGCCGGCATTTGTGGCGGGCGCCGATCCGGATTTTCCGTTCCGCGAGAACTGCACTTACAATCAGCAGGGACTGACGTGTAAAGTGCCGGAAGGTCACTATTTCGTCATGGGGGATAACCGTGACAACAGCCTGGATTCCCGATACTGGGGCTTCGTACCCGACAAGAATATCGTCGGCAAGGCCTTCATGATCTGGATGAATCTGGGCAATTTCGGGCGCGTAGGGTCGTTCAAATAAGCCGTTTCAGGCACTACGCAGCGCAAAACACTCAATATAGAGGGCAGCGCGATGGGTCAGAAGTCTTTGGGTAGCAGGGGGAAAGTCCGCGTATTTGTGATTAATAAATCACGTGGATTTTCGTTGGGATCGATGCTGGTGGTCATCATGCTGGTGTTGGCAGTGGCTTTGCCGGCATTGAAGTCGATTCCCAGCATGCTGGAATATTTCTCGGTCAAGCGGGCGGTAACCTACGCGCGCGACACTTCGAATAACCGCAAGGAAGTTGCGGCCAATTTCGACAAGCAGGCCTTGATCGACAATATCGGTTCGATCCGGGGCGAGGATCTGGACGTGAACGAGGACGAGAGCGGGCGCATTCGCACGATCGGCTTCGAATACCGGACCGAAGTCAGGATCTATGGTCCGTTGAGTTTTTTGATTACCTATTCGGGAACGCAGTAAAGACATGACCCTCGACGCCTTGCAGCAACGTCTCGGCTACCGATTCAGCAAGCCCGAATTGCTGCAGCAGGCGCTCACGCATCGCAGTCATAGCGCGCAGCACAACGAACGCCTGGAATTCCTTGGCGATTCGGTGCTGAACTGCGCGGTGGCGGACATGCTGTACGGCATGTTCGGCAAGCTGGACGAGGGCGATCTGTCCCGCGTGCGTGCCAATCTGGTCAAGCAGCAGGCCCTGTACGAGATCGCCCAGATGCTGCAGTTGTCCGACGCGCTGCGGCTGGGTGAAGGCGAGCTGAAAAGCGGCGGTTTCCGCCGCCCGTCGATTCTCGCGGATGCGCTCGAGGCGATCGTCGGTGCCGTGTTTCTCGATAGTGGGTTCGACGCCGCCCGGGCGTTGATCCGCAAGCTGTATATCCCGATTCTGGAGCAAGTGGATCCGCGCACGCTGGGCAAGGATGCCAAGACGCTGCTCCAGGAGTATCTTCAGGGTCACAAGATTGCCCTGCCGCAGTACAACGTCATTGCCACTCACGGTGCGGCGCACAGCCAGCAATTTGAAGTCGAATGCATCGTGCCTAAACTGGAGGTACGCGTGTTCGGCACCGGCGCGTCGCGCCGCGCGGCCGAACAGGCAGCGGCCAAGCTTGCGCTGGACGAAGTCCAGAAGCTCGTGCCCCAATTGCTCAAGCGCAGCCGCGCAGAGCGAACGGGCAAGACACGCAAGCAGCCGGTGCCCCAGGATCCCCAGTTGTCTCTCAGGTTGAAGGAATGACCGATTCTCTCCCTCCGCAGCAGGATGCGGCGGAAACATCCGGCGCCGCGGCGTTTCGCTGCGGCACCGTAGCCATCGTAGGCCGCCCGAACGTGGGCAAGTCCACGCTGATGAACGCGCTGGTTGGCCAGAAGATCAGCATCACGTCACGCAAGGCCCAGACCACGCGCCACCGTATCGTCGGTATTCAGACCACCGACGACGCGCAGTACGTTTTCGCCGACACGCCGGGTTTCCAGACGCGCCATGCCAGCGCATTGAACCGTTCGCTGAACCGCGCGGTGACATCGACGCTGTCGTCGGTGGATATCGTGCTGTTCGTCGTGGAGGCCGGTTATTTCGGCCCCGATGACGAAAAGGTGATGGCGCTGCTGCCGAAGAACGTGCCGGTGCTGCTGGTGTGCAACAAGCTCGACCGCATCGGCGAAGGCCGTTCGGAAGTGATGATGCCGTTCCTGGAGCAGATGGGGCAGCGCTTTCCGTTCACGGAAGTGGTGCCGATGTCGGCCAAGACGCGCGACCACATCGACCGCCTGCTTGCCATCATCCGGCCGTACCTGCCGGAAGGCGAGCCGATGTACGACGTCGATGCGATGACCGATCGCAGCGAGCGCTTCCTGGCATCGGAAATCATCCGTGAAAAGGTGTTCCGCTGGACCGGCGACGAACTGCCGTACACGAGCACCGTCGTCATCGACAAGTTCGAGACGGAAGGGCGGCTGCGCCGCATTTTCGCCACGATCCTGGTTGAGCGCGACGCTCACAAGGCCATGATCATTGGCAACAAGGGCAGCAAGCTCAAGCAGATCTCTACCGAGGCTCGCCTCGACATGGAGAAGCTGTTCGATGGCAAGGTCTACCTGGAGATGTGGATCAAGGTCAAGAGCGGCTGGGCCGACAACGAAGCCGGATTGCGCGCCTACGGCTACGAGTGAGCAAGATGCCTGACGTGCGCCGCGGCGCGCCGCGTGCGCGAAGTGTCGATCCGATTGCCGAGGAGGCCGCCGAGGTGCTGGAGTCGGGCGCCATTCCTGCGCTGAGTCCGGCCGTGGCGGCCGGGCGCGAAATGATGGACCGCGCGATGCGCATCGTGCCGGCGCGCTCGGAGTTGCGCGTCACCAACGAGGCGGGATTCGTGCTGCATGCCTATCCCTATCGCGAGACCAGCCTGATTCTCGACGTCTTCACGCGCGATCACGGCCGCATGGCGATGGTCGCCAAGGGCGCCAAGCGACCGCATTCGGCGCTGCGCGCCGTGCTGCAGCATTTTCATCCCATTTCGTTGTCGTGGACTGGCCGCGGCGAGGTCAAGACGCTGACCAAGGCCGAGTACATGGGCGGCATGCTGCCGCTGGCTGGCGATGGGCTGCTGTCGGGCTTCTATCTGAATGAATTGCTATTGCGATTCTGCCCGCGTGAAGACGCACACCCCGCGCTGTTCAAGCACTACATGATCACGCTGACGCGCCTGGCACATGGCGAGCCTGCGAGCCTGGTGTTGCGCGGTTTCGAACGTGTGCTGCTGCAGGAAACCGGCTTCGCGGTGGCGTTCGACCAATGCATCAAAACGGGCGAGCGCGTGCAGCCCGGGCTCGACTATGTCTACCAGCCCGAGCGCGGCGTGCGGCGCGCCCATGCCAGCGATCCGTCGAGCTGGCCCGTCGTGTCGGGGCAGACGCTGCTGGACATGGCGCAGGACGACTACGGACGCGCACAAACGGTTACGCAAAGCCGCGCGTTGATGCGGTTCCTCCTGCATTATTATCTACAGGGCGAGCCGCTGAAAACGCGCCAGATCCTGATCGATCTGCAGTACCTTTGATTCCCAATTCCCTCTGAGCAAGCCGGCATGATCTTCCACGCGAATCCCGGGGTCATCTACCTCGGCGTCAACATCGATCACGTTGCCACGCTGCGCAATGCGCGCGGCACGGTCTATCCCGACCCGATCCAGGCCGCCCTGCAGGCCGAGGAAGCCGGCGCGGACCTGATTACGCTGCACCTGCGCGAAGATCGCCGCCATATCCGTGACGCCGACGTGCGCGCGCTGCGGCCGAGGCTGGCGACGCGGATGAACCTCGAATGTGCGATCACTGCGGAAATGCTCGACATCGCCTGCGAGATCAAGCCGCAGGACGTGTGCCTGGTACCGGAGAAGCGCGAGGAAGTGACCACCGAGGGCGGCCTCGACGTGGCGGGCCATTTCGAGCAGGTCAGCGCCGCGTGCCGCCAGCTGGCCGATGCGGGTATCCGCGTGTCGCTGTTCATTGATGCGGACCCTGACCAGATTGCCGCCGCGGCAGCGTGCAAGGCGCCGGTGATCGAGATTCATACGGGTGCCTATGCAGATGCCCATACGGCCGACGCACAGGAGGCGGAGTTCCAGCGCGTGGCCGAAGGCGTGCGCGCTGGCCAGAAGCACGGCCTGATCGTCAATGCCGGCCATGGCCTCCATTACACGAACGTGCAGCGCATTGCGGCACTGCCGGGCATCAAGGAACTGAACATCGGCCACGCCATCGTGGCGCACGCGGTGTTCGTCGGCTGGCAGAATGCCGTGCGCGAGATGAAGGCCATCATGGTGGCGGCGCGGCTGGGTACCCGTTATCCAGTGCCGGGGCAGGCTGCGTGATCTACGGCATCGGCACCGACATCATCCAGATCGATCGCGTGCAAGGCGTGATGGACCGCACGCGTGGGCGCTTTGCCGAAAAGGTGCTGGGCCCGCGCGAACTCAAGGTCTATCACGCGCGCAAGGCCCGCTCTGAAAAGCGCGGACTGGCGTTTCTGGCTACGCGTTTTGCCGCCAAGGAAGCCTTCTCGAAGGCGATCGGGCTGGGCATGCGCTGGCCGATGACCTGGCGCGCGATGGAATTGCTGAATCTGCCGTCTGGCGAGCCCACCCCGCAATGCACGGGTGAACTTGCCGAGTGGGTTCGGGAACGCGGCCTGACCATTCGGGTCAGTGTCAGCGATGAACATGAGTATGCGGTCGCCTTCGCGATCGCGGAGCGGACAGGCCAGCCTGGTCCGCTGCCTGAACCAGCCTCGAACTGAACCGATATGAACAATAAAGTGACCGGCAAGCGTCCGGGTCCCGTGGTGCTCGATGTGGTGGGCAAGCAGCTCAACGCCGAAGACGAGCGCCGCATCGCGCATCCGTTGACCGGCGGCGTCATCCTGTTCGCGCGCAATTTCGAATCGCGCGCCCAGCTGGTAACGCTGACGCGTGCGATCCGCAATGTCCGCGACGACGTGCTGATCTGCATCGACCACGAAGGCGGCCGCGTGCAGCGCGCCAAGACCGATGGCTTCACGCACCTGCCCGCCATGGCGAAACTGGGCCAGCTGTGGGACCGCGACGTGCTGATGGCCACCAAGGCGGCCATCGCCTGCGGCTATGTGCTGGCAGCCGAGTTGCGCGCCTGCGACATCGACTTGAGCTTCACGCCGGTGCTCGATCTGGACTTCGGCCGCAGCGGTGTGATTGGCGATCGCGCATTCCATGCCGATCCGCGCGTAGTCACGATGCTGGCCAACCACCTGACGCATGGTCTGCTGCTGGCCGGCATGGCCAATTGCGGCAAGCATTTTCCGGGTCACGGCTACGTGGAAGCCGATTCCCATGTGGCGGTGCCCGTGGACGAGCGTACGCTCGACGAGATCCTGGCGCACGACGCCCGCCCGTATGACTGGATGGGCCAGGCGCTGGCGTCGGTCATGCCGGCGCATGTGATCTACCCGAAGGTGGACCCGGCTCCGGCTGGCTTTTCGCGCTTCTGGCTCCAGGACATCCTGCGCGCGCAGCTTGGTTTCGAAGGCGTGATTTTCAGCGACGACCTCAGCATGGAAGGCGCCAGCGTCGCGGGCACCGTCACGCAGGGCGCCAAGGCTGCGCTGGACGCTGGTTGTGACATGGTCTTGATCTGCAACAACCCGGAGAAGGCCGATCAGCTGCTGGCCGAGCTGGATATGTCGATCTCCAAGACGTCGCAGCGCCGTATCCGCAAGCTGTTTGGCCGCCGCAAGCCGCTGGACTGGAACAAGCTCGAGCAGGAGGGCGAGTACCGTGCCGCGCTGCGCCTGCTGAAGGACCTGGAACTGGTCAAGTAAGGGGGGGCAGATGCCGGGCCTGCGGCAGGCAGGCTGCGGACGACAAAAAGGGCAGCCGAAGCTGCCCTTTCTTATCGCGTTGCGCCGTGAAGCTTAGTTGGCGCGGCTGCGGTATTCGCCGGTACGCGTGTCGATTTCGATCTTGTCGCCGATGTTGCAGAACAGCGGCACTTGCAGTTCGAAGCCGGTGTTGATCTTGGCGCCCTTGAGCACCTTGCCCGACGAGGTGTCGCCCTTGACGGCCGGTTCCGTGTAGATGATCTCGCGGACCAGCGTCGTCGGCATATCCACCGAGATGGCCTTGTCGTTGTAGAACACCACTTCAACCGCCATGCCGTCCTCGAGGTAGTTCAGCGCGTCGCCCATGCTGTCCTTCTCGACTTCGTACTGGTTGAATTCGGTGTCCATGAACACGTACATCGGGTCGGCGAAGTACGAGAACGTGCATTCGCGGCGCTCCAGCACCACAACTTCGAACTTGTCGTCGGCCTTGAAAACCGACTCGCCCGGGGCGTCCGTCAGCAGGTTCTTGTACTTCATCTTGACAACAGCGGCGTTACGGCCCGACTTGTTGTACTCGGCCTTCTGAACCACCATCGGGTCGGAACCGATCATGAACACGTTGCCGACGCGGAGTTCCTGTGCGATTTTCATCTGAACTGTCTTCCTGAAAAAAATGGTCCGGGCACCTGATAGGCGTAGCCCGGAAATCGGTATGGCGAAGGCGCGCAGCCGGCAGTTTTGTTCTTGGGCCTTGAAACTTGGCTCGCCATCAAAATCAACCGGCTATTTTACCTGATTTTCGCTAAAGGCCACGAGATTCGCTGCGAGGTCGCCCAAGTGCTGCAATTGCCGCTGCCAGCGGTCCATGCCAGCGGTCAGGGCCGGCAATTGTGCCTGTAACGCCGCCCAGTCGGGCGCCGTGCCGTAACCGTTCCAGGCATGCGAAAACTCGACCAGGGCGGCGGAGCCTTCGGGCGCCACGCCGGCACGGGTGAACCGGGTCAGCCAGGCATCGAGCTTTGCGTGGTGTGCCTGGTCATCCTGCGGGTAGATGTGCCACACCATCGGCCGCGCGGCCCAGTGGGCGCGCACGCAGGAATCCTCGCCGCGCACGAAGTTGACGTCGCAGGCCCAGAGCAGCTCGTCGTAGTGTTCCTGGCGGACGAACGGAATGCCATGGACGATCAGATTGCCGCGATGGTGAGTGGTGCCTGGGGTGGGCGCCGCGCCCAGCCACTGGCCGACCTGTGCCGCCGCCAGCCCCTGGGGCACGAAACATTCGATGGGCGTGGCGCCATCGCGCCATTGGTCGAGCAGAACCGGCGTGGCCGGATTCTCATAGGCAAAGAAGCTGACCCTCAGCGCCCCGGGCGCGGGCCGCACGCCAAGCCGGTGCCACAGCGTGGCCTGTGCGGCGGGGCTGCTGCGGAATGCATCGCGCGAGGCGCCGATCATGGATTCGCGCAACAGGCCGCCCGTGCCGCGCGCAAAGCCCGGGAAGAAGAAATACTTGATCAACGGCAGGCGCGGATGGGGCGATGCCATGGTGTGGTGCTCGCTGACCCAGTCCTCGGCGCTCAGGTACTCGAGGTTGATCCAGACGGGCTTGCGCGGGGCAGCCGCCATGGCCGCCAGGAACGATTCGGGCAGGTGGCAGGCAAACGCCTCGATCACTACGTCGTGCGGGGCCGGGGCATCGAAAGCGGCGTCGGGCCGGGGGTCCCAGCCCCGCACATCGACCCCTGCCAGGCGTTGATGCGTGGCGGCAGGGTCGATCTCCGGCGCGAGTCGGGCAAAGCTGGCAAGATCATCCACCCAGAGGCGGACCGCATGCCCGTGCTCCTGTGCCAGCTGGCGTGCCAGCCGCCAGCAAACGCCGATGTCACCGAAGTTGTCGATGACCGTGCAGAAAATGTCCCAGGAACGGATTGGCATGATGCTGAAGAAATGTCGAGGCCGCCCGTCGGAAAAGTCTAGCGGACGAATTGCTCTAAACTTGCGATTCTAGGCCAGCGCCCCGTATGGGCGCACATACATGGCGCACATGTGGCGCACCTTATTCGTCCAATCCGCCCGCGATGCCCGAGCAGGAACCTGTCCCCCAGACCGACCCCGTGATATCCGAATCCGAAGCCGCTCCCATGCCGGCGCAGGTTCCGGAGCCCCCCGATGTGCCGGACTTCGATCCGCGTCCGATCCTGGCGCGGATGCCGGGGCTGCCCGGCGTCTACCGATATTTCGATGCCGATGGCAACGTGCTCTACGTGGGCAAGGCTCGCGACCTGAAGAAGCGGGTGTCGAGCTACTTCAACAAGACGCAGCTGTCGCCGCGCATTGCCATGATGGTGGGCAAGATCGCGCGGATCGAGACCACCGTTGTACGGACTGAGGCCGAAGCGCTGCTGCTTGAGAACAATCTCATCAAGGCGCTGGCGCCGCGCTACAACATCCTGTTTCGCGACGACAAGTCGTATCCGTTCCTGAAGCTGACGGGCCACAAGTTCCCGCGCATGGCCTATTACCGGGGTGCGACCGACCGCAAGCACCAGTATTTCGGGCCGTTCCCGAGTGCCCATGCGGTGCGCGAGAGCATGCAGATCCTGCAGAAGGTGTTCCAGCTGCGCACCTGCGAGGACACCGTGTTCAACAACCGCACGCGACCGTGCCTGCTGCATCAGATCCACCGTTGCACGGCGCCCTGTGTGAGTGCGATTTCGCAGGAAGACTATGCGCGCGACGTGGGCAATGCGGCGAGCTTCCTGCAAGGCCGCGAAACCGAGGTGCTTGAGGGCCTGCAGCAGAAGATGGAATCGCACGCGGTGCAATTGCAGTTCGAGCAGGCCGCCGCCGTGCGCGACCAGATTGGCGCGCTGTCGACCGTGCTCAAGCGCCAGGCCGTGGAGGAAGTGGGCCAGGCGCGCGATATCGACGTGCTGGCCGTGGCCGTCCAGGGTGGGCGCGCCTGCGTGAACCTTGCGATGGTGCGCGGCGGGCGGCATCTGGGCGACAAGGCGTACTTTCCGGCCCATGCCGACGAGGCGGCGATGATCGTCGAGGAGAGCGACGACAACGGCGAGGCGGCGGAGGCATCCGAAGCGTCAGGGGCGTCAGGGGCGTCAGGGGCGTTCGAGGCCTCCAGTGATCAGGCCGCGGCCGAAACAGCAACTGCAGTCTCCAGCGCCCCCGTCACCCCCACCGGGCCGCTGTCCGTCGACCGCATTGCCGCGCGCGTGCTGTCGGCCTTCATGATCCAGCACTATCTGGATCAGGCGCCCCCGCCGATCATCGTGGTCAGCCATGTACCGGCCGACGGTGCGGTCGTCGAGGCGTTGTCGATGCAGGCCGGCCGCAAGGTGGCACTGGTGCGGCAGCCGCAGGGCCAGCGCAAGGTGTGGCTGGAGATGGCCGCACAGGGCGCGGGCCTGGCGCTCGCCAGGCGCCTGGCCGAGCAGGGCAGCCAGGAGGCCCGTACGCGTGCGCTGGCCGAGACCATCGGCCTGGACATGGAAGACCTTGCCATGTTGCGCATCGAGTGTTTCGATATCAGCCACACGGCCGGCGAGGCCACGCAGGCGTCGTGCGTGGTGTTCCATCATCACGAGATGCAGAACAGCGAGTACCGGCGCTTCAATATCACCGATATCACACCCGGCGACGACTATGCGGCCATGCGCCAGGTACTGACGCGGCGCTACCAGAAGCTGGTCGAGCAGATCCAGGAGGATGGCGGCGATCCGGACGCTGCCGGCGCCGAGGGCGTGCCTCGCATGCCGCGCGTGGTGCTGATCGATGGCGGCAAGGGCCAGGTTGAGGTGGCTCGCCAGGTATTCGAGGAGCTTGGCCTCGATATTGGCCTGCTGGTGGGTGTCGCCAAGGGCGAGGGCCGCAAGGTGGGCCTGGAGACGCTGGTATTTGCCGATGGGCGCCCGTCGCTGGAACTGGGGCAGGGCAGTGCCGCCCTGATGCTGGTGGCGCAGATCCGTGACGAGGCGCACCGGTTCGCGATCACCGGCATGCGCGCCAAGCGGGCCAAGGCGCGCACCACGTCGCGGCTGGAAGAAATCGAAGGGGTGGGCGCCCGGCGCCGCCAGAAGCTGCTGACGCGATTTGGCGGCCTGCGCGGCGTGACGGCCGCCAGCGTCGACGAACTCGCCAGCGTGGAAGGCATTTCACGAACGCTGGCCGAGGAAATCTACCGGCAACTGCACTAAAGCCTGGCGTTTGCACGTATTGGGCGGCTTTCGGCCTGAAATTAACGGGCTCAGGCCGAAATCGGCGACAATCGCGCAATCCGCCTTGGCGACCACATCGCACACCAGCCAGTTTCTGGCGCACGAACGCACCGCCCATGCCACTGAACATTCCCATCCTGCTGACCTGGCTTCGCGTGGCCATGATCCCGCTTGTCGTCGGGGTCTACTACCTGCCCGAGGCCTGGTTGCCGATGCATACCAAGAACGTGACGGCGGCGTCGTTCTTTATCATCGCGGCGGTCACGGACTGGCTGGACGGCTTTCTGGCGCGGCGCTGGAACCAGACATCGGCCTTCGGCGCCTTCCTGGACCCCGTGGCCGACAAGCTGATGGTGACCGCGGCCCTGTTGTCGCTGCTGGCGCTGGGGCGTGTGGCCGACCTGATTGCGCTGGTCATCATTGGCCGCGAGATCACGATTTCGGCGCTGCGCGAATGGATGGCGCAGATCGGGGCGTCGAAGAGCGTGGCCGTGAACTTCCTGGGCAAGCTGAAGACCACCGTGCAGATGATCGCCATCCCCTTGCTGCTGTTCAACGACACGCTGTTCGGCCTGGATGCTTCGCTGCTGGGCACGCTGATGATCTACGTGGCGGCCGTGCTGACGTTGTGGTCGATGATCTATTACATGAAGCTCGCGTGGCCCCAGATTCGCGAGCGCAGCGATGCGCTAAGCGGGGCACGCACACAAAAATGAAATTTCCTGCAAAAAGTTGTTGACGAGCCGGTTCGTCGTTTGCAATAATCTCGTTCTCGCTGCTGACGACGCAAACGAAAGCAGCAAGATAAGCGGTACTTAGCGCGAATTGCCAGCATAAAGCTGCGTAGTTAAAAGAAGTTGCGCGATAGTCTGCTTTTCGGTATGATGCAGGGCCCTGCGGGAGTAGCTCAGTTGGTAGAGCGCAACCTTGCCAAGGTTGAGGTCGCGAGTTCGAGACTCGTCTCCCGCTCCAGGTTAATGGCATCCGGTGACATGATGATGTTCG